>Ga0078972_1005806_pt1 | contig 30639 bp, 22 predicted proteins | sample YelNatPaOPGAMG01_FD_67568 | JGI IMG/M metagenome (GOLD analysis project Ga0078972, IMG submission 67568) | Hot spring thermophilic microbial communities from Obsidian Pool, Yellowstone National Park, USA - OP-RAMG-01 (SPADES assembly) (version 2) | ecosystem: Environmental > Aquatic > Thermal...
GAGCGTTCCGTCTGGCTTCGCCAGCGGAACGCGAAAGACCCGAAAGGCAAACCGAGCGTTCCGTCTGGCTTCGCCAGCGGAACGCGAAAGAGAAGCCCCTCCCCGTTCAGGAGACAAAGCCCTTCCCCCATGTGCGACCTGCGCCGCCGAGGGAAGGACCATTCGATCGCGGAATTTGGGGCTGAAAAGAAGAACTTCACCCATGGCCGTCCAAAACATTTCCATCACGCCCCAAACGAGACACGAGGGCACCCAAACACCAATGTGCGGCGGATGGAGAGAGGGGTGAGCGGCATCCCGTCTGTTTCCCTGTCTCCCTCTCTTTGCTACACTCGCCTTCGTTGAGGAGGGCCGTCTCCATGCGCATTCTCTCGGGCATCCAGCCTTCGGGCAAACTCCACATCGGGAACTACCTGGGCGCCATGCGCCAGCACATCGAGCTCCAGGACAAGGGCGAGGCCTTCTACTTCATCGCCGACTTCCACGCCCTCACGACGGTGAAGGAGCCCCAGGCGCTCCGCGAACACGTGCGCGACGTGGCGCTCGATTACCTGGCCCTGGGCCTGGACCCCGCGCGTTGCACCTTCTACCGCCAGTCGGACATCCACGAGGTGCCCGAGCTCACTTGGCTGCTGACCACCGTGACCCCCATGGGCCTGCTGGAGCGCTGCCACTCCTACAAGGACAAGCTGGCCAAGGGGCTCTCGCCCGACCACGGCCTCTTCGCCTACCCGGTGCTCATGGCCGCGGACATCCTCATCGTGGACTCCAACGTCGTCCCCGTGGGCAAGGACCAGAAGCAGCACGTGGAGGTCACGCGCGACATCGCCCAGCGCTTCAACAACACCTACGGCCAGGAGGTCTTCGTGATCCCCGAGGACCGCATCCTCCCGGAGACGGGTGTGGTTCCCGGGATCGACGGCCAGAAGATGAGCAAGTCGTACGGCAACGACATCGGCATCTTCCTCGAAGGCAAGGCCCTCAAGGAGCGCGTCATGGCCGTGGTGACCGACTCGGCCCCCGTGGAGGCGCCCAAGGACCCCGACGCCAACAACGTCTTCAACCTCCTCAAGCTCTTCGTTTCAAAGGAGGAGGAGGCCGAGTGGCGGGAGCGCTTCCTCAAGGGCGGCCTCAAGTACAGCGACGCCAAGAAGCGCCTCATCGCCGTTCTGGATGAGACCTTCGGACAGGCCCGCGAGCGGCGCAAGGAGCTGGCCAGACGGCCCGACTACGTGGAGGAGGTCCTCCGCGAGGGTGCCCGCAAGGTGCATCCCATCGCCGCGGCCACGCTGGCGCGCGCCCGGAAGGCGTGCGGCATCGACTAAAAGGGCACGGAAGAGCCTCGAACGAGCATCCTCGGCGCGGCGGGGGCCGGCCTTCGGACGTGGGCAGCGGCCTACCTGCGGCCCGAGGTGATGCGCGACCATCGGCTTCACGACGAGCGCCTCACGGCGGACGGTCCCTTCCGGCGCGTGCGGAACCCGCTCTACCTCGGCAACATCCTCATGGCCGCCGGGATGGGGCTCTCGGCCAGCCGGGCGGGCGCGGTAGCCCTCGTGGCGCTCATGACCCTCTTCGGGGGCCGCCTGATCCAGCGGGAGGAGGCGGCCCTCGAAGCGGCCCAGGGAGAGGACTATGCGGCTTACCGGGCCGCGGTGCCGAGGCTGCTCCCGGCCCTTCGCGCCCGCGTCCCACCCTCGGGGAATGAGCCCGCGTGGGGGCCGGCCTTCCGGGCGGAGGTCATGATCTGGTTCTTCGCCTTGGCCATGGTGGCGCTGGCGGTGAGCCTCAGCGCGCGCCTGTTCTTGATCCTGCTGGCGATGGGCGTCGTCGGCTCCCTCCTGCTCCGCCCCAAGGGAGCCAAGCTCTTCCGCATCTCCTGATCAGGATCAGGAGGCTTGTACCGGAGCCTCCGCACCGGCGCTCCGCGTAGGCCCCAATCCCGCGATGGAACCGGAACGGAGCCCCCAAATGTTGATGAACAGGTGGTTTAGCTCCAATGCTCTTTCATCTGATAAGGGATTGGGGGCCTTTGAGCCGAAGGCGAAAAAGGCGTCCAAGGGTGGGGGTCCCTCCGTCTGGCTTTGCCAGCGGAGGGGGAGGGAATGGCCCTCCCTCTTCATCCATAACTTCTTTTCTTTGGGCGTGGCACAACCGTCGCCGAAGGCACCCCGCTTCCATCGCGGAATTTCGGCTGGAGAGCGCTCCTACACGGCCATCGGCGTGCAGAAAGTGGATGGTCTGCGCGCGGAGAAGAGGATCCGCCTGAAACCGTAGAAGACCGGGGCCTTGGGCCATATCTCGCGGAGCCGGGAGCGGTAGGCGGCCAGGAAAGCCTGCCGGTCGGGGGGCTGGAGCCTCTCGAAGTAGGGAAGGAGGGTCGTGCCCGAGGTCCACTCCGCCACGGCGTCGCTGTCGGGAAGGAGGTGGGGGTAGACCTTCTCGAAGACCACGAGGTCCGTCCCGCCAGAGGCGTAAAGCAGCTCGGCGTATTCGGGAAGCGAAAGTACGGGGGAGCGCCGGGTGAAGCCGCCGAGGGCCGTACGGAAGGGCTCGCGGCCGGCGATCTCCAGGATCGCCCGGTGGGCCGGGTGTTCGTTGTTGGAGGGCAACTGCACGAGGAGCTGTCCGCCGGGGTTGAGCAGGGCGAAGAGGCGGGGGATCAGGGCCCGATGGTCCTCCACCCAGTGAATCGCGGCGTTGGAGAAGACGAGGTCGTAGCGGCCCGAGGCCTCCTCGACGCGCCCGAGCTCGAAGCGCAGGCCGGCGCGGGCCAAGGCGCGGGCGCGCTCGAGCATGGCGGGCGAGCTGTCGAGCCCCGTGACGTCGGAGCCGGGAAGGGCCGCGGCGAGGCGGGCCGTCAGCTCGCCGGTGCCGCAGCCCAGGTCCAGCACGTGCAGATTGGGCCGGACCGCAAGGAGGGCGAGCAGGTCCTCGAAGGGAGCGAAGCGCTCACGCCTGAAGCGGAGGTACTGGTCGGGGTCCCACGGCATCGGTGCTCCTTTCTCTGGGCTCAGTGCGAGAGAATCCAGGCTGCCACGTCGTCCACGACCTCCTGGTCCACGTGACCAGGAACGGCGTAATCCTTCGGGCCGCTCTGGCCTTCGCCGGCGATGAAAAGGTGGTTGAGCTTGGGGTAGAGCTTGAAGGTCACCTCCCTCCTGCCCGACAGCGCCGCTTGGAAGGCGGCCATCTCCTTGGGGAGGACCTGATAGTCCCGCCCTCCTTGAAGGAAGAACATGGGGATGGCGAGCTTTCGGGCGGCGGCGAGCGGGTCGTAGGCGTCGAGATCCCGCCAGTACCCGATGGGCACTCCCATGATCGCGGTGTCGGGGGGGAGCGACTTGGACGGCTGCCGCAAGGGAACGAAGGCCTTCCGGATCTCCTCCAGTTTCTTCTGCTGGTCCGCCGGGCTCGCCCCGCCCTGCGAGAGGAGGTAGGCGGTCTGCCGAAGGAGCGCCTCCTCGCACTTCTCGGTGCCGGCGGCCAGGAGGATCAGACCCGCGAGCTTAGGATCTCTCTCCGCGATCCGGGGCGCCAGTTCGGCCCCCAGGCTGTGGCCCAGGAGGAAAACCTTGGCGGGGTTGACGCCGGGCGTACCCCTCAGGAGGGCCGCGGCGGCCAGCGCGTCGTCCTCCGTTTCGTCCTTGACCGTGAAGGTCGGGGGGACGGGGTGGAGCAGATCGCCGTGGGCAAAGGTCCGCTTGTCGTAGCGAAGGACGACGATGCCTTGGGAGGCCAAACCCCAGGCGAGGTCGCGGAAGGGCTTGTTGGGTCCGAGGGTCTCGTCCCTGTCCAGCGGCCCGGAGCCGTGGACCAGCACCACCGCGGGGAAGGGGCCCGCGCCCTTGGGCACGCTCAGGGTGGCCGGGAGCGCCCACCGCCCGCTCCCCACGCTTACCTCCCTTTCCACGAAGCTCTCCGGACGAACGTACGGGGCCGGGCCCAGGGGCTTGGGGGCCAGCACCGGCTGGAAGAAGAGGCCGGCCAGCTCGCCCCCCGGCGTGAAGACCACCTTCGCCAGGAGCACCTCGCGATCAAAGGTGCAGGTCACGTAGACCGCGGTGCCCGCGGTGCCCCGTTCCAGGCGCGTCTCCCCCTGGCTCCTGAAGGCTCCCGCGTCGTCGAGGATGGAGCGCCAGGCCGCTTCCAGGCGCTGGGCCGTCACCATGGGCCTGACGCTCGCCTCGAAACGGGCCTCCACGGCGGAGTAATGGCCCTTGGCCATGAGCTCCACCACCTGCCGGGCCGATGCCGTCAGTTCGGCCTCCTGCGGTACGGAGGCCGAAGAGGGCAGGCCAACGAGCAACAGCAGAAGGAGGTGGGCGACGGCAAGCGGAAGAGATGGACGCATGGTATCCCCCTGAATTCGATGCGGACTCAGCCCGCGTCTTCAAAGTCCCTCCCGGTGAGGGAAAGCCGCATGACGGGCCGGGTGGGCGAGGGCCTCGCCGCTTCGCGGAACCCGGCGGGTTCGAAGGCCGAAGGCTGACCGGTGTGGGCGAAGGCGCCGGCAGTGGACCGGCCGCGGGTGTCCACGGAGAGGCCCTCCAGGATCCTGCCCCCCGGGGAAGCCGCCCACCGGCCGTAGGCCTCCCTGGGGGCCAGGCTGCAGCACCCCGCGGGATGGCCGTGGCCGTGAGCGAAGAGCCCCGGCGGCGAGGCTGTCTCCACGATGGCCCGATGGGCCTGGCGGCTGGCCGCCCTCCTTCTCCTCTCGAAAGGGGACCGGCCGAGCCTCCACCGCATCCGCCACCAGCCGGCGCATGCTCCGCGGGGGCCGAACAGGGTTTCTAGGTCGACCCAGCGGCCGGGGGTAAAGGGGGCGGAAGGCAAGAACCATCTCGGACGGGCTCTTCATCGGGCCGGCTCCCTGCGGGATCTCAGCGAGTCAAGGATTGGATCTCATCACGAAAGGCCGGATAGGCGGCCACCAACTCTTCGCGCTGGCCCTGTTCGAAGTCCGAAAACTCGAAGCCCGGCGACAGGGTCGTGCCCAGCAGGGCCCAATCGCCGCCTGGCCTGATCCGCGAACCCTGCCAGTGGTTCGCCGGCACGACCACCTGCGGTCTCATGCCGGCGCCGAGGCCGGTGCCTAGGGTCAACATTCGGCCTCCTCCGCCGGGCTCAAGGAGGAGCATCTCCACGGGGTCGCCTAGATAGAAGTGGAAGAGCTCGTCGGCCGGCAGGCGGTGGAGGGCCGAGAACGAGGAGGCGGACAGGAGGTAATAGATGGCTGTGGCCGCGCGGTGAGGCCCCCGGAAGTTGCCTGGCAGGGCGCTCTCCGGAAAGGCGAGCACCGAGCGGTAGGTCTCGCGGTAGAAGCCGCCCTCCGAGGGGTGGGGCTTCAAGGCCAAGAGCGCAATCACCTCCTCTACCTTCATGCGCATGCCGCCGATACCACCTCGTGGTAGAATTATCACATAGCCTCCGGGCCTGAAAGTACGGACAGCTCTGATGCATGCCGAAAGAGGGAGAAAAGGGTTTCCTTCCGCGCCCACTCCCATCGCGCGAGGAGTTGGAGGGTACCCATCGGGGAAGTCCGGATGGGAACGGTGGAGGGTGGAGCGCCAGCCCAGCGCCAGGCTCCGAGTGGACTACGCCCCTTCCCCCGCCCTCCACGCGGGTCTAGCGCAAGGGGGGGTGCGACAAATGGGGCATAAACCTCACCCTGGAGCTTGCAGATTCTCTTTTATATCAATAAATTGGGCAGAGAGAGGGCGTAGGTGTAGGAATTTTCTACGGAGGCCGTTCAATAGGACGCTTAGATTTTTAACGTACTTAGCTCGAATTGCTGGGGTATATCCCCCTTGGCGTCACGGGTGGCGCCCGGGACGTTTACGAGGTGAGGGGACATCCGTGATAGTAGCCCTCTCAGTTGGCATGGTGCCACCGGAGCTGTGTCGCGAGGAGGACGAGCGCTTAGAGAGACCAGGGACCGGTCGTACTAAAAGGAAAGGGATTGGATAAGGAGTTGAAGGCGATGCGAAAAATTCTCTTGGGAGGAGCTCTAGGGCTCTGCCTGGCCGCCGTACTCCCCCTTCCACTCTGGGCACAGTGGAGCGGCGGGATAGGGGCGGGCTACGTCTGGCAGAACGCCACGGGAAACGAAGACGCCTTCGTGACCCAGTACGGGGAGCGACAGGGCTTCGTTCTCGATGACTTCGACCTGGCCTACACTCCAGCGGGAGGACAGCAGGAGTTCGCCCTGAATGCTTCGGGCTTCGGCGGAGCCGAACCCTCTGCGCAGGCTTCGGTTCTTTTTCGTCCGCCGGGCGGCTGGACCTTCAAGCTGGACTACGACAAGTTGACCTCCTTCTTCAACCTGGCTTCCGGAGATTTTTCCAGGGTCGCCGATCGCTGGACCCTTGAGCACTACCGGGGCTCCGTGATCTACAACGGCTTCCAGGCGGTCAAGCTCACCTTGGGGCTGCGCTACACCAAGCGGGGCGGCTACGTCTTCCAGCCCATTTACGGGCAGCGCAACGCCTTCGGGGCCAGGGACGGCTACGACCAGGACATGAAGGAGGCCTCCTTCAAAGTGGAGACCAAGACCCTGCCGGTCTACCTCTCCTTCGAACAGTCCTACGCCGAGTACGAGACGAAGGATAGCTGGTCCGCCGCGGCCTACAACGCCCTTTTCGGAACCCGTGGAAGCCACCTCGCCGATCTTTCCACCCCCAGGAAGGACAAGACCGACGTGCCCACCAGCCGCCTCATCGCGGCCTACCATAACGATTGGGTGGACGTGGCGGGCTCCTTCCTGTACAGCCGGTGGAACATGGACAGCACGGGCAAGAGCCTGACGATCTACGACGTCAGCCCCAACGCCGGGCAGTTCCGCTGGCTGGACGAGGCCGTAGGCTCGGCCAACCTGGACACCCGGGCCGCCAACCTGGACGCGGCCTTCCACCTCGGGGCGGGTTGGTCCTTCCGAGTCGCGGGCGACTATAACGACTCGACGCAGGACTCCTACCTTTACGGCCCCCAGGTCCTGAGCCTCGGCCAGCCGGGCGGGGCGTGGCTCAACCTCACGACCCTCCAGAACCAGAACGGATTTTTCAACACCAAGGACACCACCGGACGCGCCGAGATCGAGAAGGCGGGCTTCGGCTGGTCGGTTTACGCTGGCTACCAGGGAAGCACCCGGGATGTCTCCTGGCGGCGCGAGAAGGACAATACGCCCGTGGACATCTCCCGCACGGGGAAAGGGTGGTACGTGGGCGGCGTCTGGTCCCGCTCTCCCCTCCTTCGGGTCAATATGGAGTACGAGCAGGGCACCTTTTCCGAGTATATCTTCAGGACCGATCCGGATTCGGTGGATCGGCTTACGATCAAGCTCTCCTCCGACCTGGGGAACGGTTGGGCCTTGGGCGCTCGATACCGGTGGGAGGAGGGTCAGAACCCCTCCACGGTGGCCTACGCCCACCATCATTCCCAGGCGTACGGCGCCAACGTGGGTTGGACCAATCCCAAGGGAACGGGAGGATTCGGCTTGACCGCCGAGAACTTTACGCTCTTCAGCCGGACCAACCTCATCCTGCCCAGCGGCGCCCCTAGCCTCTCCTTGTACGATCTCGATTTGAAAACGGTGACCGCCAACGCATACTTTACCGTCGGAAAGGTCCGCATCGACGGAGACCTGACGAGCCTGCGGGATACCGGCTCGACCTGGCCCTTCCAGACGTGGGGCGCTGACGCCCGCGCCACCATCGACGGTCCGATGAAGATGCAGTTCAGCCTTTTCTGCCAGTACCACTCCTACAACGAGGATTTGCCGTCGCTTAACAACTTCGTAGGAAGGCGGCTAGGCGCGATTGTCCGGTGGAGGTTCTAATGGCCCGCAAACGCTGGATTATAGCGGCAGTGACCATGGGGATCGCCTTGGCGGGGCTCTCGGTGGGCCTGCTGGGCGATGAACCCCAGAATAAGGCGGGCGGCTATGTGGGGGCAAAGACCTGCGCCACCTGCCACGAAGACGTCGTCACCTCCTTCAAGACGAGCGGCCACGGGCTGGCCATGGCCGCCCAGTCGAAGGACCTTCTGGACAAGGCTTGCGAGGCTTGCCACGGCCCCGGCGCAGCGCACGCCAACGACCCCAGCAAGACCAACATCCAGGCGGTGCCAACTCAGCAGGCGTGCCTGGGATGCCACCCCAAGGCCGAGGCGCTCATGGCCCTCAACATCCCGGCGCACGCCCGGAACAACATCCAATGCCTGGATTGCCATGCGCCGGCCCACAAGCCCGCGGCGGCCGAGCCGCTCCTGAAGGCCAAACCCCGTGAGCTGTGCGGCAAGTGCCACGCCACCGAAGCGGCCCAGTTCCTCATGCCCTTCAGCCACCGCCAGGGGGAAAAGCCCTTCGAATGCACGGCCTGCCACACGGTCCACGGCGAGAACAGGACGGGCCGGCTGCGCATGGAGCAGAGCGGAGTCTGCATCAAGTGCCACACCGACAAGGCCGGTCCCTTCATCTTCCCGCACCCGCCCCGCAACGCGGAGGGTTGTCTGGCGTGCCACTCGCCCCACGGCTCGCCCAACCCGAAGATGCTGAACCGCTACCGGGTGTCCGACCTCTGCCTGGAGTGCCACACCAGCGTGTCCGATTACCCGGCCTGGCACAATCTGAGTCAACCGAGGTTCCGGAACTGCACGACCTGCCACTTCGCGGTCCACGGTTCCAACCACGATCCCCTCTTGAAGGATGAATAACGACTGGCCCGGCGCAAGCCATCGAGATAGGAGGTAGCACATGAAACGGATTGTCATTGTCCTCTCGGTTCTCGCCCTTGCGGCTTCGCTCGGGAGCTTTGCCCAAGCGAAGACGGGCGGCGGGGTCTTCGTCCCCGTGCGGGGCCAGAACATCATCCAGACGCTCAACAAGATGTACACACCGGCCCAACTGAGCGCCGGCGTCTACGTGGGCTCCGAGGTCTGCCTCGCGTGCCACACCAAGGAGGCGGGATGGCGGGACACGCTCCATTCTCACGCCCTGCGGAAGCCCATGGGCATGTATACGCTCCAGCCGGGCAAGGGCGTCCTGGCCAACTACCTCGGCGGTCCCAAGGACGACTTCATGATGGGGCTGGACTTCAACACCCTGAGCGGCACACCCTTCGACAGCCTGAAGCCCAACGCGCCCATCCTCTCGTACCGGGCGTCCGATGACACCTACTGGATTCAGCTCGGACCCAACGGCATCAAGCTCCAAGTGGTCGCCACTTGGGCTGGCCAGAGCGTGGGCAACGGCCAGCGCTACATGGTCCGCATCCCCGTCAGCGACAGGCCCAACGGCTACAGCGCGTCCATCTACTTCGCTCCCTTCGCCTGGAGCGGTACCGGCTACACCAGCAATGCGAGCAGCTGGTACACCGGCAACGTGCCCAACTACAGCCCCGGCATCGCAAGCTCCGCACTGGTCCCCCTGCAAGGCCAGAACTACATGGCCACCTGCTCGGGTTGCCACATCACCGGTATCCAGGCCGTGGGTCAGACCCCCCAAGGAGAGAAGGTCGTTACTCCCTATACGGCCGTCCTGGTGCCGCAGAACAGCCCCGACTACCCCGACCTGACCGGCAACGGTACTCCCTCCCTGGCCAACATCGGCTGCGAGGACTGCCACGGGCCGGGTTCGGCGCACGTGGCCAGCAACGGCGACCCCAGCAAGATCCTCAACCCGAGCGATATCAGCAACAACCAGCAGCGCTCCGAAGTCTGCCTGCAGTGCCACGTTCAGGTGGCCTCGGCTCCCAACAAGACCTGGGGCTTCCCCTACGACGAGACGGACAACAAGCCCTTCATCATCTCCAACCCGCCCGATCCCCTGAGCCAGTACCAGGTGTTTACGGGCCAGAAATGGCCCGATGGGGTGCATTACATCGACGAGCGCGTGGACGACTTCACGAGCAGCGCCCACTACCAGGGCGCGCACGGCATCGCCTGCAACGACTGCCACGACCCGCACGAGGTGACACTCAACGATAACCAGGTGCGGACAACCATCACCCACGGCGGCAACACTGTGAATAATGTCAACGTGGACGACGACAGCTTCTGCCTGGCTTGCCACAACGGCCAGTACTTCGGCGGCTTCCCCGTGAGCGACGTGATTCAATGGAAGAAGCCGGGCTTCCAGGCCCCCATCCCGAACAACATCCGGGCCGCCATCGAGGCTCACACACACCATCCCTACGGGGCGGCCAACCCGGACGGCTCACCGCGCATCCTCGGAGAGTCCCGCTGCGTGACGTGCCACATGGCCCCGACGGCCGGACACGGCGACGTCAGCGGCTTCTCGCACACCTTCATCCCGGCGGCGCCCCAGGACACCATCACCTACCAGAACGTGACGGGACTGCACTACGGCGGTTCGGGCAACGTGAACGCCTGCGCCTCCTCCTGCCACCGGAACCAGGTGCGTATCTGGACCGACGTACCCATCGACAACAGCTCGCCCAACAACAAGTTCGGCGTCGGCTACATGAACGGCGCCGCGGTGAGCCTAGCCCAGCACCTCGTGACCTACTTCGGTCCTGGAGGACTCTGGTGGAACACCACCCCTTCCTCTTCTTCCAGTTCGAAGAGCCAGGGCAATTAAGCGGTAAACCTCTGCAGCGAGTACCCGAAGGGGGGCCGAAGGGCCCCCCTCTTTTTGCCCCAATCCCTCCGTGGGAACCGGCATGGCGCTGCAGGCCCCTATGGATCTTGCCCATCACCGTAGCCGCCCAGCCACCTGCCAAGGCACTAAAACCCTTCGCCCCCGGACCGGATCCCAAAGAAGAATGCGCCGGCGGCGGGGTGAGGCTCCGAGGGCCTGCGCGGAGCGGGGAGAACCCCGAAAGACAACGCATACGCCCGGCCGGCTCCGCCAGCTGCCACCACGGCTTCGGTTCTGAGCTCCCCTCCCGGGACCGCGCTATCTCCCGAGCGGACATGGCCAACCGCCTACTGGCGGAGCTGAAAGGGCGGACCTACCCGTGCCCGTTCCCAGGCCGCCGTGGGTGGCGCCTATCTGGTGCATCGGTTTTGCCGCCGAAGGTCAGGTGCGAAGATTCAGCAGAAGGTATCCCCCGGCGCATCCGAAGAGGATGGCCGGGGCCCAGACGGCCAGGGCGGGGTTGAGCCAGTCCATGGCGCCCACGGAGTTGAAGATCGCCATCATGACGTAATAGGAGATGGAGAGGCCGAGGGCGATGGCCATTCCGTAGAGGGAGCCTCGCCGCCCCGTGGCGAAGGCGAAGGGCAGGCCCAGCAGGAGAAGCACCAGCGGAGCCAGGGCGTCGGGGAGCTTTTCGTAGTAATCGGCCACCTGCTGCCGCGACGGGTACCCCTTGGCCTGCAACTCGCGAATCAGGGCCTTGAGCTGGCTGGAGGAGAAGTACTGCGCATCCAAAAAGGCTGACGGGACGAAGTAGGGCTGGGGTAGCCCAATCTGGCGCGAACCCCGGGGGAGCACTTGGAAGGGTGGTGTGCCGCCTCGGCGCCAACGCCACCCCCGGGTGAAGGTCAGGACGCCCGCCTTAGCGCTGGACGCAGGGAAGCTGGCCTCTTTAGCAAAAAAACGGGAGTCGAGCCGGAAGCGGTCGGGGGAGAAGCGGTACTCCGAGAAGCCCTGGAAAGTCTTGGTGCGCGCGTCATAGTGGTTGTAGTGGAAGAGGACGTGGCGATCAGGGGCGAAGAGCCATACGTCCATGGTGCTGGCTAGATTCCGGGCCACCACACCCTTGATGTGATCGCGCTCGTTTTGGGCGCTCCGGCTCGTGGCGGGCACCACCTCCTGGCCCATGGTCCATAAAACCAGACAGGCCGCCGCGGCCAGGGCGAAGGCGGGGAGGCTGATCCGATAAACCGAGATGCCCGAGGCCTTCATGGCTAGGATTTCGTTGGTTCGCTCCAGCACCCCGTAGGTGACGAGCACGGTCATGAGCACGGCCAGGGGCACGAGCATGACCAGGACGCCTGGAGACTGGTTCAGGAGGTAGGTGCCCAGCAGCTTCAGCTTCTGGCTCCCGGTGATGAACTCCGACAGACCGCGTATCTCGATGATCCAGTCCAGTAGGAGGACCGAGAGGCTGATGAGCAGGAAGGTCTTGAGCATCCTGCCGAGGAGGTAGCGGTCCAGGATGGGCAGCCCCCGGCCGGCCTCGATCTTCGGTGAGTCGGGTACTGCCGCGTCGAAGGCCGCCTTCTCCTGGCGGGCCGGGAAAAGGAGGGCGAAGGGGCGCATCCAGGCCGGCGTGGTGATGCGGTCCCGCGTGCTCACCAAGAGGAGGCCCACGAGCACCAGCAGGAGGTCGGGCAACCAGGCGGCCAGGGAGGGGGCCAGCCGCCCCGCCTGGGCCAGGTCGCCGAGGGCCGAGGTGAGGATCCAGTACCCCAGGAGCACGATGAGCGAGAGGCTGAAGCCGGCACCCTTGCCGCCGCGGGTGTTCACCATGCCGAGCGGAACGCCGATGAGCACGAAGAAGAGGGGCACCAGGGAGGCCGACAGCCGGCGGTGGAGCTCGTAGAGCAGGGCGTAGCGCTGCCTCCGGATCAGGGCGGGATCGCTCTCCTGCGGCGGCAGATTCAGCGTGCCCAGAAGCTCGGCCGTGGAGTACTCCATGATTCCCTTCTGCGGGGGGCTGAGTTGTCCCCCCTGCGTTTCGACGGTTAGAGCCTGTTCGCGGAAGGTAGAGGTCTGGACGGTGCCGGGGCGCTTCCGGTCGAACTGCACCGTCTCCCCGTCGGAGAGGAGGAACTGGAGGCTCTGGCCGTCCGCCGAGCGGATGGCCCGGCCGTAGTCCGCCAGGGTGAGCAGGTCCTGGGAGGGGCTCCCGCTTTGGAAGACCAAGATGTGCTCGTATCGGCCCGCCTTCACGTCGGCCCGGCCGGCGTAGAGCAGGACGCCCGGGATCCTGTCGAAGAAGACCCCCGGTCTCAGCAGCCGCACGATGTTGAGTCCTTGGCTCGCCTCCGACTGGATCTCGTCCGAAGCGCTGCGGCTGGCGGGGATGAGCCAGAGGTTCATGGCCAGCAGCAGGAGGGTCATGGCCGAAGCGAACAGCAGGGGCGAGGCCAGGAGCCGGGTGCTGGAGACGCCGCCCGCCCTGAGGGCGATGATCTCGCTGTCTCCCGAGAGCCGGCTGAAAGCGATGATGGTGCCCAGAAGAAGGGCTACGGGAAGGGTGTAGCTCAGCAATCCCGGCAATCCCAGAAGGAAAAGCATGCCCGAGGCACCCGCCGAGAGCCCCTGCTGGATGACCAGGTTGGCCAACTGGAAGAGCAGGTTGATCAGGAAGAGGAAGGAGTAGACCACGAGCCCGATGAGAAACGGCCCCATCATCTCCTTCAGCACGTAGCGGTGCAGAATCTTAAGGTTCAACGCGCCTCCTGGAAGACCATGGTACCGCCCGTCGCCCCCGGAACGGAAGGGATCGGGGAGCCCCCTGTTGTTTGACCGCCCAAGGCACCCAGCCTACACTGTTCGCGCACCATGTCCCTGAAGAGGGAGGGTGCTCATGAGGTTCAGGATGCGCACACTCAGAATGGCCGCTCTGTTCGCTCTGGCCGCATGCATGGGCCTGCTTCCCCTGGCGGCCCGCACCAAGGTGGGAGAGACCATCGATGTCCGAGTCGGCTCGCCGCACCCCATCGGGGCGGAATCGTGGCAGCGGGAGCTGGAGTTTCCCGGCTCCACCTTCGTGAAGCTCCACCTCGCCAAGCTCGCTCTCGGCCCCAAGGACCTGCTGCTCGTAGTGGACGGAACGGGCAAGGAGATCTATCGCCACGAAGGATCGCTGGCCGAGGGGACGTGGATCCCCGCGTCCCTCACCCAAGTGGTGACCCTGAAGATCCAGGCGGCCAAGGGCTCCAACCCCTGGGGCGTGGAGATCGACCGCGTGGGATACGGCTTCGCCCCGCTCGCCGAGGCCGCCGCGGTGCCCGAATCCATCTGCGGCAACAACGACATGCAGGACGCCGCATGCTACGCCAGCGACGCCGGCAAGACCCAGGCGGGAGAAGCGGTGGGGCGCATGCTCTTTCAGGAGGGGGGGGGCTGGTACCTCTGCACCGGCTTCCTCGTGTCCAGGTACAACCATTTCCTGACGTGCAACCACTGCATCAGCGACCAGTCGGGTGCGAACACGCTGGAGGTCTGGTGGATGTACCAGAGGCCCGCCTGCGGTTCGGGAACGGCGGCCTACGACTCCACCAGCGACGGCGCTTATCTGGTCACCACGAACTACGACCTGGACTACTCCCTGCTGGCCTTCTCCAACGACGATCCCGCCCAGCGCTACGGTTACCTGACCCTGAGCGGAGCCGTACCGACGGTGGGCGAGACCATGTGGATCGCGGGCTATCCCGGGGGGCAGCCCAAGCAGTTCACCGTCAACTCCGACATGGACGGAGGCCTGGCCAAGGTGGACGCCGTGGGGCTTACCGGCAACGTGCCGGGCAGCGATATCGGCTACTACGCGGACACGGAGGGCGGCTCCTCGGGCTCGCCCGTGATGGACGACGCCACCAACCGGGTGATCGCCCTGCACCACTTCGGCATCGCCGGCAGCACCTGCACCAGCACCGACATGAACCAGGGCGTGGAGATGGCGCAGATCCTGCCGGAGATCCAGTCCTACATCAGCCAGCCCTCCTTCGGGGTGACGGCCAGCGCCTCCGTGGACCAGGGCGAGGCGCCCCTCACGGTGGATTTCACGGCTCAGCCGGAACAGGGAACGGCCCCCTACACCTACGACTGGGACTTCGGCGACGGCTCGGCCCACGCAAGCGGCCCTGCCGTCTCCCACACCTATACCCAAGCGGGCTCCTTCGCCGTGATCCTCACGGCCTCTGACGGCCAGGGACTCACGGCCACGGACAACCACCTCGTGATCACGGTGAGCAGCCCCGTCATCCCCCCTACCATCCAAAGTGTGCATCGGCTGCACGAGCCCTTCCGCCTGAAGGTCGTGGGTACGCTCTTCCAAAGCGGAGCGAAGGTGCTCATCGACGGAGTGGCCACCCCCGAAACGACCTTCAAAGATGCACAGAAGCTCATTGCCAAAAAGGGACGGGCGCTCAAGGCCATGCTGCCGAGGGGGCAGGTGGTCTCCATCCAGGTTCGGAACCCCGACGGAGGACTCTCGGCCCCCTTTTCCTTCAAGCGGCCCAAGTATCCCGCCGATGATCCTCCGGCGCTCCTGACCGGGAAGCCGAAGGGTGGCCCCCCGCTCCGGCCGGAAAATCCCTGAGGGCTGAGAGGGGCCAGTGGAGGCTGCGGCGCCGGCTTGCGGCGTCTGCAGAAAAGGGGTAGGGGAGGGACGCCATGGTGAAGCTGGCTTCGGGCGCGGCCGTCGCCGCCAAAGGAGGGGCGTGGACCGCCCTCTGGACCTTCCCCTCCATCATCGGCAGCGCCCTCATGCTGGCCTGGGCCGCCGAGTCGGCCCAGTTCTTCATCTCGCAGGGGCTCTCGCTCGCGATCCTGGCCTGGGTGCAGACCCTGCCCGAGTTCGCCGTGGAGGCGGTCATCGCCTGGGAGGCTCCGCGCACGCCCCACGGCATCGCCCTGATCTCAGCCAACTTTACGGGCGCCATCCGCCTCCTCATCGGCCTGGGATGGCCCATGATCTACGCCACCGCCGCCCTCTTTCACCGGCGCAAGCATCGGCGCCCCATGAATGCCATCCACCTGGAGAAGGAGCACAGCGTGGAAGTGGTGGGGCTCCTCGCCTCCATGGCCACCTTCGTGGTCATCGCGGCCAAGGGCACCCTGACGATCTGGGACGGCCTCATCCTCATGGCCGTCTACGGCCTCTACATGGCCGTGCTCAACAAGATTCCCCCCAAGGAGGTGGAGTCGCCCGAGGAGGAGGAGTGGCCCGTCCGGCACATCATCGTCATGCCCAAGGTTCGGCGCGTCCTCACCATCACGGGCCTCTTCGCGGGTGGCGCCGTGGTCATCTACTTCGCGGCCGAACCCTTCCTCCACTCCCTGCTCATCCTCGCCGCCTCCCTCGGCGTCTCCCAGTACGTCTTCGTCCAGTGGGTCGCCCCCTTCCTCAGCGAGTTCCCCGAGAAGGTCTCGGCCCTCTACTGGGCCCGCAAGGTGACCGGGGCCCCCATGGCCCTCATGAACATGGTCTCCTCCAACATCAACCAGTGGACCATGCTCGCCGGCATGATCCCCTTCGTCTTCGCCCTCTCGGCGGGGCACATCAGCCCCATCGTCTTCGATCCCGAGCAGCGCATGGAGCTCGCACTCACCCTCGCCCAGTCGGCCTTCGCCATGTCGCTGCTCGTCAACATGAGCTTCGCCTGGCACGAGGCCCTCGTCCTGTTCGTCCTCTGGCTCGCGCAGTTTGTCTTCCCGGCCCTCCGCGAGGAGGTCACCCTCCTCTACCTCGCTTGGTTCCTCTTTGAGCTCCTCTGCTGGCTCATCCGTTACCGCAAGCCCGTGGCCTTCAGCGAATTCGGCCGCCTCTTCAAGGCCCGCGTCCTTGGACGCGGCTGAGGCGGCCTCTTCCTGCGGCCGCCGCAGGCGGCGAGAGCCTCTAGCCCCTCGGTGCAGGCCCTGATCGTGCGGGGGAAGGACGAGAAAGCTCGGGCACGCGCCATCCTTGAAAAGGCCAACCGGGCGAGCCTCCGGGGGCTCCCCTCGCGCCGAGGGGAGGCGGCTCTATGGAAGTACGAAGGTCCGAGGGGGAAGCTCGGCCCCGTTGCCGGCGAAGTCGCTGATGGAGCCCGCCAGCACGTGGCGGCCTCGCGCCACGCCCCTGAGATCGAGGCGGATGGTGCGGGTGTCCATGTCCCAGTCGGGATAGACGGGCTGGCCGTCAAGCGTCAGCCTGAGGGTGCGGGCGTCCGGGCCGCTGCCCGAGTCGGTGACTCGGATCCAGACCTGGCGGTCGCCGAGGTGGGGAACCGTCACGAGCTGGGGCTGGCCCCACGCCGGCGCCGTGTCGTCCACCCGCAGCGCGTAGAGGCCAGCGTCCAGATAGGGCACCGGTTTCCCCGTCCAGTTATCCAGGAAAACGTCCCGGCCCCCGTAGTAGACGCCGAGCCCGTGGCGGGGCGATACGGCGGGGAAGGTGACCGTGGCCCGCGCGGAGACGGAGAAGGGCTCCACCTTCAGGGAGGCCGCTCCCTCGGGAACGGCGCCTTCCTCGGCGGGGGCGGCGGTGCCGATGGCTCCCTCGGGCAGGGTCAGCAGGGCGCCGCCGGCGGCGATGCGGCCCGGACCGGCGGCCACGCGCCAGCGGGAGGTGTACTCGCCGATGGTGAGAGGCTTGCCCTCGTGGGGCAGCGCCGCCCGGGGGATCAGGGCCAGCACGCGGCTGCCGGCCCTCTCCTCCACGAAGAGGGAGGAGACGGGCGAGGCGCCCAGGCGCAGGGGCGTGACCCCTTGGCCGGAGGCGCGCGAGAGCTTGAGCACCAAGCCGTCAGGGAGGAGGCTCGTGCCCTCGAGCCGGTAACCCGAGCCCGGCAGGGCGAGGCGGGACTCGGCGGCGGGGCGGGCGGCCTCCTCCACAGAGCCCGAGACCATCGAGCGCTGGCCGGCACGGTTCTCCGCCACCACCTCCAGCGTGTGGCGTCCCGGCGCGAGGTCGCCCGGCAGGCCGGAGCCCTCCACGTGGGGCACCTCGAGCCAGGGCAAGCGCCGGAGGCGGAAGGTGTTGGTCCCGGGCCGGTCGTACTGGGGATCGAAGAGGGCCGGGGCCTCTTTGAAGCGGGCCAGGCTGATGCGCCGGAGGTCCATGCCGAAGAAGCGGCGGCCGTCCAGGCTCGCGGTGACGATGGGAAGGCCCGTGGCGATGCTGGCCACGCCGAGGTGGTCGCCCGCCACTAGCTCCACGTCCACGGTGCCCGAGAGGCGCACCGTCTCGGCCAGCCGGTAACCGCCGCGGCCCCGGACGGCGGGCACGAAGCGGGGCTCGAAGCTCCCGTCCACGGTGGCCGGCGCCTCGCGCGGCACGAAGACGAGGCCGGCGATAATGGGCGGGGTCATGCCCGCAGGAAGAGGCAGCCCCTCCACGAAGGGGTCGCAGAGGTCGTCCCCGCGGCGGATCTCGAAGTGCAGGTGGGGGAAGCCCACGCCCAGGTCGCCCGAGTAGGCCACCACCTCGCCGGCCTTGACGGGCTCGGGAGGGGTGATCTCCACGTCGCCGGGGAAGGAGGTGCGGGCGCGCTCGCACGCGGCGAGAAGGCGGCTCTCCAGGTGGAGGCGCTTCTGTTCGAAGCGGCAGAGGTGGCCGTAGACCGCCGTCCGCCCGTCGTTCAGTTCGAGGTAGAGCACCCGGCCGTAACCGCCCGGCTCCCGCCGGACTCGCGTCACGCGGCCATCGGCCACGGCGAAGACGGGCCAACCGATCTCTTGGTGGGTTCGGATGTCCACCCCTCCGTGGAAGTGGGTGCGGCGGTACTCGCCAAAGCTCGACGTACAGCCCTCGTGGATGGGCAAGGGCCAGAGGAGAGAGGGGACGGCGCCGGCGGGGGCGGCGGCAAGAGAGGCAAGCGTCAGGACCGCGAGGCCGAGGAGGGGAAGCGTGAAATTCAGGATTCGAAATTCGGAATTCGGAGAAAGGGACTCACCACGGAGGCACCAAGACACCAAGGCATTGCGAATGGCGAATGGCGAACGGCGAATGGAAGCAAGGAGAGAGCACCACCAAGGCATCAAGACACCAGAGCGCCGGGCTTGCGCGGGATGCCCCCTCTCTTCATCCCGGCATCTCCTCATCACCTCATCTCCCCATCGTTCCTTCTCCGTCTCTCCAGATCCATCTTCTTCCTCGCCTCTTACTCAAGCCCAGCCACCAAGCGTTTGAGGTAAGCGGCGAAGGGGCCCTTGAGGTCGGGCCGCGAGAGGGCGATCTCCACGCTGGCCTCGAGGAAACCCAGGCGGTCGCCGGTGTCGTAGCGCCGCCCCTCGAAGGTGAAGGCATAGACGGGCTCGTGCTCCATCAGCAGGCGGATGGCGTCGGTGAGCTGGATCTCGCCGCCGGCGCCGCGCCCCGTGCGACCGAGCGCCTCGAAGATGGCGGGGGTGAGGATGTAGCGGCCCACCACCGCGGTGGTGGAGGGAGCCTTCTCGGGCTTCGGCTTTTCCACCATGTCTCTGACGCGGATGAGCCGCTCGCCCGCGGGGTCGCCGGCCACGATGCCGTACTTGCCCGTCTGTTCGCGGGGTACCTCCATCACCCCGAGAACGCTGGCGTGCCTCTCTTCGAAGACGTCCATCATTTGGCGGATGCAGGGCCGTTCGGAGACGACGATGTCGTCCCCCAGAAAGACGGCGAAGGGATCGTTGCCGGCCCAGGTCTTGCCACAGAGCACGGCGTGGCCCAGCCCTAGGGCCTCCCTCTGGCGGATGTAGGAGACCTCCGCCATGGCCGCGATCTCCCGGACCACGGCCAGCTCCTCCGTCTTGCCCTTCTCCTCGAGGAAGCGCTCCAGCTCGTAGGAGACGTCGAAGTGGTTCTCGATGGCGTCCTTGCCCCGGCCCGTCACGATGAGAACCGACTCGATGCCCGCCGCCACGGCCTCCTCCATGACGTACTGGATGACCGGCTTGTCCACGACGGGGAGCATCTCTTTCGGTGAGGCCTTGGTAGCCGGCAGGAACCGCGTCCCCAGGCCGGCCGCGGGGATGATCGCCTTGCGGATGCGCATGGGCTTCTCCTGTAGGCCGCTTCTGGGCCGAAGGGCGCAGTGTAGCACGATCCCGGAGGGGGGTGAAAAGCAAGAAGCGAGAAGCAAAAAGCTTCCCGGGGTGAGGCGGTTTCTGGCTCGCGGTTGCGCCGTGTAAGGGCATCACCGGCTATCGGCCCCCTCGTGTCCTTGACCTGCCACACCCGGCTGGGCTAGAGTACGGCCCCATGGCGATGCCGCGAGTGCGACGCACGCTCAACTTGCTTTTGCCGCTCCTCCTGCTCGTGGCCCTTCTGCACGGGCACGCGGAGCAGAAGGGGACGCTGCGCCATCCGCGCCTCTCGGCGGACGAAGGGCCATGCCCCATCTGCGCGGCGGTCCGCGGCGGCATGGAGGGGCCTGCGCCCCTCGTGCACCTGCCCGGCCTTCCGGCTCCCGCCGTGCTGGTCGTTCTCCTCCCCCCCCTCTCGCCTTCCCTCGCCGCGCCGGCCCCCTCGCCGGCCCGCGGACCCCCTCCCACGGCCTAGACCGTACCTAGTTGGAGGAGACCGGTCGTCCCCCGCTCGGGTGCGAAGACCGGAATGCAACCATTTGCCGAGTTCATGAGGGACGCCCGCGGGGAGCCCGTGAACGCCTTGCCCCGCTTGGCGCCCGGGAGTGTGTGATGCAGCGACTTTGGAAGGGAGCCCTCTGTTTGCTCCTACTTTGTCTGCCCCTGGCCGCATGGGGCGGGGGGGCCGCCGGATCGATCCGGGGGACCGTGACGGATGGGCACGGGCAACCGGTGCCCGGCGCCTCGATCCGTCTGTCCGGACCGGCTTTGCCGCAGCCGCTCAGAACCGCCAGCGACCTGAAGGGGGCTTTCCTTTTTACCTCCGTGCCCGAGGGGGAGGGGTACCACCTGCACGTCTCGGCCGTAGGTTTCACCAGCGCCCACCTGGAGAAGGTGGCGGTGAAGGCGGGCGCGGCCACCTCGCTCGTGGTGCGGCTCTCCTCCGGCGAGACCTCCGTCACGGTGACGGCCGATGCCTCCAGAACGAGCCTTCGCCAGAAGGCGACGGGGGCCAGCGTCTACCGCCTGACTTCGGAAACGCTGCGCTCGCTCCCCCAGGGGCAGAGCACGCCGCTCAACCAGGTGATTCTCCAGGCGCCGGGGGTGGCCCAGGACTCCTTCGGCCAGCTCCACGTGCGGGGCGACCACGGGGACGTGCAGTACCGGATCGACGGCGTCCTCCTGCCCGAGGGGATCAACGGCTTCGGCCAGACCCTGGACACGCGCTTTGCCCAGCGGCTCGACCTCCTGACGGGGGTTTTGCCGGCCCAATACGGCTACCGCACGGCGGGTGTGGTGGACATCACCCCCAAGAGCGGGGCGCAGGACGGCAGCAGCGCCAACCCGGGCAGCGGGGGGATCGACCTTTACGGCGGAGCCCGTGGCACCTTCCAGACGAGCGTGAACGCGGGAGGCTCGCAGGGATCGTTTCTCTACTACGCCACTGCCACGGCGCTCGCGAACAACCTGGGGATCGAATCGCCCACTCCCGCCGTGGATCCCCTCCACGACCACACGAACCAGCTCAAGGGCTTCGGCTACTTCAACTGGCTGCTCTCGCCCACGCTGCGCCTGAGCCTCATCACCGGCAGCGCCGCGGGCGAGTTCCAGATTCCCGATAATCCAGGCCAGCAGCCGGCCTACTCGTTCGGAGGGATGCCGCCGCAGCGGCTCGGCCTCCTCTACCCGAGCGCGAATCTCAACGCCACCCAGCACGAGGTGAACCACTACGCCATCCTGGCCCTCAAGGGAGAGCCCTCCTCGGATCTCAGCTACCAGGTCGCCCTCTTCTCCCGCTACAGCAGCGTCCACTACCACCCGGACCCCGTGGGCGACCTGATCTACAACGGCGTCGCCGCGGACGTCTTCCGCAGCGATACGGCGACGGGGTTGCAGGGCGACGGCACGTTGAAGCTGGGCAGCCACACCCTCGGGGCCGGCTTCTTCGTGAGCGGGGAGAACGCCGTGAGCGACAACACCTCCTCGGTCTTCCCGGCCAACGCTTCGGGAGAACAGACGGGGCAAATTCCTTTCTTCATCACCGACGACCACTCCAAGCGGGGCTGGCTCTACGGCCTTTACGTGCAGGACCGCTGGCAGCCCACGAAAAAGCTGAGCCTCCTTTACGGGGTGCGGCTGGACCGCGTATCGGCCTACGTTCAGGCGAACCAGCTTTCACCCCGCCTCATCGCCACCTACGAGCTTTCCTCCGTCGTCAGCCTGCACGCCGGCTACGCCCACTACTTCACCCCTCCGCCCCTGGAACTCATCGCCCCCACGAGCATCGAGAAGTTCCAGGGCACCACCAACGCGCTGCCCACTAAGGTCAACACCAACGTGGTGCCCGAGAGGACCGACTACTTCGACGCGGGGATCTCTTTCCGTCTGACGCCGAGCCTGCAGCTCGGCCTGGACGGCTACTACAAGAATGTCCATGACCTGCTGGACGAGGGACAGTTCGGCCAGGCTCTGGTCTTCTCGCCCTTCAACTACGGCAGGGGAAGGGTCTACGGCGTGGAGGGAACGCTGGAATACCGCAAGGGGCCGCTGGATCTCTATGGCAACCTCGCCTACGGCGCCGCTCTGGGAAAGGAGGTGGTCTCGGGCCAGTACAATTTTGATCCCGCCGAGCTGGCCTACATCGCCACCCACTACGTCCACCTGGACCACGACCAGACCCTCACCGGCTCGGCGGGGCTCTCCTACCAATGGAGCCGGGTGCGTGCGAGCCTGGATGCGCTGTATGGGAGCGGCCTGCGGCGGGCCTTCGCCAACACGCGGAGCCTGCCCTCCTACCTTCAAGTGAACCTCGGCCTCACGGGTACCATCCCCACCCGCCGGCTCGGCCCCTTCTCCTGGCGCATCAGCGTGGTCAACCTTCTGGACCGCATCTACGAGATCCGGGACGGCTCGGGCATCGGCGTCGGCGCTCCGCAGTACGGCCCGCGCCGGGCGCTCTACGTGGGGTTGAGCAAGAGGTTTTAGGAGATGAAAGATCCACCACAGAGGCACAGAGGCACAGAGGAATCAGGAAGGATCATGTCTGTCCAAAATAGGCCGCCTTGCCGGCTCCAAACCGCGACCGGGTCTGGGCCGCGCCTTTGGCGCGGAGCTGGGGGCCTTTGACGGGCGCGTCCACGCAAGCATGGCCGCGCACCATCCGCAGGCCCTCCGCCGCCCTTCGGGCGCCAGCCCCAGCCTCATCTAACAAAGGGGTCCACCCTTTCTTCCTCGCCGCGCCTGGCGGCCCATCCCAGGGCGCGACCGTCGCGCCAGAGATCCCCGGGGGGCCGGACCCCTGGGCCCATCGGCTCCGGAAGGCAAACCGCGTAAGAACGAGCTGAAATTATCGAGGAGGGCGCAGGGTGCGGTTGCGCCCCGCGCCGTCTCACGTCCTGGCTTGCTAACTTCTTTGGTCCACTTGGAGGACCTTGGCGCCGCGGATCTTCCGCTCCTTGAGTTCCCGGAGGGCCCGGTTGGCCTCCTCCAGCGGGTAGAGCTGGACCTCGGGGCGGATGGGAACGGCGGCGGCCAGGGCGAGGAAGTCGCGCACGTCGGCTCGCGTCACGTTGGCCACGCTCTTGACCTCCTTCTCCATCCAGAGGTGCTCCGGGTAGTTGAGTTCGTGAAGCCGGTCCTGGTCCGTCCTCTCCTTCCGAATGGCGTTGATGACGAGCCGTCCCCCCGGTTCCAGACACTCCAGCGCCCGCACCACGGGGCGCCAGACGGGCGTGGTGTCGATGATGGCGCGGCACGGTCGGGGCGGAGCCTCCTCCGTGTCCCCCGCCCAGGAGGCCCCGAGCTCGAGAGCGAAGAGGCGCTCCTGCTCGCTGCGGGCGAAGACGAAGAGGGAACTGTGCGGATAGAGGTGGCGGGCCAGAGAGAGAACCAGGTGACCGGAGGCGCCGAAGCCCGTGAGGCCGAGTGCCTCGCCGTCTTGCAGGCGGCACAGCCTCAGCGACCGGTAGCCCACGGCGCCGGCGCAGAGCAGCGGAGCCGCCTCCGCATCGGAGAAGAACTCCGGGATGGGGTGAGCGAAGGCCTCGGGAACGATCATGTACTCGGCGTAACCCCCGTCGGCATCCCGGCCCGTGGCCCGAAAGGAGGGGCAGAGGTTCTCCTCGCCCCCCTGGCAGTGGCGGCAGCTCCCGCAGGCCGAGAAGATCCAGGCCACGCCCAGGCGCTGGCCGGGGGCGAAGGAGAGCGCCCCTGGGCCGCGTTTCGCCACCCGCCCCACGACCTGGTGGCCCGGCACCACCGGAAGGCGCGGCGGCGGCGTGCGCCCCTCGATCTCATCCAGCTCCGTGTGGCAGACCCCGCAGACCAAGACGCGAAGAAGGATCTCTCCCGGCCCGGGGACGGGCACGGGCAGATCGGCCCCCTCCAGCGGTTCCGGTTGCGCGGCCATCTCCGTCAGCTTCTTCAGCACCATGGCTCTCATCAGGGATCCTCCCGGGAAGGCTTCAGCCTCCGCTCTCAAGCCACCCACCTTACCTTCAGTATGGCTCCTGCCCGGACGCGATGCACGGGGCTCCTGGGGCCCCAATCCCGCGATGGAACTGTAACGGAGCCCTCAAATGTTGATGAACACGTGGTTTGGCTTCAATGCTCTTTTCACATGATAAGGGATTGGGGGCCTTTGAGCCGAAGGCGAAAAAGGCGTCCAAGGGTGGGGGTCCCTCCCTCTTAATCCATAACTTCTTTTCTTTGGGCGTGGCACAACCGTCGCCGAAGGCACCCCGCTTCCATCGCGGAATTTCGGGGGGGATGGGCCGGACGGTCACCTCCAGAGCCTCCGCGGAGTCCGCCGCTGGCTGAAGGCACGGCTCCCCCCCAATCCCGCAATGGAAGAGGAAATGGCAGTGCAAATCCCCATGGATCTTCATGACCGGCATACCTGCCCAATCACCTGCCAAGGGATTGGGGGCATTCGACCCGGAGGCGAAGAATGCGCCAGAAGACTTGCCCATAGGCCCGTGGGGGCGCATCATGAGGCGCCGGAACGGGGCCGGTTGGATCGTGGGGGAACGATGGCCGTCATCTGGACGCTGTTGGTGGTGATCTGGGGCTCCACCTGGCTGGTGATCAAGGTCGGGTTGGGGGACCTGCCGCCGTTTCTCTTCGCGGGCATCCGGTTCGCCATCGCCCTGGTGCCGCTCCTCTTCCTCTTGTCGGCGAGGGGCCTCCGATGGCCGCGGCGCCGGGAGGACTGGCTGCTCCTGGCCGGCACGGCCTTCCTCTCCTTCACCCTGGGCTACGGGCTGGTCTTCTGGGGCGAGCAATACATCCCCTCTGGCCTCACGGCGGTCCTCTTCACCACCTATCCGCTCTTCGGCCAGCTCTGGGCCCACGCCGTTCTGCCCGCCGAGCGCCTGACCGCAAGGAAGGCGGCGGGGGCGCTCATCGGGCTCGGCGGCGTGCTGCTGATCTTTGCGGGGAGGCTCAGCCTGGAGGGGCCCATGGCCGTGTGGGGCGGCCTGGCCGTGGTGGGATCGGCGGCCTCGGGCTCGCTGGGCTCGGTGCTCATCAAGGCGCGCGGCGGTCACCTCGATCCGGGCGTGGTGACGGCGGCGCAGATGAGCCTCGGAGGGCTCCCGCTGCTGCTGATCGGGCTGGCGGCAGAGGGAAGCCCCGCCCGCCTGCATTGGACGCCGACGGCCCTCCTCTGTCTGCTCTACCTGGCGCTCGTGGGCTCCTCCCTGGCCTTCGTGCTCTGGTACCGGCTCCTGAAAACCACCGAGGTCACGCGGGCGCAGGTGATCCCCCTGCTCAACACCGTGGTGGCCGTGATCCTGGGCTGGCTGGTGCTGGGAGAGACCTTCGGCGTGCGCGGCGCCGCCGGCACCCTGGCCGTCCTGGCCGGAACCGGCCTGGTGCTCCGCCGGGCATCCGCCCGCCGGCGGCACGCATCGGCCGGCTGAGGCGCCCCCGCCCGCTTCGTCGCCTCGCCTTCCGGCCTCTTCGCCCCCGTCTCCTTTGCAAAATCCTGATACCGGTCCTCCCTCCGTTTATGCCTTCCTGACGTTGAGGGAGCTAGGTTGGCTGCCGTCGGAAAAGGAGGCTCTGCCGTGGACCTTGCCTTGATCCTTTTCGTTCTGGGTTTCTTCTGGCTGTTGTGCAGGATAACCGACGGCCTGGAGACCCTGTGAGGTACCGAGAATGACCGCCCTTCACGTGATCGGGGCGCTGGTCGCCGCCGCGCTTCTGGTTTACCTCTTCTATGCCCTGCTGAAGCCGGAGGCCCTCCAGTGACCGGCAACGCCTGGCTCCAGATCGGCCTCTTCTTCACTCTTCTATTGGTCCTGGTGAAACCGCTGGGGTGGTACATGGCCCGGGTCTACGAGGGGAAGCCCTGCGGCCTTGACCGCGCGCTCGGGCCCCTGGAGCGCCTGATCTACCGGGCATGTGGCGTGAAGCCCGAGGAGGAGATGGATTGGAAGACCTACGCCAAGGCCATGATCCTCTTCAACCTCTTCGGCCTGCTCGCCGTGTACGCCCTCCAGCGCCTCCAGGGATTCCTGCCCCTCAACCCCATCCACCTGGGCGCCGTAAGCCCGGAGTCGGCCTTCAACACGGCCGTGAGCTTCGCCACAAACACCAACTGGCAGAGCTACGGAGGCGAGGCCACCATGAGCTACCTCACGCAGATGGCGGGCCTTACCGTTCAGAACTTTCTGTCGGCGGCCTCAGGCCTGGCCGTGCTCGTGGCCCTGATCCGCGGCATCGTACGGAGGGAGCAGAAGACCATCGGCAACTTCTGGACCGACACGGTGCGGGGCGTCCTCTACATCCTCCTGCCCCTCTCCCTCGTCCTCGCCCTTGCCCTCGTCTCCCAGGGCGTGGTTCAAACGTTCTCCGGACCCAAGACGGTGCCGCTGCTCCAGAGCGTCACCTACCAAAGCCCCGTGATCGACGCCGCCGGAAAGCCGGTTCTGGACGCCGCCGGAAAGCCGGAGGCGAGGACCGTGACGGTCACCGAACAGCGGATCCCCGTGGGGCCAGCCGCCTCGCAGGTGGCCATCAAGCAGCTCGGCAGCAACGGCGGCGGCTTCTTCAACGCCAATTCGGCCCACCCCTTCGAGAACCCCACGCCTCTTTCGGGATTCCTGGAGCTGATGGCCATCGTGCTCATCGCCGCGGCCTCCTGCATCACTTTCGGCGAGATGGCGGGTGACCGCCGCCAGGGCTGGGCGGTCTTGGCCGCCATGCTCGTGATCTTCGTCCCGCTCACGATCGCTTGCGTCCATGAGGAGCAGGCGGGCAACCCCCTCCTGGCGAGACTTGGTGTGGACGAGAGGCCATCCTCCCTCCAGCCCGGCGGGAACATGGAGGGGAAGGAGGCCCGCTTCGGGATCACCGACTCGGCCCTGTGGGCCGCCGCCACCACCGCCACCTCCAACGGCTCCGTCGACTCCATGCACGACTCCTACACGCCCCTGGGCGGGCTCGTGCCCCTTTTCCTCATGCAGCTCGGCGAGGTGGTTCTTGGCGGGGTCGGCTCGGGCCTCTTCGGCATGCTCCTCTTCGTGATCCTCGCGGTCTTTACGGCGGGCCTCATGGTGGGGCGCACCCCCGAATACCTCGGCAAGAAGATCGAGCCCTACGAGATGAAGATGGCGGCCCTCGCCATCCTGGTCATGCCGGCCGTGGTACTGCTCGGGACGGCCGTCGCCAGCGTCACGAAGGCGGGCCTCGCCAGCCTGGCCAACCCGGGGGCGCACGGCTTCAGCGAGATCCTCTACGCCTTCAGCTCGGCGGGGAACAACAACGGCAGCGCCTTCGCGGGCCTGAACGCCGATACGCCCTTCTACAACCTCCTGCTCGCCCTCGCCATGCTCGCTGGCCGGTTCCTCATCAAGATCCCCGTCCTGGCCATCGCGGGCTCCCTGGCGAAGAAGAAGACCATCCCCGCGGGCGCCGGGACGCTGCCCACCCACACGCCGCTCTTCGTCGCCTGGCTCGTGGCCGTGGTGATCATCGTGGGCGGCCTGACCTTCTTCCCGGCCCTCGCCCTCGGCCCCATCGCCGAGCGGCTCACCCTCTTCCACTGAGGAGGCGCACACCATGACATCGCACTCCAAAGCGGCGGCGCTCTTCGATTCGGCGGTCACCCGGCAGGCCGCCTGGGAATCGGTGCTGAAGCTCTCGCCCAAGCACACGATCCGCAACCCCGTCATGTTCGTCGTGGAGGTCGGCGCCGCCTTCTCCACGCTCCTCTTCATCGAAGCCCTCCGCGGGCACGGCGAGGCCCCTGCCGGCTTTATCCTGGCCGTCTGCCTGGGCCTGTGGTTCACCGTCCTCTTCGCGAACTTCGCCGAAGCCATGGCCGAGGGGCGGGGCAAGGCCCAGGCCGCCTCGCTCCGAAAGGCCCGGCGGGACATTCCGGCCAAGATGCTCCTGGAGCCCAAACGGGGAGCGAGCCATGTCGTGACACCCTCGGCCAACCTGAGGAAGGGCCACTGGTTCCTCGTGGAGGCGGGGGACGTGATCCCCTGCGACGGCGAGGTTGTGGAGGGCATCGCCTCGGTGAACGAGGCGGTCATCACCGGAGAGAGCGCCCCCGTCATCCGGGAGAGCGGTGGTGACCGGAGCACCGTCACGGGCGGCACGCTCGTCCTCTCCGACTGGCTGGTGGTCCGCGTCACGTCTGACCCCGGCCAGACCTTCCTGGACCGGATGATCTCCCTTGTTGAGGGCGCCCGGCGCCAGAAGACCCCCAATGAAATCGCCCTGGACATCCTGCTGGCGGGCCTGAGCGTCATCTTCCTCCTGGTGACGGTCACCCTCCTGCCCTTCTCGATCTACGCCGTCCACGCCAACGGCTCGGGGGCCGCCATCACCGTCACCGTCCTGCTGGCCCTCCTTGTCTGCCTTCTCCCCACCACCATCGGGGGGCTCCTCTCCGCCATCGGCATCGCCGGCATGGACCGGCTCCTCCAGGCCAACGTCGTGGCCATGTCGGGCCGTTCGGTGGAGGCCGCCGGCGACGTGGACGTCCTCCTGCTCGACAAGACGGGCACCATTACCCTCGGCAACCGCGAGGCGGTGGCCTTCTTGCCCGCCCCAGGCGTGCCGGAGAGGGACCTCGCCGGCGCGGCTCAACTCGCCTCCCTGGCCGACGAGACGCCCGAGGGACGCAGCATCGTGGTCCTGGCCAAGGAGCGCCACGGCATTCGTGGGCGCGACATCAAGGCCCTGGGCGCGACCTTCGTCCCCTTCAGTGCGCAGACGCGCATGAGCGGCGTGAACCTCGACGGCCACCAAATCCGCAAGGGGGCCGCCGACGCCGTGGAGGCCCACCTCAAGAAGCTCGGCGGGAGCGTCCCAGTGGAGGTCCGCCGCGACGTGGAGAAGATCGCCAAGGACGGAGGCACGCCCCTCGTCGTTGCCGACGGGCCGAAGGTCATGGGGACGGTCCAGCTCAAGGACATCGTCAAGGGCGGGATCAGGGAGCGCTTCGCGGAGCTGAGGCGCATCGGCATCCGCACGGTCATGATCACGGGCGACAACCCGCTCACGGCCGCGGCCATCGCCGCGGAGGCGGGCGTGGACGACTTCCTCGCCGAGGCCACGCCGGAGACCAAGCTCGCACTGATCCGCGACTACCAGACCAAGGGCCACCTCGTGGCCATGACGGGCGACGGGACCAACGACGCCCCCGCCCTGGCCCAGGCCGACGTGGCCGTGGCCATGAACTCGGGCACGCAGGCCGCGAAGGAGGCCGGGAACATGGTGGATCTGGATTCCAACCCCACCAAGCTCCTGGAGGTGGTCAACATCGGCAAGCAGCTCCTCATGACGCGCGGCGCGCTGACCACCTTCTCCATCGCCAACGACGTGGCCAAGTACTTCGCCATCATCCCGGCGGCCTTCGCGGCCACCTACCCCGGGCTCCAGGCCCTCAACGTCATGCACCTGGCCACGCCGGAGAGCGCCGTCCTCTCGGCCGTCATCTTCAACGCCCTCATCATCGTGGCCCTCATCCCCCTCTCCCTGAAGGGGGTGAAGTACCGGCCCGTGCCCGCCTCTGCCCTCCTGCGCCGGAACCTGCTGATATACGGCCTGGGCGGGCTCCTCCTCCCCTTCCCGGGAATCAAGCTCATCGACATGGCCCTCGTGGCCCTGCACCTGGTGTGAGGCGCCCATGAAAAGGCAGATCCTGACCGCCCTGCTCGCGATTCTGGTCCTGACCGTCCTCACGGGAATCGTCTATCCGCTCGTCGTGACCGGACTGGCCCGGCTCGTGTTCCCCCGTCAGGCCTCGGGGAGCCTCATCCGCGAGAGGGGCCGCATCGTGGGCTCGGCCCTCATCGGCCAGCCCTTCTCGGCCCCCGGCTACTTCTGGGGCAGGCCCTCGGCCACGGAGCCCTTCCCCGACGACCCCGCCCTCTCCACCGGCTCCAACCTCGGTCCCACGAACCCGGCGCTGCTGGCGGCCGTGAAGGCCCGCGTGGCGGCCCTGCGCGCGGCGGACCCCGGTAATGACGCGCCGGTGCCCGTGGATCTGGTCACGGCCTCGGCCAGCGGCCTCGACCCCGACATCAGCCCCGCCGCGGCCTACTACCAGGTGCCCCGCGTGGCCCGAGCCCGAAGCCTGCCGGAGAGCGAGGTCCGTGCCCTCGTGGCCGCCCACCTTAGCGGCCGTAGTCTGGGCCTCTTCGGCGAGCCGCGCGTCAACGTGCTCGAACTCAATCTTGCGCTGGACGCCGCCTCAACGGCACATAAGTAGTTACGAGCCTCTAGGGCATCACTTCTCCCCAATCCCGCGATGAAACCGGAACGGAGCCCCCAAATGTTGATGAACACGTGGTTTAACTCCAATGCCCTTTCACCTGATAAGGGATTGGGGGCATTCGACCCCGGACTGGATCCGGGGGAAGAATGCGCCAAGGGTGGGGTGAGGCTCCGCGGGCCAAGCCCTTGGAGCGGGGAGGGACCCGAAAGGCAAACCGAGCGTT
>Ga0078972_1005807_pt1 | contig 30638 bp, 28 predicted proteins | sample YelNatPaOPGAMG01_FD_67568 | JGI IMG/M metagenome (GOLD analysis project Ga0078972, IMG submission 67568) | Hot spring thermophilic microbial communities from Obsidian Pool, Yellowstone National Park, USA - OP-RAMG-01 (SPADES assembly) (version 2) | ecosystem: Environmental > Aquatic > Thermal...
TATATAAGCAAAAAATAAAACTGATAGAATAATACAAATAACAAAAGATAATTTCAAGGATATTTTAACCAAATCACTGGAAATTTGAAATTATCAAAGCTGTCACCTATGAAAATCTTGTCATTCCTGTGGGAGCAGGAATCCAGTTCCAGTAGTATAAAATCAAGTCTCAATTACTAATATAAATTTTTAGTGACTTAAATTTTTATCATAAGAAAGGAAGCGAAAAATGAGAAACATATTTGTCGCCCTAATTTTACTAATTTTGCTTTTTTCTACAACTGTTGTCAACGCACAAGTCGGCATAAAACCACCACCCGATATGGAAGAGCTTTCCGATATAATCTACCGTATTGGTTGGGTTTTGGCTATTGGCATAGACAAATATACACCTTCTGATTTTGCCCGCAAATATGCAGGAAAAGATGTTGATGCCTTTGTCAATCTGGTTCAATCTAAATATGGATTTGATAAAAAGTATATAACCGTGCTGAAAAACGAACAAGCAACAAAAAAGAACATAATGGAAAAACTCAACTCTTATGCCGATCCAAAGGTTTACTCAAAAGAGGATTGTCTTTTGATCTTCTTTGCTGGACAAGCTAAGAGCTTCCCTAACCCTGATGGAGAAGGAGAAGTGGGATTTCTTATACCTTATGACAGAGGATTTGATCTCGCCAAAGAAACTTCCATTGATTCATATAAAAGAAAATGTATAAGCACAGACGAGTTAAAAGAGGCATTCACAGCGACAAGCGTTAGGCATATCTTATTCTTAGCAGATGCCTGCTTCGGTGGAATGGCATTTGAAGGGACAAAGACAAACAAAAGCAGGTTGCCAAGCTATGTGATGAGAATATCAGCATCAAACGGACTTCAAGCGATAAATGCAGGGAAAAGCGACGAAAAGCCCACTGATATTGATGCAACGAAACACGGTTTATTCACACAGGAACTGCTGAAAAGCTTAGAAGGCACTGACGCTGACGAGAATAAAGATATGCTTTTGACAGGTTCAGAACTTGCCTCTTATCTTACAAAAAGAATTGTGGAAGAATCCAAAGGGAAGCAAAATCCTCAATTCTCCACTTCGGGATATGGGGAATTCATATTTGTCGCACAAAATATTAAAAAACCTGAGGCAAAAGAAGAATCAAAAGAGAAATCAGGTGAAATAACTCGTGATAACGCTGCTGCAATAATAGAGATGGAAAAAGGAGGGCGTATTGTAATTGAATTCTATCCCCAAGATGCGCCTAATACTGTTGACAATTTCATAAAATTGGCGAAAAAGGGCTTCTATGATGGTTTGACATTTCATAGAGTTGTGCCAAAGTTCGTCGTTCAAGGTGGCGATCCTAATGGCAATGGCACTGGCGGACCAGGATACACGATCAAAGCTGAATTTAATTCAAGAAAACATCTTACAGGAACGGTCGCGACCGCGAGAAGGGCAAATACGACTGATTCTAACGGCAGTCAATTCTATATCTGTCTTGAACCACAACCCGGTCTTGATGGGCAATATACAATATTCGGTCAAGTGATTGAGGGCATGGACGTCGTGAGAAGCATAAAAGTCGGCGATGTTATGAAAAAGGTTACAATCGTTGACAAAAATACGCTTAAAAAGGATAAACAATAATAAGTAACGGGTGACGAGTAACGGGTGACGGGATATAGCAGGATTTAAAGGGGCAATATGAGGAAGAATTTATTCATACCGGGAAAGATGGCTTACGTTAGAGGCGAGAAAAAGCCAGAAGTTGATTGCATACTTTGTGCTATTGTCAACGAAGACGATAGAGTTGCAAGACTTGAAGTTTATAGGTCTGAGTTATCATTAGTTACGTTAAATTTGTATCCTTACGCTCCTGGGCATCTGATGGTCTTTCCAAAAAGACACATCACAGACCCAAGAATGTTGACAATTGATGAATCAATTGACTTGACCAATATGCAATCAATATGCCTTAATGTCCTTGATGAAGTCTATTCTCCGCATGGTTACAACATAGGATACAACATCGGCGAAGCAGGCGGGGCAAGCATCGCACATTTACATCTCCACATAGTCCCAAGATATAGAAAAGAGACGGGATTTATTGATATTCTCGGTGGAGTTAAGATAATTATTGAAGACCCAAATGTTACACTATCAAAAATGAGAGATGGCTTCAAAAAAGTCATCAATAGTTCACTATGAAAAATATGATGCTTTTGACTCTTATGACCGCTATAACAATGTTTGGGTGTATCCCGTAGTCAGAGGGAAAATATAAATATGTCAAAAACTGAATCAAATCAATTAGAGATCAAAGTTATAGTTATAAACTATGACCCTATTATCAAGTCAGAAGGCAAAAAATTGCATGAGGTTTGCAGATGGAACGATCCTAAAATCCTGACAGATGGATATATCGCCGATCTAAAAGAATGTAGCGGAGGATATGTGCAATTCAAGGTCGTTGATTGGATAGATGTAAACGCATTTCCAATAAAAATGGACGGATTTCTTTATACAGAGGAAACCTATATGGAGTGTGTCCGCGAATGGAAGGGTTGGCATGAACCTGATGCGATTGATTATAAAGCCATAATAAAGGATTTTCGCCTTGATGAGAGAGTAGAAAAGCGAGAGATTGACGAGGCATGGCTCTTTGGTCCGCCATTTACGGGTATGTGGGAATCAACAATGGCTGGTGGAAGTGCATATTTCTGCAATTCTTCCCCTGTTCCTGATGTCAATTGTTCACGAATTTTTATAATGATGGGATTTAACTATGAACGAGGCGTCGGCGAAATGCTTGAAGATTTCTGCCATCGGACAGAATCAATAATGTGGCATGTCTATGGTAGTTGGGAGCCAAAGGAAACTCACGCTTGGAATCGCTTTACGCTTTATGATAAAATTGCTCCCGGTAAATCCGCATGCGGAAACACCCATTTTGCCCCTAATAGCACAAGCGATTACGATTGGGGCAATAAGACGATGGTTATGAGCAGTTGTGATGATTGGCTTAATTATCCTAATCTAACAGGCAAAAAACGGCTTGTCAATTGCGAGGAATGGGGCAACGGCGATATACGTGAACATCATAAATGGTGGCTTCATCATCTGCCAAAAGCACCGGGAAAGACTGATGGAAAACTCAATAACTGGTGGAACTATATAGTAGATTTTAACTCATATCCAGAGAGTAGATGAACTATGATCAATGAAAGATTTATATTGACCGTTGTTGGCAAAGATCATCCGGGCATTGTCGCTGGTATTTCAAGCACGTTATTTGAATACGGATGTAATATCAACGAATTAAATCAGACTGTTTTAAGTGATGAATTCGCTATGATACTACTACTCCAACCAACAAGGGATATTGACATAAAGGAACTTGACGAAAGCCTGAAAAAACGATGCGAGCAACTTGGCGTAGTTCACTTTCTAAGAAATACAACAGCACAATTTGCGACTGACATCCAAACCAAAAAAGATAGGCTTATAATCACAGTTTTAGGGGCTGATAAGATCGGTATCATTGCAGGAGTTACAAATGTTCTCGCAGATATGAATATAAACATCATTGATCTATCTGCTAAGCCATACAAAATCCATGACAAAACACAATACGCAGTTGTTGCCAGAGTTGAAGTAGATGATGATTTTGATATTCAAAATTTGGCAAAAGCCCTTGATGATTGTGCAAATCGCCTCTCCGTAGAGATCAAAGTTCAAAGCCAAGAGATATTCAAAGCGATGCATAAAATTTAGTAACGGGTGACGCGTAACGGGTGACGGGTAAAAAATTAGGAGTTTATATGGAAAAAAATATTAAAACACATAAAGATTTAGACGTTTGGAAAGAATCAATGAAATTAGCAAAAGAACTCGGATTTATTAATGAAAATTCGTTGGAAAGTTCAATTAATAGTATCAGAAAGATGCTCATTGGATTAATAAAATATCTCAGTAAAAATCAATAGCTATTTTAGTTCTTGTTACCCGTCACTTGTTACCCGTTACCGAAGACGGAGGTTTCTCATGCCTGAATTTCAGGAAATATTAGAGACAATAAAGATGATCCATCTGGAAAATCTTGATGTCCGTGCAGTTACTATGGGCATAAGCCTTTGGGAATGTGCCGATGGAGACAATATTAAAGCACGCATAAGAGAAAAAATACTCAAATATGCTTCTAATTTAGTTTCAGAATGTAATAAAATTGAGCAAAAATATGGTATTCCCATAGTCAATAAGAGAATAGCAGTCAGTCCAATTGCATTAGTTGCTGCACAATCAAGTATGGATCAGATGATAGAGATAGCAGTCCTGCTTGATAAGGTCTGCGAAGAAATAGGAATAGACCTAATCGGTGGATATTCTGCCCTTGTTCATAAGGGGATCAAGACAGGCGATCAGAAACTTATGGACTCTATTCCGATGGTGCTTTCCCAGACGGAGCGAGTTTGTTCGGCAATAAACGTCGCTTCCACAAAAGCAGGAATAAATATAGAAGCGATAATGAAGTTAGGAAATATTATCAAAGATTCCGCGATCAGATCAAAGGAAAGGCATGGCTTTGCCTGTGCTAAATTAGTTGTCTTTGCGAATATACCAGAAGATAACCCGTTTATGGCAGGTGCATCTATGGGCGTTGGCGAGCCAGATTGCGTCATTAATGTCGGCGTTTCTGGTCCTGGTGTTGTTAAAAAGGCAGTTGAGGACGCTATAAAAGATGATCCTGATATTGATCTTGGCGGTTTAGCAGAAGTGATAAAAAAGACGAGCTTTAAGGTTACAAGGGTCGGAGAGCTTATAGGCAGAGAAATAGCGAGACAGCTAAACGTCGCTTTTGGCATAGTTGATCTATCGCTTGCCCCAACGCCAAAAGTAGGAGATTCTGTCGGTGAAATATTAGAGACGCTTGGATTAGATGCTGTCGGTGCACCGGGGACAACTGCCGCGCTTGCTATGCTTAATGATGCTGTAAAAAAGGGCGGTCTGTTTGCATCGTCATCTGTCGGAGGGCTTAGTGGAGCTTTTATCCCTGTCAGTGAGGATATTGTCATGAGTGAATCCGTCAGAAAAGGCACGCTTACATTAGAAAAGTTAGAAGCGATGACAAGTGTCTGCTCCGTCGGTCTTGATATGATAGCTATCCCAGGAGATACTGATGCTGAGACAATATCAGCGATAATTGCCGATGAAATGGCGATTGGGATCATAAATAACAAGACTACCGCAGTTAGACTTATCCCTGTTCCGGGAATGAAGGCAGGAGAAAAGGCTGTATTTGGAGGATTATTCGGCGAAGCCTATATCGTCCCAGTCCCAAACAACCGCATGAGCAGAAAATTTATCCGTTTTGGAGGGCGAATTCCCGCACCACTTCAAAGTATTAACAATTGATCCTACCAAGAAAGGAGAACGCATGAGTTTGCTTAATCCATTAGCTATTGAACTTAATGATATACTGAAAAAGAATAATGAGAACCTATTTAATATGCTCTCATCATTTGGTCAAAGGATATATTTTCCAAAAGGCATATTAAGTCAAAGTGCCGAAGCCAAAGCCCAAGCAAAAAAGATCAATGCAACAATTGGGATCGCAACAGAACAAGGTGTCCCAATGCACTTGCAATCAATCAACAAATATATCAGTGATATACATCCAAAAGATTCTTATGATTATGCACCAGCGGCAGGGAAACCAGAACTTAGGGCAGAATGGCGTAAAAAACTTCTTAAAGATAACCCTTCTTTACAGGGGAAAAGCCTTAGTAATCCAATTGTTACTAATGGATTAACTCATGCACTTAGCATTGTTTGTGACCTTTTCGTTGATCACGGGGATATTTTAGTCCTTCCTGACAAAGTCTGGGATAATTATCCGTTGATGTTCTCCATCAGATATGGTGCAGAGCTTTCTATGTTTCCGATGTATAATAATAATGGTTTTAACACAAAAGGATATAAGGAAGCACTGCTTAATGTTAGGAAAAAGTCAAAAAAAATCCTGACCATCCTAAATTTCCCTAATAATCCGACAGGATATACAGTCACAAAAGCAGAAGCGAAAGAGATCGCAGATGCCATAAATGAAGTAGCTGACACTGGCTGTGATGTAATAGCGATATGTGATGACGCATATTTCGGGCTTTTTTATGAAGATGACATCTTGGAAGAGTCAATCGCTGGCTATCTTGCAGGGATACATCCAAGAGTGCTGACTATTAAAGCTGATGCTGCTACCAAAGAGGAATATGTCTGGGGATTTAGAGTTGGTTTTATCAGTTTTTGTTTAGGTGATAGAAATGGCGAGGAACAGATATTCTCTGCCATAGAAAGAAAAGTTATGGGGTGTATAAGAAGCACTATTTCTAACTGCTCTAATCTTTCGCAAACGTTAGTTTTGGAAGCCCTAAAATCAGAATCATTAGAAGAAGAAAGGGCAAAAAAAGCTCAAATTCTCAAAGCTCGCGCATTAAAGGTCAAGGAAGTTTTAAGCGATCCAAAATATAATGATGTTTGGGACTATTATCCATTCAATTCGGGGTATTTTATGTGTCTGCGATTGAAAACAGTAAACTCAGAAAAGCTTAGAACGCATTTATTAAGCAAATACGGCGTAGGAGTGATCGCTCTTGATGAAAGGGATATAAGAGTTGCATTTTCTTCTGTTGAAGAGGACGATATTGAGGAACTATTTAACACAATATATGCTGGAATAAAAGACTTATGCACTTGACACATAATCGCATTTTGCTTAAACTAAACTCTACATGAACTATAAAAAGATCAACAGGGCAAAAATAATCCATATATCTCTCTCAATTGCTATCGGCGTTTTAATTGCATGGTTTCTATTATCAAAAATAGAATTGAAAGATATACCAAAAGCAATCGCAAGCATACCTGTTTATGGACTTGTGATTGCGTTTTGTTTATATACCACATCAGTATTTTTCAAGGCAATTAGATTTAAGATAATTCTTAGAAACGGTATCAGTTTTTGGCAAATATCTAAAATAGTTTCATTATATATGTTTTTTGCAAATGTCCTACCTATGCGTGCTGGTGAACTTTCGTATATGTATCTCCTGAAAAAGCAAGCTAACACGCCCGGGACAAAAAGTTTCGCTTCTCTGATAACTGGTGCAATTGCAGATGCCTTTATAGTTTTTATCGCTATGATCTTTGTCGCATGGCATCTGCGGTATGAGATCATAAATCGCTCTTATGAAATATCCGTTTCAGATTTATTTTCGTCGTTATTCCAGAAACTCATAAATTCAAAGCTGTTGATGATTATCATAATATTAGCTTTGACTCTGATAATTAGCGTTATCTTATTTAAGTTAAAAAGCTATGGTCAAAAATTGTCAAAGCTCTTATTATTAACAAAGGAGAAAATTATTGAGATATTCAAGGAACTATCATATATCAGCTTTGATCTAAGATTTCTGGGCATAGTAATTTTTTCAATATTGATAATATTGTTACGTTTTGGGACTCAATGGGTTATAGTGCGTTCAATGAACCTTGAAATCAATATATGGCAGTTTTTGTTCGCCATATTGTTTGGTGTGTTATTCAGCCTATTGCCGATACATGGACCCGCAGGATTTGGAACAGTTGAAGCACCTTATGTGCTTGCATTAACTTATCTGAACGTCCCTAACAAGGATGCTATTATATCTGGATTTAGCCTTCATATTATCATAATGCTTTTTTGTATTATATTAGGCATTTATGGTGCTGTCGGGCTTTGGGCTTATGGATTAAAGATTAAAGATTAAAGATTAAAGATTAAAGATTAAAGATATGTATATAACTAAATTTGCAACATCGGAGGAATTAGTAGCTTGGAATGAAATTATCGCTAAATGTCCTTATAGTGAAGCATTGCACACTTACGAATGGCATAACGCCCTAAAATACAGTTTCAAGCAGATGAAGCCGTTGTATCTCACAGTCAAAGACGATTATGGAAACATAGTTTCTGTTATGCCGTGCTTCATATTTCAGCCGATACCGATGATCAAGTCGCTTTCTTCTGTGCCATGGACGCTTCCAGGGGGTATTTTGATTATCTCCGAAGTTGATGTTCAGGCATTGATCAAATCCGTATGTCAGAAGATAGATGAAATAGCCGATCAAAATCGTCTTATGGAGATCACAATCACTCTACCAGTGAATTTTGATGAGAAAATTGTCAATGAATTTATTTCTAATGGATTTATCAATCAAGAAAATAGATTTACACATATACTTGACTTAGATAAAGGTTATGATTTCGTTTGGAATGCTTATAACAAGCGTGTGCGAGGTGCGGTTAGAAAGGCAGAAAAGACAGGCGTTATTGTCCGTGAAACCGAAGAAGAGAAGGATATGATCGTTTTTTATAAAATGTATATTGAGATGATGAGGCGTTTCGGTAGCACACCCAAGCCTTATTCATTGCTCAGATACTTGCAGATCAGCCCGATAGCTCGTTTAGTTGTGGCAGAATTAAATGGAAACATAATTGCTGGTTTGTTATTTTTACATTTTAATCGTTATGTTCGGTTATGGTGTGAGACATCAGATACAAATTTTTTAAATTATCGCCCTAACAATGCGATAATAAACTATATAATAAAATGGTCTTGTGAAAATGGTTATAAATTGGTAGATTTTGGTGCTTCTCCCATTGGAAATGACGGATTGGTAGCTTTTAAAGAAGAATGGGGGGCTAAAATGCAATGGTTTAAGACGCTTTACAAAGTCCATTCCCTATGGCGAAAAAGGCTTTGGGCAGTTGCTGAACCATCTATAAGGAGAGTATATGCTGAGATCCAGCGATTCAGATTATAGGTCTTATATTGAACGTAGGACTGACTTCGCACAAGTAATAGAGGAAATTATTTTTCTAATCATATTCACCGCACTTGGCGCTTTGATAAGATTTTGGAAATTAGGAGAATGGAGTTTCTGGGCTGATGAGGTCTTCTCAGTCCAAGATTCCCTTAAATTTCCCGATACAATGAACATTAATCCAATAATATATTTTATAGTCCATAATGTCATCAATTTCTTCGGTATAAGCGAGTGGAGCGCTAGGCTTGGTCCTTGTGTTATCGGAATAATAAGTATTCCTATCATATATTTGTTTGCAAGAAGCATTTTCGGAGTGCGTGTAGGGATGATCTCCGCTTTATTCTTATCAATTCACCCATGGCATATATTTTGGTCTCAAAATGCTAGGGCTTATTCGCTTGCTTTTCTTTTCTCTGCTACATCCGCATTATTCTTCTATCAAGCATTTGAAAAAAATAAAGTTGGATATACCTTATCGGCTTTGTTATTTACTATTCTGGCGATCTCTTCATACTTGCATTGTATCCTTTTATTGCCTGTTTTTATCGGATATTTGATTTTAATATCGTTTCTACCAGTGAATATCCCAAGAGGATTTAATAAAAAAAATATAATCGTATTCTTTCTGCCATTTGCTCTTTCGGCTTTATTGCTTATTATGCCATCTGTGAGAGATTATATATCATCAGGTTGGGGATCAAATGAATGGGGACGCAATACGATTTATATACTTTTTACTTTAATCTATTCGTTAAGTATTCCTCTTTCTACTGCTTCATTGATTGGAGGGCTTCATTCACTTGTGTATCTTAACAGAGGGGGAATTTTTCTGATATGCTATGCGGTAATTCCTCTTTTGATTATTTTGGCTATTTCTCCGCTTCTGAACGTTGCTGGCTATTATTTATTTTTCACTATGCCTGCTTATGTTGTATTAGCGGGGCTTGTGGCGTCAGAATTAATTGAAATAAGTTCCAGAGAATCAAAAGCCATCTCATCAGCAGTCATGGTTATTCTACTTATTTCGTTGATTTCGCAAACGTATCTGTATTTTACTAATGAAAATGGCGGAAGAGAAAAATGGAAAGAGGCTTTTAAGACAATATCAGATAAAGTTGAGAAGGATGATTATGTCGTTATCTCAATGCCGCGCATTGCGGAATATTATCTTCAAAAAACAAATATCTTGCAATTGGAAAACATAATGGGCAATATTGATTCTTATAAAAATTCTTGGAGTAATGAGAAAAAAGATGTCTGGTTTGTTCTTGATGAGTCAAGTTTACGGGTTCTCGATCCAAAACATAAGTTTAGAAATTGGATTTATGCTAATTGCAGTATGGTAAGTAATTTCCCGATATATGCAAGGGTTATGGACCGATCAGTTTCTGTTTGGAAGCTTAATTATCAATAAATTTAAGAGGATTATATGGATATTTGGAGAACTATTACTCAGGCGATTTTCATATTTGCAATATTTATAATTTTTGCGACCTTTCACGAATACGCACATGGTTGGATGGCATATCGCCTTGGCGACCCAACAGCAAAGCAAAGAGGACGGTTATCTCTCAACCCTATTGTGCATATTGATCTATTTTGGACAATAATAATGCCGATATTGCTTCTTTTATCTACTGGTGGGAGATTTGCCATCGGATCAGCTAAACCTGTCCCTGTCAGTTATAACTTATTACGTAATCCAAGACGTGATATTGTGTTTGTAGGATTAGCAGGACCTATGGCTAATGTTATATGGGCTTTAATTCTAATTTGGGTTATGAAAATCGGGAATGCAACAGGGGCATTTGTATCTGGTTCGCCGATTTATAGATTGCTTTTTATCTGTATGTATGTAAATGTCCTGCTTTTAGTATTTAATTTGCTTCCTATTCCACCTTTAGATGGCTCAAAGCTTGTAGAATCGCTATTGCCCGATCGCTATGCTTATCAATATATGAGATTACAACCGTTTATGTTCGTAATTTTGATCGCGATTATGTATTTTGGGCTATTTAGTAAATTATTTATGTTTATCCTAAGTATAATTGTATATATTTTCAAGCTTTAGTATTTACTAAACTTTGGACAATTTACAAATTATAATTGCATATTTAGTTAGAAAATCCCTCTAAATCTCCCTTTTCCAAAGGGAGACTTTTAGGCATCCCCCTTTGAAAAAAATGGCTTTTTAACTCTTTGAAAAAGGTTCTTTTGTCTTTCCCCCTTTGAAAAAGGGGAATAAAGGGCATACGCATTAAGTTAAGGGAAAAACGCTATTTTTAACGTGAGATAGTGTCGTCTTTAGCCCCGAAGGGGCGCCATATTTATAGAAACGATAAACGCCAAAATACAAAGCGGAAGCGGAGCGAAATATGATGGGAAAATATGTCGCTCCTAACGGAGCTAAAAGATTTTTTATTTATGTGTTTTCTATAAATATATCACCCCTTCGGGGTTAAAAATCCTTAACTTAATGCGTATAGGATAAAGGGGGATTTTAAGATTTTCTCTTTCTAACAAAAGTAAATTTGATTGGCTAACAACGTTTTTTAACTCGAAATTGTCCAAACTTTAGTAGTATTTAACTAAATAAATTTCTCACTTCTGCAATGAACTTATTATAATTATGCTCAAAAATTAATCTATTTGACCGTTAGCATTTAGTATCTGATGTCCAGTTTCCAGTATTTAGCACACGCTTTTTCTAAGCTTTTGAATTCTTTTTCAAATCCTGATCTATCTTTATACGAAATCGCCCCAATTTCAACGATCATCTCTTCGTTGTTAGGCAATATTCTTATCCAAAGCTTTTTGTGGGAAGTATAAAATGAGATGAATAAGCCACAGACAATCAAAAAACAACCGACCCAAATTATAGATATTCCTTTGTCACTGATAACCTGTAATCCTGTATAATACTTTGATGGGGGATATATTGCGACAAATTCCAAAAAATAGTCAAATTTTTGGATATTTTTTAGCTCTGGAAACCTCAGAAATAGCCATAGCTGTTCTTTTTTTCCTTTCTTATCGCTTATTTCTAAAAAGGCTGCGGGATTTCTTGCCTCATCCGATCTGCTACCGATATTGCCTCTTTCATCTATAAAGAAATCTGGCATATAAGTCATTAAAGTCGCTTTTAGATCAGTTTTTGGTATCTCTATTGTTTCTCCTTCATCAATTTTAAACTCTGTTATCGGTTCAACTTTCCCGTTTACCTTTTTTCCTATCCTAAAACCCAAAGTGTCAATAAAGCCATAATCAGATTGAAGAAATTTCATACCTCCATATTTCAAAGGATGGTTAACCTTAATGTTCCCAGTAAATACAGTTTTTCCATTTTCTATGACAGACAATACTGTTATATATTCCTTTGGGGTATATGTATCAGGATAGAATTGGACATCAAAATCATCAGCTCTCACTTTAAAATCTGCATTTGGAACGTCAGACATTTCACCTTCGGGAATTTTTATATAATGCTTATATCCAACAAGCCCTACTGTTATTGCACCTACGAGGATAACTATAACGCTTATATGAGTTATCATATATCCAAATCTGCTAATTCTGCCTCTTTCAAAATAATATAGCTTATCATTAGAAGACGAATATACGAGTTTATAAAAATGTCTTCTAATAATAGCTTTTTTCATTAAACTTGCTATTAATGGGGCATTTGTAAACTTATCTTTTATGTTAATCCTGTTGTAATAAGGTAACTGGCTTAAATCGGTTCTTTCTGCTGATCTGATTGATAATTTTAGGGATTGTATTAAAACAGGCAAGTTTTTCAATGAACAAAGGCATAGATTAATGCAAAATAATAAAAGCAAGGCATTAAACCAATTTGAATGATAAACATCGTTTAATTGGAGCCTTAATATTATTGCATTATTCAATTCTTTAGGTATGATTGTTCCAACGATAGAAGCAACTACGATCAGAATTAGCAATAATATCGCTAATTTTCCAGAGGCGAAAAAGTTAAGCCATCTCATAACGTTACCTTGCGTAAAAAGATCAACATATTAAATTAATATGCTGACTAATATTTGATGATTTACTTGCTTTTAATATCTATGTGTTTTTGATGTATCTTATGACATTTAACACACTCACTACTGGCGTTTATATTAATCTTTTGTTTACGTTCTTCCTTGCTTAAACCGATTTCTATGTGTTCGCTACCGGGTCCGTGACATGCTTGACAGCCTACCCCGATCAGATCGGGAGTTGATTTTATATCTGTAAAACCGCCGGGCTTACCATATCCAGTCGTATGACATTGCAAGCACTTTGGATTTTTATCCTGATTATTATCTAAAAGGCACTTAAAACTGAGTGCATGTTTGCTGGTTTCATGCGTTTTAGCTAATGCTTTGTGGCACATATAACATTTTTTTTCTGACACATATTTTGCATTAGCCTGTCCTGCTATGGCTTTGTTAGCTTTACTAATAGCAATTAAAGCGAAAACGAAACATACTGATACTAAAATAATAGTTATAATCCATTTCCTCATACGTTCATTTCCCATAAATTAATATAAATTAATAAAAATCCGCTCTCCTTCCGTAAATATAATATACTGATAAATATATAAAGTCAAGAAATATATACGTTATTCATCATTTTTAATGCTGAATTAACAACCTTTTCGCCGACATCTATGTCCATAGGATATATACCGAATAGCTTAAATGCCAAAGCGGGTTCATATCCACCCTCGTCAAAAGCGGTTCTTGTAGGCATGTATCCTATACATCCGTTTGTGCATTCTATCGGGAATGTGAATTTAAATGGCGATTTTTCCTTGATCGCAAGACCGATCTCAACAAATACCTCTCCCGGTATTCCAGCAAAGGCAATCTCATTTCCTAACGCAAGCACTTGAATTTCAATTGGTATATCATCAGAAAGCTTTCCTACATTCGCATATTCTAACGCGTCTTTTGCCCAGACATACTGCCAATCTAAATCGGGATTTTCCATCTTACTTCCAGCATTTATTATTTCTTTTAATTGATCCGCAGTCGGTATCTCCTGAGACTTCAAAATTAGATTCTCCTTTGTCGCTTTTAATTCAATTTCTGAGCTAAAATTTGTTAGTTCTTCTGAAACTCTTAATGCCTCTGCACCTACTATTGTTCCAAGCCTTTTAACCTCGTTAAAATCTCTGCAAACTGCCAAAGGATTAATGTCCCCGCATGTTCCTGTGAAAAAAAGTCCTATCGCACCATTGTAATATTCTTCAATTAATGCGGATGCGACTCCCGGATAGTCCGCTGATATGCTATATGCGTTCCAAGGCACAATAACCGGATGACAAGGATATGTCATTATAATTGCTAAGGGATTTCCGTCATTGCGATTGACTCTGGCAACGCCAAGTTCGCGATCAATTGCGGTTTTCCCTCGTCTATTCATATTTATAGATGCTTGACCTTTCCCAGCAGAAATAGTGACGTCCTGCAAACTTCTTTGTGCCAAAGCAACTGCACCAGCGATTTTTTTCTCAAGGATGTCAACCCATGCTTGATCTAATGGACCAAATCCTCTAAGATGGCTTGATAAAGGTCCTGAATGAGTATGTGTTGTGCTGATAAAGATATTCTCTGCCTTTAATCCCGTTATATTTTGTGCTATTTTTCTAATATTTTCAATTGAGCTTTGATCAAGTGTTAATAGATCACAAGTGACCATACATAAATTTTCATTGCCATCATCAAATACTATCGCTTTTGCGTATAAATTATCGTGTATATTTTCAGAAGGTTTTTGTCTTGCAGCAAATCCACATAACCATATACCGACATAAGGTGTTATATCTACTTTTGATACTCCTGCTTTTAATTGTCCCATGGAAAAATCCTCCTATAATAGCTAATCAATTGGGATATTATGGACTCTCGCTGGATTGTTATACAGAACATCTTTCATATATTTTTTTGCGACATTCAACGGAAGCCTTCCCTCAGAGACACATAGTGCAAGCCCTGCGGAAAGCCCATATCTGACAGATTCACCCTTTGCCCCGATCATAGTCACATATCTAGCATCGCTTATGCCACCTGCGAATTTATTTATGCTACTTTCCCAGACCAAAGATTCTACCATTCGTGCTATTGATCTACCGCCAAAGCCCTGCCACCAAGGACCTACTATGACGTTTGGGACTTGTTTAGCAGAATCCATAAAATCCTCTTGTAATTTCTCGTCTGCCACTAAGTATTCAAAGATGATATTGGGATATTTTCTCCATATCGGTTCTTCATCTCTTGGTATACGCGGTTGATAAGCCTTGAATGCCATGATCTCCCGATCTCTGTCAATAAAATAATCTACGCCGATTGCGATCTGGAAACATACGCCTAAACCGTTTTGCTTTTTTAGTTCAGAGCCGATCTCATTCAATCCCTCTAAAATAGCTTGTGTAGCATAAGCAGACACGATATTAACCTCTAATTCGTTTAGCTTCGCTTTATGTTTCTTAATGATATTAGTAACATCGGATTCGCTTATGTTAGTGTTAAGACGTTTATCAATCGGCTGGAAAGTGTTCGCATAAAGCACTCTGCTATTAGGATTTGATGGCGATAATATTACGTTATGAACCCACTCCTTTATCGCTTTTCTCAGATCCTTTGCATCTTCAATAGTCACGCCTAAACGATTTTCAATGTTAATGATATAGTTTTCTGTGTCATATTTGCATCCAAGAAAGTAAGGTCCGAGATCGGTTGCCTTATCTGGACAGACGATATAGTGGACATCAAGCATATAATACATCTCAGGATGCATACTGACAGAAAGATCAATGGCTTTTAATTGTTTATATTCAGAACCAGAATTTAGTTTTAACGGAACATGGCTTGCATTTTCTAAACTTGTCACTAAGTAGATTATGTGGTCATCTTTCAATATTTTATCCGCAAAGGCTGGATCATTGCGTTGAGCGATAACTGCATCATAAACTATGTCAAAATTATCAGGATCAAGCACGTCAAAAGAATCGCCTTGGGACTTGACTCCATCATATCTGCTTAGCATATTTTTGAGCCAACCAGCACGTTCAGAATATCTGCAAGGTTGCAATGCAGTCATCAATGCCTTTCCCATTTGTCGCCTATCCATATTTGATATGTCATAGAAGTCAGCACCTTGACCTAATGCGAGTTGCACGAACCAAGAATAAGCAGGGACAGCGTCAATCATTGTCCTACGAACAAGCCTTCCCGATTTTATCGCCATTTCAATTACCTCGTCAGGATAGCTATTAAGCCCTGCTGATTGGCTTCCGATAAGGTTTGCTTTGGCAATCTCTGCGGTGAAGTTAAATAGATCGCCCTGAACGTGTGTATGGCAATCAACTCGTGGAGAATCTATAGATGAATCTAATAACTCCTGTGCTATTAGCTTGGTATTTTCTGTTAAGTCTATTGGAAATGTCATAATATATGCCTCCAATTAATATATCACTTATCTAACCAATTTTTAAATGACTCTGTCTCAACTAATTCTTTTGCGATCATCTCATAGCCGACTTTCAACGGATGGCTTGCGTCTGCATAAAATTCATTAGGCAGATCAGAAGGAGATACATAACTTATCCCTTCATTTTTTAGCCAATTTTCCATATCTTTTTTCATAGCTTTATAGCGATTTAGGCTCTCGTCTGTTAAGATATACGGATTAAAAGGTCCAATTATAACAAACACCTTATTTTTTCTTGATTGCAAAAGTTTTATGACTTTCTTAAATGAATCCCATTGAAAAGACTTATCTATTGAAACCCAAGGGAAGTCCTGTTTTGTCATACCTCTTTCTATCCAACTTATAGGTTCACTATGAGGTTTATCCTCAGGATAAGGAATTTGAAAAGTGATCGCATTAAAAGGATTTCTATAAGGATATTGCATTGTCCAATTGCCTATATCCATATTTTCGTAGTAGTTAAGCCTTAAATGGCTGACCCAACTGGAAAAAGGGACATATCTTTCAACAATAATATTAGCCCGTTGAGGGAACTTCGCCTTATACGAAGGGATTTTTGGATAAAATTGCGGAACTAATCTCGGATGATTAAATCTAAACTCCTCAGTATCGCTTAAATCATGCTTTTTTGAACTCATCCACAATAGGTTGAGGTGCAAAATTACATGTTTATTTGATATGGATTTGCCATAATACTTTATAAGACCTAACATCGCAGAAGGATGAATGCCATCAACCCCTAAATTTGCACATAATGGATAATTTTGATTTGTTTTTTCTAATTCATTAATGTAATATGGAAGAGTTTCCTTTAATCCTACATATTGCCCCCAAACTACTGAATCGCCGATCATAACTATTGGATAATTTGAACAAGCATATTTACACCAGCGGGAGAACATCCAATAATCATAGCTTAATTCGTAAGGCAAACGATAGTCGTCTGATGGATTAAAATCCTCTAATCCACGCCATATAATTGGAAGCAAAGATATTGTAATTAAGAGGACGATAAAAATACATATCCAGCTTACATAAGATAATCTAATTGAATTAGAACTGAAAGTAAATGAAGGCTTCATTTCCCGATGTAGTGAATATAATCATATAAAGGATCATCAAAATAACGACAACGACTTTTAACGATCCGATTGCCAATTTTTTCTTGCTAATATTATAAAAGCGAACACCTGTAAAATTCTGATAAGTCTCTAAATCGCCGTTTTTAGAGTGACGATTAACAAAGAATTCATATAAAAATTGATACATCCAAACAGCTAAACAGAAAAATAACGCAAGGATCGGAAATTGAGGATCGGAAAAGCCAGATGTAAATATTTTTTTAACGATCAAAACTGCATCATTCAAGGTTTGTGCCCTAAAAAAAATCCATGCGAAAGAAACAAAGGCAAAGACAGCGATCTGTTTAGCGAGTTTTGGGATTTTCTGGTTATAGAAATTTGACCTTTCAAATTCTCTGGTTAAAAATCTGCCGAAAGCGTGCAACGCTCCCCAAATAATAAACGTCCAATCGGCACCGTGCCAAAATCCCGATATTACCATTGTCAAAAACATGTTTTTATAGGTATTGAACTTGCCTTTCCTGTTTCCGCCGAGTGGGATATATAAATAATCCTTGAACCAAGACGAAAGGCTTATGTGCCATCTATTCCAAAAATCACCGAGTCCAGTCGCAAGATAGGGGTTATTGAAATTTAGTTTTAGATTAAATCCCATCATTCTTGATATGCCCCTCGCCATATCTGTATAACCGCTAAAATCAAAGTATATCTGCCATCCGAAAGCAAATGTCGCTAAGATCAAAGATAGCCCATCAAATAAGTTAGGTGAGTCATAAACTTTGTCAACATAAAGTGCCAAATAATCCGCAAGGGCAACTTTTTTAAAGAGACCTACAATAAAAAGGGAAAGTCCATCAGTGATATTTTCCTTTTTAATTTCGGGTTTGCCAGTAAGTTGTGGAAGCATATCAGAAGCCCTAAGTATTGGTCCTGCGACTAACTGAGGGAAAAACGATATGAAAGTGGCAAATCTAACTAAACTCGGCTCTCTTTTGATATTTCCACGATAATAATCTATCGTATAGCTCATAGCGTGGAAAGTGTAAAACGATATTCCCACAGGAAGCAACACGCCGGGCTTCGGTATGACATAAGAGACACCAAGCAAAGATAAAAGAGTATTAACGTTGTTTGTTATAAATGCACCATATTTGAAGAAACATAGAACCGCAAGGCTATTGACGATGCTAACGATAAGCCATAGCTTTCTTCTTTGTGTCCTTTGCATCAGCACAACAGCATAATAGTTTGTAACTGTGCAATAGGCAATAAGAATAAGATAAAGCGGATTCCACCAACCATAAAACACATAAGAGGCAACTAAAAGCCAATAAAGATAAGCTTTTGTCCCTCTTAATGGGAGATAAGTTATATATACAATTATAAAGAATATTAAAAAATACCAACTATGAAATAACATGCTTGAATTTTTTTAGCTATAGAAGAGACACTGATTAATACAGAAAAGAGATGTGAAATAACATTTCTATTTCTTAGAGATTCTGTGTTTTTCAGTGTCTAATCAAAGTTTCTTATCCCTCGTTCGTTAAGGAAATCCATCACTTCGTCATAAGTAGGTATGCCGACCCGCCCACCTAATTTGGTGCATTCAATAGCTGATACCGCTGTTGAGAATATAGCGACTTTCTGCAAATTCCAACCTTTTAGTAAACCGACTATATACGCACCATGGAAGACATCACCTGCACCAGTTGTATCAATTACATCAACTTTAAACGCTGGCGTATGAAATGCCTTATCTGCGGTAATTGTCCAACTGCCATCTTCGCCTTCCGTCTGCACAAAGATATTAGGTCCCATATCAAGAATTCTTTTCCCTGCCTCGCGAATATCAGATATACCTGTCAATCCTTTTGCAAAGCCAGAGCCACTGATGAGGACATCAACGTATTCCAATAGATTTCTGATATGCTGACCGACAGAACCACTGGTTTTATGACCATCTAAAACGACTTTTTTCCCAGCTTCTCGCATCCATTTGGCAGATTGCAATGCAGATTCATAATGGAATCCGTCTAAATGTAAATATTTGGCAGAAGTGATATAATCCCTGTCTAATTCATCTATCCGTAGGGGCTGTCTTTGAATATTTCCTACACCGGAGAACACCCTTTCGCCTGTCTCTGAATGGACATGAACGATGATGACCTGATCATCTGGATAAGGTCTTCGGACAAGTCTGCTAAGGTCTATCCCTGCGTCTATCATAGAACGAAGTTTTATCTCTGCGGACTCATCGTTGCCTGCTGTGCCGATGAATCCGACTTTTGCACCTAACCGAGCAGATGCAACCATAGCAGTCCCAACAGGACCTCCGCCATCAATGCGAAATTCGTCTATCCTAGTGCCGTGTTGCCAAGATGGCATATCCTTTAGCCGTAAAAGCACATCAAGAGTGCACATACCTAAGCCTACAATATCCAATTCCGTTGACATATAACTACTCCACAACTATTGGCTTTATATCAAGAAACTTGCATGCCTGTATTAATGACTCTTTTTGGTCTCCGTGAATCATGCTTGCGTGATGGATAAAACCTTCTTCAACCAATGTCCGATACAGTTTTTTATGGTCTTTCACCTCTACCCAAGCCCAAGTTCCAGATAAAAACTCATCAGACGGGAAAATCTCGCCAGAAGCTATTAACATCTTCCATTGATCGTCACACTCAGCAAGCCGACAGATCGTGACTTTTCCGGGCTTTAATTGAAATTGGAATAGCCCTGCCATTGCATCGCCTTCTCTAATAGGAGATTCCCCTTTCATATCTCGCCTAGAACGAAGGGCAATATCTTTTGCATCCCTCGCAAGACAAGTTGGAGCATTTCCGCAATGCCACGCTAATAACATATTAGGATTTTGGCGATGCTGAATCGTCCAATCAATGAAATGAGGATAGGTTTCGCCCATAGCTGACCGATGGCTTACGATCATAGCAAGAGCGCCTAAAACATCTGTTTCGCAAGCGGTAAGCATGCCTTGTCCAGTCAAGCGACCATATAAAGCACAGACCGATATACCCATCAATCTTTGAACTGACGACCAACATTGGACAGCCATAGCGGATAATTTGTTGTTTTTCCAAAATTCGGTCAAAGCTAATTCCAATTTTGCGGAGTTGATCAGATAATCGTCTGCAACGGTAATCTCTGCAACTGAATTTCTTATATCAGAGATGATCTCCTGAACTCGTGGATCATCATCAGGATATGTTTTAGCCCTATCTGTCAGATCGGATATATTGGCAAAGATCACATTTTGCTTGAATTTTCGGATCAATGCGGATTCGTCATATCCAACTGTTTCAAAAGTGCCGGGACGCACTCCGACTTGACCTATACGGACACCAATCAATCCTTTGACAACAGCCACAGCACGGACAAATTTATCCACTTCTGATATAAATTCAGGTTCATCAGGAAAGAAAATCCCAGCGAAATGGAAAGGTATTTTCCTACGATAAAGTCCTGACGCCATAGAAAGGTTGCCACAATAGGAATCAGAAGCCCTTGATAATCCTAAATCATCTAATGCAGGCGGTTCTTTTGTCGCATAAAGCATAACTGGGACATTAAGTTTTTCCGCAACTTTAACCGCAGAACGTTCATCGCCGAAATCTAACGGGCATAGGATCAATCCGTCAACTTTCTGATTAAAGAAATACTCTGCGACAACTTCTGCTTGGTCAAGATTAGTCAATGCCCCATGAGGAATATAACCATTTTGAGGGTCAAGGCTTTTTCCATCAGGGGAAGGTTGCGGAACGACTATCTCCAAACCGTCCACTTTTGCAAAAGCGGAAAGGCTATCATTCCTCATCTTTTCGCACCAAGAGCCAAATCTGAAACGATACGAAGGCACAAAACCTATCTTAACTTTGACTTCACTCACAAAATTTCCTCCCTATTATTCATAAGTTAGAATCATTGCATTGGCAACTCAACGACTTGACCTGTTTCAGCGGAACGATACGCAGCTAACACAACTTCAAGACTTCGTTTAGCTTCTTCTCCATTTGTAAGCGGTTTTTGTCCGTTAATTATGCAATGACCGAAATGACGTAATTCTTCGGTAAACGAATCAGCTTCTGGGACATCAACCTTTACATATCCATCGGGGCTATCCCAAAATAGACCGTTTATCCTATAAACACTGCCACTTGTGCCATATACCCATACGCCTTCATACCAAGGAGCTTTGCGAACAGCCCATAATGCGGTAACTTCACCGATGCACCCTGACTCAAATAATGCGTTCATAACAACAGCAATTTCGCCTTCCATTCGCTCAGGTTGTTTGACCCAGAAATTCGCAACCTTTTTGACTTCTCCACCAAACCATCTCAACAGATCAACTCTATGGATGCCAGAACCGATAAGCACGCCTCCGCCAAGCCTTTGACGTGACCTTATCCAATGACCTTCGGGCATAATGACGTTTTGATTGTGGTCAATTCTAATGCAAAGCAGTTTTCCCAATGTCCCATTGTCAATCATCTTTTTTATGTGTTGATGGACAGAGTCATAACGTTCATTTAACGCTACCATCAACGTCAAACCTGTTTTATTGGCAGTGGAGACCATATCATCGGCTTCTGCAAGCGTAGTAGCGATTGGCTTTTCAACTATAACATGCTTGCCTGATTCTAATGCTGAGATAGCTACCTCTGCATGAATATCATGTGGAAGACAAATGTCAACTGCGTCAATATCCGCTTCTTTTAGCATTTTCTTGTAATCTGTGTAGATATTTTTTGCACCGAGTTGTTGACCTCTTTCAATTGCGTTTGATTCAACTACATCACAGGTTGCAGTCACTTGAAAAAGATCAGTTAAATTTTGGTAACCCCGAGCATGCGCCCTTGATATTCCACCACATCCTATAATTCCTATTTTGATCGGTTTCATTATTTTTCCTCCACCGGTTGCCACCAGATTGCGAATGTGACTAAGTCTTCGGGATATGGATTTTTTATAGAGTGCATAGAACCAGCAGGGATAAATAACAGATCACCCTTTTTAAGAGGCGAAACCTCATCTTCAATTTGCATTTCTGCCTGACCTTCTACGATAAAATATAGTTTAGAAACTTGGGAACGTTCGGGTTTTTGTTGCATGCCAGTTTTCAAACAGCCCCAAGCAGTCCCAAAAGGTGCTGATATTTCCTTACCGCCGAAAGCCCCTTGTGCAAAAATAGTTCCCTCATGTGCTGGTTGCATTTTAGTTTTGTCAAGCGTTATTATTTTCATTTCTATTCCCTTTTTATCTTTATTTGCCTAATTGTTTGAGCAATTTTGCCACTCTTGCACCTCTACGCCTACATTCCTTAGCACTGCGATCATCAGGTTTGCCAACTGCCACGGGTCCATAATGGTCTCCGCCGGGGTCGCCTTGGACGATCATACCGTGAATGAGTAAAGCATTCAACATATCCAGAACGGTTGTCTCATTTCCACCGCCGATACCACCAGATGAAGAGAACGCAGCGCCAACTTTGCCATCAAGTTTGCCGTGGTATTTTACGCTATCGTCAAGCAATTTTTTGATCTCCGCTGACATTGTCCCATAATATGTTGGAGAACCAAGAATTATACCATCGGCTGACAGTAAATCATCTAATTTAGTGTCCTCCACTTTTTTACACTCAACGTCAACGCCTTCGGACCTAACGCCCTCTGCAACAAGATTTGCCATAGCTTCTGTGTGACCCGATCTTGAGTAATAGACGATCAAAACTTTTGCCATTTTATTTGCCCCCTTTTTATTTTGCTAACTACGACATTTATTGACTTCGTTAGAATATACCATTTCTATTACTTCTAAGTCAAGAATAAATTCCTGATGTTCAGACATGAGTTCAGGTAATTTATTATTTACCAAACTTTGGACAATTTTGAATTAAAAAAATATTGTTAGCTAATCAAATTTATTTTTAATAACAAGAAAAAACATTAAATCCCACTTTATCCCATAGCCATTAAGTTAAGGGAAAAACGTTGTTTTTAACATTAGATAATGTTGTTTTTAGCCCCGAAGGGGCAACATATTTATAGAAACGATAAAAGCCAAAATACAAAGCTCCAGAGGAGCGAAATACAAAAACATTATTTTTGAACCATTTTCATATATCACTCCTTCGGAGTTTAGGTTTTTGTATTTTACTTTTCTATAAATATAACGCTCCTATCGGAGCTTAAAATGCCTTATTTTATGAGATTTTATGAAAAAACCTACCTTTGTATATAAACTATACATAAAACTTAGAATATTTTTGTTGACAATCACATTAAAAACGCTTATTATACAATATAGAGTAGTAATATAATTAGCTTACGGAGTTACTAGCGAAATTTGGTGATTTATGAGGAGGTAGTTTAATGGTCAAAGCAGATCTTATTGCAAAGGTTGCGGAAACGGGCATTACAAAAAAACAAGCAGGTGAAGTTGTTAATGCTATTATATCAGCGATCAAAGATGCTCTTGCTAAGGGTGAAAAAGTCAGTTTGGTTGGTTTTGGAACTTTCAGTGTAAAAGAGAGAGCAGCGAGGCAAGGAAGAAATCCAAGAACAGGAAAGAAAATTAAGATACCTAAGAAAAAGGTTCCCATCTTCAAACCCGGTAAAGAACTAAAAGATTCTGTATGATTTTTTGGTGATATTTTTAATTCAAAAACGGCGGGCTATTATCTAAATAGACCCGCTATTTTTTATTTAAGCAAAATATAAAATCAATCTATTATCACTTTTTCAGACATCATAAAAATCTATGTAATCAAGTTTTGAAAGACGTTTACATATTGTCAATATTGACTAATTTAGCATTATTTTGGTAGTATAAGAGTATCTTATAAACATAATAAAAATTGATTTTAGGTTACGAGGTTATAAACATTTGTATCGTTTTATAAGTAAAAAGGGGGAGAGATGATACAAGAAAAACCAAACATTATATTTTTCTTCACTGATCAACAGAGATGGGACACTTGCGGATGCTATGGTCAAGAATTGCCTATAACACCTAATCTTGATCTTATGGCAAGCGAAGGAGTAAAGTTTGAACATGCTTTCACCTGCCAACCTGTATGCGGTCCTGCACGAGCGAGCTTACAAACAGGCAAATATCCTACCGAAGTTGGCTGTCACACAAATAATCGTATGCTACCACTCAACGAAAAGACAATCGCTAATTGGCTAAGCGAATCAGGCTATGAAGTTGGCTATATCGGAAAATGGCATTTAGCGTCAACTGGTGGAGCTGACAGTCCAGATAACTTCCGAGAAAAACCTGTTCCACCAGAGCGACGAGGTGGATACAAAGACTTTTGGCTTGCCTCCGACGTATTAGAATTTACAAGCCATAGTTACGACGGTCATATGTTTGACGCTGATATGAATAAAAGAGAATTTCCAAAAGGAAGATACCGTGCAGATGTTCTTGGCGATTGGGCATTAGAATATTTAGAAACTAGGGATGGGAAAAAACCTTTCTTTCTATTTCTTTCGTTCATTGAACCACATCATCAAAACGACCACAACCGCTATGAAGGACCAATAGGCTCAAAGGAAAAATGGGTTAATTATAAGGTTCCTGGCGATCTCGTCGGCACTCAAGGTGATTGGAGGGAGAATTACCCTGATTATCTTGGATGTTGTAATAGCCTAGATGAAAATCTTGGACGACTCCGCAAGAAACTTGATGAATTAGGCATAGCTGACAATACATTGATCATATTCACCAGTGATCATGGTTCTCACTTTCGCACCAGAAACTCCGAATATAAACGTTCATGTCATGATAGCTGTATTAGAATTCCTATGGTGATCTTTGGTCCCGAATTTAAAGGTGGACGTGTGGTAAATGAGTTAGTCAGTCTTATTGATCTCCCACCGACTATATTAACAACAGCAGGAATAAGACCGCCAGATTATATGCGAGGATGTCCATTACAACCTTTAGCAATAGGGAAGACATCAGGTTGGCGTGATATGGTTTTTCTCCAAATTAGTGAAAGTCACTGTGGAAGGGCAATAAGAACAGACACTTGGAAATATTCCGTTAGGGCTCCTGAAAAGAAGGGCAGTGATCCAGATAGTGATGTATATGTTGAGGATTATCTCTATAATCTCAAATCTGATCCTCATGAAAGGAATAATCTTATCTCTGAAAATGGTTATTCAGATATTCGCGTTGAACTATCAGTAAGGCTTAAAAGTTATATGGTCAGCATAGGTGAAAAAGAACCGATAATACTGCCAGCAAAGTAATGTAGTTTATTGACAGATTTTTTATGACTATTGATTTTGATATTTGATAGTGGTATAATTGAATTGTAAAATAGTAATAGAAAATAAAAGTCACGAAAGGAGAAACATCTTTATGAGTAGAAAAAAATGTTATCTAAATGCCCTGATCTTTGCTTATATAATTATTTTGCTTACATGTTTTTCAGCTCAATCAGCAGAATGGAAACTTCTTAGCGAAGCACCGAGAGGTGTTCCTATAGGTGCGGTAAATCAGATCGTCATTCACCCTACCAAACACAATGTTATATATATTGGGACAGAGGGAATGGGTTTTCTCGCTAGTGAAGATGGAGGAAAAACATGGGTGCCGAAAAATCAAGGCTTCACTGCTGCGGAAGAAGGAACGGTCTCTGGTTTTCAAATTAGATGTATAGCAATTGACCCAAGCAAACCCGATACAATATATGCTGGTATGGCTGCTTTTGGCGTATTCAGAACAGTAGATGCGGGGACTAAATGGGATAACATAAGCGATACTTTGGAAGATACGTTTACAAAAGTCCTTGCTATCCATCCTACGAAGACGGATACAGTATTCTTGGGAACAGATGGCGGAGGCATATATCGCTATGATGTTGCCCAAAATGAGTGGACAGAAAAGGTTAAAGGTCTGAAAAATACTTACATCAGGGCTTTAGTAATGGACCCAAAAGATCCAAAGGTTATGTATGCGGGGACAGATGGCGGAGTTGCCAAAACTACTAATGGTGCAGAGAGTTGGGCGGTTATATCTAATGGTATCACTAGCAGATATGTGCTTTGTCTTGCCATAGACCCAAAAGACCCAAAAGTGCTTTATGCAGGAACTGATGGTGGCGGACTTTTTAAAACCATAGATGGCGGAGGGAAATGGGAACCAATCGGCGGTGAAATCTGGTTGGCAAAACCTCCCGCAGAAGATTTAGTAACGCCTAGCGGAGATGTTGAATCTACGCTTGTTGTTTCTTCAGTAGTAATTAATCCAATTAATACTTCTATTGTGTATGCGGCTAATCAAACTGGCGTTTTCAGAAGCGCCGATGGCGGAAAAACTTGGGAGAAAATAAATACAGGATTAACTAGCACCGTTATTAAATGTCTTGCCATCAGTGCAAATAAATCTGTCACTCTTTATGCTGGCACATCTGATGGTAAACTATTTGCCTATACAGAAGAGTAGTTTATGTTATCTAAAGTTCCAATTTTTGAGTTTGATGATATTGTTAAAGCTGATGATAGGGTTGTGATGAATGCCATATCCAAAGTAACAAACGATGACATCGCCACAGCTTTAATAGACGCATCTACGATGGCAAGAGCGAAAGTCTTCAAAAATATGCCAAGAGGGAGAACTAGGTTAATAAGAGAAGACATGATAATAAAGCTAAGGATGTGGACGCCTCAAGGAGCTAAAATATCACAAAAAAAAATATTAGATATTGTCAACAAATTAATGTTTGAGGAAGAACAAATATGAGATGTTTGTTATTGGTAATAAATTTGGGGTCTAATGTTTCATTATGAATGTCTCATTATGGAGGTGAAGATAACTTATGAAGTTTAGCAAAAAAACTCTTTATCTGGCAGTTTTTGTGTCTTTTATTTTTTGCTTGACAACTATTCTCGTTAGCTGTGGAGGAGGGAAAAAACAAGCCTTTGATGTTGCGCCTATGCGTCCACCTACTCCTTCAAGCACTGGTAAGATGACGCTCGGCATTATGTATTTTGATAACAATATTCTTAGCAAAGACCATGATGCTCTTGATCGTATGCGTATGGGTATGGTTGGGGCATTGATAACTGAGCTATCCAAAGTCCAAAACTTAACAGTTGTTGAAAGAGATAAAATTGATGAACTACGTAAAGAGATAGAAATGCAATGGAAAGGTGACGGATTCGATCAGCAAACTGTTCAGAGATTTGGAAAGTTGTTAGGTGCTCAGGCTCTGTGTTTTGGTCAATTCATGGATAGACCTGAAGGCTGGGATTCTGGCGGATGCTCTATACCTTTCTTTACAAAAAAGACCAAAGGCGAGGACTTACTGAGAATAGACGCAAGAATAGTCGTAGTTGAAACGGGTGCCATAATTAAGGCAGAGGAAGTCACTGGGCAGAAAAAGGAGTTATTTAGACTTATAAAACTGCTCGGTCTTAAAATTGCTGACAGGCTTGAAACTAATCTCGGCGTAAAAATAACTCCCGTAGATAGAAAGCAAATTAAAACAGAAGATACTGTATATTCTACGGTCAGTTTGGTAAAGTATGAAGAAGCGAGAGAACAGGAAAAAACCGCTCAAATCACTTTGGCAGAGGCTCAAAAATTAGAAGATGCCCTTAAAGAAGCTAAGGAACTTGAAGCACAGCGTCTATTTGAAGATGCTATGCGAAAATACGAAGAAGCCCTTTCTATTAGTCCTAATTATACGGAAGCTAAAAAGGCAATTGAACGTTTGCAACAATCTGGCGCTATGTAATTGATAGCGAAGATCAATTGAGGGTTAAAGGTTAAGAGTTGACTCATAAGTAAAATGATTACAACTTTCAAACTTTTAACCTTTAATTTTGTAAATATTATAGTTAATAAGAAATAAAAGCGATTAATAATATGTTGTAGTGTTAAATACAAGATGAACGGTTTTTTGAAAAAAGTTCCAGATAATTCGTTAAATTTCCTTTACTAACGGGAATTTGACATAGAAAGGAGAACGGTTTAAAAGCCGTGAACGCAAAATGAAATTCTTCCCTTATTACAGATGGATTAACAGTTTATTGTTTTTTAGCATTATATTTATTGTTATAGGTTGTGCGACAACTATGACCGCATATCATAGGGGAGAAATATATCTTAAAAAGGGAGATTATAGTAACGCAATATTGGAGTATAAAGAGATATTATCAAGAAAACCAAACGATCCAATTGCATTAACAGGGACAGGCATAGCTCATTATGCTCGGGGAGATTTTGACCAAGCGTTGGAATATCTACAACAGGCAAAGAAAGTAAATCCTCAATATATTGACTCCTATATCTATCTCGGAATGACCTATGAACAGTTAGGCAGGTATCAGGACGCGATGACAGAATACAATGATTGCCTTGCATTAAAGCCCGATTCCGCAGTTGTCAAAAAGATTGAAAAGCGTAGATCGTTTTTAAGTAGAGAAATAGCAAAAGAATCAGCGAGAAAAGCCTTAGAAAATGAATCCGCACTAATTAGTAATATTAATTCTATTCCTGATAATACAGTAGCGGTAGTAGATTTTAATAACGTTGGACAGATTAAGGAACTTGATCTATTAGGCAAAGGTTTAGCTGCAATGCTTATTACAGATATATCAAAAGCTAAATCAATAACCGTAGTTGAAAGGGCAAAGATTCAATTCCTTTTTGATGAGATGAAACTTTCTGGCGTTGATGCGAACACCGCAGCTAGACCTGGCTTTCTTCTTGGTGCAAGTAAAATCGTGACTGGCTCTTTTTTATCGCTTGATGGTAAATCAATAGATATAGTTAGTTCACTTACTATGACCAAAACGCAGACATCAAGACCATCAAAGAGTGTATCAGGTAGCATGGAGAAACTATTTGAGATTGAAAAAGAATTGGCTTTCGGCATACTTGATGATTTAGGCGTTATTCTGACAGAAGCAGAGAAAAACGCAATTATGAAAGTTCCAACACAATCTTTTGATGCTTTTATGGCTTATTCGCGGGGGCTTAACTATATGGATAAAGGCATGTTTAGAGAAGCAGCTCAGGAATTCCAAAAAGCGTTATTAGCTGATCCGCAGTTTTCCGCACCTAAGGAGGAACTGAGGAATGTCTCTAATTTATTGATTGAAACAAAAAATCTTTCATCTATGGAAGCTCTTAGAACAGAAGTGGCTTTGAGATCACAGCAGGATTTTAGGATCGGTGAAGCTGATGCGAAAATATCACGAGAGCTTATTCCTACGCCTTCATCAGAAGTTAATGCTCCGCGTGGAGGAGGGGTGAGCGGTCTTGTCCCTACTGTTAAAACTGTTGAGGTTGAGGTAATCTTCCCATAATTGAAATGAGGAGTTTAACGTGACAAGAGCATTTTACATAACAGCATTTATAATTTGTTTTATTTTCTTGTCCAATTTTGCCTTTGGACAGGTGATATTTTTTGACAGACCTAAGACGGTTAATATCTATTCTCTGCCTTATATGCAAAACTGGAAAATTGATGGGCAAGAAACGTCTAAAAGTGTTACACAATTTAGCTTGCCCGTTTTCATCAACCTTAGACCAACTGAAAATTTGAGGTTCTGGTTAGTTGATTCTGTCGCCGTTTCTTCACTTGATAATAATGGGGCAACGTCAAGTTTAAACGGCATAAGCGACACAAAAGCCAAAGTCTCATATAGCTTATTTGACCAGAAATTGCTATTTTCGTTAGGAGTTAGCCTTCCAGTAGGGAAAGAAAAGCTTAATAACGAAGAAATGGAAGTTGCCAATTTGCTTTATGATGAAGTCTTAGGATTTAGGGTAAATAAACTCGGAAGCGGATTTGATGTTAATGCAGGACTTGCTTTCGCTGCGGATATGGGCGTCTTTGGGTTGAGTTTATCGTCAAGTTATATGCGTAGAGGTAGCTATGTTAGCATAGAAAATGGGCAATCTAAATATAAGCCCGGCGATGAATTGGGAATCGTAACCGCAATAGACATGATCGGGGACAGGGCATTGATCAATGCAGACATTGGATATACCAGATATAGTGCTGACGAAGTGGATAACTCCGCAATCCTAAGAGAAGGCGACGAAATAAGAGGGCGATTTTTCCTTTCATACAGGCTTGATCCGATTGTTCTCGGCGTATCTCTCTCTGATACTTATAGACTTAAAAGTCAAGTTGCAAGCGAAAA
>Ga0078972_1005811_pt1 | contig 30608 bp, 32 predicted proteins | sample YelNatPaOPGAMG01_FD_67568 | JGI IMG/M metagenome (GOLD analysis project Ga0078972, IMG submission 67568) | Hot spring thermophilic microbial communities from Obsidian Pool, Yellowstone National Park, USA - OP-RAMG-01 (SPADES assembly) (version 2) | ecosystem: Environmental > Aquatic > Thermal...
TATTTTGGCGTTTATCGTTTCTATAAATATGGCGCCCCTTCAGGGCTAGAAACAACATTATCTCACGTTAAAAATAACGTTTTTCCCTTAACTTAACGCCTATAGGATAAAGGGGGATTTTAAGATTTTCTCTTCCTAATAAAAGTAAATTTGGTTAGCTAACAATACCTTTTTAACTCAAAATTGTCCAAACATTAATATTTACTTTATTACAAATATGCTTTAGCCACAGAAGGATACAGAAAACATTTAAAAATCTTAATTTTTCAGTGTTTCTCTGTGTAATTCCGTGGCTAAAATTCATTATGTTACATGGCTTACTTATAGACTTAATCTTGCCATTATATTTTTTTCATTACTTCAGCCCAAGAAAAACGAGTGCTTCTTCGTATCTTTCAGTTGGCACGGTTTTAAGCGTTCCGACAGCTTCTTGAAGCGTTACTGCGACAATATCAGTTCCTCTTAAACTGACCATGTGACCAAACTTGCCTTCATGCACAAGCTTGATAGCGTTCAAGCCAAGTCTTGCACCGAGAATTCTATCATAAGCAGTTGGCGCTCCGCCTCTTTGTAGATGACCAAGTGCCATTGATCTAGCCTCAAACTTGAATTCTGGATACGGTTTCTTCATATTTTCAGTGAGCCATTTTTCAAGCCTTTTTTCAATAGAAGCACCTACTCCGCCGAGTTTTTCGTGACCAAATGGATCGGTTTCCGATGGTTTGGTAGCGTCCACTTCTTTACAGCCCTCTGCAACTGCTATGATAGTATAGCTCTTTCCTGATTCGTAACGCTCTTTGACGATCTTGCAAATATCATCAAAATTGAATTTAACTTCGGGGATAAGGATTATATGCGCTCCGCCTGCCATACCAGCTTCAAGCGTTATCCATCCAGCATTTCTGCCCATTATCTCAACTATCATAACACGATGATGAGATTTTGTCGTTGTATGCAGTCTATCTAATGCTTCCATCGCAATATTGACAGATGTATTGAAGCCGAAGGTATAGTCAGTGCCATTTAGATCGTTATCTATGGTTTTTGGCACACCTACGATATTGGGGAATTCACCTTTGCCATCATTGTAAAGTCTATTAGCCTCGCCAAGCGTGTCTTCTCCACCGATAGCGATTAAAGCGTAAAGTCCCAATTTTTTTAGGCTTGCAACTGCCTCAGCTGATCTGTCCTTCTGTCCCTCTTTCTTTGGAAAGATCGGCGTTCTTGATGTGCCGATTATCGTTCCGCCTTCCCTATGAATATCTTCAACGTCTGCGAGTGTGAGCGGTTTGATATTGGAATTAAGCACTCCTGCCCATCCATCAATGAAACCATGGATCTCGTATCCTAACCTTATACCATTAATAACTATACCCCTGATAACAGCATTCAGTCCTGGGGCATCTCCTCCACCTGTTAGTATTCCAATCTTTTTTGCCATTTTAATTCCTCCTTATTTAATGAATGGTCTAATAACTATGTTTCTTTTTTGTCCTGTGGTTCATCTACCTCTTCTTTCCAATAGAGTATCCGACCACAACTGTTACATGTGCGTAAATCTTTTTTCTTCCTAACCTCATTTATCAGTTGAGGGGGAAGTGTAAGATGACATCCTCCGCAAGTCTGCCCTTCTATAATCGCAACTAAAAAACCGCCTTTTCTTTCTCTCCAATCATTGTATCTATTCATCAGTACTGGACTTATCTTGCTTATGTATGGATTCCGCTTTTGCGTGAACAAGGCGATCTGTTTGTTTATCTTTTTTACCTCTAAGATAATCTCCTCCTTTTTTTTCTGAAAGATTTCCTCTTGTGTTTGATAGTCCTTTTTTGCCAATTCTAACTCATCTTTTGTCCCATCAAGTTCAAGCATAAGCTTTATTATCTCTTCTTCCACCTCGGAGATGGTTTTTTCAACCTCGCTGATCTCAAGTTCAAGTGCTGCATATTCTTTATTAGTTCTGACAGATGTCCTCTGAGCCTTATATTTATCCATTAGCGCCTGCTGAACAGCTAATTTTCTATCCCATTCTCGCCTTTTCTTGTTGATCTCTTCAATCTCTTGTGTTTTTATATCTAACTTCTGTTTATGTTTTAGAAGTTCATTTTCAAGTGCTTTGAGTTTTGCTGGTGCCAAATCTTTTCGTCTTTTAAGTTTGTCAATCTCACCATCAATCTTTTGAAGTTCCAACAGGCTATCTAATTGGTCATACATAAGGTTTTCTCCGAAGAGGTTTTATATCATATTTTTTATATCATATTTTTTGTTTTTTGTATTATATGCTCCTGCATAGCAGGGTCAAGTGTAACAAAATACGCACTATAACCTGCCACTCTAACTGATATATTGCTATATTTTTCAGGTTCTTTTTGGGCTAATCGGAGTATTTTTTCATCAACGATGTTACACTCCACATGCCCACCTCCTAAATCAAGATAAGTTTTTAATAACATTGCGAGTTTGTCAACGCCGTTTTCGCCAGAAATTGCGGAAGGGTGAATATCAAAAATTAGCGATGTGCCTGCTGCTGCAAGCGTCTGATCTATTTTGCTTATAGATTTTAGCATTGCTGTTATACCTCGTTTATCTCTTCCTTGTTGTGGAGCAAGGCTATTTGCCACTGGTTCTCTTGCTTTTCTCCCATCTGGCAATGCCCCTGTGTTAGCACCTCCACCTACCGCTGCGACAAATGAGAATAAATGTGCATGGTATTTTCCGCCTCGGGGATTTTGATATTTCTCCAACTCCTTGCAAAAATGACTGCAAACTTCAACGACTATTGAATCAACAAAATCGTCATCATTGCCATATTTCGGCACTTCATTTAACAGCATTTGACGCAACGCTTCTTTGCCTTCAAAATTGCTAAGAATAGCAGAAACTATTTCCATAAGACTGATCCGTTTCTCATCAAAAACTAACTTCTTAATCACTGCCAACGAATCGCCGACATTCGCCATTCCATAACCGCATACGCCAGTTGAATTATATCTTGCACCTCCTGCGGTTATGTCTATTCCTTTTTCTATACAATCATCGGTCAATGCTGAAAGTATCGGCATAGGAAACCGTTCTCTCTGCTCTAATTCCGCTCTGTGCATTCTCGGTATTGCTTTTCTTATATCGTAAGCAACCTGTGCTTTGTATGCTTCCCAAACGTCCTCATAAGAACGAAAAGTTGATGGATCACCAGTTTTTAACCCGTTTTGATGACCACTTAGCATACAAACACCATCGTTTAAGGCATATTCAAGACACTTTGCCAAATTAGTATAGTGATCGACAACTCTCGGATCACATTTACCGGGGATAGTAACCTCTATACAACCAATGATGGCATAATCCCTTGCAGATTCAATCGGAATGCCCTTTTTAACTAATGCAGGAATTATCACTTCGTCGTTAAATATCTGCGGAATACCTCGTCGTCTTGAATTTACCTCTGCAACTCTTCGCCAAAAATCTTTATTGATATTTTTGTGATACCTAACGGACAGTTGTAAGTGCAGATCAAGCTTTTCTACTACATCTAAATACAAAAATGAAACATCATTGACCGCATCGCTACCATCGGGCTTTTGACCACCTAACATAGTATCTTGGACATCGTAGCTTTTCCATATCTTCAAAGCGAAACATTCAAGTAATTCCCTTGCCTCACTTTCAGTCAAAATGCCCAATTCAATATCTTTTTTATAATATGGATATAATATCTGATCGATTCTGCCGATGGAATGTGCATTTGGAGGGTCTTCAAGCTGTATCATCAAATGTCCAAACCAAATTGATTGTAATGCTTCATAAAAAGTGCGTGCAGGCTTAAGCGGAACTTGATCGCATACCTCTGCTATTTTTAACAATTCAGATTTTCTGCGAAGATTTAGCTCAAATTCAGCCATTTCTCTTGCTTTTTGTGCATATCTTTTACCAAAATTGCCAGCAGATTCACATATAATTTTCATTGCACGCCAAAAAGGCTCTTTGCTTAATTCATCAGCGTTTGTATCGTCTAAGTTATTAAGTTTTTCCTGAACTTCTGCAAGGATTCCACTGAAGCCTTTCTCAACAAGCTTTTGATACCCAGGGACTGTGTGACCAAATAACGATCCTACCGCCATTAGACGAGGGTTTTCCTGCCAGAAAGCTCTTACTTCTGCCATTTGCTCCTCTATGGTTTTTATTTTATCAGATTCTTTATCCTCTTTTAAGTCCTCATCTTTGGCTATCTGATCTCCGTATATCTCTATTTCGTCAATACGGACATTTCCACCGACACTTTCTTTTACATAAATTCGCACCCATCTTGCTTTGATCGGTTCAAAAGAAAATTCTTTTGTAGTCAAAACAGGCTCTCCGTCATATTCATATACTTTTTTCCATGAGTTATGGTCTGAGTTTTCGTTATATTCCGTAGAGACAAGAATATCAAATTTTGTCGCTGACCTATCGTTATAAGCAGAAGAATGTTCGCTTCCAAAGACAACAGTAGAAACGTTATATATATCGCCGAGATCGATTTCTGCCCATGAAGGCTCACCATTTGAGATCCAACTGTTTTGATTATTGTAATAACCATCGTTGAGATGTGATATTTGATGTATAGAATATCCGGGGAGGACAGATGAGGCATTTGCCTTAGCAGATGGCAAGAGTGCAAGATTTATCCGTTTTTGTTTATCATATCTTGGAACTTTTTGTCTAAATGAACCAAATCTACCCCAAGCTCCAAACTCGGGATAATTATGTCCTGCTTGATGACTTACAGATTGATCGCCGACTATTAGCTCTTCATCAAAAATTCTGACAGTCATTTTGTTTAGGACATTAGCCAAAGCCTTTGCCCGCCTGACAATAATTGGATCGGCACTGGCGTCTTTATATCCTTGCGTTATCAATATTGCCCTGTCAAAGCATAACTCACGAGTCCCGCTTGGCAAATTTCTTTTCAATATCTCCGATCTATCAACACTATGTATTGCCTCAACTGCCATCATTCACCTCTCATCATCCGACAAATTTGCTGACTCTTTGACTTCCTAACATAACTGCGAAGCGAATTCCAACCTCATATAAAATCAAAAGTGGTATAGCCATAAGAAATAAAGTAAATGGGTCTTGTGTTGGAGTAAGTAACGCAGACGCCACAAAAACAAGAACAATCGCTATCTTTCTTTTTCTTTTAAAGACTTTTGCATCTAATATGCCTACTCTTGACACAAATCCCATTACTACTGGCAACTCAAAAGAAACGCCGAAAGCTAATACTAACCATCCTACAAAAGAAAAATAATATTCTATACGCCATTGATTTTGAACAGAAGGTAATAAACTTGCAAGCACTGGAATTGATACAGGCGCCACTATAAAGAACGCAAATATCGCTCCTATGACGAAAAAGAATAAGGTAATGAAAAACAATGGCAAAAAATAACGTCTCTCATTTTGCTTTAAAGCAGGTAGAACAAAAGCCCATAACTCATATAAAACTATCGGCGCAGCAATTATCACTCCAACTATAAACGATGCTTTGAATACAACCGTGAATTTCTCCATAGGAGCAGCAGAAAAGAGAGTTATCATATATGTTTCAGTAGTCCTTGATCTGAGAAACAACTGAGCAAGATCAATGAAAGAGCTATCATAGAAGCGGGATATAAATCCAAGTATTGCAACCATAATATCAGTAGAACGTATCCGTAAAGGGAGAGTTAACAAGCCATCTGAAAGGTCAAAAAGCCTACGGTTAAAGATTAGGCTGATAATAGTTCCTATTGTTACTGCGAAAGCTGATATAACGAGACGAGTCCTAAGTTCGCCCAGATGTTCAAGAAAAGTTCTAGGTTCATCTTTCACAATAGCATTTACCTCATTTATGGCATTTTCTTTACCATATCAAAATTGATAATATCCATATAATCCCATTCCCGATAAGCCATCAAGTATAAACCTTTTATAAACCTTTTCTACTGGCATATTTTATCAAATTGTCATCAAAAACAAGGCTTGCAAATATCGGGATCAGCTCTTTGTCTTTATATTCAGGAAAGTAGTCCATAAACTTTGATGATTTTTTGATTACTTCATTAACATCTCGCTGTTCAGGATTAGACCTTACCTCTATCATAAATACCTTATCCTCGCAGATAACTAATACATCTACCTCAAAATCTCTTCCGTTTTTAAAACGTTTCCGATACCGCTCAGTTTTTATTAAATACTTACAGCCAAAGTATTTTTCTATAACATCATCAGAAGCAGGAGATATAATGTATTTAGCAATTGCTCCCATTTCGTTTGTAAACTCACCTCATCACTTATTCATAGACTTTCTATATGCTCCCTTATTTATCTATAACTAAGATTTTTCTTTATTTTTATCATCTTTTGCCGAATTCGCTGTGGTTTTTGATGATTTACGTTGATTTTCTTCTTCATCTTCATCATTTAGGTCAGTAACTTCGGATTTTAGCTCTTTACCTGCTTTTTTAAATTCTCTTATCGCCTTGCCAAGAGCTTGTCCCATCTGAGGTAATTTGGATGGTCCGAATATTATCAGTACTACCAAAAGTATTACTATTACTTCCCATCCGCCAAGTGGTCCTATGAAAAGCATATTGCCTCCCCGAAACGAATAAAAACTCGTTTCTTATATACTAACGCTTTATTTGTCCCCATGTAGTAGTCAGGCTACTATTGTTATTTATAGCTGCAATTGTAATTCCAGCCATATCTTTGCTTATTTCTGCTTGTGTTAATGCTCTATCGTATAATACAAATTCATCAATTGCACCTGTGGTTGCCCTTCCAATATGTAATGGATCAGCTGTATCAGGCACTTGATTCACAGGGGACTTAGCCCTTGATTTTTCAACACCATCAATATATAGTATCAATTCCGATCCATTGAAAACAGCTGCTAAATGAAACCATGTCTTCAATGTAAAAGAGCCTACAGGAGCGATTGCTCGTGAACTTGTATCATTTATTCCAAAATATATCTGTTGATCGCTCCATGGCTGTATTAGGTAACTTAAACCGGGCCAATTTTCACCTTTATTAATCAACCTTGTTGATTGATGAGTATCCATTTTTACCCATAGTTCAACTGTTAAAGCTTTCATACCATCTAATAATTTATTATCAGGGATTTGAATATTAGTTCCGCTTACAAGTTCAAGTCCCTTAGATTTTTAGCATCAATCCACTTATAGTCATTGCCTACTATCTTTCCATCAAGCTTATTTGGGGACATATCTTTGACAGTTGTGCCACTGCCATCATCCATAGGTAAATATATGATCAAATTTGGATCACCAGCAACAGCATAAGTAACAATCAATCCAAACGTTAGAAATGCACAAAAAACCGCTGAAAACATTAATTTTTTCATTTTAAACTTCCTTATGTTTTTGTGTAAATGTTATAGCTTTAATTAACTCAATCAATATTATACTAAAAGATATTCCTTTTTTCAAGGATTCTTACAAACGAACTATCATCTTTCACCTTGCTTTTTATATCAAACATGGAGTAAAATGTATTATAGTTGGGGAATTTCTATCAGAAGAAAAAGCCTGATTCACCCTCAGTTTTTTTACACTTCATAAAAACACACATAATCCAAGGTAAAATAATGGGGTGATATATGTTAGATTCTGGTAAGAATAACTGATCACTGATTACTGATCACTCTGCTATTATAAATTTCAAGATATTCTTTCGTTATATTGATCCAGCCATATTTTTGAATGATTTTAAGGCTTTCTTGACGCATTTTTAAGCGGGTATCGCTATTTTTGATCAACTCAACAAGATAATGACTCAATGCCTGATTGTCTGATGGTTTGAATAAATAACCGTTGATTCCATGTTTAACTAATTCATCAATACCTTGAACATTTGTTGCTATTATCGGTAATCCACTTGCCATAGCTTCAAGCACAACTAACGGCATCCCTTCTGCATAAGACGATAAGACAAAAATATCAGCTTGACGATATTTCTCTGGCAATTGATCATAAGGCACTGATCCAGAGAATATAACCCTGTTTGAAACATTTAATTTTATCGCCAAGTTTGATAATTCTGAGCGAAGAGGACCATCGCCGATGATTTCAACGAGAAAGTCTTTGTCGGTATTTTTCGCCACTTCTGCGATACTTTTGATAAGGCAGTCAAACCCTTTTCTTTGAATAAGACGACCTATTGCTAATATTTTGATATTATTTTTTCTCTCTTGATTTGATGGACAAAACTTATCAAGATCAACGCCGTCAGGAATGACCTTTATATCAATGTTATTAGCAGTTTTAAGAGCCAGATCACGCAGTCCATTGCTACAAGCTACAACTGATTTGGCATTTCCCCATATACTTTTGATAGCAGGCATAAGAATTCCATAAATTAAGCGATAAAAAGGAGGATCGGGATGAGGTCTTGGAACATCTCTTCCTCCTAAAAACAAAACATAAGGAATATCATAAAGTTTCTTAAGCAGATATGCAACAGGACCCGAGGGAATTCCAAAGAAGACGTGAATTATATCAGGACGGATTTTTTTAACAAATTTGAGGCTATAAATGCTTGCACTAATGATATAGGTAAACATCTCATGGACTCCGCAAACATTGGGATTTTTCCTCATAACAGGCACTCTGTAAACATCAAATCCGTCTAACTTTTCATGTTTTGGCAAATCCTTATATCTTGACGTCACAACATGGACTTCATGTCCCAAAGATGCGAGATTTTTTGAGATGTAATAGGTGACATTTCCTCCGCCTCCTCCTATTGGCGGAAATTCATAATTTATCATCAATATTCGCATTTGGCTCACTTTCTATAATATTTTACTATTTTTTGGACAGCTTCTATAACATCATAAACATCTTCTTCGGTCAATTTTGGTGAAAATGGCAAGGAGATAACGCGATTGAATGCACGTTCAGCATTTGGATAATCGCCATGTTTATATCCATAGGTTTCTCTATAATAAGAATGTAAGTGAACAGGCTTAAAATGGACTGCACAATATATATTTTCAGCTTGCAGGCATTGAACGAATTCATCTCTGTTGATTTTCAGTGTCTCTAAATTGAGCAAAATTACATACATAGTTTCAGCGTGTCGGATATTATCTATACGTTTGATAGTGCTAATTTCTGGCATTTGCTGGAATGCGGAATCATATATTTTTGCATATTTTTGCCTAATGCTGATGAAAGACTCCAATTTATCAAGTTGAGCTAATCCCATAGCAGATTGAATATCGGTCATATTACATTTATAGCCGGGATAAACGACATCATAATGAACTTGTGAGTTTGAGATTCTGACCCATGCGTCTTTGGTCATGCCATGTAGTCTCATAGTCCGTAATTCTTTCGCCCAGCCATCGTTATCCGTCGTTACCATACCGCCCTCAGCAGTTGTTATGACCTTCTGGACATGAAAGCTAAATGCAGTAAAGTCGCTTATACTTCCGATCTTTTTATTTTTATATTCAGCTCCGATAGCATGTGCAGCATCTTCAATAACATAAAGACCATATAATCTCGCAATATCCTCTATTTCGTCCATTTCGCAAGGTTGACCTGCATAATGAACAGGCATGATCGCCTTTGTCCTTGGTGTTATATGTCTTTCAATTTTAGATGGGTCTATATTTAGCGTATCTGGCTTTATGTCAACAAATACGGGTGTTGCCCCTCTATGAATTATAACATTAGCGGTAGAAGCAAACGTCATTGGCGATGTTATAACCTCATCTTCCTTACCAATTCCAGCAACAACAAGGCTTAACTCCATAGCATCGGTGCATGAAGTTAATGCTATTGCGTGTTTTGCCCCTACATAGTGGCTGAATTTTTCCTCAAATTCTTGTGTTTTAGGTCCCGTCGTTATCCATCCAGATTTTAAAACTTCAACAACTGAGTCTATCTCCTCTTGTCCAATAAATGGGACGCCAAATCTCAAAGGTGTTTGCCTGACAGGCTCTCCACCTTCAATCGCGGGCTTGCTGATGTTCACTTCTTTATCCTCCTGTTAGTTCCATAAACGATCTTTGATAATGCCTGTGAATAGATAATACAACAAAATCTGTTTATGTCAAGTATTGATTTACAAAGAAAAGTATGTTAATATTTACGACAAGTTATTATCATTCCTATTATAATTGACAAAAAACTGGTTAAATAAAGGAGAATATTATGGCAGGGAAGATGAAAGGGGCGTTTCTTTATAAGCCCGGCGAGATACGCATTGAAGAAATGGATATACCAACGCCAAAAGATGATGAAGCTCTGATCAGAATCAAAGCTGTCGGTGTATGTGGATCGGACGTCCATTTCTTTGAGGTCGGCAGGATCGGTGATTTTGTTGTTAAAGAACCGTTGATACTTGGGCATGAATGTGCAGGGGAAGTAGTAGAGGTCGGAAAAGCCGTAAGGAATGTCAAGGTAGGCGATAAAGTAGCAATAGAGGCAGGCGTCCCATGTAGAAAATGTGAATATTGCAAACGTGGGAGATACAATCTCTGTTCAAATGTGACCTTCCTTGCAACTCCGCCTTTTCACGGTGCATATAGAGAATATATAACTCACCCTGAGGATTTTCTTTTTAAACTTCCCGAGAACATGACTTACGAGGAAGGGGCTATGATTGAACCGCTTTCTGTCGGAACTTATGCTGCTGAAAGAGGCGGAGTTAATGTCAGAAACACAGTTGCAATTATCGGCGCTGGAACTATCGGTCTAATGACATTACAAGCTGTGAAGGCACGAGGTGCTACTGATGTGATAATCACTGATCTTGAACCATTTAGATTAGAAATTGCAAAGAAATTAGGGGCAACTCAAACCGTCAATGCAAGAGAAGATGACGCAGTCCAAAAAGTCTTGGAATATACAAATGGTGGTGCAGATGTTGTATTAGAGGCGGTTGGATTGCCTATGACAATTCAGCAATCAATAAAGATGGCTAAACCCGGTGCAATCATAGTTTTAATAGGTATGCCGACAGTTGACGATATACCTATAAGGGTTGTTGAAGCTATTTGCAAGGAAGTTGATATAAGAGGCATATTTAGATATGCAAACGCCTATAAACCAGCGATAAATTTAGTCAGTAAAGGGAAAATTGATGTCAAATCTATGATAACGACGAGATTCCCACTTGATAAAGTGCAAGAAGCACTTGAATATCCAAGCAAACATCCAGGGACTTGCATAAAAGTAATGATTAATATAAATTAGCCACAGAAGAATACAGAAAAGATGTTAAATACTGATCACTGATTACCCGTTACTCGTTACTGATTACTCGTCACTTTTTCGTTTTTTCAGTGGCTATTAAGGATTAAAATATAGGGAGTGATTATGGAATACAGCGATCGTTATATGGCATTTATGGGATTAGCACCAAAAAGAATACCGCATTGGGAACATTGGTCTTGTCCTGATGCAGAGACATATCTCACGGGTATTGATTATTACGAGCATCCTCGGCTTTGCAGGCTTAAAATGCAGGAATTATATCCTCAACTTGGATTAGGTGTTCCTGCAACTGACGATCCGATACCGCGTCCAAAATTGGATTTGGTAGGTCAAAGTTCACGAGTAGATGAACAGGGAAGGCACTATGTCAGATGGGGCGATAGTGAAACTTCTATGTGGGATTGGGGATTATTCTTCAAAACACCCGAAGACGTTTTCAACTTCTCTCCGTTAAAACAAGGGGATTTTACCAATATTCCCGTAGTTGAATCGCGTGACTACTCAGATGAGGAAAAATTATATCAAATGTATCGCAGAGGCTATCCTGAGGAATGGGGAGACAAAGCTCCAGAAGGGTCAACTGCTTCATGCGGGTTTTATAACACGATGTTTATGTGGCCATTGCTTACGTTTGGATGGAAATTGTTCCTTGAAACATGCCTTGATCCGAGATTTGAACGAATAATGGACGAATTTGCAGAGATCAATCGCCGTGTTTTCAGGACATTTGCGCGGTTGCCAGTCAACTTTGTTATCTGTCATGACGATATAGTCACCGCAAGAGGTCCTGTATGTTCGCCTAAATGGATGCACAAGTATATATTCCCGCGCTATGAGGAGTTTTGGGGCATGCTGAAATCTGCGGGAAAAGAGGTTATCTTCATGGTTGATGGTTGCATAGATGCTTATGCTGATGATATATTCGCATGTGGAGCAAGAGGGATAATCTCTGAACCATATACTAATTACAAAGAAATTGCACGCAAGCATAAGGACTGCTTTTTAGCTGGCGAAGGTGATAATCGCATACTTACTCGTAACATTCCAGAAGAGATTGAGGCAATGGTAAAAAGCATGGTAGAAACTGCAAAGATGACTGGCGGATATATGATGTGCATCGGAAACCACATCCCTTGGAATGTTACACCTGAGGGCATAAAGCGATATTTGGATCTATCAGCGGAGTTAGCACATAGATAACAATAACTATTCCAATGGGAATATCGCTGTCATTTCCGCGGAAGCAGAAATCCATTTGTGACTTTTCTCTTCCAAAATGAGACTTCTGATGATTCTTCCGTTGTGATCAATCTTTTTTGCCTATCATCTTTTTCCATTGCCAAACGAAATATTGGTAATTCTCCCAAGAGACATCAGCAGGGATCAGATGATCTGGAAATGGAACATATCGTCCTAATTTAGTTATTGATTTGACCCTCTCTATTTCTGCATCTATTGCGGACTTATCCTTTGCCATAGCGCGCTTATCCATACCACCAAACGCGATAAGATCGGGATGTTTTTTTAATAGATACGAAATATCATTGCCAGCTTGAACTTCATAAGGCAATATCACATTCACCCCTGCTTCCAAAAATAGCCCCGTAAGCTCGTGCATATAACCATCGCTATCAACTGAGATCATCTTAATTCCGTGCTTATGGGCAAGATCAGTCAACTTTTTGTAATAAGGTGTCATAAATTGACGAAACATCTTGGGAGAGATCAACGAACCTTGTTTCCCTGCCATATCTTCCCAAAAAGCAATATGATCAACCCTCGTTTCCTCAAATATCCTGCTCCAAAGTTTAAACCAAAGATTAAATAAGGTCTCATTGATGTCTTGTATGAGTTCTGGTTCTAATGCACAGGCGATTAAATATGCCTCTGCCCCCATCATAGTTCTAGCTCCACCTAAAAAACCATAAGGATAAACCCCAACAGTCACAAGTGCCTCTGAATTTTTCAAGTTTTTAGCTATTTCGTCCCAGTTCGCTGGAAATCGCTCAGGTGAATCGGGATTAAATCGCCATTTGTGTTCTTCCCATGTTTTCCAATCCTTTACGGGATAATCTAAGAATTGTGGCATAGTAGTTGAACCTTTTCTGTCCCTTTTTACTACACCATGTGCATCTCTGAAAACGACAGTCTCGCCCTCATCTGCGATTATCTCTTCTTTTACCGGCGGACAAATACCACTATTAACAGGAACGCCTACCTGATAAGGATCAAAATTAAATAAAGCATACCAATCATTATCATTTTGCATTCCCTCTGATTTCCAACGTCTATGGGCATCTCCCCATGGACCCCATTGAATTACAAACGGGAGTCTATCAGCTTTTTCGCCTGTTATGCAAGCCAAGAAACGTTCTCTTGATGTCATCAAATTGTCTCCTTATCATTTCCATTCGTTGTCATAATAGTAATAATAATTAAAGCAGTTATCCCTAATATTTGACCACTTATTTTGATTTAGAACACACTTCTACACCATAATCATAAGCGGTTTGCATAAAGGCTTCTATGTTCTCACAAGGCACATCAGTATGTATAGCATTTGATAATGAAAATATCATTCCTCCGCCAGGTTGAAGGAATGTATCTATCAATTCTTTTGTGCCTTTTACGACTTCCTCTTTTGAACAGTGAGGAAGCAAATGTTGGACATCAATCCCCGGCATAAATGTAATACGTCCGCCAAAAGCCTTAACTGTTGCTTTTGCATCCATTGCATAAGGCTGAATAGGATGGATAACGTCCAAACCTATTTCAATTAAATCTTCCATTATTGAGGTCACATTTCCGCAAGTATGAAGCCAGAATTGCATATTATATGAATGTGCTTCCTCTATTAATGCAGCGTAGGCAGGCTTAATGAATTTTCTGAACACCTCTGGACTGAAAAACAATGACTCTTGAGTCCCCATGTCATCGCTTGTATAAATAGCGTCAACTTTTGCTGTGCCATAGCCTTTTATGACTTTCAGATGGAAATCACGGACTGCATTCGTTAGTCGCATAACTTTTTCTGGTTCTAGCAGGAAATCAGCGAGTAAATCCTGCATACCGCGGATAGTCCAAAGCCTTTCATAGAAGCAGAAAAAATTCATTCCAACGACAAAAGCATCTGGGTTATTTTTTCTTGCTTGTATCGCTCCATCAAAGAAGTCTGGAATTATCGGATCGGGCATTTTTTCAATATATTCATCTAAATAATCCCATTTGCTCAAAAATCTTCGCGAATCTATACCTTTGGCAGTCTCATCTTCATCTGGTTTATCCCTTATCGCCCAACGATATTCGGGATAATCTGGTGGAGATTCCCAACCGCCAGGCGCTCTAAAACCTACTTGCAGAAAATCCTCTGGAATGGTATTGACAAAGTTACGAAGCCTATCGCCATAGGCATCATAACAATCTCCGCCAATCCACATTCTAATCATTAATGGAACTCTTCGGCATCCTTTTCGTTCAAGTGCCGATCTTACTTCATCTCTTTTCAGTGCATCTGGGTGCATATTTATCCTTTCATGTAAGACTTACAAATCCTTTATAAAACAGAATCTAATTTATTCCAGAATAAGTTTTAACTTTGAAATAAATCAGCCACAAATTGACACAGATATAACATAGAAAATCATCTGTGAAATTCTGTGTTTAATCAGTGGCTAATTCAAAAATTCTTATACATCGCAAATCTTAAATGCTGTGCGGAGTGCCTCTATCGGATCGCCTTTTGGCACAAATTCCTGTCCTACATAAAGATCATAGTCTGTGTTTGCTATTGTCCGCATAATAGCTGGATAATAAAGCTCCTGCTCTTCGTCAAGGTCTCTGCGACCGGGATTGCCTGCTGTATGGAAATGACCGATGTATTGTATATTGTCTTTGATAGTCTGAATTATATCGCCTTCCATAATTTGCATGTGATATATGTCATAAAGCAATTTAACTTTTGGTGAGTTGACCCTTTTTATAACCTCAGCGCCCCACGCAGTATGATCGCATTGATAATCTTTGTGATCTCTTTTACTATTAAGAAGTTCCAATACTAAATATACTCCTGCGTCCTCCGCTGATTTAGCTACTCTCATCAGTCCCTCGGTTGTCGCATCTAACCCCTCTTCATCAGATAATCCATTACGATTGCCCGAGAAGCAGATCAGACAGACAATACCGTTCTTTTTCGCAATTTCCAGATTTTTCAGTATTTCTTGTTCTATTCTGTCGTGATTAGACCGTTTATTAAGTCCATCAGTCAAGGAAGCATGACCGATAGCGGTCGCTATGACCATTCCGTGATCTCTTATCATGCCATAATATTCTTGTGGTGGCATTTCAATTGAAGCATATCCAATCTTGGCTGCTTCTTTAATTAATTCCTCTGGTTTAACTTTATTAGCAAAGCACCAATAGCAAACTGACTGTTTAATTCGTCCCATTTCTTTCTCCTATCCTGTGAAATTTTTTTACTCTAACTTGACAATAACCTTTTATTGTTATTATTTAACCATTTGTAACAAAACGAGTTTTATCATAAAACGCAAGGCTAAGTTTCGCTTGCGAATAATTGGGATTTATCTCCAAAGCTCGCTCAAAACATTTGCAGGCTTCTTCTGACATTCCCATCTCTGCAAGGCATTTTCCAAGACCCGTTATAGCTTTGTAATTGTCCTTATCCATTAAAATAACCGATCTAAATACCCTTGCAGATTGTTCATATTCCCCCTTTTCCATAAGATTAGTTGCTCTATTGATATTGTTCTCAATCTCATCTGATCTTGGGCTTTTCTGCTTTTTGGATTCAGATTGAATAACATCAGATTTATCAGATTGAGTATCAGCAATATCTTTTAACATACAGCATTTCTTATATTTCCTACCACTACCACATGGACATGGATCATTCCTTCCGACTCTCAAAACTATCACCCCAGCATTTAGCTTTTATGTCTTTCCAACCGATAAGTTTAATTCCAAGCTCATCAATTAGCTTTTTTGTCTCTGGATCAGTAAATACCTTATAATCGTAATAACGGGCTAAATAGCTATTGGTTACATGTTTAAGCTCCTCATCATCCATACCGAGATGGACAATTATTTGATTGACACCGGGTTTTAGATTTCTCAAAGCATTATGATAAGACGCTTTTTTTTCCTCATAAGTTTGTCCTGCTCCTGCTGACACAAGCTCATCAAGATATGGCATATCAGAGAGGTTCATCTCCGCTATCTTATCAGCAAGATCACTTCTCATGTCTTTAAGACGATTTATAACATCAAGAGTTAATTTGATCAACATCGGAGTTATATTATACTCTTTGGCGAGACGTAAGTAAATCTCTAAAAATTCTGGTTTAGCGAAAACCGTTCCCATGTGAGTATCAAGATGGGTTGGTTTTATGCCAAATTGCAATGCCCGCTCTATTTGTGCTTTTAATTCTATTTCCACTTCCTCTGCTTTTGCATGTTGTCTAAATTCCTCTGTTGATCGCCACAAAAACCCTTCGCTATCAAGCAGGCTTGGCACTTTATCTTTTGGCGCGACAGGTCCCCATCTGTAATATTTCCATTCGCTTGTAGTTGTTAAGTGGATACCGACGTCAAGTCCTGGGTTTTCGCGGTAATAAGCAGCAAATTCAGGAAACCAAGGACAAGGGACCATAATGCTTCCGCAGGTCACCATTCCCTGCTTAAATGCGGAAGCTGTCGCATAGTTTACAGAATGACACATACCAATATCGTCTGCGTGAATTATCAATAGCTTATCAGTTGGTTTATAGCCTAATTTTTCAGCCATTGTCATATCTGGACTTGATATAGCCATAGAAAAAGTCATCAATATAGAGATAATTTGACACATAATTGTTTCCCTTTCTTTTTATTCTGACGGTCTTTTTAATTTCATTCTCCTTAGTTTTTGTGAAACAGATGCGGGTGTTGTCAACAAAGCATCTGCCATCTCACTATCGGACATTGTTAAATAGTTATCTAACAAAAATTTTTCTGAATCAGGCGTCCATTTGAAAGTCCGACGAAGTCCAAGCCTTATAAGCCTATTATTGATAGCCAATGACGTTGTTTTCAGCCTCTTTGCTAATTCCTTGTTCGTCATTATAAGATAATTCTTTTTCAGGTAATTGTCTTTTCTTTCGTCCCAATGCTCAATCCTATGCAAATTCATTTTCCGCAATTGAAACGCTATGGAGTCAATCGTCGTCCCGAAATGTTCTGCAAGCTCTATATTACTCATTTTCATATAATTATTCAATAGAAAATTGCGATCCTCGTCAGTCCATCGTTTCCTTGACCTTTGACTTTTTTCGTCAATATGATTCTTTTTCATAGAATTTTTAGAATTATACCTCCTTGATCAAATCGCCCTTCAATAAGGGATTTATTTTCCCTAATAGATACGTTTATCAATAATTGATGGAATTTTCCTATTTGAAAAAAAATCATTAGTGACAAATCTCAGCTCAATCAAAATAAAATCCTCGCTTAAAAAGTATTCTAACTCGCTCGTCTGATATAAAGCGGAAAGAATTTCTTTCTCTTTGCTTTTGATTTTCTCTGGCAGAATTATGGTCAGTTTATCTTTTTTCTGCTCTGTGGAAAGGATTATCTGCATAAATCCTGTTTCGTTTATATTAGAATATACAGCATTAAGAATGGTATCATAATAGAATTTCTCGCCCAAAATGCTAAAACTGTCATCAGTTCTACCGATGACTTTAATTCGCGGAGAAGTCCTTCCACACGGACAAGCTGAGTAATCAATCTGGACAACATCGCCTATACGATACTTAATAACAGGCTGAACATCAATCTGAGTTGTTGTCCAAGCGATCTCGCCTTCATAAATCGTTTCATCTATTTTCTTTGGTTCTATTAAGCTTGGATAGTTGACGTCATTGTAAATGTGAATTCCGTTGTGTTGTGTGCATTCTCCTCCGATAGTGCTTACTTCTGTCCCGCCATAGTGAGAGAAAATCTCCACTTTAAGCTCATCTTCTAATCGTTTCCGAAAGCTATTGTTGATCTTTTCGCCGAAATAGACTATTTTTCGTAGGTTTGTCTCCTTATTTTCGCTATACATACGTGATATAGTCTCATAAGACCTTGCTAAAAGGCTGGGGACAGTTACTATTACCGTTGGATCAAGTCTGATTATACCTTTCAGTGATCTGTCAAAGTCCGATTGTATGCCATAATATATAGTATTTTTAACGCCTAAACTTTCTAATGCCTTAGCAAACCATATATAGATGCTTGGATTGCCTACATCCATAAATAAAACAACATCGTCTTTTGATATATCAAATCCAGCAAAGACCCTTGTAGCTAATCTCATCTCGTTTATCTCGTCATTTATGCTTTGAAATCGTCTTTTCGGTCTTCCTGTTGTCCCTGATGTTGTCTCTACACAAAATAAATGCCTATCTGCTTTAAGAAATGCGTCACTTTCAAGCATAATATAATCGCTTTTGGTCATAAAAGGCAATTTTTCTAAAATATCCATAGGTTCCATACAAGGATCAACATTAGCTCTGTCAAATTGCCATCTATAATAGGTAAAAACGTCGTAAACTCTTATAAATAGAGACGATAATCTTGGCTTTATTATGTCGTCAAGCAGATTTTTTTGATTTGCACATTCACAACTTGGGTCTAATATCATCAATGTTCCCCAATATATGTTATCTGAAATTGATTTTCGTCAATAATTTTCGCTCTATCTCCCGTCTTATATCGTATAAACGGCTGAAGATAGTTGTCAATAGTTGTCAATACAAGAATATCATCTGATGGGTCTGACTCAATATAAAAAAATTCCTTTGGGTAAATATAGCTGTCTCCGATTCTAATTGCTATCCAGCTTATTTCGTTAATTGCATATATATCATAATGCCTTATTTTTTCATAAGAGAGATTTTTATCATATCTGTTTATCGTAAATATATATGGAATGCCCCATTCGGTTACATCGCCAATAATCTTATCCGTTCCTAAAAACAAACAATCAGGTTTAATTCTATCTATCCATTTATACATCTCATAAGAAGTGTGGTCTCGCAAGAAAAACATTGAAGTTTGGTATTTGTAAAATAGAAGATTATTAACGATCTCACCGCAGTAATAGGCATGTTTTGCATCTGTTATTACTGCAAAGATAGAGCCTTCCTTAATATCTGTTTGTTTAAGCAAATAATAGAACACACTATATCGGACATCTCTATCATAGGTGCTTTCAAGTTTAGACAATGGGAAAATAGACTTATTTTCTATTGCAGGCAAAATATAGATAATTTCGTCAATATCAGATATAGAATCAGTGATCGCATTTGCACAGAGATCGCTAATTCTAAGATAAGGCAGGTTTTTGAAATCCTCCAAAGAGTTTATATCAGGCTTTTTTTGATATAGCTTACGATATAATGGGATATTATCATAAGCATAATCAACGACAGATTTTATCAGATCAAGCATAATTTACATATCCATTATGAATTTATAAGCTATTTTTCGGCAACGGATAAAATGGCGTTAAAATTGGATAAGATATTTTCCAGTTTTTCATTTATAGTATTGCCATCAAGATTAGCTTCGTAGATAAAAGCACCATCATATTCTATATCACTAAGGGCGTTAGCAAAAGCTCCCCAATCTATTAATCCCTTAAATGGCATCCAATGTTTTTCATCAATTCCATCATAGTCAGAAATATGCAAAGTGATGATCCTCTTGCCTAATTGTCTGACAATATTTGGTATTTTTGTATGATCTTTTGCGTGATTAACGTCCAAGCAAAATCCTATATAATCAACTGGCAGATCATCAATCAGTATTTGCAATTCATCAGCAGTATTGCCAAGACAAGTTCTCGGTAGCATTTCAACAGCGAGCTTTATTCCTGCTGATCGTGCTTTTTCGCATAATATATTGAGGCTTGACTTGCATTTGGCGATCCGTTGTTCACGATCATTGTCGTTAATCGGTTCAGAACTCCCATGCACAACTAAAATATTTGCTCCAAGTCGTTCAGCCATATTAATAGATTTGCTAACCTCTTGTATTGCAAATTCGGATTTATCATCAAGGCGAGAAATATCCACTTCGGCGCTAAATGGTGCATGGACGCTATTAATTTTTATCGGTGTCTTTTCAAGCCTCTTGCGGACTGAGTCAGTCCAAGCTACATTGTCAAAATATGAGACATAAGTTATCTCCACGTAATCCAATTTACTATTGGAAAGTGCTAAAAGATTTTCATCTGCGTCTGGTGTTTCATTGAAACGTAACGATACTCCGGGTTTGAATTTATACTTCATAAGATTTTCTCCTCTGCTTATAGTTTAATCCAATCTAACTACTAAATTATACATCATATTTATTTTCAATGGGAGAGAAATCTAAATGATTCAACTGCTAAACTTACGATTTGTGCTAATTGTTTTTATGATGGGAAAAACTGATGGTGAATTAGGTGTGAAACTTATAGTTTAAGGTTTAAGTTTAAAAGTTAAAGGTTGACCGATCACTGATTACTGATTACTGATCAATGTCATTTTGATAAAGTAAAGAAATCTCATAATTATTGCAAAGAGAAAATCCTTCGCTTCATTCAAAATGACACTATTAATTCAAAATAACGCTATTGTTGATATGTTTGCGAGATAAGAAAGTTCAAAAAATAAATGCCAATGATTTTCTTATTATAACCTTTTAGTCCGTGACTTTGGGAAAAGTCCCCTTTCATCTGCTTGCTCACAGAACCAAAATGGCGCCCAGAGATTTTTTGAACGATAATAGTTTTGGGCAATGCAACTGCCAAAACATCTTGCCTTCATCAGACAATCTCCACATATACCTTCAAGACGCATCGGTATTCCTTCTCTAATTTCTTGAAGGATAGGGTTATTATTCCATACATCTTCAAGACGGTCCTTTTTGGCATGTCCAAATATAAGTTCAGGAACACTTTCGCCTATTCCACAAAGAGCATAAGAACCATCAGATAAAACACCTAATATTCCGTGAATTCCACAGATTCCTGCTCCTTTGCCATCGCCAAACATTTTATTCAAAGGACGGAAAGCGACAGGATAATCATATATAAGACGCAGTTTTGTTGATTCTGATAGTTCACTATTAACCCATCTTCCAAGATTAATTAGCTCCTCTATGTCTAAAGCCTCGCCTTGCTCGTGAAGTTTTTCACCTCTGGCTGTTGGTTGTAATAGGTTATACTTAACCGATTCAGCGGAAAGGGCTTCTGCAAGTCTGATCATAGGCTCTATCTGGTCTTTATTGCTTTTCATTATGGTCATTATAATCTGCGGATGAATTCCGTATTTGACAAGGTTTCTGATGCCATTCAAAGCGTTCTCAAAACTACCTTTAACTCCTCGTACCCATTCATAGGTTTCAGGGTCAATGCCATCCAAGCTAACTGATATGAATAACCCTTTGAATGTAGCTAACATCTCTGCAATATCAGGTGTAACCAGAATTCCGTTTGTCTCTATTGTTAGTGAAAAGCCTTCATTGCGAATAATATCTAATATCTCACGAATCTGTGGGTGAAGAAAAGGTTCTCCGCCTGTTAGCTTGACTGAAGAGACGTGCATCGCTTTTGCCTGTCTTAATATATAACGGAAAACATCCAAATCCAAAGAAGGATATGAATGTTCAGCAGTTTGATATTTCGGCGAGATCCAGCAATGTCTGCAAGCAAGATTGCATCCCTCAGTCAAGTAAAAGTAAATTTGATTTAATTTGTATCTATTTTCATTTATATTTTGATTATTTTCTGCCATAAATAACTCCCTTTAAAGTAAACTTTCATCAGGAAGCCTTCCGCCGTCTGCAAGAAACCTTCTAAGACAAGCATCTGGGCTAGGGTGATCTTCTATTCCAATTAATGTATAGGATAACGCGGGACAGTTACCTGTGCAATAGTTTACATAATCGCATCCTTGACAAAATTCAAACTCCGTTAGTGGAATAGTCCTTCTTGTTCTCATTCTATTCAATTCAGGATGGTTTTGCCAAACGTCCATCAGATCATCTTTATTTATCCTTCCAAGCTCAATGTGAGACAACTGACTGCAAGGAACCATTACACCATCAGCCCGAACAGCAAGCTTACTAAACACTCCTCCACAACCTGAAAGACAGCCTCTACCAGGGATTGATTCTCTACCTTCGCGACGTGCCTTTTCCATTTCAAGCCACATACGCGCATTCGCTAAGGGTCCCGCATTAGCAGTTATTCTCCCGTTATATTTTTTGGTTAACTTTAATAGCGTCTCCATTGCCAAAGAATGATCTTCAACATCAAGTTTAATCTGCTCGTTATTCTCCCGACATAATCCCTGATATGATGCAACATTAGTAGAAAAGCCATTTAATCCAATATCTTCCAATAATAGTTTGGCAACATGTTCAAGGTCGGAGACATTATATTTGTGTATTGTAACGCGAACAGTTGTATTAACACCATATTTCCTTAAGTTATTTAAACCATCTATCGCTTTGACAAAAGTTCCCTTTCCTCTGAAAATATCGTGGCTTTCAGGCTTGGAACCATCTATTGAAACTTGAACGCTGTCGCATCTTTTAGTTTCAGAAAGAAACTTTGCAACCTCATCAGTGATCAAAGTGCCGTTGCTTAGTATTGAAAATCTCATCTTGTTGCGGATAATACCTTCTATTATTTCTGTTATGTCCTTGCGATGAAATGGTTCTCCACCAGATAAAACGACGTCCATAACTGCACAACGATTAAGCTCTTCAAAGAATTTTAACCACTCTTCCTTAGGCAGGTCATTATCTACGTCGCCTGCACTTGTGAAATGAGCACAATATTTACATCTTAAATTACATCTTGTAGTAATCTCAATATCAACGCTTCTTGGAGTTTTCATTACTCTCATAATATATCACCTAAAACCTTGCTTTTTAGAAATTTTGATTGAGAAAAAATAATATAAAAAGTTGACACTTATTATTTTAATATGATTAAGTATAAATGTCAATAAAAATTAAGCAAATTTTATGCCAAAATATCAATTAGGAGGCTGACTTTTGCCATAAGAATATTCTATCAATTTAAGAAAATCGGGTCGTTTCTTATTCTCTTTCAACAGAAAAGCAAGTTTTGGATATTTTTCTTTCAATAGTATAAAAAATTCTTGTCTTTGAGCGCTAAAATTTGTAAACTCGTCCCAATCCTCATAATCCATAAAATGCGATTGTTTATAGAAATCAAATTCAAGCCTTATTTCATAGACATCGTTTTCTTTATAATAAAAGATTTTTCCGACATTTTGCTTTTCAGCTAAAAGCGTAGGCTCTCCTATTGGTATCGGCTCTGGTTTCCCTTGAATTTCATCAATTAATTTGCCTTTTTCAATTTGAGACTCTAATTCCTCTTGCTGTTGCATAAATTTGTCTTTATTTGATAAAACAGTCAAAGCATTTTCTAAAACCAATTGGGCTTCATCAAGTTTAGATTGTGGAGTAAGCACAACATAACTACGTTTTTTCTTTCCGTCTGAGTTAATAACATACTTATCAGACCTCACTGTTGCATGGATATTGCTGTTTATTAACGCAGACCTGATCAATTCCACTTCCCAAGCATCAGTAGATTCATAGATGAAAGTCCAATCTGACTTGCCCATCAATCCTGAGAACAATTTTAATAAAAATTTGCTTCTCATGTTTTTTTCACCGCCGTGAAATTTATCCGATCCGATGAACGCCCACATTTATTAAAAGTAAACGCATCAAAGGAACTAAGCAGTTTAAATCCAGCTTCATTAAGAAGGTCCTTCACTTGATCCACAGAGAATATCTTTTGAACATGGTATTCATCATATTTTTTGTAGCAATCACCTTCTTTTAGGAAAAATGTAAGTATAGTCTTACAAAGTTTATCTTTTGGGACATAAAGGTTTTTCCATATATAAGAAAAATCTTTGTTGCTTTCTGCGAAAGTCTTCAAGTGAAAGTGTTTAATAATGTTACGTTCTGTTGTTACATCAAATATGAACATGCCTTTTGGAACAAGAGCTTCTGATGCCCTTATAAATACTGTTTTTAAGTCCTTTTCGGTAGTCATGTAATTTATACTATCATAAAGACATAATATAGCATCAAAAGGCTTTGAGACAGTCAATTCCCTCATATCCTGTTGCCAAAGATTAAGTTTAACACCTCTACGTTCTGCCTTTTTCTTTGCTAATGCTAACATTTCAAAGGCAAGGTCTATTCCAAACATCTCGTAACCTTTTTGTGCAAGTAAGATGTCTATTGATCCTGTTCCACAGGCGATATTTAAAACTCGCTTGGGATGGTAATTATATAACGCAAAAAGGTCATCAACATATTCCGCCCAACGAACGTAATCAACATTTTCCATCATTACGTCATAAGCGTAAGCAAATTTAGTGTATGGATTAACAAAATCGGACATAATGTTGTAATCTATATTGTTCAATAAAGTTAAGTATCATTTTACCAAATCAAGAAATTACCATTCAATTTCTTTTATTGGAACAGAATTAGGAATACTGAAATTGATAACTTCCTGAGGTAATGATATATTGAATTTTACATCACTATAAATTATATATTCGTTAGTCTTTTTAGAACCTTCAATAATTTCTGATTGGATTTCCAAAGGGAAGAATTTCCCATTAAGTTCCATATGTTTCTTATAGATTGATTTCACAACTGTTTTGCCTTTGGGATCTAATGCTTCCGAATAACTAATCAAGCCGTTTTCTATTCCTATAATAAATCTTCCCATTTGTTTTTTATATTCTTTTGGCGGGTCCCAATAAGTGTAAAGTGTATTTCCTTTCTTTTCACTCCTCGTTAGTGTATAGCCAATGTCGGATAGCCCATAATCGTCTTTCATTGCAGATAAAATTGACTGAATAAATGGCATCTGAACAGGTCCTTTTGATTTGATACGAAAAGCTTTTTTTTCTATTGGATAGTATATTGTTGTGATATTATTCTCAATAACCATAATTTGCTTAAGCGGATGCTGAACTTCAATGTGAAGCTTCTGGGGGGCTTTATAGTAAGAAATGCCCTTCACAATTTCTGTTGAATTTTCCGCGATGATTTTTCGCTCAAATCTAAGTGAAATTGTGTCAGGCATTTGACCAGTTAGAGAAATATTTAATATCAAAAATGTTGCCAATATAGTTAAGGTCATAAATTATTTTCGTTAATCAACAGAATTTTCTGCTGCAGCTACGACCAACACAACGTAGACCACATACAGAAGTGTTGATACAATACAGCCTGTCCAAGCATTTTTAGTTTGAACGCTTTTTGCCCCATTCTTATAGGCATCAGTAAATGCTGCAACATATTCTGGAGATTTGCCTAATAAAAGGCTTGCAGGAGGGCTTGGCTCATAAATATATGCAACGATAACACCTAATAATCCTCCTAAACACCCGATCGCCATCCATGCTACACCATTCGTTTTACTTTTACCTGCCTGTTCACCTGCGATACGTCCAGCAGTAAAGTCATCTTGCATGGCAAGTATAGGAGTTATAAAAATTAGTAATGACATGATAACAGCAACAGTGGTGAAAAACTTGTTGGATAAAGTTTTCATTGCTATTTCCCTCCCAAAGGTAAATTAACCATTATCATACAATAAAACCTACTTCTTTATCCAAATTTATATCAATTTTTACATCTTTTGACAAGAGATTTTTTGTAAATTAAATTTACATTATCCTATCTTCTCTACACCCTTCATATAAGGTCTGAGAACCTCTGGGATTATTACGCTTCCGTCGCTTTGCTGAAAATTCTCAAGTATTGCGATGACTGTTCTTGGCATTGCGACACCTGATCCATTTAGCATGTGGACAAACTCAACAGGCTTGCCAGGACCTCTGCGAAATCTTGTATTTGACCTTCTCGCTTGATAATCAGTGCAGTTACTACATGAAGAGACTTCCTGAAACCTATTCAAGCCGGGCATCCAAACTTCAATATCATAAGTTTTTGCAGATGCAGAGCTAATATCTGCTGTGCAAAGACTTGATACTCTATATGGCAGTTTAAGTAGTTGCAACACTTCCTCTGCATCTTTGACCATAGATTCTAATTCATCAAAAGAGTCTTCTGGCTTGGTGAATTTGAACATTTCTACTTTATCAAATTGATGGATTCTAACAAGCCCGCGAGTATCGCGTCCATAAGCTCCTGCCTCTCGCCTAAAACATGCAGTATAAGCGGTATATTTTAATGGCAGAAGATCGCCGTTTAGGATTTCGCCGTTGTGATAGCTTGCTAATTGGACTTCAGCGGTTGGGATCAAGAAAAGATCGTCTTTTGGATCAATTCCACTGTCGCATTGATACATATCGCCCTCAAATTTTGGCAATTGTCCGCTACCAGTCATGGTTGTTCTGTTTGCGATAAATGGTGGGAATATCTCAATATAGCCATGAACGTCAGTATGTAAGTCTAACATAAAGTTTATCAGGGCACGTTCAAGTTTTGCCCCTAACCCTTTATAAAGCACAAAGTTGCTTCCTGCTAATCTTGAAGCCCGATCAAACTCAATTATGCCGAGAGTTTCTGCTATTTCCCAATGCGGCGCTGGCTCAAAACTAAACTTTGGCATCTCGCCCCATGTCCTTACAACAACATTTTTGCTTGGGTCTTCACCTATTGGAACGCTGGAGTGTGGCATATTAGGAATGATTAAAAGAATATCGTTGATCCTTTTTTCTGCTGAAGATAATTCTTCTTCCATCTCTTGAATCTTATTCCTGACTTCCCTTAGTTCTTCAACAAGTTCAGGTGCATCTTTTCCGCTTCTTTTTAGTTCGGCTATCTCTTTGGATGCCTCATTTCTTCTGCGTCTGAGTTCCTCAACTTCTGGAAGGATAGACTTTCTCTTTTCATCACATTGGACAAGTTCGTCTATTAGACTGATAGAATCAGAGAGATTCCTGTTATGTAACATTTCTTTGACTTTATCAACATTTTCTCTAACATATTTCAAGTCTAACATGCCAATTTCACTCCTTAGCTATTGCTTAATTTACTTAATTATCCTTTCATAACACTTAAAGGTCTCATTCTTGCGACACGTAGGGAAATTCCCGCTTGATGGACGACATTTACAACCTCATCAACATCTTTATATGCTTCTGGGACTTCCTCGCCAAGAGTTTCTCTCCCTCTTGCTCTGACAAATATGCCTTGTTCTGCTAATTCTTTGTCTATTTTACGGTTTTTTGTGGCTTTTATTGCTGCTGCTCTGCTTAAAACTCTGCCTGCACCGTGACATGTGCTTCCGAAGGTCTCCATCATAGCTTTTTGTGTGCCGACTAAAACATAAGATGCCGAACCCATATCACCAGGGATAATGACAGGCTGACCAATCGGACGATATTTTTCTGGCAAATCTTTATGTCCCGGCGGAAAAGCTCTTGTTGCGCCCTTTCTATGCACACATAGTTTGACTACCTTGCCGTCAACCTCGTGATCTTCAAATTTCGCTATATTATGTGCGACGTCATAGACAAGTTCAAGACCTAAATCCTCCGCTTTCATTCCAAAGAAGTCCATAAAGACCTCTCTTGTCCAGTGCATGAGGCATTGTCTATTTGCCCATGCATAGTTAGCGGAACATGCCATCGCTGAAAGATACTCCTGTCCCTCTGGTGACTTAACTGGGGCGCATGCTAATTGCCTATCAGGTATGCTAAAGCCATATTTTTGAGTGATGTTGTCCCATCCATGAAGATAATCATCGCAAACCTGATAGCCAAGCCCTCTTGATCCTGAGTGAATCATTATCGTTATCTGATCTTCTTCAAGTCCCAAAATATCAGCCACTTGTTTATCAAAGATCTTTTCCACCCTTTGAACTTCTAAGAAATGATTTCCCGATCCGAGAGTTCCAAGCTGTCTTTTTCCTCGTTCAAAGGCTTTTTTGCTGACCACTTCTGGATTTGCACCTGCAAGACAGCCCTTTTCTTCCGTAAATTCTAAGTCTCTTTCCCAGCCATATCCATTTTCAACAGCCCATTTTGCCCCGTTTCTCAAAACTTCGTTTTCCTCTTTTGGAGACAATACGATAGTGCCTTCCTCTCCAACTCCACATGGAATTTTATTGAACAACGCTGAGATCAAGTCTTTCATTTTTCCTTGAACATCTTTGAATTTTAGGTTTGTCCTTAGAAGTCTAACTCCGCAGTTAATATCACTTCCGACACCTCCGGGCGATATTATCCCTCCATTTTCAGGATTAGTAGCGACTACACCCCCTATCGGAAGACCATACCCCCAATGTATATCAGGCATCGCTAATGAGTTTTTCACGATGCCCGGCAGATGTGCTGCATTTGCCACCTGTTGAAGGCTCATATCTGCCTTTATAGCTTTCATTAGCTTTTCATCGGCATAGACTATCCCATCAACAAGCATCCCTTTCATATAGCTTTTTGGAACTCGCCATCTATATTCATCTATCTTTTCCACTGGAATATTCGCTGATCCTTTTCCCATCTTATTTCACCTCTTATCTATTTATAGTTTGTAATAACTATTTCCTTGATTTTACCTCGTTTATCACCATTACAGTTAATCATTCTATTTGCTAAAACCCTATCAATATTAAAATCTTTATAAAGTTCATCAAAGAAATTATCATCGGGATTTTGATTCTTAGGATCTGAGTTTGACAACATTAAATAAGCCCCTCTATCGCTCATCTGTCTATAAAAAATTGCCAGACGCTTTTGATCCTCATCGTTAAAATCCTCTTTTGAATATCTTGTGAAAGCGGAAGTTTTATTCAAAGGACGATATGGAGGATCAAAATAGACAAAAGTTCCTTTTTCAATGAATTTTTCAGAGATTTCAAAATCCCCGTTGATAATTTCCGAATATTTCAAAGCATTGCTAACTTCAATGATATTTTCTGCATCACAAATTTTTGGATTTTTATAATCACCATAAGGGACGTTGAATTCTCCCTTTCTATTTTGGCGAAATAAACCATTGAAACAAGTCTTATTTAGAAATATCAAAAAAGCTGATCTCTCAATCCAATCGTCGTTAAAATTATCATAATCAAAAATTTTTATATGATTATTATATAACCTTCTTATCTCATAAAACAATCCCTTTTTAGCTTTATTAGACAACTTAAAAAAACTTTCTTCTAAGTCTTTTAGCTTCTGGATCAATTCTAAGGGATTCTTTTTAATTGTTTTATATGCTAATATAAGTTCCTTGTTTATGTCAATAAGAAATGTTTGTTTTATTTCATATTTATTTTTAATCAAAAAGAAAAATGCCCCACCGCCGACGAATGGTTCAACATATCTATCAATAATTCCAGACTTCCTAATCTCTAATGGAATTCTTGATTCTAACTCATAGAGAATCTGATTTTTTCCACCAGCCCATTTTAGAAACGGTTTGGCATTCATTTTCGTTTTCCTAAAAAATAAAACAAGATCGGAGGGAGATTGCCGTGAGTAGATAAAAAAATGGCGGAGCTGACGGGACTTGAACCCGCGTTCTTCGGCTTGACAGGCCGACGTGTTAAACCAACTGCACCACAGCTCCGCAATATCGCCTTTATGGTAGGCGGAACAGGAATTGAACCTATGACCTCCGGCTTGTAAGGCCGGCGCTCTGACCAGCTGAGCTATCCGCCCTAGGTTATTTTCTTATATCATCAAATTCAATTATTAAGTATAATATCAGAAATCAATATTGTCAAGGGAGAAAATTGAACCAAAGGCTTTTAATTATTCCTTTTAGATTAAGCAACGTTCTTAATTGCATTTAACTTCTTTGTCATTCTTGATTTATTTCTTGAACTGTTGTTCTTATGTATTATGCCTTTGGCAGCAGCGGAATCTAAAATGGAAGCAGCTTCAGATAGTCTTTCCTCAGCAAGTTTGATTTCACCTTGTTCTATTGCCTGTTCAACCTTTTTTATAGCAGTTTTGATTGATGATTTTACTGCTATATTTCTCATATATTTCCTCTTGTTTGATCTGATCCTTTTCTTTGAAGATTTTAGGTTTGCCACCCGATATTACTCCTTTTCTTTTATAAGTTTTTATAAAGTTCATAATTATACAATTAAATCTAAATTCCAATTAATAAATAATATCAGAATTTTATTATATTGTCAACGATTTTTCGCTGAAGCGTCCAATTCAAATTTTAGGTAAAAGGTTATCAGCCACAGAAACACAAGAAAAAGTGATCAGTAATCAGTAATCAGTGATCTGTAATTGGCGGTGATTTATT
>Ga0078972_1005812_pt1 | contig 30602 bp, 28 predicted proteins | sample YelNatPaOPGAMG01_FD_67568 | JGI IMG/M metagenome (GOLD analysis project Ga0078972, IMG submission 67568) | Hot spring thermophilic microbial communities from Obsidian Pool, Yellowstone National Park, USA - OP-RAMG-01 (SPADES assembly) (version 2) | ecosystem: Environmental > Aquatic > Thermal...
GAAGGATGAACCAGATCACGCTGGAGTAGATGGGATTGCGCACCACGCCGTATGCCCCGGTGGTGATGAGCTTCCCCTGTGGAAAGCCCATCAGCAACTGGACGACTGCGGTGCCCCAGAGGACAAGCCCTGGCGCCAACACCAGGTATCCCACGGGCCTGATGAAGCCGACGTTCTTGGGCAGCACGGCGACCTGCGGCAGATATGCCTGGGCCAGGATGGCTGCAACCAGCGACGGCAACGTGAAGAGGATGATCTTGCCGCCTTGCCCGACGATGTCCATTCCGTGCTGCTTCTTGAAGATGCTTGCCATGACATGTTCCCCCTTGTCTCGTCTCTTGTTCGGAATGGCCGGGTGGGGTCGCCCCCCACCCTGGCCATTCCGTCGGAGAGTCAGGCGTGGTTGGCCCAGGCTCTCCTTGCCACGCCGGGCCGCCAGTGGCCCGCGCCCTACCTGGCTTCGATACTGACGTTGCCGGCGCCGCTCTTGACCGTGACCTCGACCTTGTCGGCCGCGCCGTCATAGTCAGGCGACTGGTAGGTGTCTTTGTCGGTCTTGCCGAACCGCGGGTCGATGACCACCTTGCCCAGTCCACTGGTCGCATGGATGCGGGCCGCGATGCGGCCGGGCAGGCGCACGACCACATTGCCCGCGCCGCTCGACGCGTCGATAGCATTGCTGCCGGCGATGCCGCTGCCCATGTCGACGGTCACGTTGCCCCCGCCGCTCCTGACCGTCGCGCTGAGGCCGGCCGCGTTCTGGGGCAGGGCCACCTCGATGTTGCCCCCGCCGGTGTCAGCCATCAGCCGGGCCACCGCCATGCCGGCCAGGTCGAGCCGCACGTTGCCGCCGCTGCTGTGGGCCGTGATGTCGCACAAGACCGTGGGGTTGAGGTGCAGCCGCCACTCGTAGGCGCCGCCGCCGCAGGCCTGCCAGGGCCACCGGAAACCGGATCCCCCACTGCCTCCGGCGCCTGCCCGCAGGGTGAGGGTGGCCTGCCCGCCGCTCGAAACCAGCGCGCGGGTGGGCACGCCCTGCTTCTCCAGGTACTGCAGCGTGCCGCTCGCCAGCACCGGCTCGCCGCCGCTGAGCCGATCGACCGTCAGGTGGCCGGGACCGCAGTCGATGTCGACCCTGACCGCGGTCACGCCGTTGCATGGCTCCGATAGGGCATCAGTGAGCACCTTGTTCGCCATCGTTACATCTCCTTCGTGTGGGCGCACGGACCGCAGTCCGCGCTCTACCTGCTGTTGACGGTCACATTGCCCGCGCCACTGTGAAGCGTGATCTCGACCTTGTTGGCGGCGCCGTCATAGTCGGGCGATTGGTATGTGCTGGCATCCGTTCTGTTGAACCGTGGGTCCACACTCACCTTGCCCGCCCCACTGGTCGCGTGCACCCTGACCGCGATATCGCCCGGCACGCGAACGGCCACGTTACCCGCTCCGCTCGACGCATCGATGGTATTGTTGCCCGTGGTGCCGCTGGCCACCTCAACGGTCACGTTGCCTCCGCCGGTCCTGGCCGTAACGCCCAGGTTGGCCGCGTTCTCGGGCAGCGCCACGTCGATGTTGCCTCCGCCGGTGTCGGCCGTCAGCCGGCTGACGGCCATGCCGCCGAGGTCCAGCCTGACGTTGCCGCCATCGCTGTGGGCCGTGATGTCGTATTGCACCTTGGGGTTGAGGTGCACCTGCCACTCGAACGCGCCGCCGGCGCAGGCCAGCCACGGCCAGCGGAACCCGGACGATGCGCTGCCGCTTCCCTTCAGCGTGAGGGTAGCCTGGCCGCCGCTCGCATCCACGGTCCGCGTGGGCAGCGGCTGGTTCTCCAGGTACTGCAGCGTGCCCCTGGCCAGCAGCTGCTCGCCGCCCGCCAGCCGGTCGACGGTAAGGTGGCCCGGGCCGCAGTGGATATCAACCTTGGCCGCCGTCGCGCCGTTGAGCGGCTCCGACAGGTCCTCGCTGAGCACATGCCCGCCCGCCCCGCTGGCCCCGCAGCCGGCCAGGGCGCCAAGCAACAGGATGGCCACCGCCACCCTACCAGAGCCGCCAATGAGGCTTCTCATGTCTTTCTCCTTATCCTTCCTGATCGGAATGTTGGGCGGATGGACCGCCATGGGTAACCGAGATGAGTTTGAGGTTCAGGTCGCGGATTCTCGTCAGCACGCCATGAAGGGCTGCCTGGTCGGCCAGCGGCCCCGACAGGATGCTTTGGCCATGCGGGCCGGGCCGCACCTCCAGGCCCTCGAACCAGTTCGACCAGCCGCTCGGCAACTGGCCCTGCACACGGATTTCGTACCACTCAGGGGGCATGGCTAGACCTCACTTTCCAAAACGCATTTCCTTGCGGCGCCGCGATGTTGGCGGCTCCAATGCCGTTGCGCCGTTCACCTCCGCGTTCCTCAGCCTGACTCTATTATGCCCGAGAATGGGGTGGCGGTCATCGGCCGGATGCTCTATTGGGGTTTATCGGAGGGGGTTTATCTTGGGCGAGAGGGGCACGGCCTCGCCACCGCTCGACTGCGCTCTCCCCACCGGCGGCCGCCGGGCGGCCTCGGCGGCGCGGTCTCTGCCCGTGGCAAGGCTGGCCAGGGCGCAGAATCCCCCCTCACCCTAACCCTCTCCCCCATGGGGGAGAGGGTTAGGGGCCTCGGCAAGAGAGGCATGGGGGGCGGGTGGGGCGGCGCAGATGGGGGAATTCGAACGGTATGGGCGCTAGAGGAGGCCCAACTCCTTGGCGCGGGCGATGGCGTGGGCGCGATTCTGGGCGCCCAGCTTGCCGGAGATATTGTGGATGTGGGCCTTGACGGTGCCGAGGGCGATGATCAGCCGGGCGGCGATCTCTTTGTTGGTCAGCCCCTCGGCCATCAGGCGGAGCACCTCCAACTCGCGCTCGGAGAGTGGCTCGACGAGGGAACTGGGGGAACGGACGGGACCAGGGGCGCGCTCGGCCGCAGGTACCTGAGGGGTTGGGAATGCGGAGAGCAGGCGATCGATGTAGGCACGGGAGGGCGCCGCCTTGCCCTTCAGTTCCGCCAGCAGCCGCGCCATCGGCTCGCCCTCGTCGACGAATACGCGCACATAGCCCTCGGGCTCGGCCAGGGCGAGGGCGCGCTCCAGATCGGTGTGCGCTCCGCGCGTGTCGCCCTGCCGCGCCCGCGCCAGGCTGCGGAGGATGCGCAGCTCGAGCGCCGTGCCCAGCCGGCCCGAGGCCTCTGCGCTGGCGAGGAGCGGCGTCAACTGCGCCGCAGCTTCTTCGGGCTCGCACTGAGCCAGGCGTACCCTGCAGGCGGCGAGGGCCACCATCTCTCCCGTCTGACCCCGATCCTGGCCTCCCAGGCGCACCGCCTCCTCGGCACAGCGGGCGGCCTCGCTCGGGGACCCCTGCCGGACCAGGATCCTGGCCTTCAGCGCCAGCAGCTCGGCCCTCGCCAGGGGCGAGGGCGGCTCGCCCAGCGCCGCTTCCCCCTCCGCCAAGGCCGCGAGGGCCCCGTCTGCATCCTGCCGCGCTTGCCTGAGGCGCGCCTGGACGATACTCCTGGCCGCGCCGAAACGCCCGACCCACTCGCCGAGCTCCATGGCTCGTGAGAGGTGTGCCTCGGCGGCCTCCAGTTCATTCCGCTCCAGCAGCACATCGCTCATCGCCAGGTGCAACATGCCGATCGCCGGCAGGCGAGCCATGCCCTGGGCCTCCATGTACGCCAGAGCTTCGCGACAGGCCTCGTCGGCCGCGCGCAGCCGCCCCAGCAGCCGCAGGAGCCCGACCAAGCGATTGGTGATGCCCGCGACCCCGGTGGCGTTGGCGCTCAGGCGGCTCCAGCGGATGGTTTCGGCGTAGGCGCCGGCAGCCCTCTCGAGGTTGCCCGCTCCATCGTAGGCCGTCGCCAGCGCCAGGTAGATGAACATGCGCAGTTGGGCGCCGGCCCGGGGCGCCAAGCTCGCGGGAACCAGGCTGAGGGCGCGCTCGGCGTGCGTGCTGGCGGCCTCAAAGTCACACCGATAGCGGCCCACGATGGAGCGCAGGGCGGCGAGCTCCGCGGGCAGCCCGGCGTAGGCCTCGTCGCCCGCGCCCGACTCTGCAGAGACCACCATCTCGCCCAGGGCACGCTCTGCATCCGCCAGGTACGGCTCGATGGCGCCGACCTGGCCCCGGAGCCAGAGCATCCACGAGTAGGCCACGCTGAGGGGCGCGCTGCTCCTGACCACCTCGTCGGGCAGGGCGCGCAGCCAGGACCACACCGTTTCGATCTCACCGTCGCTCATCATGTGCTGCCAGTATCGCGCCACGAGGCCAGCAGCCCGCCCATAGTCGTGGCCGGCGAGGGCGTAGGCTACCGCTTCGGCGATCAGCCCCTCGCGCTCGCACCACGCGGCGGCGCGCGAGAATCGCTGCGCTGCCACTTCAGGCCCCGATTGGTACAGGCGGGCCTGCAGCAAGTCGGCGAAGAGGTGATGGTAGCGATACCAGCGCCGGTCGTCATCCAGCGGCACGACGAAGAGGTTGCGTCGCTCGAGCCCTTCGAGCATCTGCTGGCTGCCCCTGGCGCCGGTCACCGCGTCGCAAAGCGGCCCACTGAGGCGGCCGAGGATCGAGGTCTGCAGGAGAAAGGCCTGGACCTCCTCCGGCTCGCGCGCCAGCACCTCTTCCAGCAGATAGTCCATGATGAAGCGATGGGTGCCAGCAAAGGCGCGGATGAAGCCATCCACGTCGTCGCGCCCGCGCATCGAGAGCGCCGCCATCTGCAGCCCCGCGATCCAGCCCTCGGCCCGCTCGTCGAGGGCCTGCACCTGCTCGGCCGAGAGCCCCAGCCCCATGGTCCGGTTGAGGAAGGCGGCCGCCTCGTCGGGGGTGAAGCGCAGGTCGTCGGCGCGGACCTCGGCGACCTGCCCCCGCGAGCGCAGCCGGGCGATGGGGATGGGCGGGTCGGCGCGGGTGGAGATGACGAGATGCAGATTGGCGGGCAAATGATCCAGCAGAAAGCTCACGGCGCCGTGGACCGCCGCCGAGGTGATGCTGTGATAGTCGTCGAGCACCAGGACCAGGGGGCCGGCCACCTGCGCGAGCTCGTTGACGAGGGCGGTGACCACGGCCTCGGCGGGAGGGGGCTGGGGAGAGCGGAGCGGGGCGACGAGGTCACGGCCCACCTCGGGCACGGCCCGCTGCAGGGCCGCGATGACGTAGGTGAGGAAGCGGGCCGGGTCGTTGTCGGCGCCGTCGAGCGAGAGCCAGCAGGAGCCGCGCGGCCGGCCCTGGAGCCAGTCGGCCAGGAGCGTGGTCTTGCCAAAGCCGGCCGGCGCCGACACCAGGATCAGACCGGCCGACAGCCCATCTTCGAGGAGCCTGGCCACCCGAGGCCGGGCCACCCGGTTGGCGCGCGCCGGCGGGGCGTACAGCTTGGTCGCGAGCACCCCGCTGGCCCATTGGGCGCCACTCGTTTCACCGGCGACCGGCGCGGCTTTGGACATGCCCTACTCCTGACTTGCATCGCAACCCACAGCATCCGCCGGTGACAGGGGAGATGCCACCCGCCGGCCCTGCGCAAGACGGGCCGACCCCATCGGCTCCGCAGACACGCGCTCGCCTGCAGCCGACCACCATTATACCACATCATCGCAAGCCCCGACCGAAGGCGCCAAACCACTCCAGGCGTGCCGCCATGATTGGCAGGGGCTCTTTGCTCGCCTGGCGCCGGGCTGAGGGCTGGGGGCAGGAGCCGCTCAGAGTGACAAGTGTATCTCGCGCCGCGCCGAGCGGCTGCGCCCCCTCCGACGGCCACAGTCTACGCCGACGATTCTGGCATATACCCGACCGAACCCGCATGCAGCTCACCTTGGAAGCGGAGCCGGTCGCCGACTCCCAACCCGTTGGGGCCGTGCTGCGGCCTGGCGGCAGACATGGATGGCGCGCCATCGGGCAATGGGTGGCCCTCAGGAAGCATCGCCAGACCTCGCCTTCCATGAGGAGGGGTGCGTACGCCTCGCTCGGGGAACCCTCACGGCACGGGGATCAGGAGTTGTTCGCCAGCACGCACGGTCGTGCCCTGCATGCCATTCGCGGCCATGATGGCCTCGACGCTCGTGCCATAGCGGCGGGCGATGGAAAAGAGGGTATCGCCACTGCGCACGATGTAGACGGCGGGCTGAGCGGCAGGCGTGGGCGTTGCCGTGGGGCTCGGGGTGGGCGGCAGGGGGGTGGGGACCGGCGTGGCCAGGCCCTGCAGCGCAGGCGCCCCTGCATAGGGCGACGTGTAGAGGGAGATGCTCATCGCCAGGCTGTAGCGCCCGGCGTCCTTCTGCAGGATGTTCATGTTCGAGATCACAAAGCCCTCTTGCCCGGCCTCGCCGATGCGCGAGACAAAGCTCACCAGCCTGGGCAGCGGCCCCAGCGCCTGCAGGTCGAACGACCGGACGCTGACCGGCCCCTTGTCGGCCGCGGCCGGCCCCGGCTGCCCCAGCAGGCTCACAATCTGCACCCCGCTCTCGCTGGCGTACTGGTAGAGGCGGGCGGGGAGCTCCGACGCCAGCTCCTCGCTGACCAGGATTCGCGCCGCTTCCCTGCGCCGGGCCTCGGCCGTCGCCACCCTCTGCCGCAGCAGGTCGGGCGACCTGCTCTGGGCACGCTGCGCGTCGGCCAGGGCCTTGCGCGATGACTCGACGCGGGCAGATAGCTCGTCGCACGCCCGCAGGCCCGGCAAGAGCCCCAGGGCCGCAACGAGGGCGCAGCCGATGGCCACAACGGCGATGGTGGTCACCGCCAGGAGCGAGTAGAGGCGGTCACCGCGGAGTTTGGACCTGAGCTCCCTGAGGTACCCGCTCATGGCGCCCGCACCTCGACGGTCAGAACGATGACGAACTCGACGGCGCCGACCTCATCGGTGTGGCCTGCAGCCCCCACAGGCAGTGCCAGCCCGGGCACCCTGGGCCCTGGCCCGGCCGCACCGGCCTGGCCAGGCGTAGCCGTCGCCGAAGGCGTAGGGGTGGGCGATGGGGTCCGGGTCGGCGTGGCCGTAGGGCTGGGCGGGGGCGTGGCGCTCGGCGCCGGCGTTGGGGTGGGGATGTACTCTTCAGCGGTGATGCGGTACGACATGGCAGGCCCATAGGTGCCCCGGTTCTGCACCTCGACCACGGCTTGCACGTCGGCGCTGCCCACCTGGAAAGTCACCTCCGATCTCAGAGTCGCAGGCTTGACGTCATCGTTGGTATAGCTCACATCGCCCAGTCTGACAGTGACGACGGTGTCGACCCCCGGCGCCAGGTCGGAGGTGTAGACGCGGTAGAAGCGCCCCGCCTTGGCCAGGAACCTCACCCGGTCCACGTCGCCGGCGGGGAAGAAGGTGTGTTGCTGGGGCTGGCCCAGGAAGATATCGGCCGGCTGCGCATCGTCGGGCTCGTAGGCGTCGTAGGGGCCAGGCGTCGCGGTGGGCGCTGCCGTCGGCGTGGGGGTGGGCGGAGCGAAGGGGGTGGCCACCGTCTTGAGCGACTGGATGACCACGCGCTCGAAAAGCCCGGCCCCCTCCAGCGAGCGCACATAGGCGTCCACGGCCGCATTGCTGGCCGCCCTGCCCTTCAGCGTGATCTCCCGTTCGTTCTGCGTCACCGACAGGAGCGTGATCTGCGCCGGGTCGTAGTTGCCGATCGCCGCTATGGCCATGGGCCAGTCGACGTGGCGAGCCGCCAGGGTAGGCGCAAGGGCGCCCATCCTGGCAGCGGCGGTCTCGACGACGGCCACGGCGTCCATCGTTTCCAGCGCCTGTGGCCCGGGCGTGCTCACTTTGGCCAGGGTGGCCTGCATTGGCCCGAGTTCCTCCCGCAGGGCTGCCGTCTGCGCCCTGAGGTTGGCCGAGATCAGCGAGAGGCTTACCAGCAACGCGGCCAGGCCTGCGGCAGCCAGCCACAGGGCCACCGTCCTCAGCGAGGCATCGCCCCGCTGCCCGGGGGCCTTCTCCCAACCGGCGGGCGCAGGCGCGCTCATGATTCCCCCGCCCCGAGCAGGCCCAGCTCGACGCCCCTGAGCTGCGCCAGCACCCGGCGCGCCTGGCGCGCCAGGCCGTCGACGGGCACATCCTCGACCATCGTGCTGAGAACTTCGAGGCGCTGGTCGAGGAGCTCCTCGCCAGCGAGCAGGTCGGCGAGCAGAGAGCCGGTTTCCTCCTTCTCTTCCTTCTCGGCGGGGTGGCCCTCGGGCCTCTCGGCGTTGAGGAACACGCGCTCCACCGGCCGGGCGGCGGGCTTGCCTTCCTGCTGCGCCGGCTCCCCTTCCTCTTCGCCCTGAGCCTCGGTGCTATCGGCCGCCGTTGACACCTCCTCGGCCGCCTCCTCGAATGCTTCGAGCCAGGGCTCCAGGGGCCCCCGGCCGGGCGCGGCCGCCAGCGCCTGGGGGCCGGCCTGGCCTTCTGCCCCCTCCGCCGCGGCCAGATGCGGCACCCAGCGCGGTGGCACGACGGCCAGCGCCAGCGCCGCAGTGAGCAACACAATCGCCAGGCCTGCGCTCCAGTAGACGCTCGTCTGGCGCAGCAGGGCCAGCCAGAGCGGCGGCTCGGCTGCGTCTTGTAAGGCAAGGGCATTCTGCAGGGCTGCCAGCTCCTGCCGCGCCTCGCCGGTGGGCGCCTCCTTCATCATCGTGCTGAGCACGGCAGCCAGAGCCTCGGGGCGCCAGCCGGCCAGGTCGCGCCGGGCCTGGAGGGCATCGCCATCGCGATAGAACTGGGCGGCGACCAAGGCCACGTAGCGCTCTTGGTAGGGAGCCGCCAGGTCCCAGGGGCCCGAGTTGGCCCACTGCACGGGCCACAGCCACCAGCCGATGGCCAGCCAGCCAAGCATCACCCCGCCAACGAAGGCAAGGCCCAGGGCACGCTTCCGGATCAGGTCGACGAGAAGGCGCAGCGACGGGGCGGCCTGGCGCGGCGCCTCATCGAGGCCGCCCAGCAGGTCCGCTTCCGGCTGCCATTCCGGCGCCGCATCCACATGGGCCGTGGTTCCCATATCAACCTACCCTCAGGATCATGCCAACCAGCGGAGGCGTCAGCAGGAAGCTGAGCCCCGACAGCAACAGGAGAACCGCCAGGTGGAATGTTCCCTTCACGATATGCCCGCCGTCGGCCGCAATGATGGCGTAGGCGTTGATCAGCGCCAACACCACCACCATGGCGTAGGTGAGGGTGGTCAGCACCCCGAGAATGGGGCTGCCAAAGCTGAGCATGGGCAACTGCATCGAGCGCATGGCCTCTTGCCCCTGCAGATTCGCGGCTGCGGCCGAGACCATCTGCGAGAACCGGCGGATGACCTCCAGGATGATGATCATCAGCACACTGATCGCCCCGTGCATCACCATCGTGAGGCTCGCAAAGGTCGACGCCACCACCCTGCGCCGCGCCCGCAGCATCACCTCGGTGGTGGCAAACTGGCTGCACAGCGAGCCCACCATATCCGCGTCACCGCCCAGCTCAATCGCATCGTAGAAGATGGTGATCGTCTCGCCGATCAGCCTGCTGCCCGTCTCGCTGGCGAACTTGGACCAAGAGAGGCCCGGCGAGATGGCCGCCTTGAACCGCCAGCCCAGCCTCTTCAGGTCGCCCTGCAGGTGGGGGAACGAGCTGAGGTCGATCATCGTCAGCGCCTCGGAGAGCGTCGTACTCGCCGATGAGGCGACCGCACCAAAGGAGCGCAGAAAGGGCCCGATCTCCTTGTCCTTTCTCTCCACCTCCCCTGCTGCCTTGATGCTGGCCACGCCCAGGGGCAGAAGCAGCAGGCCTGCGACGATCAGCGCCCAGCCCACGGCGGCCCCCATCACGACCAGAGCCGTCGACGCTGCTACCACCGCTACCGGCGTTGCCCTGGCCAGTGTGAGCACGAGCCGCTGCGATGGCGGGCCATCGCGGCTGAAGGCGACTTCGGCCTCGCAGGGCGCCGCGCGCGAGATGATCCAGGCCCCGCTGGCGCTCACCAGCACCGCTGTCAGCACCAGCGCCGCCGTCATGGTGGCCCCCAAGTCGTAGATCATGGTCGAGGTCAGGTTGACGATGATGATCAGCGCCGAAGAGACGACGATCGCACCATAGGCATCGGTCCACTTGGTCAGTGAGGCCAGGTTACGGTCGTACTCCTTCTCATACGCCTCGCGCTGCACCTGCGCCTCTTCGGTCAGAAAGCTCACCTCCGGATGGCCCGAGGCAAGCGCATCGGCCAGGCGCAGGAGCAGGGCCTTCATCGACTCGGACTTGGCCCGCTGCCCCACCACGTTGCAAGCCGAGGGATAGTTGTAGCCCAGCTTCTCACAGAGCAGGTGGATGCGCTTAAAGTACTCGGCCGGCGGGCGCAGCAGCCTGGCCGCCAATTGGAAGAGGCGGCTGCGCGCAATGCCGGCCGACGCCACCGCCGACATGTAGATGAGCTGATAGAACAGGTCGAACTCGGAGGGCTCCTTAAACGAGACCTTGCTTGCGCGCTTCGGTAATGACCTTGAAGAGCTGATAGAAGCCATCGATGCCACCCTTTTTGTGCAGCTTTTCCAGCACCCGCGCCCTTTTCAGCAGCTCCTGGTAGATCTCGCGCTTGCGGTTCTCCGGCAGGTTGCGCTTCTTGGCCAGCTTTTCCTCCAACACGTAGCTGTTCTTGTTGCCGGGGAACTCGAAGGTGTCATCGTCGGGCCGCCAACGGAAGGTGGTGATGAAGGAAAAGCTATCGGTCGATGCCTCATAGTCGACGATCTCGTTGATGCTGAGCACCCGGCGCACGGTCCTCCCGTCGGGCCCGCGCACCGCCGACTGGATGACCACCACGTCGAGATTGTCGATGTAGGTCTTGGGCACATTGATCGGGTTCCCCGTCAGGCGCTGGATCAGCTTCTGCACCGACGCAGCGTGGAAGGTGGCCATCACACCATGGCCCGTCTGCATGGCCTGGAAGGCGATGTTCCCCTCGATGCCGCGGATCTCGCCGATCATGATGCGGTCGGGCCGCTGGCGCAGCGCCGCTTTGAGCAGGGCAAACATGTCGACCGACGAGCTCTTCTCGTTGCCGCCGGTGTCGCGCACGACCTCACGGAGCCAGTTGGCCTGTGGCACCTGTAGCTCGGGCGTATCTTCGATGCTCACCACTTTGGCATCGGGCAGAATGAAGGTGGTCAAGGCGTTGAGCAGGGTCGTCTTGCCCGATGCCGTCTCTCCGCAGACAAAGACGTTCAGCCCCTCTTCGATGACCATCCACAGGTAGGCGGCCATGGTGTAGGTCAGGGTGCCGAAGGCGATGAGCTGCACGATGCTGAGGGGCTCCTCGGCGAACTTGCGGATGGTAAAGTTGCTGCCCCGCTTGGCGATGTCGCGCCCATACACAATGTTGATGCGCGACCCATCGGGCAGCACCGCATCGACAATGGGCGTGCGCAAGGTGACCGGGCGCTTGATGCGCTCGCCCAGCCACACCACGAATTCGTCCAGCTCGTCGAGCGACGAGAAGACGATGGACGTCTTGGTGCTCTGAAAGACCTTGTGTTCGACAAAGATGCTGCCCATGCCGCTGCAGCTGATATCCTCGATGTACGGGTCGAGGATCAGGGGCTGCAATACGCCCAACCCCACCTTGTCGCGCAGGGTGAGGTAGCGGATCGCCTCGAGCTGCGCAGGCGAGACGTGGATGGCCCCATCGTCCTCGCCGGGGCGGGTGGTGCAGACCCGCTCCAGGCACCTCAGAAAGACCTGGGCACGCTCGCCCTCCTCGGCCTTGCCGATTTCCTCCGCCCAATCCAGCAGCCGGAGGTCCACCTCTTCCAGCAGGCCATCCAGGTCCACCGGCAACTCGGGCGTGATGGGGATGTAGTAGTCGCGCTCGCCGCTGAGGTCGGGGTAGATGTGAACGAACAGCCCCTGCTTGATCGGGTAGATCAGGTTGCGCACCGGCAGGCTCTGCAGCGACCGCGAGAGCTCGGGGTAGTATTGGGGCACCCCAATCTCCTCGATGGGCAGCCCCTGCAGGTAGGCTTGGAGATAGGGCTTGCCCTCGGCGGCGCGGCGCAGCCCCTCGGGGAAGCGGGAGAGTGGATTGGCGCCGGAGCCGCGGGCAGCCTGGATGATGCGGCTCCTGGGAAAGGGCAACCCAATCTCGGCCATGGCCGATCTACCCCTGAGCCTTGCTGATGGGAATGATCCTCATGCCCAACCCTGGCTCGATCTCAAAGCTGACGATGTTGCCCGTGTTCCTGTTTGCGCCCCTCACCTTGGCCACCTCGAGCACTTTGACCAGGCGGGCTCCCACCTCCTCGGTGCGCAGGCTCAGGTGCGCATCGCAGAGCGACGTGATGCGCACCAAGAGTTCCTTGGCCACGGCGTGCGAATGGATGATGTGGAGGATCGTAATCCCCTCCGAGCACAACTGCTTGCACTCCTCAAAGAACGCGATGACATCCGCAGCCGGCGTGGAGAGGATGAACGGCGTAAGGGCATCCACCATCACAATGTCGCAGCCCCGGGCCTGCTCGCGGCGGATGGCAGCCGCGAGCGCCCCAAGGTTGCCCCCTTCCGAGCGTGCCACCTCCATGGGAAACACTCGCAGGCGCCGCAGGAGCACAAAATCCAGGATGTCGATGTTCAGGCTCTGCATCTGCCTGACCAGGCTTTTGACGGTGTTCTCGGCCGTGAAGAAGGAGAGGTGATACCCCTGGCGCAGCGAGCCCCAGAGCATCTGTTGAGAGAGCACCGACTTGCCCGCATGGGAATCGCCGTCGATCAGGGTCAGCGAGCCCAGAGGGATGCCGCCTCCAATCTTGTCATCGATCTCGGGGTTCCCTGTGGAAACGACGCGCTGCGTCTGCTGGTTGTCGCTCAAGCCCCCCTCCCTCTCCACCATGCCGCCGGCCCTCCCACTCGCCCGAAGCACCCGCTGCCCGGGGGGCATCAGGGCGTCTCGGCGCGCCAGCTCACCACGCCATTGGGGGTGCACACAGCCGCCGCCAACGCGCTGCCGGCTGCTACGGGCGGCGATACCCGGATGGAGATCACCATCTCCTCGCCGGGGTCCAGGATGCCGGGGTTGTATGCCTCTACAAGCGTGTGGCCCGCATCCTGGTAGATGCCCTGCACGGCCCATTGGTTCGCCCCCGGAGCCCCGCCCGTGGCATAGGGGTACCAGCGCGCCACCGGGGCCGAAGGCGAGCTGTACTCCAGGACCACGTCCCACAGTGGGAAATCGGCCAGTTTGGTGCTGCCGTCGTTGCGCACGCTCACCTGCACCGTGTCGCCACCCGCCGAAACGACGGCCGCCTGGATGTGCACGGCCGTGCGCGCCCGTTGCCCCGCCTGGGCCTCCATGGCCCGCCACGATTGCATCATCCCCTCCTGCGCCGACAGGTAGCCGTGGCCCAGGGTCAACACGCCGAAGAGGATGACCGTGATGATGATGAGGGCGGCCACAGCGGTCTCCATGGTCCCACCTACCTGCCCGGGCTGAAATAGTCGTCGGCAGAGATGCCGTTGGGCGTGGCCATCTTGAAGTAGTACCGCTCGCCCGGCGAGAGAACATAATCCAGGTCTACCGTCACCCTGAGGGTGCCGGCGGGCCCCCAGGCGGAGCCATTCTCCACCGTATACTCCCAGTGCGGGTCGCCGCTGCCGTAGGGGATGCGCTCGAAGGCGCCCTCGGGCCCGAAGAAGACGTCGCAGCGGTCGATGGCCTTGATGGTCGACGTGCCGATGTTCTTGACCCAGACCAGGGCCACATCGGCATAGTCGGGCGATTTGGCGATGTGGATCACCTCGATCTCACTGCGCAGCCGCTCGTCGATGCGCGCCTGCATGCTGGCCATGTCGCTGTTGCTCTGCACCACGGCGGGATAGGCCGCATTGAAGACCAACACGGCGGCGATCACGCCGGCCACGATGAGGAAGACGGTGATGATCGCCTTATCCAAGCCGCACCTCCCGCAGGAAGCGTTGCTCCGTCGCCTTGTCGGCCTGGCGGCCCACCGCCTGGCCCAGCTCCTGCAAGACCTCGCCCACTACCTTCAGGCTGACCCGCTCCAAGGCCGGCTCGGCATCGCTCAGGCCCACCAGGCGCGCCAGCAGGTCCCTGTCGCTTGGGTTCAGATAGCCCGCCTGGGCCGCGATTTCGATGGCCTTGAGCGTGCGCTCCTTGCCGATGCGTTCGACGCTGGCGTCGGCCCACTCCACGAGGCGGGCCACCCCGGGCCACTCCTCGCCGGGTTCGGGCTGCGCGGCCGGGGCCTCCGCGGCCTGGCCGGGCTGTGCCGGCTGCTTTGCTGCCTCCTCCTGGAGCTCGGCTGCCGAGATGCGCTGCAGGCCCCGGAACGGCGCTGCTGTGCCTGCCCGCGCTGCCAGCCCCGCCTCAGAAGGCGTTTCGTCCCTGGCCCTGAGCTCAGGGTAGTAGTGGATCAGTACCTGCTCCTGAATCTCGAGCAAGGTGTTGCGAATCTCGTCCTTCAGGATGGCGACTTCGTCTTCCAGCGCCTTCACCCGATCTTCCAGCGCCATAGCTCCCTCGCTCTCTGCAACCATCCGCCGCGCCGCTCGGGCCCCAGTAGCCCGCCCGCCCCCACGGCCGCCGCCAGAAGGGGCGCGATTGCAAGTCGGGCGGTTCAGCCGGACCTGCTGAGGCCTGGCCGAACCGCCCGGCTGCGACCCTGGGGAGGAACGATCGCCTACTTAAAGTCGATGACCTGGTCGATGAACGACGGGGTGGTCTTTTCGATGAGCAGCACCCCACCGCGCGGGGGTTTGACCTCGATGGCGAAGGCTGTATCGGGGCCCAGGTCGATGTTGTTGGCGGGGTCGGTGAGGTCGATGCTGATCTGGGCCAGCTCCCCATCCTCCAGCAGGTCGTCGTTGTCATGGCGCACGGGCCAGCTCACCGTCCACTTGAGGCCGGGGTGCGAGGTGACCGGGTCGCGGTAGTCGATGACGACCTTGTTGGCGTTGTTCGTCGTGTCGGTCAGATCGAGGGCCGACCCGCCGGCGACGTTTCCAACCGTGAAGGCGATGGTCTTGATCTTGCCGGTGCCTAGCGTGCCGGTCACGTTGTCGGTGGCCAAGACGCTGCCCCGCAGCTCGAGCGACGAGCTCACCTCTTCCAGCCCGGAGAAGATGGCGGCTTTGCCCTTCTCGGTCGACACGGTGCCCGCCGACAGGATGGTGAAGGCGAACACCGCAGCCACCACGACGAAGGCGATCAGGATGATCGCAGTCTCCAGGGCGGTGATGCCGCTCTCATCCTGCATCCGTTTCTTCAGCCAATCCAGCATGTAGCTCTCCTTTCTCGTGCGAGCATGTGCGCACTACTCCCCAAGGCCCATCGATTGGTGGCGCACCCGGGCACGTGCCTTCTCCTTCGCACCCTGGCATAGACCACCGTCGAGAACCACCTCCCGCCCTATGCGGGGCCACGGCCGCCGGCGCGACAGCTGAGCGCGGCACAGCGGAGGCGAGCGATTGCGGGCAGTGACCATGGCGCTCGCAGCCGCGTGCTGGCCGACACCGAACCAAGGGGGAGCCAAGGTGGGGTTGCCACTGAGCGTCGTAGCGGAGGCGCCAGCCGGCGCTGCCTGCGCCGAGCGCCAGGCGGGCCGGTTCTCCGGCCTGCCCGGCGCTCGCCATCGGGCAACACCCGGCCAAGCGCATCATTCGGCGGCGCGGTGCGGATCAGCGGCAACAGGTGCCACGCCGGCGCCCACCCTCAGGCACCTTGCCGCGGCACCACGATCTTGTGCACCCTCCATAATGACGGTCGCCCTGCAGGGGATATGCCCTCTGCGAAAAGTAAACTGCAGGTAAAGGCGACAGCCGTGGCCGGGGAATCAAAAGGGGGCCGCAAACACGGCCCCTTTCCTACGGTGCAGCACGTCGCGACGCATCGCCCACGCTGCGGCCCCCTGCACGCGAGCCCGCCCCTGTCATTGTGAGTATCCCAGGGCTCGCGCAGCCCTGTGCCAACGAACTTGCTGCGACGAGGGGCAGCAGCCGGGTGCCGAGTGCCCAAGCCCGGGCGCGAATGGCTTTAGGTGCAGCGCCCATCCCCCCGGCGCCCCTTCCCGCCGGGCGGGAAGGGGGAGAAGCAGTGAGAGGGGGTTTGCGCGGGCGCGTTGCGCCCGCACAAACCCCCTCGTTCCCGTATTCCCCGCCCCCTGCGCGGGTGGGGGTACCCGCAGTCACGAAGCTGCGTCGCGTTTCATGGTTCTGTTAGGCGTTCCAAGCTCCGCGCTGCCGGCCCGGCCCCTGGCCCGGCAGCAGCCGAAGTTTCTGAACAGGAGGCGGCCGCCGCCGAAGCAATCTCCAATGCGCGGGTTGGGGATTGCTTCGCGGCTGCGGGCGCTCGCAATGACAGCGCGGACACAGCTGAAGCGCAGCCGGCGCCAGCTCAGCCGCGGCGCGCCAACACCAGGGCCTCGCGGGCCGGCACGGCTGCCTGCAATTGCCCGCCCTGCACGGCCCAGGCGGGGCGGGTCGCCTCGGGCCAGGCCTGCTCCCAGCCCTCCGCGGGCAGGGCGCCCAGGTCGAGGTGGACCATGGCCCGCCGGCTGCCGGCGTTAAAGACGGCGATCGCCGCTTCGCCGCCCAACTGGCGGGCGAAGGCGTAGATATCGTCGGCGGCCAAGAGGGGGCGAAAGCTGCCGGTGCGCAGGGCCGGCAGGCGGTGGCGCAGGGCCGTGGCCCGGCGGTAGAAGGCCAGGAGGTCCCGGTCCCACGTGTCCTCACGGTGCCAGGGGAAGGCTGCCCGGCAGTAAGGGTCGCCGGCGCTCGACATGCCGATCTCGTCGCCATAGTAGATGCAAGGTGCGCCCGGCATGGTCATCTGCAGGAGCACGCAGAGGCGGAGGGCGCTCTTGTCGTCGCCCATGATCCAGAGGGCGCGGGCCATGTCGTGGCTGTCGAGCAGGTTGAGCTGCACCTGGGTGATGGCCCAATCGTACAGGCCGTGCATGTGGTCCACCACACGGGCAAAGCCGGGCCCATCCAGGCGCTGCAGGTGGAGGTGTTCATGCGAGTAGCCGGGGCGCAGGCTGCGCCCGCCGCAGAAGCTGATGGCCGCCCAGGCAAAGATATAGTTCATCGTGGCATCGAACTGGTCGCCCTGCAGCCAGCGCTGCGCCTCCTCCCAAATCTCGCCGACGATGTAGGCCTCGGGGTTGGCGCCTTTGACCACCCGGCGGAACTCTTGCCAGAAGGAGTCGTCGTCGATCTCCATGGGCACATCCAGCCGCCAGCCATCGATGCCGAACTCGACCCAGTGCCGCGCCACCCCCATGATATAGTCGCGCACACCCGGGTTGCGCGTGTTGAGTTTGGGCAGTGCCGGCAGGTTCCACCAGGCCTCATAGTTCGCCGGCTGGCCGGCACAGTTGCAGCCCTCACAGTAGGGGTGGAGCGGCCAGCCCTTGATGATGAACCAATCCAGGTATGGCGAGTCGCCGCGGTTCTCGAGGATGTGGTGGAACGGCCAGAAGCCGCGGCTGGCGTGGTTGAATACCCCGTCGAGCACCACGCGCATCCCCCGCGCGTGCGCCGCATCGAGCAACTCGCGCAGCGCCGCATTGCCGCCCAGGAGAGGATCCACCTGCATATAGTCGTAGGTATGGTAGCGGTGGTTGGCCGCCGAGGCGAAGATGGGGTTCAGGTAGAGGGCCGTGACGCCCAGCTCCTGCAGGTAGTCGAGCTTGTCGACGATCCCGAGCAGGTCGCCGCCCTGGAAGCCCTGCTCCTCCGGCGGGCTGCCCCACGGCTTGAAGCGGATGCCGCGTGGATGCGCCAGGCGCGGGCTGCGCGCAAAACGGTCGGGAAAGATCTGGTAAAAGATGGCGTGCTTGACCCATTCGGGGGTAGAGACCGGCATGAGTTCCTCCTCAGCAGATTGGCGCCCCATTGTACGGCGGCCGTGAAGAGCGGTCAACAATACAGAATCTGCCATGGGCGGTTTGACACGGGCGGAGCCTCTAGCCGGTCGCGTTCGTAGTCGGCGCTTTAGCGCCCTGACCCCTGCGCTGCGGCGCCGCGCCCCTCAAGGCACTGAAGTGCCCACTACCAGGATGACAGTCGGGCTCGTAGTCGGCGCTTTAGCGCCCTGACCCCTGCGCTGCGGCGCCGCGCCCGCCGTTGGCGCAGCACTGGAGCGATCAGGGCGCTAAAGCGCCGACTACGAACGCAAGGCAGACGACCGGTACCTGTTCAGACTCACGCTCGGAACCGTCGGGGGAACGATCAACAGGGATGGACAGGATACACAGGATGATGCCGCCCCATCCTGTCCATCCTGTGTATCCTTGTTCTTCCCCGTCGTGCAGGCGCTCGGCGCCCGAGCCGCGGCGGGGGCGCGCAGCCGCTTGGGTTCTCTATACTCGAGTCTGAACAGGCACGGACGACCGGGCAATTTGACACATGCTGCAGATCCTCTATCATATGCTCAGAAATTGAGCAATCGCTCATTCTATGAGCACCGGGTGCAGAAAGGAGTGGGAGTGCCGATGGGCCTGGAAGAGCGCCGCAGGCGCCGCATCGCCCGCCGGCAGAGCGAGATTCTGGCTGCGGCCGCCCGCGTGTTCGCCGAGAAGAGCTACGCGCATGCCACCACCCGCGATATCGCCGCCGAGGCCGACGTGGCCGAGGGCACGCTCTACAACTATTTCGGCAGTAAGCGCGAGATCCTCCTCGCCATCGCCAGCGAGGCGCAAGCGCCCATGGAGAGCGCCGTCGACCGCGCGATGGGCATGGAGACGCGCGAGGCCATGGTCTACATGTTCGAAGCGGCCCTCGACCTCTCGGCCGCCCGGCTGGATTTCGCCCGCACCCTGGTGGGAGAAGCCTGGCTCGACGATCACATCCTGCAGCAGTTCCTTATGGCGCGCCTGCAGGCCATCCACGGCCGCCTCACCGAATTCATCCGCGCCCGCATCGCTGCCGGGGCCTTCCGCCCCATCAAGCCAGAGCTGGGGGCGCGGGTGGCGATGAGCATCTTTGCCGGACTCATGCTGCCCGTGTTGCGTGGCGTGGCGCCCATCCCCCCGCCCGACGAGCGCCGCGCCCTGGCCGAAGGCATCGTCGACGTGCTGTTGGATGGCGTCCGCGCCAGGCCCTCGGGGGCGTGACGCGGCCCGCCCGGCAGGCCAAGGCGTGATCACAAAGGGCGAGGGCTAGTGCCCTCGCCCATTTGGGGTGTAGAAAGCCATGCTCCAACGCATCTGGGCCATCACGCAGAAAGAGTTCATCCACACGCTGCGCGACCCGCGCACGCTGCTCATCATGCTGGGGCTGCCGCTCATGCAGCTCCTCATCTACGGCTATGCCATCAACGTGACCGTCGACCACATCCCGACCATCGTGGCCGATCAGAGCCTCGATGCGGCCAGCCACGCCTATGTCGACGCCATGGTCGCCTCGGGCTTTTTCGACGTGGTGGCCTATGCCCCCAGCCAGGCCGATGTGGTGCGCGCCATCGACGAAGGGCAGGCCAAGGTCGGCATCGTCATCCCGCCCGATTTCGCCGCCCACGTGGAGCGGGGCGAGGCGCAGGCCCTCGTCGTGATCGATGGCGCCGACCTGTTCACCTCGCAGTCGGCCTACAGCGCAGCCACCACCATCTCGCAGGCCCATGCCACCGAGGTAATGTTGGAAAAGGTCGAGCGCTCGGGCCGCCTCGCCGACCCCGCCAGCCTCCTGCCGCTGGATGCGCGCATCCGCATCCTCTTCAACCCGAACCTGAAGAGCATCTGGTTCGTGATCCCGGGCATGGTGGCCATGCTCATGCAGACGCAGAGCATCTCGATGAGCGCGGCGGCGGTGGTGCGCGAACGCGAGTTGGGCACCATCGAGCAGCTCCTCGTCACCCCCATCCGGCCGGGCGAGCTCTTGCTGGGCAAGATTGCGCCCAACCTGGTGTTGGCCCTGGTCAACATGCTCACCATCGTCGCCATGGGCTACTTTTGGTTCGGTGTGCCCTTCCGGGGCAACCTGGCGCTCTTTCTCTGGCTCTCGTTCATGTACGTCTTCTGCGGGCTGGGGCTGGGGCTCCTCATCTCCACCGTCTCGCAGACCCAGACCCAGGCCCAGCAGCTCGTGGGCCTCTCGATGCTGTTGGGCATGATCCTGGGCGGTTTCATCTTCCCGCGCAGCGCCATGCCCCTTATCCCACGGCTCATCGGCAGCCTCTTCCCGCTCACCTACTTTATCACCATCGCACGGGGCATCATCCTGAAAGGGGTGGGGCTGGGCGCCATACGCGAGGATGTGTTTGCTCTGTTCGTCTACATGGTGGTGGTCATCGTCTTCGCCTCCCGGGCCTTCCGGCAGAGGCTCGAGTAGCGGGCACAGGTGCGGTATGCAGAGGTCCCTGGAACGTATCGGCGCCCTGGTGCGGAAAGAGATGATCCGCCTGCTGCGCGACTGGCGCACGCTGATCATCGTGCTCTCGACGCCGCTCCTGACGCTGTTCCTCTTGGGGTACGCCATGCATCTGAACGTCGACCACATCCCGGCAGCGGTGGCCGATATGACCCTCGATGCCCGTGGCCGCGCCTTCGTGGATGCGCTGGCTGTATCCGGAAGTTTCGATATCACCATGCATGTGGCCGATGAGGCGGCCATCCTGCGCGCCATCGACGAGGGGCGGGTGAAGGCAGGCATCCTGATGCCCCCGGGCATGGCCGCCGATATCGAACGCGGGCAGGCGCAGGTGCTGATCATCCTCGACGGCTCGGATGCGCTCACCGTGCAGTCGGGCTACACCGCGGCGGTGGCCATTGCCCAGGCCCAGTCGATGCGCCTCTTGGTCGAGAAGATGGGCCGGCTGGGGCTGCGCAGCGAGGCGCTGCCCATCCAGTCGTCGGTGAGGGTGCTCTACAACCCGGATATGAAGGACCTGGTGTTTCTCATCCCGGGGCTGGCGGCGATCCTGATGCAGTTCATGTCGTTGAACCTGACCGTGATGAGCGTGGCGCGCGAACGCGAGGCCGGCACGATGGAGCAGATCCTGGCCACGCCGGTGCGTCCGGTGGAATTCATCCTGGGCAAACTGCTGCCCAACGTGTTGCTCACTACCCTGGGCCTGGTGCTGGTCGTGGGCATCGGCGTGTTCTGGTTTGGAGTGCCCTTCCGCGGCAACGTCTGGCTCTTTGGGTGGCTGTCGCTGCTGTTCATCGTCTCGGGGCTGGCGTTGGGGCTGGTCGTTTCCACCATCGCCCAGACGCAGCGGCAGGCCCAGCAGATCACCTCGATGCTCCTGATGTTGGCGACCCTGGTCACGGGGTTCATCTACCCCCGCTCGGCCATGCCGCCCCTGGTGCAGTTCGTGGGCGGGCTCATCCCGCTCACCTACTTTACGCGCATCGCCCGCGGCATCTTTAGCAAGGGCATCGGGCTGGCGTTTCTCTGGAGCGACGTGGCGGCCCTCGCCATCTACATCGTGGTGGCCATGGTGCTGGCAGCAGCGACGTTCCGGAAGAGGTTGGATGGATAGGGAACTGGGGAGCTGGAGGAACTGAGCCGACCGTAGGCGCAGCATGCTGCCGCGGAGCTCCAACCGTTCCCTCGGAAGCGAGTCACTATGACCGGCGACATTGCCATCTTTGCCCAAGGCCTTGTGAAACAGTTTCGCACGCCGGGTGGCGCAGTGCGCGCCATCGACGGCATCGACCTGGAGGTGCGCCGCGGCGAGACCTTTGGCCTCATCGGCCCCGACGGCGCCGGCAAGACGACCACCATCCGGGTCATCCTGGGCCTGCTCACCCGCACGGCGGGGCAGAGCGCCATCCTGGGGTACGACTCGATGCGCGATACCTACGCCATCCGCGAGCAGGTGGGCTACATCGCCCAGCAGTTCGCCCTGCCGCCCGACCTGACGGTGATCGAGAACCTGCGCTTCTTTGCGCAGATGCAGGGCGTGAGCGCCGAAGAGCAGCGGCGCCGCATCCCCGCCCTGCTTGACTTTGCCGGCTTGAGCCAGTTCACCGGCCGGCTGGCGGGCCGCCTTTCGGGGGGCATGAAGAAAAAGCTGGCCCTGGCCTGCAGCCTGGTGCACGAGCCCCAGGTGGTGATGCTCGACGAGCCCACCCTGGGCGTCGACCCGGTGAGCCGCCGCGAGTTCTGGAACCTGCTGGGCAACCTGCGCGCCGAGAGGGGCCTGACGATCTTGGTCTGCACGCCCTACATGGACGAGGCCGAGCGCTGTAACCGCGTGGGCCTGATGTATGCCGGGCGTCTGGTGGCCCACGATACGCCCGCCGCCATCAGACGCCGGGTGCCCGGGCGCTTGCTCGAGTTCGTTCCGTCAGACCTGGTGGCCGCCCGCAGCCTGGTGGAGCGCCTCGAAGGGGTGCTCGAAGCCCAGACCTACGGGCTTTTGCTGCACGTCTTTGTCGATGATGTCGCCCGGCGCCGGCCAGAGATCGAACGGGCCCTCGCCGGCGCCGGCATCGCCTGCGAGGGCATGCGCGAGATCGAGCCGCGCATGGAAGAGGCCTTTATCAGCCTGATCCAGCGCATGCAGTCAGGGCCTGCGACCGGCTCCTACGCTGCGCAGAGGTCCGGTTCCGAACCCTGACCGATTGGGAGCGGAGCATCGAGCCCGGATGGCTTCCGCTCGTCGGCAAGCGCGGCCATCGCACCGGGGCGTTCAAGGCGTCGGATCCTATGGAGAAAAGCGACACGAGTACTCCCATTGTAGTCGAAAACCTGACCAAGCGCTTTGGCGACTTTGTCGCCGTGGACCACATCAGCTTCGCGGTGCGCGCGGGCGAGGTGTACGGTTGGCTGGGGCCCAACGGGGCCGGCAAGACGACGACCATCCGCATGCTGCTGGGCCTGCTCAAGCCCAGCGAGGGCCGCTGCCGGGTGTTGGGCTACGACCCGGCCACCCAGGCCAAGGCCATGCAGGCCCACGTGGGCTATATGTCGCAGCTCTTTACCCTGTACAAGGACCTGACGGCGCGCGAGAACATCCGCTTCTACGGCCAGGTCTACGGCCTCTCACGGGCCGACCTGCGCCAGCGCGAGGCCGAGATCTTGCGCATGGCGGGGCTGGAAGGCCGTGCGAACCAGCTCACTGCCAACCTCTCGGGCGGCTGGCGGCAGAGGCTGGCGCTGGGCTGCGCCATTGTGCACCGGCCGCAGGTGCTCTTTCTCGACGAGCCCACCGCCGGCGTCGACCCCATCAGCCGTCGCGAGTTCTGGGAGCTCATCTATGACATGGCCCGGCAGGGCGTCACCATCCTGGTAACCACGCACTATATGGACGAGGCCGAGCTCTGCCAGCGGGTGGGCTTTATCAGCCAGGGCAAGCTCGTGGCCCTCGACACGCCCGCCCGCCTGAAGGAGACACAGATGCGCGGCCAGGTGCTCGAAATCGACTGCGCCGACAGTGATGCCGCGATGCGCGCCCTGCGCGCTGCCCGGGCCAGCGGCGAACTGCCCTTTGCCGAGATCGCCCTCTACGGGGCGCAGATCCACGCCGTCGTGCCCGATGCCCGCGCCTGGCGCGAGCCCGTCCGCGAGCTCTTGCAGGCCCAGGGCATCGCCGTGCGCTCCATCGATTGGATTGCGCCCAGCCTGGAGGATGTGTTTATCTCGACCGTGAGTGAGGTGTAGATATGCGACTCGTACGTCTGTGCAGGCTCGGCCGCGGCCGGGCCCTTGTGGCGGGCCTGGCCGCTATCGGCCTTGGGCTGGTGGCTACCACCGTGGGCCACAGCAATGCCGCCGGCTCACCGCCGCTCGGCACATCGGGCATCATCCGCGCCGATGAGGTCGCCATCGCCAGCGAGTTCGGCGGGCGGGTGGCGGCCATGCCCGTGGCCGAGGGCGATACGGTGCAGGCCGGGCAGGTCCTCGTCCAGATCGATACCAGCCTCCTCGACGCTCAGATCGAGGCTGCCCAGGCCCAGGTCGACACGGCCCAGGCCGCCCTGGCCCTGGCCAAGGCCGGCAGCCGCCCCGGCCAGATTGCCGTGGCCGAGGCGCAGCTGCGCCAGGCCCAGGCCGCCCGCGCCGCTGCCTCGCAGGCCGTCAGCGACCTGGAGGCCCTGGTCGCCAACCCCCAGGACATCAACCTGCAGATTGCCGTCAAAGAGGCCCAGCTCGCGGCCGCCCAGCACAAGCTGGCCTCGGCCGCGGCCAAGAAGGATGCCGCCGAACGGGCCATGCACGACAGCGGCTACTACTCTAGCGAGCTCGGCTCGGCCGCCGCGGCGGCTGCCGGGGCCAGCCAGGCTGCCAACAAGGCCTCGGGCATCCCCGGCATCGGCACGGTGGCGGGGCCCGTGGCTCAGGTGCTGGGCGGAGCCGCCCAGGGCTTCGACCTGGCCCAGCAGCTCACCGACCTGTCGTACATCCCCTACTGGCAGAGCTGGGTCGGGGTGAACGCCCAGTCGGATAGCATCGAGGGGCTACAGGCGGCGCTGGCCATCCTCTATGAACAGCGCAAGAACCCGCAGGAGCTGGTGGCCAAGTTGAGCCAGGCCAGGGCCAACCTGGCCCAGGCCGAGGCGCAGGTGGCAGCGGCCCAGGCCCAGCTCGACGGGCTGAAGGCAGGCGCGTCGCCCGAGCAGATCGGCACCCTCGAGGCACGCGTGGGCCAGGCCAAGGCGGCCCTCGCCGCCCTCGAGAAGCAGCGCGCCATGAGAGAGATTGTCGCGCCCACGAGCGGTGTGGTCCTCAGCGCCGTCACCCATCCGGGCGAGATCGCGGCCCCCGGCGCCACCCTGTTGACCCTGGCCGATACCCGCAACCTCTCGCTGACCGTCTACGTGCCCGAAACCCAGGTCGGGCAGGTGAGGCTCGGCCAGAAGGTGCGGGTCACCGTCGACAGCTTCCCCGGCCGCACCTTCGAGGGCGAGGTGAGCCACATCGCCGACCAGGCCGAGTTCACCCCGCGCAACGTTTCTACCAAGGAGGAGCGGGTCAACCTGGTGTTCGCGGTGGAGATTCGCATCGCCAATGAGGATGGGGCACTCAAGCCCGGCATGCCGGCCGATGTGACCTTTGTTGGTTAGCGACAGTTGAGGCGGGTGGTTATGGTCAAACGAATGGCGTTGTTGGTTGCTCTGGTTGTGTTTGCTGCCGCTCTGGGGGGTGTAGGCATCCGCGCCCGGGCTGCCAACCCGGAGCCCCTGCGGGCCTCGGGCACGGTGTCGGCGCGCGAGGTGCGCCTGGCCAGCGAGTTGGGCGGCCGCATCGCCGCCGTGCACGTCCGGTCGGGCAGCCAGGTGCGCGAGGGCGACGTGCTGGTCGAGCTCGACCGCACCCCGCTCGAGCTCCAGCTCGCCCAGGCCCAGGCCGCCCTGGCCACGGCCCGCGCCGACCTGGCCGCCGCCCAGGCCGGCCCGCGCCCCGAGGAGGTGGCCGCTGCCAAGGCGGCAGTGGCGCTGGCCCAGGCCCAGGCCGATGGTGCCCGCTCGGCCTGGCAGAACGCCCAGGACGTGCTGCAGCACCCCTACCAGCTCGACGCCCAGATCGCCGACGCCCGCACCCAACTGGCCCTGGCCGGCCAGGCGGTGCAAAAGGCCGATTCGGAAATGCGCGGCATCCATCGCCTGCACGACGCCAACGACCCCAACGGGCCAGGCTTTGAGGTCAAGGCCGCCGATGAGGCCTACGCCGCCGCCCAGGCCGACGAAAACACGGCCCGGGTCTACCTGGAGCAGCTACAAGCCATCCGCCAGCAGCCCCTGGGCTACATCGCCCAGGCCCATGCCGCCGAAGGCCAGTACCAGGTGGCCCAAGCGGGGGTGGCCGTGGCGCAGGCGCGGCTCGACGACCTTCTGGCCGGCCCCACGCCCGAGAAAGTGGCCGTGGCCCAGGCCGCCGTGCGCCAGGCTGAGGCCCAGGTGCATGTGCTCGAGGTGCAGCTCGCCAAGGCCACCCTCAAGAGCCCGCTCAACGGCGTCGTTTTGCACCAGGACCTGCAGGCTGGCGAGGTGGCCGCCCCTGCCGCCACCATCCTCACCCTGGCCGACCTGAGCGAGGTGAGCCTGCAGGTGTACGTGCCCGAGAACCGCATCGGCCAGGTGCAGCTCGGCCAGGCCGTGCAGGTGACGGTCGACAGTTACCCCGGCCGCACCTTCGCCGGGCGCGTGGTCCGCATCGGCGACGAGCCCGAGTACACGCCCCGCAACGTGGCCACCGCCGAGGGCCGGCTGAACACCTTTTACGTCGTCGAGATCCACCTGCCCAACCCGGAGGGGCTGCTCAAACCCGGCATGCCGGCCGATGCCACTTTCGAGTAGGGGTCGGGCATGCGGATGGTGCCGGCCTTGCTGAGAGCCACACGGCGGGCCGCACGCTCCAGGGTGCATCCGAGGCGCGTCAGCACGCTCGCGGCGAGCAATCTGTCGGGGGCGCTACGCTGGTGACCGGGCTTCACGCTTCGCGCCGGCCCGGTGCAGGACCTTCCCCCCTTCCTGGGCTGGGGCCGGGCGGCGGCCCGGCGAGAAGCCCGGCTGCAACCCAGGCGATGACGCACCATGAATGCACCTATGCTTCACCGCCAAGCGGGTGGGCCTGGGCTAGCGGGCGCTGCGCACGGGCCGCGCGCCGTCGAGCTCTTCGACGCGGCGGCGGCCGCTATGCCAGCGCACCCAGCCGCTGAGGAGAGAAGCGGGGATGGAGAGGAGGGCATAGCCCAGGAAGACGAGGGCGGCGCGGCGGCTCAGGTCGAGGGGCAAGAGGAAGATGAGCGGCGCGCCCACAAGGAACACCAGCGAGGCGAGCTGCCGGGCGGCGCAGTCCAGGTCTACCGTGCCGTCGCGGCGCGGGTTGCCGCAGAGGCCGTTGACGAGGGGCGGCGCCTTCACGATCAGGCCGCAGTAGCGGTCCTCACGCTGCACGCTGCGCTCCACCAGCCAGCTGCCGGCGCCCATCCACACAAAGAGCAGGAGCAAGAGACCCTCGGGCATGGCACCTCCCATCGCATAACGCCCGCGAGCCTCACGGCGGGCGGGCCGTTGGTCAGGCCACTCTTTTGCCTCCACATTATAGCCCGCGCTCCCGGCGCGGCAAATAGCGGTATGCACATCCCGTCCATGCCGCTCCTTTTGGACCGGCCTCCTGTCGGTGCTATAATCCCCGCAAACCGCATATTCCATCTGCTTTTACGCACTCCAGCGAGCCCGCAGCGAGGAGGACCATGGCCACGCAACTGGTAGAACTCCGGCCAGGCAAGTGGGTCAAGGTGGTCGATGGCCACATTGTTGGCCGGGCAACGCCCGAAGAGGTGGCCGCCTGGCAGCAGGCCGGCCGGGCTCAGGGGCAGGCTACGGCAGACCTGGAGCTCGACATCGACCTCTCGCCCAAGCCGGGCACGGGCCCCGCGCACGCCCTCGACATCTCGCCGCGCCCGGCCTTCGAGCGGCGCCGGAAGGCGGGGCCCGAGGCGGTGGGCGGGGCCACCAAGGCTCCTCCTCGCACGGCGCCGGAGCGCGAGGGGCCGGCGGGGGCCACGGGCAAGGAGCCCGGCGTGGCCAAGGGCGCCGTGGGGCCGGCTCCGCAGCCCAAGGCCGCCCGGCCTGCGCGCAGGGAGGCTACCCGCCAGGAGCGGCCCCAGCCTCCGGCTGCCGAGGCAGCGGGGCCACCCCGCCCTGGGCCGCTGCCTGCGCCACCGCCCGAGGCGCCGGCAGAGGGCACGCCCGAGCCATCCACGGCCCGCGGCGCCCAGGGGCCCAGCTACTGGTGGGTCTGGAACGCCCGCAACCAGCCGGTGGCCGAGTTCCTGGCCGAGTGGACCGCGCGCTATAAGCACAAGTTCGGGCGCAAGGCGACGCTCATCCTCTGCCACCCCGACGACCTGGCCGCCGTCGAGGCCTGCGGGTACAACGCCGAGGTCAGCCCCCTCCTGCGGCCGGGGCATTTCTACCTCACCCACGGCGAAGGGGGTTGAGGGGGCAGCCGGAGGCCGCCCGCCGTCCGCCGCTTTGCGGTTGACCCACCCACCCTATTCAGCTAGACTTGGCCATCGCATTGGAGCTCCGGAGGAACCATGCCCATCAAATTCGGTACCGACGGTTGGCGTGCGGTAATCAGCGACGAGTTCACCTTCGCCAACCTCCGGCATGTGGCCCAGGCCGTCGCCGATATGCTCCTCGAAGAGGTGGAGGGGCGGCGGCCGTCGGTCGTCATCGGCTACGACACGCGCTTTCTCTCCGACCGCTATGCCGCCGAGGTGGCGCGCGTGCTGGCCGCCAACGGCGTCGATGTGGCCCTGTCGCGGGGCGACTGCCCCACCCCCGCGCTGGCCTACGCCGTGGGAGCGCGCCGCGCCGACGCCGGCGTGATGATCACCGCCAGCCACAACCCCCCCCGGTACAACGGCTTCAAGCTCAAAGGACCCACCGGCGGGCCGGCCATGCCCGCCGTAACCGATAAGGTGGAGGCCTGCCTGGCGCGCAACCTGAAGGAGGGGCGCGAGCCCAGGCTGGCGCCCTGGCGCATGGAGGACGGCGACCTGCCGGCGCTCGGCGGCCAGGGCTCGATTGCCCGCTTCGAGCCTCTGCCGGGCTACCTGGCCCACCTGCGCACCCTCGTCCACTTTGACACCATCGCCCGCAGCCGGCTGCGCGTGGTGGTAGACCCCATGTACGGCGCAGGGCGCGGCTACCTGGCCACCTTCCTGCGCGAGATGGGCTGCGAGGTGCGCGAGATCCGCGGCGAGCTGAACCCCGGCTTTGGCGGCATCCACCCCGAGCCCATCGAGCCCAACCTGGGCGCCCTCATCGATGCCGTTCTGGCGGGGCACTACGACCTGGGGCTGGCCACCGACGGCGATGCCGACCGCATCGGCGCCGTCGACGCCCACGGCAACTTTGTGGACCCCCACCGCATCTTTGCCCTGGCCCTCGAGTACCTGGTGGAGGCGCGGGGCCTGCGCGGCAGCGTGGTCAAGACCGTCTCGACCACGCAGCATATCGACCGCCTGTGCCAGCGTTATGGCCTGCCGCTGCACGAGGTGCCGGTGGGCTTTAACCACATCTGCGACTGGATGGAGCGCGAACAGGTGCTCATCGGCGGCGAGGAATCGGGGGGCATCTCTATCCTCGGCCACATCCCCGAGGGTGACGGCCTGCTCATGGGGCTGTTGCTGCTCGAGATCGTTGCCGCGCGCGGCAAGGCGCTGCACGAGCTGGTGGCGGGGATGATGGCCGAGCTGGGGCCGGTGCACTATGGCCGCGATGACCGCCAGACCCGGCCCTTCGACAAGAAGGAGCTGGTGCGGCGGCTGGTGGCTCATGTGCCCGAGCGCATCGCCGGCCTGCCGGTGAGCCGGGTCGACAACTCGGATGGGGTCAAATACCGCTTCGGCGACCAGGGCTGGCTGCTCATCCGCCCTTCGGGGACGGAGCCGGTGCTCCGCGTGTATGCCGAGGCGCCCGACCGGCCCACCGTCCGCGCGTTGCTGGAGGCTGGCGCCGCGCTGGCCGAGCAATGATCGAGTGGGCTGCCGCCAAGTCACCCCAGTTCTGGGAGATACCCGGCCTCCACCGGAGCGCTTGCTTGCCTTCCTCCAGAGCCTGGCGTATAGTGTAGGGGGGAGGTGGCGCATGAGGTGGCAAGAGTATATCGTCGTCGACCCTGGCGTCTGCCACGGCAAGGCGTGCATCAAAGGCACGCGCATCATGGTGTCGACAATTCTCGACAACCTGGCGGCGGGGCTGACACCCGATGAGATCATCCGCAGCTACCCGGCATTGAGCCGCGAGGCGGTGCACGCGGCTATCGCTTACGCAGCGGACCTGAGCCGCGAGCGCTCCGTGTCCATGCCAGCGTAGGGGCTTGGGATGCGCTTCAAGGTCGACGAGAACCTGCCGGTCGAGGCCGCAGAACGACTGCGCCAGGCGGGCCACGATGCAACCACAGTAGCGGAGCAGCGCTTGAGCGGGGCAACGGACGCGAGCCTGGCAGCCCTCTGCCAGCGTGAGAGGCGCATCCTCGTGACGCTTGACACCGACTTTGCCAACATCCGCAACTACCCCCCGGAGCAGTATCCAGGCATCATCGTCCTCGCACTGACGCGCCAAGATAAGGCCCATGTGCTCGACGTAACTGCTCGTCTCATGCAATTGTTTGCAACGGAGGCCGTCGAGCATCGTCTCTGGGTTGTCGAGGAAGGGCGAGTGCGGATCCGGGAGTAGGTTCGTGGGGTTTGGCCGGGGGAATCAAAAACAGGTTCTCCTGGCGGTGACCTACTCTCCCGGGGGCCTGCGCCCCAAGTACCATCGGCGCTGGAGGGCTTAACTGCCGGGTTCGGGATGGGACCGGGTGTGCCCCCTCCGCTCCAACCACCAAGAGAACCTGTCTTTGGCTGTTACGTGTTGCGTACTGCGTGCCACGCGCACCTGGCGACCTTACGCAGTACGCATTACGCAGTACTCTGTAGTACCCTAACAACTGAACAGAATGCGCCCTCTCAAGCCCATCACGTATGAAGTAGATTAAGCCCTCGGCCATTAGTACGGCTTAGCTCAAGGCCTCGCAGCCCTTACACTCGCCGCCTATCAACCTGGTGGTCTCCCAGGGGCCTTACCCGGTTGCCCCGGTGGGTGACATCATCTTGGGGCAGGCTTCCCACTTAGATGCTTTCAGCGGTTATCCTTGCCAGACGTCGGCTACCCAGCAATGCACCTGGCG
>Ga0078972_1005815_pt1 | contig 30596 bp, 28 predicted proteins | sample YelNatPaOPGAMG01_FD_67568 | JGI IMG/M metagenome (GOLD analysis project Ga0078972, IMG submission 67568) | Hot spring thermophilic microbial communities from Obsidian Pool, Yellowstone National Park, USA - OP-RAMG-01 (SPADES assembly) (version 2) | ecosystem: Environmental > Aquatic > Thermal...
AACAGAGCTGTGGTCAGGGCCAATCCCAGCATGGCGCGAGAGAGGTTGCGTGTCATGGAGTCTCCTTGCGAGGGCCGTGGTCCGTTGGGCGGGCGTCGGCCCCTCGGTTGTTTGGATGATTCTGCCTTGGTTCGGGATGCGGATCTGCGGCGCGGCGTAGGGGCAAGGGCAGGGGCGGCTTCGGGCGAGCTCATCGATTGGATCCCGGCCGGCGGATGGTAAAATACGAAGTAGAGCCTTGGCGCGGCCGACAGACGCCACGCCGGGGCCGGATCCCCGGTCGTCTAATGGTAGGACAGCGGCCTTTGGAGCCGTGAATCGAGGTTCGAATCCTTGCCGGGGAGCCACATCCCAAAACCATAACTTCCCGCCGCCCCGATTTGCTTGACGCCATCGCCGTTTGCGGCCGCCCGTTATCCCAAACATTCGCCAGTATTTGCGTTTCGGCGCGGTTCTCCGGTTGGAAATGCCTCCAACCGGGCCACGCGCTGAACCATCATGGTTCCGTTCGTGGGCCTCTCTGAACCCTCCAAACTCTCCGTTTTCTCCGTTGACAGGTCCGCGTTTGTTGACAGGCCGATCCAGAGAGGCACCCCGGTTGGACACTTTCGAACTCGCCAGCGAGACGATGGACAGGGAATCCGTGGTTACTACAGTGTGATACCATTGGACTGACGGAGATTTCCATGGTGAAAAAGCTGACCAAGCACGGGAATAGCCTGGCGCTGGTTATCGACCGGCCTATTCTCGATCTGCTCAAGATCGACGCCGAAACTCCTCTCGACATCAGCACCGACGGACAGCGCTTGATCGTATCCCCCGCAGCAACGTCTGAACGCCGGGCGAACTTCGATGCTGCTCAGGAATGGGCCCACAGGCGTTACGGGAAGGCCTTCAAGCGGCTGGCGGAATAGCGCTCCACGGAAGCCGTCGTGGAACCTCTGTTTCTATCGCTTGAGGAGGTGCTGGAGATCCACCGCCAGCAGATCGAACGCTATGGCGGCGCCTCCGGCGTCCGGGATCTTGCGCTTCTCGAATCTGCTATCGCCCAACCGCAGGCCAGCTTCTGGAAAGAGTTCTTGCACGCCTCCATCCCCGCCATGGCCGCTGCCTACCTGTTCCATATCTGCCGCAACCACCCGTTCGTCGACGGCAACAAGCGCGTGGCGGCGAACGCCGCCATCACTTTCTTGCTGATGAACGATTGGGAGCCGACTTTTACCGAAGATGCGCTGGTGGATGCAGTGCTCGCCGTGGCCTCTTCCTCGATGACGAAAGAGGACCTCGTCCAATTCTTCCAGGTCCACTCTGCCCCTCGTTTGAACAACGACGGTTGAGAGCGTGCCCGGTTGGACACTTTCGAACTCGGCTGAGTATCTATTGACAGAGCCAGACGACGCGCCAGGCCGCGAAGCGGAAGCCGTTGTGGGCCGGAAGGACCGGCACCCATGGATTTCCGAGATCGGACCACGCGCGATGCTGTCGCTGACATCGCTCAGCTTCATTAGCGTGTCGCGTGTCTGCGTCAGCGATGCCAACTGCCCGTGCTCTTTATCCTTCATGCGCCCCTCCGGCAGCATGTTCTTCGACAGGTACAGCATAAGCGCCCGCGCGTCGTGCGGATCGGTTTTCTTCACCGACTGGCGGATGACTTTGAACTGGCTGGTGTTCACCACCACCACGCGCACCACATGTGGGACCACCACGTCAAAGAACACCCTGGTGTTACCCGTGATCTCCACTACGATTTCGTCGCTTGGCCGCAGCTTCTTCACGAACTTCCCCAGATCCTCCAGCTCCCACTCGGTCACGTACGTGCGTTCGTTCTCCAGCCGGATGCAGCATGTGAACCGGTTGCGGTGCAGATCGATGCCGATATATCGTGAGCGCTACGTAAACCCCATCTTTAGATTCCCGGAGCCTTGGCTCACAGTGGAGTAATGCGAGAGCGGAATCGTGAAGCGCGGGCGAAGTGGAGGCGCTTGGTTGCGGAGCAGGGCGCGAGCGGCCAGAGCGTAGCGGCGTTCTGTCCAGAACGCGGTCTTCCCACGTCGCAGTTCTACACCTGGAGGAAGCGATTGCGCAGCCCCTTCGCCGAACAGTTTCTGGAAGTGCAGGTCGCCAGGCAGGCGGCGCGGCCGATACCGCCCAAGCAAGACACCATTGAGATACACCTGGCCGAAGGCCGTTGGCTACGGGTGGAACCGGGTTTCGATCCGGAGCATTTGCAGACGGTGCTGGCCGTGCTGGAGGCGCGGGCTTGACCAGCCTTCCAAGTCTGCGTGCGCTGGACCGGGCGCAGAGGGCGCGCATCTGGCTGGCGGCTGAAGCGACCGACATGCGCTGCGGTTTCGACCATCTGGCCGAACGGGTCCGCGCTGTGATCGGGCAAGACCCGCTGGGCGGCCACTTGTTCGCATTCCGCTCGCGCCGCGGAGACCGGCTGAAGGTCCTCTTCTGGGACCGCGACGGCTTCATGTTATGGTACAAGCGCCTGGAGGCGGGCGTGTTCAAGCTGCCGAAAGTGGAGGCCGGGGCTCGCTCGGTGGAGCTGCGAGCCAGCGAGCTGGCGATGGTGCTGGACGGAATCGACATGTCGCGGCTGGTGCGCGTTCCGCGCTACGAAGGTGCACAGAAAGTCAGTAACCGAGTAACTACTTTATAACGACTCACGCCTTACTCTTTGTGACGGTGAACGGCACAGAGTTCGTCGAGTTACCCGAAGACAGCGAAGCGCTGAAAGCGGTTGTGCGCACGCTGCTCGAGGAGCGCGACCGCGAAAAGCAGCGGGCCGAAGAACAACAGCGCCGCGCCGACGAACTCCACATCTAGAAGTTGCGGCTCGAGCAGGAACTGGAACGTTACAAGAAGTGGTATTACGGGCCGCGCGCGGACCATCTGCGATCAGGCGGCGAGGTGGCGCAGATGCTGCTCGACTTCGCCGGAGATCTGGACCGGAAGCCGGTTCACGCCGAAGATGTCACAGCGGCGGCGGAGCCTGTCGAGGAGTTACGCCGCGTAAAGTACGCCTGTCCGGCCTGCGAGAGCCTCGGCGGCAATCCTGCAATCGAAACGGCGGCCAAGCCGGAAGCGCCCATCGACAAAGGGCTGGCCGGGCCGGGACTGCTGGCCTACATCGTCACGAGTAAGTTCTCCGACTATCTGCCGCTTTACCAAATGGAAGATATCTTCACGCGGCAGGGATTCGAGATTTCGCGGCCGACGCAGTCGGTCTGGTGCGGCGATGTCGCGGATTTGGTGGAGCCGTTGTACAAGCTGATGGCGGAGCGGGTGCGGTCCTCCCACGTGGTGGCGACCGACGATACGATCCTGCCGATGCTGAGTCCGGGCAAGGCGGCCAAGGCGCGGATGTGGGTGTATGTGGGCGACCAGAAAAACCCATACAACATCTTCGACTTCACCCTCAACCGTGGCCGGGACGGTCCGAAGTATTTTTTCAAGGATTACCGGGAGGTTTTGCCGGCCGACGCCTATGCCGGCTACAACGGCGTGGTGGCGGGCAACGAGATCACGCGCGCGGGCTGTTGGGCGCACGTGCATCGGAAGTTCGTCGAGGCGGAAAAGTCGTCGCCGGAGATCGCGCGGAAAGTGGTGGGGTTGGTGCGCGCGCTCTACGCGGTGGAGCGGCAGGCGCAAAGTCTCGCGCCGGCCGAACGGCGGCGATTCTGGCGAGCCTGACTAGCAGCTGCCGACGCCACGACGTTGATCCCCAGGCGTACCTGACGCAGTTGCTGGTGAACCTCCCGTCGCTGCGCGTGCGCGATCTCGCGGCTTGGCTGCCGGATGAATGGAAGGGGCGTCAGGGCGCTGTGCCGGCCGGCCTTCCAAAGTAGGCGCCACCGGCATCGCCAACCTGTGGTTCACATGGCGGTCACTTCACAGAGAACTCTTTCACGCTGCCCATTGCGCGCGGCAATCGGCCGTCCTCAGATTGGATTGATCTTTTGGGGCCTATTGCAGAAGCAGCAGGCCAATAGCCGCCAGTTCACGGTAAAACTCCAGCCGGGTCTGTGTCTGGACCGATTGGAGCCAAGGCACAATCCAATCAAGATGTTCCGACCGGAAACGCGCCAAAAGGTCCGGGTCCTTGCCGGATTCCAGCAGGTGTGCGTAGAACATCAGGAGATAACCGCAGTGATCGGCGGGTTCGGTTTCCGCAGAAGGTTGCACCTCCTCGCGGCGATACCAGCGCAAAGCGCGGAGGTGAGACTCCCCCATCAGCCGCGGCGGCGTGTCGTGAGCGGACTGCCACGGTGGACAGGGGGCACCGGCGGGATCCAGGAAGAGGCGAACGAATTCCCGCTCCAGATCTTCGGGATTCCGGGGAACCGCCAGCAACAACGAGTAAATCATTTCGCCGAGCGGATTCGCGGGATCAAGCTCCGACGCGGCCTCGTTCAGTATCTCACTCAGTTTCCCGGCGTCGGATTGCAGGAAGGCGATCCCGAGTAAGGAATAGAGCGCCGCAGGAGCATATTCGGTTTCAGTCATGCGATATCTCAGCACGGCTCAATAGCGACCACAGCATCCATGATGCCGGCGGCACCCGCGAAGTTGCCCGCCGCCATCACTTCTTCGATGCTCTGGTCGGGAATTACATCGCCATCCCTGGCTCCACGGCCACCTGCTACCTTCAAGAGTTTTGAACGTTGACCGTACCCGTGGGCCACCATGACCACATCCGGCCGGAGTGTTTCGACCAGATGGGCGGGCAGTTCGATAGCGCCCACCCGCGAGCGCAGGCGCACTGTCTGGCCTTCGACGACCCCCAACTTTGTGGCTAGGGCCGTGCTTATATTGGCCACATTGACTGGAAGCATCTCAGTTAGAATCGGATTATTCTCTGTAGTATTCCGGCGCTGGAACGCGGGGATGTAGGTCAGATAGAAATACGGATACTCACTCGAGGGCAGGTCGCGCTTCTCTTTCCAGACCGGCAACGGGTCGTAGCCCTTCGCCGCGAATTCCGGCACGAACACCTGGCACTTGCCGCTCGGGGTTTTGAAGGTAGTGCTTGGGACGAATTCGGCCGGTTGGCTATACACTCCTGTCTGCGCAAATTCGGCGAAGTTTGTGGCAATTCCAGCCCGTTTCGTCTTTTCGTCGAGCAGTACCGACGGATTGATCCAGCTTCCGTCAGAGGTCTTGAAATAGTTTGGCGCGAGGCGCTTGCCCAGTTCAACCGCCACATAGGCGATGCTCTTGGATTCAAACAGGGCGGGAACGACGGCTTGGCGTGCAAGCACGATTGGGTACTTGGAACTCATCTCTCGCGTGACTAGGTCGTTCGCTTCCAGATAGATTGTGCCTGGAAGGACGATATCGGCCAGGGCGGTGACGTCGTTCGGCAGGAAGTCGTAGACCGCGATGAACGGAACCGATTTCAATGCTTCCGTGATCCGCAGCGGGTTGGGGAAGCCCAAAATCGTGTACTGGTTGAAGAAGGCCACCTGAATCATGCCGGGAAACTTATTGAGCATGCCATCGGCGAGGGTGCTGAACATGCCGCCGCCGTCCTCGAGTACGAGCGGCAGTTTGTCCTTGCCATCCACGCGGCGGCCTCGCTTGGGCGGGTAGGCAGGGGGCGGATACACCGCATCGACGGTGGGGATCGCCAGCGTACGCGCCGCGTATCTCCCGCCCGGGCGGTCGATCGTGCCGGCCAGGATATTCAGGACATTGATGGCCTGGACCAGTTGCGATCCGTTGGTATGGTTCGCGCACAGTGTTTTCTTGTGGGCCGGCACAACGGCGGGACGGGTTTGCCCGAATTCACGGGCGATGCGGCGAATCGCGTCGGCGGGAACCTCGCTTTGCTGTTCTGCCCATTCCGGGGTGTACTGGGCGAAATGCGACCGGATCTGGGTCTCGTACGCGGGGAAATTAGTGTAGTTGGTGACGAAGTCCTGATCGTACAGATTCTCGCTCAGCAGCACGTTAATCATAGCCAGGGCGACGGCGAGATCCGTGCCCGGACGGATCGGGAACCACTCGTCGGCAAATCGGCCAGTCGCCGAGTACTGCGGGTTGAAGCAGACTACCTTGGCGCCGTTGGCCTTGGCGTCCACGATCCCGCGAGCAAATACGAGTTTGCCCTTCGCCAGAAGGTCCCAACCGAATAGGACGATGTACTTCGAGTTCACGAAATCGTATGCCCAAGCCATCGGTCCCGTCATGTACCGTTGCACGATCCGGTTAACCAGATAGCACTCGTCGAGGTGATCGACGCGGTTCACAATGCCGATCGAGTTCAAAAAACGGGTCCAGATGTCGGGAGACGGGCGGGAGACCACCAGGACCGATTCGGCTCCGTATTGAGCGATAGCGTTGCCGAACTGCGCGGCAATGGTATCGAGCGCTTCAGTCCAAGAGATGCGGACCCAACCGGGGTCGACGTCGAACCCCTTGACCGGGTTGGTGCGTTTCATCGGATATTTCAGGCGGTCGGGATCGTAGAGGAGGCCGGCGCCGGCTCCTCCCTTGGCGCACAGGCCGCCGCCACCGCCGTTGTTGTCACCCGGTAGTCCTTGCAGAAAACGCAAGACGCCATCCTGCACTGTGGCGCGCAGCCCGCACCCCGAGTCGCAGATTCCGCAGGAACTTGTCAGCACTTGTGTCCCAGCGGCCGGGGTAGCCGCTTGAAACATCTCGTCAAAGGCGCCGCGAAGTCGGCTGCCGGCAAGCAACGAACCACCGGCCGCGCCTGCAAGTCGAAACAATGATCTTCTTGTCAGCATGATGACCTCACCATCCTTGCGTAATGAACCGAATGTGTGGATGAGTGTATTGGGGATCAGTAAAGCCATCCACCTGGCCCTGACCCTGAGCGGCGATATCTTCCCACTTTCCCCACTTCAACGCACCCGTCGGGCAGTTGGTCGCGCAGGCCGGCTGGAGGCCCTGGTCAATCCGGTCGTAGCACATGGTGCACTTTTCCATCTTCCGTTTCTCGGCGTTGAATTGAGGTGCCCGGTACGGGCAGAACTTCTCACATTCCCGGCATCCTACGCAGATGCTCTGGTCGATATAGACAATGCCGTCCGGTCGCCTCTTGATCGCCTTGACCGGGCAAACCATCATGCACCATGCCGTCTCGCAGTGATTGCAGGCCAAAGAAAGGGTCTGCACCTGCGGAGCAGGGTAAGGAGCCAATTCCCGAACCCGCACCTTGCGGTATCGAACATTAATGAATGTCGGGACGGCGTTCCACTGTTTGCAGGCGGATTCGCAGCCGCGGCATTCAATGCAGCGTTTCGGATCAAGCAACCATCCGTATGACATCAAGACCTCCCAGCTGAAACATATTTGATTATACTCACCTGTTTTACCAACACAATGTCTTTAACGCAGCCCCGGCGGCTCTTGGCGAGCTTGAAAAACGTCCGGGGGCCAGCTTGGCGATAAAGAAGCTGGTCAGCCACTCGGCCTGGATGACCGTGCCGTCGCGCTTGTGCTGACGATACCGCATGACTCGGACCGTGGGCCAGCTCACCGACCTCATCGTCGGCGGCCGCCGACGGCCTACCCCTCATCCATGTTCCGAAACGGCTGCGCAGCCGGCCCGGCCAAAACCATGGAATCGCCTGGCATGGAAACGCCATCACGGGGTGATTCCATTCGGCCTTTTCCGATGGCGCACCGGCCTACTCGTTCGACAACGTCCGCTACTAGCGACGATGAGACGGCGAATCTTCCGGAAGGCGTCAACCGCCAACGGGAACAAACGTCTTCCGCCAACTCCGTCCGGACGACTAAGAGCAAGACGATCGGGCCAGCGCCAACGATTTCGTCCAAGCTGCGCGCCCATCCCAATCCCCGCAGTTCGAGTGGTCCCACTTCATCGACAACGGCGACATCCACGTCTGCCAGGCGCCTGGCGTCCAGGGCCGCGCGTCCGAGATCCAATCCCGGAGGAAGAAACCGGAATCGCCCCGTGGTTTCCAGCGCTTCCGTCCCAGGATTGGTGCGGGCGAGTGGGAGTCTCTCGCCGCTCGTGAGGTCCACAACATCGAATCCAGACCGCAGCCCGTCTGTCCAATACCCGGGCGCAAGAATTCCGCCGACACGCAGATGGCGGCCTCGAAGTGCCTCCACCACCAGTCCGGCGAAGCTGGTTTTGCCCTCGCCCTTCTCACCGGTGATGAGGAAGACAGCCGGCGTCCGGCGCTCTCCTTCAATGATAGCTCCGGCTAGGCCGACCAGCTCGGATAAGCATTGTCGCGGTTCTCGCCACCGCGAATGCATTTCAGATAGCGCGGACGTAAACTCAGGCAGCGTGAAAAAAGCCAGATTAAGAGCGTCCGAAAGCCCCACCAGCCCATGCTGCTCGAACCAGTTGAGGATCCTCGGGTTCCGGAGTTCCACGCTGGCGAGGCTGAAACCCACGATGATGAGCCCCGCGCGGCAGACCATGGCCATCCCTGCCGCGAACCCGTTCCACCACGAACCGCCCGGCGTCACCACACCGCCCAGCAGGAAGCCGGAAAATACCAGCACTGCGCCGAGTTCAGCCCACAACCTGAAGCGGCGCAGGCGTCTCCGCAAAGACGGGTATAGGCGTAAAGCCAGAGTCCCATAAAGAACCGTAACGAGAATATCCCCCCACAATGGCAATCGCGCAAGCAGGAAGAGGATTGTCACCAGCACAGCCACGAAGCCAACCAGCCGCGGTATGGAGAAAGATACTCCCCGGGCCGTTTGCAGCCAACGGGGCCGACCGGTTCGGAGCGCTTCAGATGGCGGCGCAGACCGTGGGTACTTACCTCTGGTAATGAGATACCAACCCGAAAGCGCTGCCACCATCCCCACTCCGCACTCCAGAACCAGCAATGCGCCGAGGACGTGAAAACCGTTAACTCCAGTAAATTGGAGTGTTCGTGCGGCATAACGGCAAGCCTCCAGGTACAGCGTTGCGAAATTGGGGCCGAAAGTGACAAACAGGTTGAGAATCTTCTGAATCAGCGTCCAGGAGACAGCCAAAGCTCCTCCGATCGCAGCCGATACGCTGTTCCTGCCAAACACGGCGAAGGCCGCTTCCACGAGGATCCCTTCGAACAGGATACCGGCCATTGGTCCAAGAATCACGGCGCTCGGCGAGATGGACTTCATCGCGGCGCATATGAGAGCGGTCCGCCACGCGAGTCCCCGCTCCGGCCACAAACGTTGACCGGCGGCAAGAAAGAAGACGCCTCCGGAAGAAAGAACCATCCCGGCCAGCGGAACGTGCAGATTGTGCAGCAGGCTGCCCCAGAGAATCTCGAAAGCAGCCCACAGGCTCCCCAGCACGGCGGCCTTCCGCCACAGTCGTGCCGGCGGCTCAGAAACGATAGCGCAAGTTGATGAAGACATTGCGGCCTTCTTCCGGATAACCTTCCACCAGGAAGTAATTGCGATCCAGCACGTTTTGGACACAACTTTGGACGCTCATTTGGTTGGATAACCGGATCGTCGCGCTCAATCCGAGCAGAACGAAATCTCCGGCCCGCAGAACCCGCCCGGCGTCGTTCTGACACCACCGGCCACCCTCATATTTTACGTCGGCGAAAGCTGTGGCGCGGGAACCCAGCCGCCAAGCGGCCGAGGCGCCAGCCTTGTGGCGGGGCGTATCCACCAGAATCAAAGCGGGGTTGGCGTCATTGCGTCGGCTCAAATAAGTATAATTCACATTAGCTGAGATCTTTGTAGTCATTTGACTTCGCACGCTGAACTCCGCGCCCCGATACGTCGCCCGGCCGAAGTTGCGCATCTGGTAAAGGTTCCGTTGTAAGAAGAATTGTTGCGCGGAGTTGTGGACGATGCTCCAGAAACCGGCAAACTTCACCCAGGTGCGGGCCATAACCATGCGCCGGTAACCCGTCTCGAAATGATCGGCTCGTTCTTCCCTGAGATCGGGATTCGGGGTCGCCAGCCCCAGCCGGTAAGAGTAGCGCTCCTTCATGGTCGGCAACCGCGTTTTGCGCGCAAAGGTCAAGTACAGAGTGCCGCTGTGATCCGGCTGGAAGAGCAGGCCCGCCTGCGGATTGAACGCCCACAGGGAAGAAGCCGGGAAGGGCAGAATTTAGCCATTTTGCTAATCCTCGGCGTTCAAAACATCGAGATAGTCCGCCCTAAACCCAAGCACTCCGGTCCAGCGGGCCTTCAGACGCACGGTGTCCTCGACCCCGGTTGACCGAGGTTAAAGGGGGTCCCGGGCTGGCTCCTTTCGTAGTTCTCCAGCAATGCCCGCAGACTCCGCAGTTCCGCCACCAGGGCGACCCGATCCGCGGCGGGTGGCGGTCCGGCCGAAGTCCTGAAAGTGGTTCCTCGTGGGAAAATCAAAACTGTGGTGCTGGCTATCAGTTACCGCTGCTCACAAAGGACTGCCGTAGAAACCGCCGGGCCGGCGGCAGGGCGCCTGATTCAAGAACAATTGGGGGCTCATACTTGCACCTCTCGAATTCCCCCGGACGAAAAGGACCAAATCGCCCGGGCCTTGAGGCTTTACAGCCACGGGCATTCCATCGATCTTGTGCTGGCCATGGGCGGCACCGCATTTGTGCCGGAGGATGTGACGCTGATAGCCGTGCTCTCCCGCGCCGTCTCCGGCATCCGCGGCACGGCGTTGATCCTATCCCTGCCTGGCTCGGAACGCGCGGCCATGGAGAATCTTCAGGCAATTCTCCTGGCGCTCGGACATGGCCTGGCGAAACTGCGCACGGACGCATCAGACTGCCACCCTGTGCGGAGAGCCGAGGTGGGATGAAGTCCGAACTTCCTGCTGTTGCGATTTGGGGCTGGAGCGGTTCGGGCAAGACCACGCTCGTTGTAGAGCTCGTGCGGCGTTTCACAGCCCGCGGCCTGCGGGTTGGGGTGATCAAGCATGACGTGCACGGGGTGGTTCAGGCGGGCGGGGACAAGGACTCAGACCGCTTCTTTCAGGCGGGCGCAGATACCGTGGTCATCGGTCCCGGGGAGGTATTGCAACGCCTGCATCCAGGGCCAGGCCGCTCTCTGACCGAACAGGTTGCCGAGCTGGACTCTGTTTGCGACCTGGTGCTTTGCGAAGGTTTTAAGACAGCACGCTTTGCCGTGAAACTCTGGCTGCGGAGCGCACCACGTGAGCAGCCGCCTGCGGGTGCCGAAGGCGTGTGGCGGATTCTCGACCCCTACGAGGACCGGGCCTCCATTGTGGAAGCGAGGATCGAGGAGTGGTTGAAGGCGCGCGTGGCCGCTATACCCGTCTGTGGCGGGGTTTTGATCGGCGGCGCCAGCCGGAGAATGGGGCGCCCGAAACACCTGATGGAGCTCGGGGGGCAAGGCTGGGCCGAGCGTGTAGCACGAGTGTTGAGCGAGCGGGTGCGACAAGTGGCGCTGCTCGGGGATGGGCAGATCCCGGCCGCCTTGAGCTCTCTCCCTGTACTGCCGGACGTAACGGCTAGACAAGGACCGCTGGCCGGAATACTGGCGGCCATGCGCTGGCAGCCGGAAGCCGCGTGGCTGATTGCGGGCTGCGACCAGCCGTTGATTTCGGTTGCAGCGTTGAATTGGTTGCTTGGCCTGCGCCGGCCCGGAGTGTGGGCGATCCTTCCGCGGCGTTGTGGCAGTGGCACCGTGGAGCCGCTGCTTGCACTCTATGAACCCCGCGCACGGCATCTGCTAGAGCGCGTCTCGGCGCCGGCTGAGCTGGCGGGGATGCCAGGCGTGGTTACGCCGGAGATTCCAGAGGGCCTGGAATCAAGCTGGGAGGACGCGGACACACCGGAGGAAGCCGCCCGCAAGTTCGGCACGTCGGGGAGCATGCTTGGTGGCGGCTCCGCGTAGGGAGAAACCACGCCGCGCCGGCCTCCCGCCCGCTGTCTGGAACGTCGATTCCCCGTTTTTGCCCCACTTGCTCCACTCGCCCTCACCGCTATGGACGGATTACGGACGAGGTCCAGTTCCTCTTCGGCAACGCCCACCGCGTGATGCGCGACCCCCTTCCCTTTGTCGCGCCACAACGAGCAGTTCATGCCTGGCCTGCGCACCTGCAACGGCGGCGCGACGTGGGAACCGCTCGAGTACATGGGCATCGCGCAGGCGCTGCCCGACGCCTACAAGACGACCTACGACTTCCTGGTCAACAACGAGGGCTACGGCCTACCCGCCACGCGCCGGCTGCCGTACGTCGACTACGGTCTGGTGCTGATGTCGGCGGTAACCGTCGGGCCCGATCCGCAAACCCTCCAGACGGCCTCCTACGGCGCGAACCGGCTTGGCCTCGTGGCCGGCGGCTTCGTCTTCCTCGATCCTGGCGGCGCGAACGAGGAGTACGTCCGCGTGGTCAGCGCCGATCCTGAGAACCAGTCATTCCAGGCCATCGTGACCAAAGACCACGCCGCCAGTGAGCGCATACGACCAACGATCTGGCCAGCACCGGTGCTCAACGAGGGCGATGACTTGGCCTTCGATATTCTGGCCGTCGCGTCGCCGGATTCGGGATCGGACCTGAGCGTGGTGATTCAGACCTGAGCGAATTACGATACCTTCTTCAGCCCAGCTTGGATGGCCCGCTTCAAAACGGTTTGGTAACCGATGCCTTCTTTGGCGGCGATCCGTTGCGCGCGTTCCAGGTCAGCTACCGGCAACCGGATCGAGATGGCCTTGGTCGCCTTGGCCTTGGCTCTCTCCACCAAGTCGGCGAGAACTTTCGCATCAGTCTGCGGGATCGGCGAACCCGGCGAACGCAATAGGGTCCCCTGCTTCAGCGCGCGTTCGAACTCCCGCTGTGTCTGCCGCCGGCCTTGTGGCGTCGTATACCACGCGGCTTCGGCACTCATGGACTCCAATTCAGCTTTCGATTTGCGGGGCATAGATCCTCCTTTCGGCCTGATTCATCGTGTACGCCGTGACGGTACGAAATCGTTTCCGGCGGATCGTGAACACCACAACGAGGTAGCGTCCCGACGCTGTCTTGCCAAGCAGCTTCCAACGTTTCTCGCCCGCTTTGGGCGCAGCCGGGATGATGACATGCCGTCCTCTAACCGCCTCTTCGACCTCCTGAGGCATGACGTCGTGCGCCGCCACGTGCCCGACGTTGTGCACGTCCCAGTCAAAACCGATCAGGTGGTCGAGCACAACTCCAGTATATACGGATCATGTATATACAATCAAGACCGTCACTTGAGGCCGTGATGCCTTCCGATCCGCTCCTCCTCTTCGACCCCCGCCGCACGATCCAACTCCAGGGCTTCTCCGGCCGCGCCGCGACCACCACGCTCCACGACGCCACCGAGACCGGCTTCCAGATCTCGGGCATCTTCCAGGCGGCCGAGGACTTCGCCAACGTCCAACTCTTCTCAGCCTACGACTACTTCAACCACCTCCGCCTGAAACCGCTGCCAGTCACAGATCTCTCGGTGCTGAAGAGTCGCATGGTGGACGCGCCGGCGCCCGACTACGGCGAGCAGCCAAGCCTCCTCGCGACCGAGCAGTTCACCACAACGAACACATCCTGCGAACTGAAACTGCGGCTCGCGGGCCCACTGAGCCAGTTCGGGCGCGATGCCAACGGCATGCCCGTGCGCGTCTCGGTCGATGGTGAGAACAAAATCGTCCGCATCGAGAAGAAGGACGATGAGTTCGGCGCGACCTCATTTGCCACTGCCGTCGAAAGCGCAGCCAACGATCGCGTCTACCGCTTCACGTTTCCCCTCGCCACGCTCTCCGGCTACCGGAACGGCGACCGGACTTCGCTCGTCCCGGTGCCTGCCAACGACATCGTCAAGATCCACCTGACGTTCGCGCCGCGCTTCGAGGATGTGGAATACGGTCTGGCCGCCCGGCGTCCGAGTGCATGTACTTGGCGGGCATTTATGGCCCACCCGACCCGCCGATGCGCGAGGCGTATGGTATGTGGCGCAACCGTGGCCTGTACTCGCCTGCAGATGCGTTCTCGGCGAAGCCGTTCGAAACAATTACCACGATGCCGGTCTACGCCGGCGACACGACCATCAGCGTCGAGTCCACGGGCGTGGGCTTCCCCGACGAATACGGCATCCTCTCGATCAACGACGAGCTGGTCGTCTACACCGGCAAGACGGCCACGCAATTCACGGGCTGCCAGCGCGGCGCATTCGGCACCGTCGCGGCGCAGCACACCTCCGGCGTGACCGTACGCGCCAACATGGTGTCGGCATACATCAAGGCCCTTCAGGAAGCCGTTGTCGCCATTAAGCAGGATCTCGGCACAGCGTCGAGCCGGAATTACGTCCGCAAGGACGGCGCGGTGACAATGACCGGCCAGAAGACGTTCGTCGACGGCGCGGAATTCGGCTCCGGCAATAAGGCGGCCACCGGGTTGGTCCGGCTGCCCAACACAGGTGCGGTGAAGTGGCGCAAGGCCGACGGTTCGGGCGATCTGGGCCTGGCGCTGAACGCAAACGACCGGCTCGTGGCCGACGCGATCATCGACTTCGCGCCGGGACAGACGTTCGGCGCGTTCTCCTATCCGGACGCCGGCTATGGCAACAAGGGCATCGTCCAGGTCGATGCAGCGGGAGGCCTTGCCGTCGAGTCGGGCGTGGTGTCAATGGCTCCGTCCGGGGCATAGCCTGGCGGCGCCTACTCGAAGGTCACTGTCGACGCCAAGGGCCGCGTGGCGTCAGGCGCGAATCTCGTTGCGGGCGATCTGCCAGGCCACACGCACACGGCCACCGACATCGTAAGCGGAGAACTCCCGCACAAGGTCCAGAAGGACGGCGCCGATGTCGGCACGCGCAGGGCGCTCAACCTGGTCCAGGGCACGCGCGTCTCGCTCGCCATCGTCAACAACGCCTACACGGCCTATCTCGCCGGCCCGACCCAGATTACGCTCACGACCTTCATGGCAGCGGTTCAAGATCACCGGCACGCTGGCAAGCGGCCAGACCGGCCTGTGGATCGTGGTTCGACAGTTCGCGGCCAACGGCGATGACTGGACCACCGGCGACATCCACCTCTGGGGCGCCTGCCTCCAACTCACATGGGAGCAGTTGACTGAGCAGCACTACCGAACGTATGCAGACATTCAAGAGGCGACAGAACAGGGAGCCTACGGCGTCGCTATTCTGGTCGTTCGGGAGGCGGCCGGAAAAACCGTCCTGGAGCGGGCCGCGAAAGGCGGCGGTTTCGATTTCTGGATCGGCGACGAAGAAGATAGCGAACTCCCATTTCAGGGGCTGGCCCGTCTGGAGGTCTCCGGGATTCTGGAAGGTGACGACAGTAAGATCCAGGCACGGACGAAGCAAAAGCAAAGCCAAGTGGCGCGTAGCGATGGGCGAACGCCAGCGTTGATCGCAATCGTTGAGTTCAGCCGTCCGCTCGCGAGTTTGGAACAGAAGTGAGCACCGTGAAAGACCTTCATCGGCAAGCGATGCAACGGGCTGATCAGGCTCATGCGGCCAGACGAGCCGGCGATGCCGTCAGCGCCCGGAAACATTTCAAGGAGGCCTTCGGGTTTGAGCGCCGAGCTGCTGAAGAGCTATCAACACGGCACGACGCCGAACCCTCCCGGTCGATCCTCTTCCGCAGCGCCGCAGCATTGGCTCTTGAGGCCGGTATGTGCGCGGAAGCTGAACAGATGGTGTGCGCAGCGCTTGCAGGCATGCCTCCCGCCGACATCGCCGAAGAACTCCGCGATCTTTTCGAGCAGATCAACTTCCGCCGGCACCTCTCCCTGCGCGGCATTGAATTGACGGATTGCGAAGTACAAATGTCCATTGCAGGACCAGGTGTGGGTTTCGGCATGGCCCCCACGGACGCAGTGATTGAGCGCATTGAGCACACCCAGGCCCTGCTCTATCGCTTTGCCGAGCGAAAACTCCAGTTGCCGTACCGGGCCAAAGGCGCGCCCCCGAAGGAAATCCGTCAAGCGGTTTCTCTGTTCATGACAGTGCCGCGCGCCGCCAGCTACGCTGTCTCCCTCGTAGTGGGTGGGCCACAAGACTATTTACCTGGAATGGCGGTGGGGGAATCCGTCGTCGATGATGTGCTTGACTGTCTGGACCTGTTCGTTCGAGATGAAGAAGAAGCTCTTCACGAAAAGATCCCAGACGAGGACTATCTGACCAATTTCAAAGGCCTGGCCCGCGCCATCGCGCCTGACGGCGAAGAAGTGAAAACGGTTGGTTTCACCTCATTGCGGGCCGGGCAAGAACGAACCGTCGCTCTTCGGCCCGTGCGGCGCGGCCGGGTTCAGATGACGCCGGAACAACGGGAGGCCGAGAAGGCCAAGAAGCAGGCCGAAGTCACCGTCACAGGGCTGTTGTTGTTCGCAGACGCCACCAAGCAACAGCAAAATCTCATTAAGTTGGTCGAAGAGAACGGCCTGCACCACAGCATACTGGTGCCTCCCGGGATGATGGACGACATCGTCCGGCCGCTCTGGGACTCCCGCGTGACAGTCATCGGAGTGCAGAAGCGAAAGAACATCCTGCTCACAGACATCACGAAGGCGCGCGATTAGTCCACCTGTACTTCCCTCCCATCCCTTCCCATTCAGGACCCCCGACTCTCTGAAATTGAATAAACTAGAGGTTTCGCCGGAGGTCCTGACTGTTGGACACGCCAACCATTTTCGCTACCTGCCAGCCGCGCCCGGATGTGCTCAGCGGCGCCACACGCGACGAGCAGTTCATGGCCGACCTGTCGCAGGTGGTCAACGGCACCGCTCTTCCGGACTACCTCGACCCCGTCCTCTTCTTCCGAAATACCTTCCCGACCCGCGGGTTGCGCGAGTTGATGAAGGCCGTCTGTCTGCGCCTTTCGGGCAGAGGCGGCGAAGTCTCCCCCATCATTCGCCTGGGCACGCAGTACGGCGGCGGCAAGACGCACGGCCTGATCGCCATCACGCACGCGGCGCGCGGCATGAAAGGCGTGGCCAACATCGCCGACTTCGTCGATCCTCTCCTGCTGCCCACCGGCGGCGTGCGCATTGCCGCGCTGGACGGCGAGAACACCGACCCAGCCAACGGGCGCGAGCTCGAGCCCGGCCTGCGCGCCTTCAGCCTTTGGGGAGAACTGGCCTACCAACTCGGCGGCGCAGCAGCCTATGAACGCCTCCGCAATTCCGACGAAAAACACATCGCCCCGGGCGCGGAAATCCTGCGCGAGCTGTTCGGCAATCAGCCCACGCTGATCATGCTCGATGAGGTCGCGGTGTACCTCCGCAAGGTCGAGCGCGCGTTCCCGGACGCCAGCCGGCAGTTCACGGCGTTCGTTCACGCCCTCTTCAAAGCCGTCGCTTCCACGCCGCAAGTAGCGCTCGTCTATACGCTTGCCATCGGCAAGGACGACAAAGCGCAGGATGCCTACAAAGAGGAGAATGAACGCGCCGCGGCCGCACTCGCTGAAGCCGAAAGCGTCGCCGTCCGTTCCTCCACGGCCCTGAACCCTACTGCCGAAGACGAAACCGCCGACGTGCTGCGCGTCCGCCTCTTCGAAACGGTAGACCGCGCCGCCGCGGCCGGGGTGATCGAGACCTACGCCCACCTCTGGGCCAGCAACAAAGATGCGCTCCCCGCCGAAGCCGCTTCGCCCGAGCTCAAAGAGCAGTTCGCCCGCACCTATCCGCTGCACCCCAAGCTGCTCGAGTTGCTCACGGAGAAGACCGCGTCGCTTTCCACTTTTCAGCGCACGCGCGGCATGCTCCGGTTGCTGGCCCGCACCGTTCATCTGCTGTGGCGCAATCAGCCGCCCGACGCCTACTCCATCCACGTCCATCACATGGACCCGGGCTTCGAGCCCATCCGCACCGAGATTCAGGAAAAGATCGGCATGCGCCAGTATGCGGCCGCGATCAAAGCCGACGTGGCGGCCGTGCCCGGCGACGAGCCCGCCCTGGCCCAGCGCCTCGACGCCCAGAAATTCCCCGGCCTCACGCCCGCCACCTCTTACGTAGCCCGCACCATCTTCTGGCACACGCTCGCCTACGGCGATACCGCCCGCGGCGTCTCGCCCGAACAGCTCCGCCTGGCCGTCTGCTCCCCGGCGCTCGAGCCGGCTTTCATCGATCAAGCCCGAACCGCTTTTCAGTCCGAAGCGCTCTATCTAGACGACCGCCCCGGCGCGCCTCTGCGCTTCATGGCCGAAGCCAACCTGAACCAGGTGATCGGCCGCTATATGCGGGATGTCGACGCCGGCGAAGTCCGCGCCTACCTGCGCGACCGCATCGACAAGCTGTTTAACCTGCCGCGGGGCGAATTCAACGCCATCCTGTTCCCCGCCGGTCCTTGGGAGGTTCCCGACGATCTGGCCGATCCCCGCCCTCTGCTCGCCATTCTCAACTACGAGTCCACGGCCATCCCCGCTGACCTGCGCCAGCCGCCCGCCGAACTCGAAGACATCTTCCGTTTCAAAGGCGCCGAACGCAACCACCGCGAACTCAAGAACAATCTGGTCTTCGTGGCGGCGGCCGAAAACGGCATCGCCAACATGCAAACGCTCGCCCGCCGCAAACTCGCGCTGGGCGAACTCCGAAAGCCCTCCAATCAGCAGGAGCTCGCCGACTACCAGATCCAGAAGGTGAATGCCGAATACCACGAGCTCGACCTGAAGATCGCCCAGGCCATCCTCCAGTGCTACCGGCACATCTTCTACCCCTCAGCTTCGCCCATGGCCGGAACCACGCTCCCACTCGGCCACACCATACTCGAGCTGACCAACCCGGACAATCCTGGCAACGGCCAGATGCACGTCGAGCGCGTCCTCTACGAACAGAAGAAGCTGCTGACGGCGCGGGACGCGCCGGATTCGCCCGCTTTCGTCGCCAAGGAAACCGGCCTGGCCGGCCGCGGCGAGATGACGCTCCAGCAGTTGCGCCTGGAATACCGCAAAGCGCCCAAGCTCTCCATCCTGCTGCACGATACGCCGCTACTCGAATGCGTCCGCACGGGCATCCAGCAGGGCCGCTTCCTCTACCGTGAGGGCAACCAGGTCTGGGGGCCGGGTGACCCCAGCCCCGTCATCCAGATCTCCGACAACACCTTCCTTCACACCATGGAGGACGCCAAGGCGAAAAAACTCTGGCCGCGCGCCGAGCCGCTGCGCTTGAGCTTCCTCGCCAACCCCACCACCATCGGCAAAGGGCAACCGGCCGAAATTACCGTCACGGTCTCGGGCGGCGTGCCGCCCTACACCTACACTTCGAGCGACCCGCGCCTGAATGCCACGGCCACCAACGAAACCCAGCGTTCGGCGAAAGTGAGCCCGGAGGCGACCACCACCTACCAGATTGAAGTCACTGACAGCCGCGGCGCGCGCCAGCAGGCCACCGCCATGGTGGCCGTGCGCGAGGGCGGCGCCATCACGCCGGTGGACCTGACGCCCAAGCCGCCCACTCCGCAGCCGCCCACCGGCTACACCGCCGAAGGTCCGCTCGCCGCCGCGCTGAGCGACCTGTGGGAGAAGGCGCGCAAGGCCAAGTGCGCCACCATCCAGCGGCTCACCATCCGCATGTTCGATTATGGCGCGGTGTGGAAGGTCCATCAGGCCATGGCGACCGTCGCCGGCGGCAAAGTGACCGCCGAGATTACGGCCACCCTGGCGGCCGATGGGGTCGACGAGTTGCAGGTATCCTACCGGGGCGCGGTGGACAAAGCCAACGCCACCAAAGGCTTCCTCGATACGCAACTGCGCGCGGCCAAAGAGAGCGACTTCACCGCCAGCTATACGGTAGCCTTTGAACCGGCGCTGCGCCTGGATGGCGACGCCCCAGAACGCTTTGCCAAAGAGATCACGCGCTACGGCGGCGGGGAGGCATTTGTGGAGGCGCAAGCCGGACCCGCCGCCTGAAGGAGCCACCGCAATGAGAGGATCCGCCGCCATGGCCTACTCGCCCAAACCCGTCTATGAGCTGCGCCTGAAGGTGCAGAGCTCGATGAACTGGAGTCTTTCGATTTACCAGTTGCCCTCGCCGGCCACGCCGCGGCTCAAGGAACCGGAACACGTCGGCACGCTGCAAGGGGCGGCGCTGCGGCTGATTGAGATGCGCGTCCTGAAGCGGCTGCTCAAGGAAAAGATCCAGTTGGGCGCGCTGAAGCCGGGCAAGACGCGCAAGTGGCCGCTCGATGAGGAAACGGCGCTGCACCTGGGTCTGTTGTTCCGCGTGCTCGCCCCGATGAAAAACACGGACCGCATCCGCGAGGTGGCCGATGGGGTCGAGCTGATGGGGAAAGAAGAAGCCAGCTACTGGATGAGCATGGCCATGCACCGGCCCAATCCGCGCCGGGTGCTGGCGGCGCTGCGCATGCTGCTGACCTCGCACTGAAGGAGAAAGAATGCCCGACCGCCGGTTGATTGAGGAGTGGCTGCCGATTGCGGCGCTCAGCGAGGAGTGCATTCGCGAGCGGCGCTCGATGACGGCGCTCCCGCCGACGTACTACCTCCACGTCTGGTTTGCGCGGCGGCCGCTGGTGGCCAGCCGGGCGGCGATTCTGGCCAGCCTCCTGCCGGCTGACGCGGACCGCGAGAAGTTTTTGTGGACCCTGGGGATTCACGGGGATCCGACCCAGGCAAAGGAATCGATTTCGCGCGCCCTTTCGAGCGGTGTGCGGATCGATAATCCGTACGGCTACGAGCGCGCCTTCGGCTATACGCCGAACGAGGAGGATCTGCGGGACGTACCTGCTGCTACGGTGTTGGATCCCACAGCTGGGGGCGGAAGTATTCCATTCGAGGTAGCGCGCCTGGGCCGATGTGCGGTGGCGGGCGACCTCAACCCCGTTGCCGCGCTCCTCCTCAAAGCCACCGTCGAGCTTCCCCTCAGATACGGCGCTTCTCTGATGAGCCGTTTTGAAGGGTTGTCGCGGGCGTTCCGCACCCGCATTGAGGGTCCCGTTGCAGAACTGTTTCCTCAAGCTCCGGCTGGTCAAGATGCCACCTACCTCTGGGCGCGGACGGTCACCTGCCCGTACTGTGGCGGGCTGGTGCCGCTCTCGCCCAACTGGCGGCTGGATGGCGAGGGCGCTGGCGTGCGGCTGGCGCCTGATGGCCGCCGCATCCGCTTCGAGATCGTCCACAAGGCGAGCGAGCACTCCGCTGGCACGGTCAAGGACGGCACCGGCAAATGCCCCTTCCCGGACTGCAGCCGCGAAATCCCAGGCGACGACATCAAAAAGCAGGCGCAGGCGGGCCAAATGGGCCACCAGCTTTATTGCGTGGTCTACAAGCAGGAAGTCGTCGTCGGCAAGCTCACGAACGGCAAGCCGAAGACCAAGGTCGTCCGCGGCTTCCGCGCGCCGCGGCCCGAAGACGACGTCGAAGCCCTTGTTCGCCAGCGCCTGGCCGAAAAGATGCCGCTCTGGCAGGCGCGCAACATCGTGCCGGATGAAGAGTTCCCGGAGAACACGAACGACGACCGCCCCCGCCAGTACGGCGCGCCCTTGTGGCGGGACCAGTTCAACCCCCGCCAGCTCTACGGCCACTGCACCTCGGTAGAAGTCTTCCAGGACATGGTCGAGGAGCTGAAAGCGCAAAACGGCGGTTCCTTAAGCGAGCTCGACCGCGCCGCCATGGTCTACATCGCGCTGGCGATTGACAAGGTCCTGAACTACAACGCAATTCAGGTGCGCTGGCACGCCAACCGTGGCGTCGTCGCAGGCGTCTTCGACCGCCACGACTTCAGCTTCAAGTGGAGCTACGCCGAGATGGCCCCCACCATCACTGGCCTCGGCTACGACTGGGCGCTCGAACAAACCGGCAAAGCCCTCGGCGAACTAATCGAACTGCTGGGCCACGCGCCGGAAGCCAGCGGCAACGGCCACCTCTTCGCCCCACCCGCCCGCCGCCAGCCCGGGGTGAAGATCCTCTGCGAGTCGGCTGACGCCTTGTCGCTTCCGGACGCCTCCATCGACTGCATCGTCATGGACCCGCCTTACTACGACAACGTGATGTACGCCGAGCTCGCGGACTTCTTCTACGTCTGGCTGAAGCGCACCGCCGGGCTGCTCTATCCGGAACTGTTCACCTCATACCTGACGGACAAGGACCGTGAAGCCGTGGCCAATCCGGCCAAGTTCGCGGGGCAGAAGGGCGCCAAGCGCCTGGCGCACGTCGATTACCAGCAGCGCATGGCGCGCATCTTTGCCGAGATGCGGCGTGTGCTCAAGCCCGGCGGCGTCATGACCGTCATGTTCACCCACAAGGCCAAGGACGCCTGGGACGCGCTCGCTACCGGATTGATCCAGGCGGGCTTTGTCATCACGGCAAGCTGGCCCGTCCACACCGAAGCCGAAGGCAGCCTCCATATCCGCGAGAAGTCGGCGGCGAAGTCGACCATTTTTCTGGTCTGCCGGTTGCGGGAAGACGCGCCGGCGCGCGGCGAGGAAGTCTTCTGGGAGGACGTCGAGCCCGACGTGCGGCGCGTGGTGCGGGAGAAGGTGCGCGAGTTCCAGGAAGCGGGGCTCGCGGGCATCGATCTGTATCTGGCCTGCTTCGGCCCGGCGCTCGAAATCTTCTCGCGCCACTGGCCGCTCGCGCGCGGCACGGCCCGGCAGCAGCCCAAGGGCTACCAGGACGACCTCTTCGGGCCTTGGGATCCCTACCGGGTGACGCCCGAAGATGCGCTGGAAGCCGCGCGGCGCGAGGTGAAGCAGTGGCGCATGGAGCAGTTGGCCACGGTGAAGCGCCAGCACCATTTGGACGCGCTGACCGAGTGGTATGTGCTGGCCTGGGACGCCTTCCGCGCGCCGAAGTTTCCGGCCGATGAGGCGTTGAAGCTGGCGCGCGTGGTCGGGCTGGACTTCGATCAGGAGGTCCGGAACGTGGCCTGCGCGGTGGCAGGCGACGACGTGACGTTGTGGGACAGCCAGACGCGGGCCACCAAGAGCAAGCTGATTTCCGGTCCGCAAGCGCCGATGCTCGACCGGCTGCACGAGGCCGCCTACACGGTGCGGTTCCAGAACACCGAGGCGGCGCGGAACCGGCTGGAGTCGCTGCGGCTGCTCGATGACCCGACGCTGATGACGGCGCTCGAGGCGCTGCTCAATGTGCTGCCACCCGGCCCAAAGGGCGCCCCGCCCCGCGGGAAGAAGAAGCCGGACCCGTCGCTCGAAGGCGCGGCGAGCGATTTTGAGGCGCTTGAAAAGCTGCGGCGGCTGGCGTTCGCCGAAAAGGTGCCAGAGCCGAAGCGGCCGGAGCAGATCGAACTGGAGCTCGACGAAGCCGATGCCGCTGTTGACTGAGACGAAGTGGAAATTCCGCTATTCGCACGAGGACGGCGACCTGGTGGAGCTGTTCTACAACCCGGCGCTGGCCTGCGCGGTGGAGTATTGCCGAACCACGGGCTACTTCTCGGCCGATGCTTTGGCCCTGGCCGCGCGCGGGCTGGCCGGGCTCTTCGCCAACGAAGGGCGCATGCGGCTGGTGGTGGGCTGCACGCTCGACCACGAGGAGCGGGAGGCCATCCAGGAGGGTTATGACTTGCGCGCCGCCGTGGAACGGGAGCTCGCCGCGGCCGACCTGAACCCGCCCGACGAGCATGCCCGGCAAGGCCTGGAACTGCTGGCGTGGATGGTGGCCAACGGCTACCTCGACGTGAAGGTGGCCGTGCCTGTGGACGCCGAGGGCCGCCCGGCGCGCGTGCCCGGCATCTATCACGCCAAGTTCGGAATCATCGCCGATGCCGAAGGCAACACGCTGACATTTTCCGGCAGCATCAACGAAACCGCCGGCGGCTGGAAGAACAATTGCGAGAGCTTCCATGTGCATTGCGCCTGGCTGAGTGAAACCGAAAAGGCGCACGCCGACGAAGAGCTGGAGGCGTTTGCGAAGCTGTGGGACAACCGTTCGCCGGGCGCGCGCGTCTTCGACTTTCCCGAAGCGGCCCGGCGGAAGCTGCTCGAGTATCTCCCGAAAGACGATCGCCCCGTAACGCCGCCCATCGCGCCGCGGCGGCAGGAAGCACCGGCTCAGCCCTACCGGCTGACGGACGACGAGTTCCGGCGCTGTGTGTGGACCTTTGTGAAAGTGGCGCCGGAGCTGCCGCACGGAATCCGCCTGGGCGAAGTGACGAGCGCAGTGACGCCCTGGCCGCACCAGGTCCGTACTTACGCGCGGTTCCTGGAACAATGGCCTTGCCGGTTGTTGATCGCCGACGAAGTGGGCTTGGGCAAGACGATCACGGCGGGGCTGATCCTGCGGCAAGCCCTGCTTTCGGCCAAAGCGAAACGCGTGCTGATCCTGACGCCCAAGAGCGTACAGATCCAGTGGCAGAACGAGCTGTATGAGAAGTTCAACCTGAACGTGCCCATCTACGACGGCGCTGTGCTGCGCTGGCGGGCGGCCTACGGCTGGGCAGGGCCGCTGGAGCGCGCCGCCAGACGGAACGAGTGGCAGAAGGAGCCCGTGGTGTTGGCCTCGAGCTTCCTAATGCGGCGCAGAGACCGGGTGCGGGAACTGCTGGAGGCCGAGCCGTGGGACTTGGTGCTGCTGGATGAAGCTCACCATGCGCGGCGGCGCGGCGCGGGTACAGCCGAGGAAAAAGGCCCCAACGCGTTACTCAGCCTGATGCGGGAGCTGGCGCGGCGTTGCCAGAGCTTGCTGCTGCTGACCGCGACGCCGATGCAGGTGCATCCTGTGGAGATCTGGGACTTGATGGACCTGCTGGGGCTGCCGCCGAAGTGGGCAGCCGAACCGCATGCGTTCCTGAAGTACTTCACTTGGGCGAGCGGCAATCCATCTCCGGAAACGCTGGATCTGCTCGCGGAATGGTTCCGCGACTGCGAGGCGTACTTCGGACCCCTAACGGATGCGGAGATCGCGGCGTTGACGCCGGGGCTGAGCTCCATCAAGCGCGCGAAGGTGGTGCGGGCGTTGCGGGAGACGGCGCAGGCGCCGCGGCGGATGCTCGATCCCGAGGCGCGGCGGGCGTTGCTCGACGTGCTGAAGGCCTGCTCGCCGCTGCGCTGGCGGATGGTGCGCCATACGCGGGAATTGCTGCGCTCCTACCGGCGCGCCGGCAAGCTCGACCTGCCGATTGCTGAGCGCGAGGTGAAGGATATTCCCGTGGAGATGACGCCGGCCGAGAGCGCACTCTATGCCCAGGTCGAGGACTACATCTCGGAGACGTATTCGAAAGCGTCTTGGGACAAGCGTACGGCGATCGGTTTTGTGATGACGGTGTACCGGCGGCGCCTGGCCTCGAGCTTCGAGGCGCTGAAGCGAACCCTGAATGCGCGCCTGGAAAAGTTGGGCTTGAGCGAGGAAGACGTTTCGCTTGACGAGGCCGCCGACGAGGTGATGGCGCCGGAAGATGCGGCTGAGCTGGCCGCAACCACGGCGGAACTGGAGGAGCGCGACCGGATTCTGGACCTGCTGCGGAGTATCGCCAAGCTCAACACCGATACCAAGGCCCGCAAGCTGCACGCCGAGTTGGTGCAAGTCTTCACGGCGGATTCGGAATCCGCGATTGTCTTCACGCAGTACACCGACACGATGGAGTACCTGCGCGAATTCCTGGCGCGGGAAATGCCCGATGTGCCGGTGGCGAGTTATTCAGGCGCAGGCGGCGCATGGCGCGACGGCTCAGGCCGCTGGATTGCGTGCAGCAAGGAAGAGATCAAGCGGCGGCTCAAGACCCGGCGTGTCCGGCTGCTGGTGTGCTCGGATGCCGCCGGGGAAGGCTTGAACTTGCAGGCGGCGGGCGTACTGGCCAACTACGATCTGCCCTGGAACCCGATGAAAGTGGAGCAGCGCATCGGGCGCATTGACCGGCTGGGACAGGAGAGGCTGCAAGTGAAGATTCTGAACTTCGCTTACAAGGACACGGTGGAGGCGGACGTCTATTTCGCTGTCGGCCAACGGATTCAGCTCTTCCAGGGCATTGTGGGGAGGCTTCAGCCGATTCTGTCCAAGCTGCCCAAGCGGTTTGAGGAACTCACGCTGGCCAGCCGCGAAGCGCGCGAGGCGGCCCGGCAGCGGTTCCTGGCCGAGATCGAACAGGAAGTGTCGTCCTCAGCGGAGGCGCCATTGGATCTGGATGCCGTGGCCCGGGAGGACCTGGCCATCCCGCCCCTGCCGGAGCCGCCATACGACTTGCCCAGGCTCGACCACACCATGGGCCGGGAGGCCAGCCGCCCGGTGGGGTTGGAGTGGCGGCCGCTGGATGTGCGGACATACGCGGCCCGTCTGCCTGGCATGCAAGAACCGATTCGTGTGACCACCTCGGCTGAGGTGTTCGAGGAATCCGGCGACAGCCACCAGTTTTTCTCGCCGGGCGGTCCATTGTTTGAAGAAGTTCAGCGCGCTGCGGACAGGAGGCTATCCCAAGAACCGCAGCCAGGCATCTGCTGGCTGCTGCGGGACCAGAACGGTAAGCCGGCGGCTTTCGTAGTGAACACAGCGGCCGGCTTCTGCCGCGCCGACACGCTCGACGCACTAATGCTGCTGCTCGACCGCCCCGGCCCGCCGGCCCCATTCCCGGTGGGAGACTGGCCGGGGTATCAGGCACTGTCGATTGTTTAAAGGGTACCGATAGATGGCTTTCGCCAAGGGTGCGAGCGCGTGATAGCGCACTGGTGCATGCACGCTCCCAGTTTGTAAACAGCGTAGAAGCTGCGGGCGGTGCCTGGCTGGCTGGCTTCGAACGATTCTGACTACGGCTCGGCGTTTGGAATAGGCGCGATGCCAAGTTCACTCGGCAGTGCGGCCGGCGCTTTGCCTGCCGGTGATGCCCGCATCCGCTCGAGCCGCCGAGCCTCGACTTCGGCCAAGAGTTCACGCCCCCGCTTTTCCTTCTCCTGAGTCAGAGGGGCCGCCTGGAGGAACGCGAGGCCGGCGACGACCTCGCGCACCATGGCGTCGTGACTGAACTCGGAAATGTATCCGTCCCTGATAATGTATTCGGCCAAATCCCTTGATGCAGCATCTCGATGAGAAGCGTGAGCGCCACGACGTTCGGGGAGTCCATTTCCGACCGCGTCCCTTCCAATAATGGCTCCGGGTGAACAAGCGCCCAGGCAATGGCGTCGAGGAGCAACTGTCGGGTGCGAGGGTCCTCGATATAAGTTTCAACGCGACCCTTAAGCCGCAACAGGGTTCGGACGAAGCCTTTGGCATCGGCCTTAGCGTACACCTCCCAGAACTCCCTGCGATCCTCGATGGTAAGCAAGGCGACGATGGCCTGCGCGAGGTAGAGCCGGTGGAAGCGGACCCCGTAGTGGAGGTTTGACACGGCTTGGTTGATGCCGCTATCCATCAGCGTATCGATGAACTTCGTGCCAGCGAGATGCTTCTTGTCAACCCGGGTGAACAGAAACCGCATGCGGTAGCGGTACAAGAGCCGCTGGAGCTTGCCAGCGACCTTCTCGATACCCGTCAATCCGAGTTGGTTGCCATGGAGTTCCGTGCAGCCCACGCGTTCCAGGCAGGCACGATGAATCGCCGGATCCAAACGGTCGAGGTCCACGGGGGTGAGCAGAGTGCCTGTCCAGAAGAACGGCTGCCATGGATCAAAGAGGTTTAGACCAGTGTTGCCCGTTTCGTCCGTATACGCAAAGGTCGGGATCAGCACCTTCGGATGTTGCTTCATACGCCATTTGCTGTAAGCGTCCAATTCTAGCGCCGTGCGTGAGAGGGCGTGAGCCAGGCCGCCGGTAAGGAACTCCGGGGTGGACTTCGCGCTTGGCATTCGCGAGCCTGACGAGCCCGCGATATTTAGGCTCATCGGACCGGGCATCCCTGAACACCGCAGCCGTCTTGCGGAATGACAATCCGGCCTTCGGCCAGATGGAAGCGGCCCTGTCAGCCGGCAAACGGGCAGCATCTCGAATAGAAAAATGCCGTGCGCAATTTCTGGACTTGTGGTTTGTGTATACTTCGTGCAATGCGGTGGCACGATCTGCGCATGTAGCATCAGTGACGGTGCCGCCAGAGGGTGGCTGGCTCACCGAACCCTCGTCAAACGGCGGGACGGGCAACCCCGGCCCAGCGGTCACGCATGCACAGCGGACAGTCCCCAGGTTCGATGTGCGTGTCTGGCAGCAGGCAGGCGACCCGGTGCTGCCCGGAGAAACTTCGAGGATGGTTGAGAGACGGGAGCCACACCCCAAAACCATAACTCCCCGCCGCCCCGTTTCGCTTGACGGCATCGCTGTTTGCGGCCGCCCGTTATCCCAAACATTCGCCAGTATTTGCGTTTCGGCGCGGTTCTCCGGTTGGAAACGCCTCCGGCCGGGCTGCGCGCTCAACCAAGATGGTTCGGTTCGTTGGCCTTTCTCAACCCTCCAAACTCTCCGTTTTCTCCGTTGACAGGTCCGCGTTTGTTGACAGGCCGATCCAGAGAGGCCGGCCGGTTGGACACTTTCGAACTCGGCTGAGTATCTATTGACAGAGCCAGACAGCGCGCCAGGCCGCGAAGCGGAAGCCGTTGTGGGCCGGAAGGACCGGCACCCATGGATTTCCGAGATCGCACCACGCGCGATGCTGTCGCTGACATCGCTCAGCTTCTGGCCATCGCTTACCAGCGCTACCGGCGCGCCCGGCGCGTCGAAACTACCGCCAAAGATGCGCCCGAATCCGTCAACAGAGAACTTGATAACCCGCGCCTGGAGAGGCTTCATGTCAGTGAGGTTGACGCATGAAGAAGACGCTCCGAGAGCGGATCGCCGGGCTGGCTGCGATGAACGTGCCTGCGCTGCGCGAAGAGCACCGCAAGGTCGTCGGCAAGGAGCCGGTGAGTTCGCACCGGCAGTTTCTGTTCCGCAAGATCGCCTGGCAATTGCAGGCCGACGAAGAGGGCTCGCAGACTAACAAGATTCGCGAACTGGCGCGCGCCATCGCCCGTGACACGCCGTTGCGGCAGCGGGTCATCGCCAATGCGGGCAAACGCCACGCCGGTCTCCCGCCCGTGCAGACGGCGGTTGCGACGATCGAGCCCGATCACGATCCACGCCTGCCGATGCCCGGTGGCTGGATCATGAAACACAACAAGGGCAAGACCCACGTCGTGAAAGTGCTCGATGACGGGCGCTTCGAGTACGGCGACCGGCGGTACAAATCGCTGAGCGCGATCGCCCAGGAGATCACCGGGACGAAGTGGAATGGCCTGCTGTTTTTCGGCCTGACGGAGAAGAAGAATGGCCGACGGTAACGGTTTGCTCGCACCTTCCCGGCGCTCCACGGTCCGCTGCGCGATCTACACGCGCAAATCGACCGAGGAGGGACTCGAGCAGGAGTTCAACACGCTCGACGCCCAGCGGGACGCGGCCGAAGCCTTCATCCGCAGCCAACGCGGCGAGGGCTGGGTGGCGCTGCCCGAGCACTACGACGACGGCGGGTTCACGGGCGCGAACATGGACCGGCCCGCGTTGCAGAAGCTGCTCCAGGATGTTCGAGACGGCCTTGTGGACTGCGTGATGGTCTACAAGGTGGACCGCCTGACGCGGTCGCTACTCGATTTCGCGCGGATCATGGAGGTGCTTGACAAGCACGGCGTCAGCTTCGTCTCGGTCACGCAGCAGTTCAACACCACCAGTTCGCTCGGGCGCCTGACGCTCAACATCCTGCTCTCATTCGCGCAGTTCGAACGCGAGATGATCGCCGAACGCACCAAGGACAAGATGTCGGCGGCGCGGCGCAAAGGCCGTTGGGTGGGCGGCATTCCGATGCTCGGCTATGACATCAGTGAGCGCGGTGGCGCGCTGGTGGTGAACGAAGACGAGGCCGCGCGCGTGCGGGCCATCTTCGATCTCTACCTGGAGCACGGCTCGCTGATCCCGGTGGTGCAGGAGTTGAACCGCCGCGGCTGGCGGATGAAGGAGTGGACCACGCGCAAGGGCAAGGTCGCCGGCGGCCAGCCGTTTGCCAAGAACCGGCTCTACAACCTGCTGACGAACAGGGTCTACGTCGGCAAGGTCGAGTACGGCGGCCAGGTTTACGAGGGCGAGCATGAGGGCATCGTCGATCCGGAGGTCTGGCAGCGGGTGCAGGACCGGCTCCGTTTCAACGGCAGGACCGGCGGCCGCCAGGTGCGCAACAAATATGGCGCGTTGCTCAAGGGCATCCTGCGCTGCGCGAGTTGCGATGCGGGCATGGTCCATACCTACACGCAGAAAACGCCGCACAAGCTTTACCGCTACTACGTCTGCGTGAACGCGCACCAGCGGGGGTACAACCAGTGCCCGACGCGAAGCGTGTCGGCGCCTGCGATCGAACAGGCGGTGATCGACCAGATCCGTGGCATCTCCGCCAACCCGGCGGTGGTCGACGAGGTGGTGCGCACGCTGGGCGAGCAGCGCGTGGCCGACACCGAAACCTTGGAGCGCGAAAAGCGCCTCATGGAGCGCGAACTCGAGCGGCTGAGCCAGGAACTCGCCGGGCTTGTACGCACGGGCGGCAAGCTGGCCGTGGACCGCATGGCCGAGGTGCAGGAGCGTGCGGCGGTGCTCGAAGGCAAGCTGCGCGAGGTTCGCGAGCAGTCGGCCGAATCGGCCGGCCAGACGGTGAACGTGGCCGACGTCCGGCGAACTCTGCGCGAGTTCGACCGGTTGTGGGCCGAGATGACGCCGCGCGAGCAGGAGAAGTTCGTCAAGACGCTGGTCGAGCAGGTGAGCTACGACGGCGCAAACGGCGAAGTGACGGTGGGC
>Ga0078972_1005816_pt1 | contig 30590 bp, 14 predicted proteins | sample YelNatPaOPGAMG01_FD_67568 | JGI IMG/M metagenome (GOLD analysis project Ga0078972, IMG submission 67568) | Hot spring thermophilic microbial communities from Obsidian Pool, Yellowstone National Park, USA - OP-RAMG-01 (SPADES assembly) (version 2) | ecosystem: Environmental > Aquatic > Thermal...
GCACTTGTACGTCAAACAGCTCCGCAATGGCTTTTTGCGTCATCCAAAAATTTTCGTCTTCAAAGCGCACCGAAACGGTCACGTTGCCGCTGTCCGTCGTATACAAAATGATTTTATCTTCCCGCTTCATATCAGATCACCCTCACGCTTGTGTTCGGAGCCAATAATTTAAAAATCTCCTCCACGTTAATTTTTTCAGGCGAGCTGGCAAAACTGCTGTCGCGGAACACGGCGCGCAACGGCTGGCGCCTGGCGATTTCCTTAACCACCTCATCGCTGATGTGCCTGTCAAAGCAGGCGATGAGGTCGCCGTCATTGTAGGTATGCACGGTGAAGCCGCCTATTTTCTCCTGCGTGTGAGGCATGGAGAGGGGCAATCCCCAATCCAGCAGGCAGGCATAGAGCAAATCCATATCGGTGCGGTCGTCTTTTATGTTGTCTTCCATGCCAGCAAGCAAGTCCTGGGTGTATTCGCCTGCCGCATAGTACACGTCTTTCATATTCGAGTCGTCCAATTTGAGCACGCGGAAGCCGATATCGAGCAGTCTCTCACCAAGACACAAAGAACGCAGAGAGGCCTCTCCTTTGTGTTCTTCGTGTCTTTGTGAGAGGATTTTCTCTCCGGCGCGGCGGATGCGCTCTTTGCCGATTTCGCAGATGTTTTTATAGCCGGCCTTGGCAGCTTCGCTGTCCGGTGCGCAGGGTTCCGGTAACTGCACCATGATGAATTTGCGCTTACCACCGTCCTCGGCGTTAAGCTGCATTACCGCATGGGCGGTGGTGGCAGAGCCGGAGAAAAAGTCGAGGATAATAACATCCTTATCTACTGGGGAAACGGATTTCGTAATATGTTTGATAAGGTTCACAGGTTTAGGATAGGCAAAACTCTTATTACTAAAAAGGCTGATAAAATCTTTTGTCCCATCCTGTGACATTCCAATATCACTTGGGAGGTTAGTGCTCAATGGAATGAAGCCAAATAGTTCGCCCGCTTTTTGTTCATCTTCATCTTTGAAATATCTAAAAGCCGGTTTGGATATATTCAAGAAATCGTAATCGCCTGGGAAAACAATTCTGCTTTCCGAGTAATACTTATCAAAAGTATCAAGCGTGACAGCCCAAACACGATTAGGATTAACAGAATATCTTTCACCCGTCTTTGGATTCACCATTGTATAGTTGCTATTTGGTCGTTCTTGAGCAGAACGCTGAGTGGTTAGGTCATGTATTCTCCAAGGTTTGCCAGGTAAGTCATCTGTTTCAAAATATTTACGAGTTCCACCCTCTACGCTCGCACGGAAGGCACTGCTTTTTGCAAAAGCCAATAGCCATTCATAATCCTGTGATACTCCAAAAGGAACATCTGATTTTGCAGTTCTCTTTCTCCAAGGGAAACAAGCAACAAAATTTACCTCTCCAAATACCTCTTTCCCTAATTTCATTAAATTGTCAACTTCGTTATCATCAATACTAATAAAAATAGCCCCATCGTCGCGCAACATATTTCTCGCCAATACAAGCCTCGGGTACATCATGCTGCACCAGTCGGAGTGAAAGCGGCCGTTGCTTTCGGTATTGCGGAACAGGCGGTCGCCATCCTCGTCGTATACGCCCGCCTCCTCTTCATATTCATCTTTGTCCCGCGTGAAGTTATCACGGTAAACAAAATCGTTCCCCGTGTTGTACGGTGGATCGATATAAATCATCTTGACCTTGCCAAGATAGCTTTCCTGCAAGAGTTTCAGCACATCAAGATTATCGCCCTCTATGTAAAGGTTTTCGGTGGTGTCCCAGTTTTTGCTCTCCTCCGGGCATGGGCGCAGCGTCTTGCGAATAGGCCTGCCTGCCTCGGCAATGGCGGCGCGCTTGCCTACCCAGGTAAATTCATAGGCTTCGTCCCCATAAACCTCGTCGCCCAGCAGGGAGCGCAGCAGGTCAAAATTTACTTTCCCTTCCGTAACGACACCGGGGAAAAGCTCCGCTATTTTTTCTATATTCGCGGCGGTCAGGTTCGCCGATTCAAAACGCATTTTATCCATTTGATTCATCTCCTCTCTTTTTATATATTTTCATACATCTTTGTGTCCTCCGTGTCTTTGTGAGATGAAAACTGCTTCTTCCTCTCACAGAGACACAACGGGCAGAGAGTTACTATATCTGCCCGTTGATAATCCTGACGATACCGTTTTTCATCAGGGCATCCCCAAAATTTATTATATATCCCAGTTTCAAACCGGTCAGCTTCAGATAGGTCAATAGTTGTTTTTTATGAACAGGTTTAAGTGTCTCGACGGATTTCAGTTCCAATATCACTTTCTTTTCAATAATCAGATCTGCCCGGAATCCTTCCTCAAAAAATTCACCCATGAAATGGATGGGAATACCGACCTGCCTTTCCACAAAAAGGCCTCTCTTTTCAAGCAGGCGAGCAAACAGCGTCTCATAAACCGATTCAAGCAGTCCCGGCCCCAATTCTTTATGTAGTTTAACCGCGACATCTACTACCATGGCGCCTATCTCATTTTCATTCATCTTCGTGTCTTTGTGAGGGACTTAACCCCTCCAATTCCTTCCTCAGCCGCTTCAACTCACCGTTAAGCGCGACCTGTATATTGAACTGCTTTTCGCGGCGCATCTTGTTCTCCAGTGCGGCGATTTCCTTTTGCAGCTTTTGCCGCCGCTCATCGCGGGCAACTGCATCTTTCAAATCGCCTCCTGTTTTATCTTCCAATCTCTCTCCTGCAATCTGCCGGATAAAGCCTTCATACACCGAATCCATGCTGAGTCCGTCTATCCGTAGCGATATCTCATTCACAGGCTGCCATTCGGTGTTATAATAAGTCCCCGGTTTGAAAGCCGTCGTACCGCCCTGGCTTTGTTCCTTATAACCGATCCATGCCTGCATTTGCTCCTCATACACAAGCAGGAATAGGATGTGATAAGGGATTTCCCTGTCAATCAGCTGCAGCACCCTTTTGTCGAGATAGGGCTGGTTCAGACGAATCTCCAATACCTCGATCTCCGCAACCGTTTCCCCGGCGGCAAGATTCACCGTGGAGGGAGATATTTTGTTTCTCCAGTAAATCACATTGATCTGTTCCACGAACACACGCTTGATATCCGCAGTTACAGGGAGGTTTTCATAGAACTTCTGTTTCGGTATTCGCCTGTTGAACGCCGTACTTCTTGGTAAATCAATCATGCAGGACGCCTCCGTTCAGCGTATTACCAAAAAGCAGATCAGCTCAAAATCATCCAGCCCCGTGATGGAAGTGTTCAGAGCTGAGGTGCCCCCGCTTTTGAACAGGCTGTCTATATCACTTTCTTCCTTTACTTCAATAATGGAGCTGATAGCATCGCTCAGCAATTCAGAAAGGCGGCGCATATCCCTGCCGTCCCTGGTTTCCTGATTGAATGCACGGCAAAGGTTCGCCACTGGTTCCGTCTTTCCCTTACAAAGATATCTCATTTTATCCAGCATTTCTTTTGGGGACAGATGGTCGCAGATGAGTTCGCCGTCATCCGCAATATACACCATATAGAACGGGTGGAGACGGTTCTGGTTATCGATATTCACACCGCCATTGATGTTCTTCAGCACAAATATCACGCCGGGCGGCGCATCATCCTTCGCGGGAACAACCGCATGGAGTCCGAAGGGAGTCTTGTCCAGATCACCGTTATTCTTAATGTAATCAAGCAGATCAAGACGGAATTCGTTCAATCCCAAGTCCATAATGGAAATGCCTCCGGACATATCCTCAATATCAACGACCTCCTCCTGCAGGCGCTTGAGCTGTGCTTTGCGGTACTCAAGGTCAACTTTTTCTTCTGTGTTGATAAGGTCGTCGTCTCCGGTGGAGGTCATGACGGATATCTTCATTCGGGTTTCTACACGGCTTTTCAGGTTTATGTAATCGTCAAGCGTCAAATCCGGCCAGAAGTTCACAAGTTGTATTTTCGCATTCCGGCTGCCGATACGGTCAATACGCCCGAACCGCTGGATGATGCGAACCGGATTCCAGTGGATATCGTAATTGACAAGATAATCGCAATCCTGCAGGTTTTGACCTTCGGAAATGCAATCAGTGGCGATAAGAATATCGATATGATCGGTTGACCCCGGCATAAGCAGCTCTTTATCTTTTGATACAGGTGAAAAACAGGTCAGCACATTGTTAAAAGTCGCCCTGAATTTTGGGATTGTTGTCTTTCCGTCCACCGCGCCGGTTATCATGGCGGTGTTAAGACAGTATTTCTCCTTTATATATCCGCTCACGTTTTGGTACAGATATTCGGCAGTGTCGGAAAATGCTGAAAACACAAGTACCTTTTTATTGTCTGTGTTTATGGGCTTTTCGATTTTCTCCGAAATGAGCGCAAGCAGGGTTTGAAGCTTGGTATCATGCTCCGGCGTGATGTCGGCGACCATAAGCGTCAGATGCTCCAGTAAGTCTGAGTCCTTTTTAAGGTTAGCGCGCCATGTCACGTAATCCATGTCGTTCAGATCAATTTGAATTCTTCCGCCTGATGTTAAAAAATCGGTGTTTTGATCGTCATCATCGAAATCCGTGTCTCCGTCGATCTCGTTCATTTCCAAATTGGAACTGCCTCCGGCATCAAAAACGTCAATTTCCGAGATCGTATCATCAATCAGCTTCTTTATACGCTGGAGAGTCAGACGGAAGGAATAGACGGAGCTTTCCAGCCTTTTGAGAAGGTTGATGCTCATCAGGCGGCGGATGCCCTGCTCGCGTCCCGCACGGTTGATATTGACGTCGGGGTCGACATACTTGTCCCGTCTGCTCGGGAATAAGTAATCAGTGGGGATGTAGACCGCGAGGTTAAGTTTCATGAGTTCATCGTAAATCTCGCTGTAATTGATTGCGTTGTTTAAATCGGTCAGGCTTGGACGGATGGACAAAGGTTTAAGTCTTTCGGAAAATCGGCCGATCTCGTCCATGTTGTAATACTTTTCAATATGCTTACGCGAGCGCGCAATAGTCACACTGTCCAGCACTTCAAAAAAGTCGAAGTCCAGCATCTTTAAAAGAGCAGCTGTTGTTCTTTTTTCCGGTCCTAAATCGCTCCAGATATTAAATGCTCTTTGTGCGTTGCGGAAAATCTCATCAATTGGTTTCGATGTGTTCAACTTTTCATTTATCAGACTGGAATTGCCCTCATAGGCAAGCGCAAGCTGATTGCGCAAGTCTATGAATCGGTTATTTACCGGCGTAGCCGATAACATAAGCACTTTTGTTTTAACACCCGGACGAATTACTTTGTTCAATAGCCGCAGATAGCGGTTTTCCCGTGAATCATCGCCGTAAACTTCTCCGCCATTGCGGAAATTATGCGATTCATCGATGACGATGAGATCATAATTGCCCCAGTTCAAGCGGCCTAAATCCAGTCCGTTTGACTTGCCACGTTCTCTGGAGAGGTCGGTATGATAGAGCACATCGTAGCGCAGCCGATCGGCGGCGATGGGATTGTTAATATAATTGTCTTTGTATGTGTTCCAATTGTCCGTAACTTTTTTGGGGCATAACACAAGAACAGATTTATTTCTGTTTTCGTAATACTTTATAACGGAAAGTGCGGTAAATGTCTTGCCAAGCCCTACGCTATCGGCAAGGATGCATCCGTTGTACTTTTCCAGTTTATTGATAATGGCAAGCGCTGCATCCTTTTGAAAATCATATAGCAGCTTCCAGATTTTACTCTCTTTGAACCCTGTTGCCTCATTGGGGAGCACGTCCTCGGATATGTCTTCGAGGAATTCGCTGAATATGTTGTAAAGAGCCACAAAATAAAGAAACTCCGGAGAGTTTTCATTATAAGCGGCGGTGATGTTGTCTATGACTTCCTCAGTTACGTCCTGCAATTTTGACTTATCGTCCCATACGCTTTCAAAAAGTCGGTGGAATTCCAGGCTGTGCGGCGCAGAAAACTTGGTCACCATGTTGTAGCTGTTGTTTCCCCGTTCGCATCCAATGTCCACTGTGGTAAAGCCGCCAATCGGCATATATGTAATTTGTTCACTCCCTGAATCTATGTTGATAAAGCCGCCCATGTTCTCCGGCGTGGTATTGGACTTGAACGAAACCTTTTTTCTGATCCAATCGGCGCATTCACGGGCGATCGCCTTTTGCGTCAGTTCGTTACGCAGTTTCACCTCAAATTCCGTTCCGTAAAGGCTGCGTTCACGGCTGAGACGAGGGATGTAGAATTCACGTTTTTCCTTAGGCGCTTTCTCAGTGACGAATGCGGGGGATGTAAAAATGAAACGGAGTTCTTCAATATGTTCAAGTTGATTCTTTAAAACTTGATATGCGTATATGGAAAAGCAGGAGGCGGCTATGGAGATATGGCTGCCCTTTTCAATGGTGGCTGCTAAATCATCTTTTATTGTTTTTGTTATATTATTGAATATCTCCATACTGCGCTTCTGGATATCCCACCGTATCTTCATGCGAGTTTTATTTAATTTTTATTTTAGCTAAACTTCATTTCATCGCTTTCGATCCGTGGCTGAATATAAGACGCTGCCATGCCTCTGAATTTGATACTCATCCTTTTTAATTGATGATATCCCCTTTATAAGAGGATTGAGAATATGGCTTCAACCTGATGCGGGTTCAGGTCCACCTGTACATCCGCAAGTACCGATGCAAGTTTTTCCAAGTTATCAGAGGAACAACGCTTTGTGAGTTCGTAAGCGAAAAGCTTGGCATGAAAGTCCGTTAAGTTCATGCTTTATAACATACCTGAAAATGTTTTTACTTGCTTGTGACGTGAATATGTGAACTTGCAATTATTATGTACCAAATTTAAGTGTCTTTGGTATAAAGGAGTGCATGTGAGGAGAAATTGATTCCGCCATTGGACATTTTGATGATCTGTGCCGCCTCTTCTGTGCCGGTGTCATATTCCACGCCAGCATAAAGGTCCTCTGTATTCTCGCGCACCACAATCAAATCAATGTCGGAATAGCGGCTTCTTACCCCTGGATAGGATTTACAGGGTCTTAGGCAGGCATAAAGATCAAGCTCTTTTCGCAATGCGACAAGGCGCTCGGCTCCACATCGGGCGCGCTTCGGACCATCCCACTCCTGATCACCGAAACTTACCCGATAGGGAGGGAGAGCGACCGCCTGCTTGATACGACGGATGACCAGCCACGTCAGGCGACCCTGTTCACCGATGAGGAACCGGGGAGTGACCGGGAATCGAGAGGGTTCACCGGAACCCGGGCGGATGCGTCGCATGACGCCATCGAAAGGCTCACACCCTACCCTAACGATCCGGTGGCGAAGGCGCTGGGAGTGTCGCCGCGCGCTTGGGATAATTACAAGAGCGGAGCCCGAAAACCACGCCAGCCCGCAGTGCAAAGGCTGATCGCCTTGTCGGCGCACCTGCCCGAGACACCGCCAACCGACAACGCGGAACGAACGGAACTGCTGAACGACTTCATCCGACTGCAAGCCGAAAAGAGCGCGGACGCGAAGAGCGACGCATCCGACGCCACCCTCCAAACCACACGCGAGATTATCCTAAGGACGGGCTTGCGACGCTACGCGGAGCTGGCCGAAGTGGACCCCGGCAGTCTCTCCAAGGCGCTAAGCGGCAAGCGAACCATGCCGGACTCATGGTTCCCGAAACTGGAGACCGCCAACCGAAAATCACAGGAGAACCTTGAGGACGCGTGAGCGACATCAGTGTGTGATTATCGCAATTGCTTGACTGTTGGCAAAAATCGGGCACGTTTTCCCGCGACGAGGGAAGAAACCCACTTGTGTCAATTGAGGGGGGAAGATTTCTGCGCGACGAGGAGAGCATGGGAGTGCGGAGGCGCTTGAGGGGAGAAATTTGCATTGAACTATCAATCGCCTCGTTCGTCTAAATACAGGGATTAAATTAACGGCTTGAAAATAATTGACATGAACGAATAGTTGCCCGTATAATAGATTTCAACCTTCCGTGACGCAGGGGATGGGGAAGGATACGAAGCCACTGCGAGTATCCTACTGTTTAAATTGTGAGGTAACTCAGAAAGGAATGGTAAAAATGATTTCAGCATTGCACACACCCAAATCCCTGAGGAAAGGGTTCACTTTAATTGAATTGCTCGTTGTTATCGCGATAATTGCGATCCTCGCGGCGATCCTTTTCCCGGTCTTTGCCCAGGCAAGAGAGAAGGCGAGGCAAATATCCTGTTTGTCCAACATGAACCAGATCGGTCTCGGCATCATGCAGTACACGCAAGATTACGACGAATCGTTCATGCCGTCGGACGGTGCGAACGGGCTAGGTTGGGCCACAAGAATTTACCCGTATGTCAAGGATAACGCCGTTTTCAAATGTCCCGACGATTTGAACTCACCTTGGCAAGGCGGGCAGACCAACTCCTACGGCTATAACGTGAACCTCGACCCCATATGGTTCAGCAACTCTAGCACCGATTCGAGCCTCCAAGCCCCGGCGTCCACGGTACTCCTTTTCGAGTTGACCGGCATTACAACCTATCCGTTCGGAAACGGCTTGGCCGATTACTCGATGCAGGGCAACGGCGGCGATCCAGGTGGGCCAGGTTACACCACTTGGGCGACCTACACCTTCGGAAACGGGGGAGGAAGGCCCTCGCAATGGTGGTGGGGACCCGGACGACATGACAACGGTGGCAATTTCCTCATGGCGGACGGCCACGCCAAACTGCTGATGGGTTCTCAGGTTTCCACCGGAGGCATCCCCTATCAAGCGGTTTCCAACCAAGCCCCAACCGCCAACGGCACGAACTGTCAGCAGGATAAATGTCCCTACATGTGGGGCGGAAACGCTGCGGGAACAGGAGCCCTTGGAAACGGTAACGACTTCCAGGCGACCTTCAGCCCGTTCTAAATCAAACCTCGTCAATCAACGATAAGCCCCATGGCGTTCGCCATGGGGCTCTTATCATGTGCGCTCATTCGGGGATGAGCTCCAGCGGATAAATTGGAGCGAACGATATCAGTTTCCGCACCCCTCCCCCGATCTTGGCGCGATCCCATCTTCCTGACTCAATCGCCCCGAATATTCCCGCATCCGCAAAAAAGGGTTTGCGCTCCCTTTGCACAGAGGACATGCCAATTTTCAACGCCAATGTCGGTGGATGCGATTTTACGAGCGTGAGAGTTCCGTGATTTCTCAATCAAACGCATTTTGAACTATACTATTCGCATCGGAACGTTGTCCATCATCATATCATTGGGGGGAACCTTCATGAATCCATCCAGGCGATTGTTGTCGAACATTACCACCCGCATTGCCCTCTTGTCTCCATGTGTTCTCTTCCTGATATTTCCATCTTTCTGCGTCGGAGCGAACGCCTCACAGACAGTTTCCCACGCTCAAATCGTCATAGGTTCGCACGCTACGGATATGGAAATATACGCCGCCAGAGAGTTGGCGCGCTATCTTTTTGAGCGAACGGGACAGGCGATACCGATTCGGCGGGACTCTGGTCCGATGGATACCCCGACGTTCCTAATCGGCGGGATATCCACCAACCGCTATGTCGCCCAACTCCATCGCAAAGGTGAGTTGAACGCACTTGATTCCCTCGGAAGTCAGGGATATCTGTTGAAAAGTTTTTCCGGGAGACCGGGGATTCTAGTAATCAGCGGCGGCAGTCCGACGGGGACGCTTTACGGAGTTTACGGACTGCTCACCGATTTTTACGGAGTGAGCTTCTCCTTCGCGGGGGATGTAATGCCTGTCAAAAAAATCCCACTTTTCATTCCAAAGGTGAATGAGAGCGTCACGCCGAGGCAAACGGTGCGCGGGGTGCTACCTTGGACCAATTTTCCCCAATCCGCCACATCCTACTCCTTCCGCGATTACAAGTACGTGATCGACCAGATGGCGAAGATGCGCATGAACCTCCTGAACCTGCATAACTACACGGGCGACGGCGGTCACGACGAGATGTTCAGCGACTGGGAGTGGCACGGAATCCTCAGCCGGGTGTGGATGGCGACCGCCGCCACGGGGCACGGTTGGAACATGCCGGGGTGGAAGGTGCGCAAGTATCGTTTCGGCGCGGGGGATCTTTTCGACGATTACGACGCCGGCTCGGACTGCACGCTTCATAACAGCGGATTAAGCAACTGGCAAACTTTCCGCAAGGGCGTCTCGCTTTTGCAAAGGGTGATCGCTTACGCCCATACGCGGGGGGTGAGGATCGCGTTGGGAATCGATATCGACACCCTCCCCCTCGTCTACAACGCCAAGGTGGATGACCCAAGCATCGTGAAGGCTCGCACCGACCAGATCATTCATGATTATCCTCATTTGGATTACTTCATCTGCTATCTCGCCGAGGGGCGGCCGAATTCGGAGCAGTGGCATCGGATTTTCAACGAGATGTATGCGGAGTTCAAAAAGAAGGCGCCGCAAATCAAGATCGCCGTTTCAGGATGGGGGCTGAGCAAGGGGTTGGTCGACGCTCTGCCCGCCGATGTCATCGTGGCGCCGATCTCCCCCTACTCCGCCGGTTTCGAGAGCGGCGCCATCTACGAGCCGCACCAGTATTGGGGATGCCCGTGGATGGAGAGAGACGGCGACAGTTCGCTCTACTACTATCCCTACAACATGAACCTTTCGGACACGATCGCAGCGTATCAGCGCCGCGCCCCAAACATGACAGGCTTTCAGACACTGACTTGGCGGTTGACGGACGCGGTGGACGCGAAGATCGAATACATCGCCCAGGCTCCGTGGGATATTCACGACCATCTCGCATCGTCGGAAACGGTCTATTCGGATTACGCCAAAGCGGATTACGGAGCGAAAGCGGCGCCGTTCATCACTCCCATCATCAATCAGAACGAAGCCTTCGCAACCGGAGCGAGCGAGTGCGAGGTGACCGCAAAATTCACCAACGCGAACCGCTCCAAGGATATCGACAAAGCCAAGGCGCAGCTTCGGGTCATTGACCGATGCATCGCCCAGGCGAAGGACCCCGGAGATCGCTTCCGACTGGAACTTCTCCGAGATCGCATCGATGCGGTGGAGGCCTACGACGAGCTGGATCAGAATTTCGAGAACACCCCGTGGAATGCAATGCCTGGAGCGTTCCGGAGGTGGGTGCATGACTTCACGCACAGGGTGATCGACATCTCCTCCCTTGGCAACGTGGTCAGCGCGGAGAACAGATATGTGCAACTCCGATACCTTCCGCGCGTGACGCAATTGCGGGAGGAGCAAGATATCAAGGCGCCCTCTCATGTCCGCGCCAGAGGGGACCTTTCCGGGGCGATGATCACCTGGAAAAACGAGGAGCCTCGAGACGCCTTGGGTTTCTTCGTCTATCGGGATGGAAAGCGAATCACCCGCAAGCGTCTGCCGCCCTCAACGACCAGTTATCACGACGATACCGGCGGTTATCAAACATACCGGGTGCGGTGCGCCGTTAGCGGCGGGCTTAGTCCGATGTCCCTTCCCTCCAGCGCCCACGCGGGGCGGAAGTCGGATATCCCCCCTCGCGTTATCGTCATCTCGCCTCCGACATCGTGCGGATTGCGACAGAATGCGAGCATCGAGGCGAGGATACTTTCGGACCGCACCTACGGGAGCGTTCACGCGCTTTTCGCGTATCGTCATTTCGGCGAGAGACGATGGCGCACGATCCGAATGGCTCGACGTTGCAAATCGATCTTCGCCGTAACGATTCCGGGTTCGATGATAGGGAGCGCGGGTTTGGAGTATTACATCATGGCATCCGACGGAGTGGAAACGGGGCGCTATCCCGTCACCGCGCCCTCCCTTTGCGCCTCCATCATCCTCGATCCAGCGCCGGAAACCCGCATCCCCGAAAAGGTGACAGGCTTAAGACGGAAGGAGGGAGGCTTCGTCTGGAACCCCGTCAAAGGGGCGTTTTGGTATCGGATATACCGCTCGACATCGCCCGTTTTTCAGCCTGGAAGGGCGAATTACGTGACCTATGTGGCGGGCGACACGACGGAGTTCAAGGATTTGGATGGCGATTTCGACGGAGAGACGCTGCACGGAGCCTATTACTATCGGATAACCGCCATGACCGAGGACGGCGTGGAGGGGACCCCCTCCTCTCCTTTGCGCATGAACTACGCTCGCATAGGCAAGGACGCCTTCATGCGGGTGTTCGCGTGTGATTACGATCACAACCACGACACCCGGAACGCACCATCCACCGACGGCTCCTGCGTGGGGTTCATCAGCAATGGCTCGTGGCTAGAGTACGGTCAGCTTAACTTCGGGAAGGGGGCGAGCGCGGTTAGTTTTCGGGTGGCGGCGGCGTTGGGAACCGGCGGGAGCATCGAGATTCACCTCGACGCGCTTAACGGGCCGCTGTTGGGCGTATGCAAGGTCGCCTCCACCGGCGATTGGCAGAAGTGGGTGGATTTGCGGGCGCCCGTCAAGTTTGTCAAAGGGGTGCACGATCTGTATCTCAAATTCACGGGAGGCGCCGGATATCTCATAAACGTGGAGTGGTTCCACTTCATCCCTGCGAGATAAACATATGCCATCGTAAAAAACCCCCGTTCGAACATGGAGTTTCGAGCGGGGGTTTATTGTGCGGATCAGGGAATTACTTGTCCTTCTCCTCCACGCTTTCGATGCTCGCTTGAGCCGCAGCCAATCGCGCGATCGGCACGCGGAATGGCGAACAGGAAACGTAGTTCAAACCGATCTTGTGACAGAAAGTGATGGAAGCGGGATCGCCGCCATGCTCGCCGCAGATACCGAGCTTGATGTTGGGACGGACCTCCTTTGCCTGCGAAACTGCGATCTTCATCAGCTTGCCCACGCCTTTCTCATCCAAAGACTCGAACGGGTTTACGGGCAGAAGCTTCATGGAGATATACTTCTGGAGGAACTTGCCCTCGGCGTCGTCTCGGGAGAAGCCAAAGGTGGTCTGAGTGAGATCGTTGGTTCCGAAGCTGAAGAACTCGGCGTATTCGGCGATCTCGTCGGAAGTGAGCGCGGCGCGCGGAATTTCGATCATGGTTCCGAACTTGTAGTCCATCGTCACCCCCTGCTCCGCCAACACCTGTTTTGCCACTCCTTCCAGCTTGTCCCTCAGGAGCTTAAGTTCATTGACATGAGAAACCAGCGGGATCATGATCTCCGGATGGACTTCCATCCCGGTTTTGGCGACTTTCACCGCCGCCTGGAAGATGGCTCTCACCTGCATCTCCACGATCTCGGGGAATATGATGGAGAGTCGACACCCGCGTAAACCGAGCATTGGGTTCTGCTCGCGCATACCCTCAATGGCTTCCAGCAAGGTCTCTTGTTTTTCCAGCAGTTCGTAAGCCGGGCATCCCGGAGCCACTCCCCGAGCCTTGAGATCCACGATGCGTGCGAGAACATCCTCATATTTCGGCAGGAATTCATGCAATGGCGGGTCAATCAAGCGGATGGTGACCGGCTTCCCCTGCATCGCCTCGAAGATTCCCTCGAAGTCTCCTTGCTGCACGGGAAGAAGTTTATTCAACGCAACGCGGCGATCCGCCTCGGTTTCGCTGAGAATCATATCCTGAACGATCGGCAAACGATCCTTCTCGAAGAACATATGCTCGGTTCGACACAGCCCGATGCCCTCAGCGCCGAAATCGAATGCGTTTTTAGCGTCCTTGGGATTGTCTGCGTTGGCTCGAACCCCAAGCTTGCGCACGGAGTCCGCCCATTCCAGGAGGGTCTTGAATTCAGCCGTGATCTCAGCTTCGATTAACGGAGCCTTGCCGAGGATCACTCTTCCGGTGGAACCATCGATGGAGATGTAATCCCCCTCCTTAAGAACGACATCGCCCGCAGTCATCGTCTTGGCGGATTCGTCAATCACCAGGCTTTCGCAACCGGCGACGCACGGCAAGCCAAAACCTCTCGCCACAACCGCAGCATGCGATGTCATACCGCCGCGAGCGGTCAGCACGCCTTTGGAGGCGACCATCCCGCGAATATCATCCGGGTTGGTCTCGGGGCGGACGAGAATCACGGGATTGGTCAGACCTTTGATCGCCGCATCGGCGGAATCAAACACGATCATGCCGAACGCCGCCCCCGGAGATGCGGGCAATCCCTTTGTGAGCACATCGAGTTTCGCCTTGGGATCTATATGGGGATGAAGCAGTTGGTCCAGATCGGATGGTTTGACGCGATGGATCGCTTCGTTCCTGGTGATCAAGCCCTCGTTAGCCATATCCACCGCAATCTTCACCGCAGCCCCGGCGGTTCGCTTTCCAACGCGGCACTGGAGGATAAAGAGACGATTCTTTTCGATGGTGAACTCCAGGTCCATTGCATCGGTGTAATGCTGCTCCAGTTTTTTCGCGATGTCCTCGAACTGCTTGTAGATAGCGGGGTTCTGATCCTTCAACGCGGAGATGGGCATTGGAGTTCGAACGCCGGCGACTACGTCCTCTCCTTGAGCGTTCATCAGATATTCGCCATATATCACGTTTTCACCCGTAGCCATGTCGCGAGAGAATGCGACGCCTGTGCCGGAGTCATCCCCCATGTTGCCAAAGACCATGGATTGAACGTTGACGGCGGTGCCAAGATCGTGCGGTATTTTCTCGCGGTTGCGATAAACGATGGCGCGATCGTTCATCCAGGAGCGAAATACGGCTTCAATCGCCATTTGCAATTGAACCATGGGATCGCTCGGGAACGCGGATCCAGTCTCTTTCAAGTAAAGAGCGAGAAAGTCGTCGCAGACGGATTTGAGGGTGTTTGCGTCAACCTCGGTGTCCTGCTTGACGCCGAGTTTGGCTTTGTAATCGTCGAAGATAGCCTCGAACTTGCGGCGATCCACCTCCATAACGATGTTCGAGAACATCATGATGAAGCGTCGATACGCATCATAGGCGAATCTTTCATTTCGGGTCTGTTTGATCAACCCTTGAACCGACTTCTCATTCAACCCAAGGTTGAGGATTGTATCCATCATGCCCGGCATGGAGAATTTTGCGCCGGAACGAACGGAAACGAGAAGAGGGTTGTCGGGATCCCCCAGCTTTTTGCCCATATTGTCTTCAACATGCTTCAGAGCTATTTTGATTTCATCCATTAAACCCTGCGGCAGTTTTTTATCGTTGGCGTAGTACTCGTTGCAGACTGCGGTCGTGATCGTAAAACCCGGTGGCACGGGCAATCCGAGGTTCGTCATTTCTGCAAGATTGGCGCCTTTGCCGCCTAATAAGTCTTTCATCTTCGCGTCGCCCTCGTGGAAGAGCCAAACGCGTTTCGTGCTACTCATGAAGGTGAGTCCTCCTTGTTAATTGTACGGTGGGAATCGAAAATTCACCAACTTATATCGTACCCGATAAACGTTTTTTTTTCGAGGGAGATTGGGATGAATGATACGGCAGGGGATCGCCAGGAGAGAAGGAAAAGAGCCGCCCAATACAGGGCGGCTCAACGAGGCGAATGTCACAGCAATATCAATAATACGGATTTCTGCTGAATAATCTGTCGATGATAAGCGCGATGCTAAGCAAGGAGCTTGTTAACTCCAACGGCGTCATGGCGGGTTTTGGTCCCATGCCGGTTGGAATTTCCACCGTATCGCCAGGTTCGAGCATGATATCCGGTTGTTTGTTGTTGCGTATGTCGGAGTAGTTGAACGCGATAATCTGGGTCTTGGTCGGATCGTTGCCATCAATATGACGGAATATCCTTCCGTCCTTCTCCTTTGCCAATGGAGTCAATCCACCCGCCTCCGCGATCGCTTCCGTCAAGGTCTCCTTGTGGTTGTAGGGTAGTTTGCCAGGTTTGATGAAAGCCCCATTGAGGTTCACGAACTGGTTCTCGCCCAATTTCTGAACGTACACCACATCATCGGGATCCATTGTGATATTATCCAAGGGATTGTTCGCTTCGGCCTTGTCGTAATCCACCACCATCTCCTTGCTCACGCCATAGCGTCGGATGGTAATCATCCTTCTGTCGGCGGTGGGGTCCAAACCGCCCGCCATGGAGAGCACCTCCCGCAGGGTCATTGGAACGCCGGCGCGAAGCGGAACCACGCCGGGTTTTTGGACATCTCCCTCCACCGTGACGAGGCCCGTGCCTGGCAAGGCTTCCATCGGAACGTAGATGAAGTCCTTGTCCTCAAGGATCGGATTTTGGGAATCGTCGGGTGTCTGCCCCGGTTCCGGTTTCAACCATTTTAACAGGTTATAGGTGGTGGTGACCCGATTTCCCTGGGGGTCCAAACGGATAATTCGCACATGACTTAGATCCGCATTGTCCGAAAAACCCACCACGGTAAGCAGTTCCGCCAGAGACGTGTGCTCCCCCACCGGAGCGGAACCGGCTCTAAGGACCGCCCCGCTAAAAAACACAACGGAATGCGGCACCGAAACGATCGCCACATTCACCTGAGGGTTTTTGATGTAGGGCTTCAAAAGCGCGGCGATCTTATCCGCAGCCATTGCGGGCGTTAATCCCTTTAAAGGAACCATTCCGATTAGCTTCATCTGGATGCTGCCTGAAGGGTCCGTTAGAAACACGCCGGACAGGTCCTGTTCCACGCCTGCATCCGAAGTGACGTTTACGGAGAGTTGAAAATTTCCTTTGATGGGCTGATTGGGGTCGAAATTCTCTTCGCCGGAAACCAATGATATCGGAGTATTGTCCTGATTGAGATTCGCCGGAGCGACGGGATTGGCGGGCGTAACCTGTTGCGCCCGAACAGCTCCCAATACGATGAAGCAAAGCACCGCCGTAAAGATTCCAGACAGATACAATCGTCTCATTCAATAATCCTCCCTGCATGGGGTAATGAACCCGAAACTGCGTATCCCTTGACTTGATTTATCAAGGACAGTATAATCCTCATAAGTAGTTATCCATCCTCTCATCCCAAAAAGGAGTCTCATTCCATGGCAATGCAAAACAACTCTCTATCGGATCTCTGGAATCGGACGGTAGATCTCGTCAAAGATAAAACGAACAATATCTCCCTCTGGGAGACATTGGAACAGACCGTTCCCATCACAATGGAAGAGGATACTCTTATTATCGGCATTAACAGCGAAAATTTGAATAATCCCGCCCAACTCACAAACACCGATTATAAAAATACCATAGAAACATCTCTCGCGCGCACATTCGGAAAAACTATGAAGTTTCGCGTGATCGAAGGCTCCACCCTGGAAGACTGGAACCGAGCCAAGGAACGAGAGAGGCGCGTCGCCAGCATGCAAACCGCCACCTATAAAAGAAGCGATATAAAATCGGATACCGCTCATTCCTGGGACGGGATATTCGAATATGTCTCCCGCTCTTATAACGCCATGTCCATGAGACAACTTCCGCAAATGCGAGCGCGATACCTCACGGATATTCTTTACGCTCTGAGCGATGTGATGGACGAACTGTACGGCGACAACCCAAGCGAGACCTCGGAACGACAGCTTGCGCGCGTTCTGGAAAAAATCGCTGCGCTGACGGAAATACCGGCGCCATCCATCGCCTTGGAGTTGGAGCGACTAAGGGCGTGGCAAAAGCAAAGCAATGCTTAATGCATACTCAATTCAATACTCACCCTGTCACATCCCCTGCAATTCCAACATAGTCGTGAAGAAGATTAACACAATTGCAGGGGATTGTCAATTGCCTTACGAAAAAAAACCACCCCCGGCTCCTTAAATGCATCGCCGCAATCCTCATCCCATTCCGACATCCCTTTATACGGATGATGAAACAATTGGGATTCATCCGTATTAATAGATGGAGGTAATCACGAAATCATCATCTCCCATGAGGAGGCGGATTGTAAAAAGAGTGTGGACGGATGTTTCTTCGCCATTACGCAGAGGGAATTGCAAACATGAAACATGACACTCATTTCGCTCATTTCACGCTCGCGGATATTCCCGCCAACTGTTTTTAGAATTTCCAAAACAGGTGATAGGCGTCCGGTCCTAGGCTCTCTTGCATGCTGTCTATCTCATATCCAATCGGAAAATTGATCTGGATGACACGGGAAACTTATCCACTGAAGTAAATCACACTTGGTGTTGCTTATTTTCACAACCGATATGTAGCATAGACTGCATAATCCGTTCCTCCACGAATGCAAGGCTCATGCGCCTACGACTGATGCATCCGGAAGCGATACGATTCGCATAACGTGCGCCGACGCGGTGAATTGCCAGTTTCATTCAGTCGATACGGAATACAGAGGGGAGAAAATTTCGGCTCTGAAATGCAAATGGCGCGATCACCTCAAGGAGTAGTGAACGGTATGATCATGCAAAAAATACAATGGTGCTTCCAATATTTCAAAAATTTCCTTCATGGACGTAGCGTATACGTTTGTATTTTTCGTAACCCACAGGAAGCGGGCGAATGCCTGCAGCGTGTAAGAAGATCCGGTTATATCAAATCGGCTGGCGTGTTTCACAAAGCCGACAAGAGTGTCAGTGTGGATAATTACACGCTGTCTCCATGGTATGCAGCATTGATCGGATTAGGTTTCGGATTGATAGGCGCACTCTTTTTCGCCCATATTCATCGACCGCTAATCAGCTCCCTTGGATATAACCCTCCGTATGACATAGAATGGCTCTTCCCACCTCTGGGCGCTTTGGCGGGTTGGATTATCTTCTCCCTGATCGATCTTGGCGTGGACCAGGAGCTTTTGAACAACTATAAAAAATGGATTCTGCATAATGAATCCGCCATTGTCATCAAGGCGAACCAAGATGAGTTAAGTAAAATCAACCGGATCATCAAGGAATCCCCCGGCGGGGCGGCGGGCATCACGTTCCTGCATCCAAACATCAAGGAGTTCCCGTCTCCAACGCAGAGACCGTTTCTCCGTGAAGAGCCTTTAACGGTGGAAAAGCTCCATTGGCAGGCTGGCAGGCTGGCAGCCGCTATTCACTCCGTCTCTTCCGCGAAGAGTCACGGGCAGTTTCTCCTCGGAAAACTGCGCGTTAGCGAAGCTCTGCTCAGAGAGATTCGCGCCAACTTGGCGGAAACGGCGAAGATTGAGCAAACGTTGCCTCTGGCGGCGGAATGGCTGCTGGATAATATGTATATCGTCCTGAGTCACATAGACGATATCAAACGGAATCTGCCGAGGAAATACTATTACGAACTACCCGTGATCAACCAAGGCGCCCTAAGCGGACTGCCTCGTATTTACGCTATCGCCTTCGAGATGGTTTCCAACACGGACGGACGATTGGATCGGGACATCATCACCAATTTCATCCAGTCTTACCAATCCTACCGCTCCGAGCAACACAACGCCACATTAACGATGGGGGAGCTATGGGCAATCCCCTTGATGCTTCGATTGAGTTTGGTGGAATGCATCCATTATTTGGCTGTGGATGTAAATCGAAGATTATGGGAGCGGGAGATGGCGGATTTTTGGTCGAACCGTCTCCTAAACGCCGTGCGAAACGATCCCGACTATCTTTTGGATATCCTTGCGGAATTGGCGCATGAGCATCCCAACCCCTCCCCCTATTTCGCTGACGAGCTTGCAAGCAGACTCTTTGACGAGGAGAACGCTCTCAACCCCGTACGCACTTGGTTGGAGCGGAAGCTAAATATGCCATTGGCGGATGCGATTCGCGAAGAGCAACGCAAGCAGACACTGGAACAGGTCTCTCTTGCGAACAGCATCACAAGCCTGCGGCAACTTTCGCAATTGGATTGGCGAAATGTGTTCGAAAACCTTTGTCGGGTGGATGCCGTGCTATGGACGGATCCCGCCTCCGTCTATTCCAAAATGAATTTCCACACACGGGATCAATATCGGCATGTGATCGAAACCATTTCGCGGCGCACGGGCTTAACCGAAGACGAAGTGGCGATGAGAGCGTTGGAATTGGCGGACGAGGGAACGGATGATGTCACGCGTCATGTCGGGTATTACCTCATAGACAAGGGAAGAATCGAACTGGAACATCGTCTCGGCTACCATCCGCCCTTGATGGAAAGCATACGCCGAAAAATAACAAGCCGTCCGGGTTTGTCCTATATATCCTCCATCACGTTATTGACTTTGCTAACGCTCGCATTTCCAATCCTCAAACTTTTTTCCAGTTCGGAGTCACGGGTTCTCCCCGCGCTGCTAACTCTTCTGCTTATCCCGCCCGCGTCCGAAATCGCAGTGCAGTTGGCGAATTATCTGTTCACGCATCTATTACCCCCGCAGCCACTTCCGAGAATGGATTTCAAGTCCGGGATCCCATCTGAATTCAAAACCCTTGTGGTGGTGCCGACCCTGCTATCAAGCCCTGAAGCGATTAAAGAGGAGATAGAAAGGCTTGAAATCAGGTATCTGGCGAATAGAGATGAAAACATACTCTTTTCACTCTTTAGCGATTACGTGGATGCTCCTTCAATGCAGATGCCTTATGACGAAGAGCGGCTAGATCTGGCGATCCACGGAATTGAGGAGCTTAACGAAAAATATGGCGAGGGCGCTTTTTTCCTTTTCCATCGTGACAGAACGTGGTGCCCTAGCGAAAACCGCTGGATGGGCTGGGAACGCAAGAGGGGAAAGTTGGAGCAGTTAAACCGATTCCTGGTCGGAGAAGGCGGCAAGGAACTGGATTATCTTTTACGAACAGGCGATCCGGAGAGGTTGCGCAACATTCGCTTTGTGATCACATTGGATTCCGACACGCAACTCCCTTGCGACACCGCCAAGAGGATGATCGAAACGCTTGCGCATCCTTTGAATTGTCCTCGCTTGAATGAGGAAAAGCTCAAACTCGACCGAGGCTACTCCATCCTTCAGCCATTGGTCTCTTCCAGTTTGCCAAGCGCCACCTCGACATTTTTCAGCTCCATCTTTACGGATGCCAGAGGCGTCGATCCCTATACGCATGTGATTTCCGACATCTATCAAGACCTCTCCGGAGAGGGTTCCTATCATGGGAAAGGGATATACGATCTCCGTGCGTTTCACACAATCCTTGAAGGGCGTTTCCCGGATTCCCATCTGCTTAGCCATGATCTGATTGAAGGAATCTACGCCAGAGTGGGTTTCGCGAGCGATATCGAGCTTTTTGATCTGTTTCCGCAAAACTATCTGTCTTACTGCATTCGCCAGCATCGCTGGATCCGAGGAGACTGGCAGATTGCGGATTGGCTAAAATCCAACCCTCCGAAAGGATATCATCCAAAACCGGCGTACCCGATTTCCATCATTAACAAATGGAAGATTCTGGACAATTTACGGCGGAGTCTGCTTCCTGTCTTCCTGCTTGCATCTTTGATTGTTGGCTGGATGGCTTTTCCGTCGTTATGGTGGATCACCCTGTTGATATCCTGCGTCTTTTTCATGCCGTTCATTCTCAAATTATTGGACATGATATTGGCGCTTGTATCGGGAAATCCCGTTCATATACGGGAATATCTCGACAGTCTCCTCCGTGCCACGATAAACATCTCATTAAACCCGCATCAAGCCTCCTTATCGTTGGATGCAATCACGCGCGTCGCATACAGAAAGTGGGTGAGCCACAAGCATCTTTTGGAATGGCAGACCGCTGCGGAGGCCCATCGAAAGGCGAAAGATAGCAATAACGAGTTCGTTCTCCGCCTGTTATGGCAATCCGCGTTCTCCGTGGGGATAGCCTTTCTCGTCGCGGCTTTCGCCCCCCAAACGATCGCGTACAGTTGGATTTTCATCGTTTTATGGCTGATCGCCCCTGGAGTCGTGGCGTTACTAAATCAACCGCGCAAACTCAGGATGCAGATTCCGCTCACTTCGACGGAACAGCGACATTTACGTTTGACGGCTCGCCAAACTTGGAGGTTTTTCGATCAGTTTGTCACGGAATCCACCCATTGGTTGCCGCCCGACAATTATCAGGAGTTCATGACGCGGGAAATCGCCAGACGCACATCCCCCACGAACATAGGCTTGTATCTTCTCTCTTGCGCCGCTGCGTACGATTTCGGTTACGAGACCATCGAGGCGACCATTCACAGATGTTTGAACACGGTTCAAACCCTGCAGAAACTGGAAAAATTCGAGGGGCATCTTTTGAACTGGTACGACATCTCCACCCTCGAACCCCTGCAGCCCGCCTACATCTCCATGGTGGACAGCGGGAATCTGCAAGCCTCCTTGTGGACGTTGGAACACGCCATCATGGATATGATGGACGCCCCCTTGATCGATGCGAAGGCGTTGAGAGGATTGGCCGACACACACGCCGTCCTCGGGCTGGCCATGGAGAGCGCCAGAAAACACGAGCCACATTGCGATACGTTATACTCGGAACTTGGTAAACTGCTGTCCCATATTCCGGAATCCTTCCCCGGGCAAATTAAAAAACTCAGGAACGTCCTTAAGCTCTCTCTTGTCACGAAAAATGATGTTTGTGACACCCCTGGAATGGACGCATCCTGTTGCGAATGGGCTTCCATGATCTTTTATCACGCCAAGCAATGGGATGAGCTCATCAACAAATACCTTGCCTGGGCGCAGATGCTCGTGCCTCCCATGCAAGTAAGCCTTCTTCCGCTAGGTCAGGAGGCGCATGAATGGCGAAGACAAGCCCTATCAAGTTGTCCGAGTCTGCGCAATATCGCAATAGGCGCGGTGCCGGGGCTGTCATCCTTTCTCGCCGTCCATTCACGAATGGATACCCTGAACCTTCCCGAACCCCTGAAAGAGTGGTTAAATCGACTTGCACAATTGGCGGACGCAGCCCGTTTGGAAGCGATAAAGCTGTTGGAAACAGGGAATAATCTCATTCAGTCCCTGGATGATTTGGCTATGAACATCCATATGGATTATCTGTACGACCCTGAAAGACGCGTGTTTCACACCGGATACAATGTGACCGACCGGCGAATGGACAACTCCTTCTACGACCTCCTGGCAAGTGAGGCGCGTTTGGGAAGCCTGACCGCCATCGCCTCGGGTCAGGCGCCTGCGGAACATTGGTGGGCTTTGGGGCGCCCATATGGTCTCGCGTTTGGAAAACGGCCCCTCCTCTCCTGGAGCGGGACGATGTTCGAATACCTTATGCCCGTGTTGATGATGAAACGCTTTGAGAACTCGCTCATCGATCAAGCCTGCGTCACTGCGGTTCAATTGCAGATCGAGTATTCCCGGAGAAGGGGGATCCCATGGGGCATTTCCGAAGCGGCGTACAGCGCCCTCGATTCGCATCAAACCTACCAGTATCGCGCGTTCGGCGTTCCTGGCTTGGGGTTGAAACGGGGTTTGGAGGAGGATTTGGTGGTGGCGCCCTACGCCACCGCACTGGCATTGATGATACACCCCTCCTTGGCGTATCGGAATCTGCGTCGGCTGGAAAAACTCGGACGGCTCGGACAAAGAAGCAGGTACGGATACTTCGAAGCGATCGATTACACCAGACAATCCAGCTCGCGAGGGGAGCGAGGTGTGATCGTCTACACCTATATGGCGCACCACCAGGGAATGATCCTGTTGTCCATAGACAACGTGTTGAATAACAATATCATTCAGAAGCGTTTTCACTCCGACCCTCGTGTCAAGGCGGTGGAGTCCCTGCTTTATGAAAGGATACCCGTCCATCCTCCCGTCGTGAAGGATTACGCTCGCGAAGCGCCGCCGCCTCGGTTAACTCCCATTCCCACCGTTTCCGGCATGGGAAGGCTCGAAATAACCAACACGGTGGCTCCGAAGACTCTGCTATTGGCGAACAAGGAATACTCGCTAATGCTCACCCATGCCGGAGGCGGATACAGCCGATGGAGGGATATCGACATTACGCGATGGCGTTCGGATACGACACGAGATAACTACGGCTCCTTCGTATACCTTCGCGATATCGATTCGGGTAGCGAATGGTCCCTCTCGCATCATCCCATTCAATCCGCAGAGAAAAAATACACGGTGATCTTCTCCAATGAAAAGGCGGAAATCAGATGTCGCGAGGCGGGGATCGAATCGAATATGGAAGTCATCGTATCACCCGAGGACAATGCGGAGATTCGCTGTATCTCACTGTACAATCGCTCGCTGCGAAAACGCTCGATTGAGCTTACCAGTTATCTCGAGCTCGCGATGACCACTCATAGTGGCGATATCTCCCACCCGGCATTCGTTAAGCTCTTTGTGCAAACCGAAGCCGTACCGGAATACTCCGCTCTTATGGCGTGGAGAAGGCGACGATCCCCCGAGGATATGCAGGTCTGGGCGGGACATCTTTGCGTCATGTCCGAAACCTCCGACAGAGCGTTTGAATTCGAAACGGACAGATTGGCGTTCATCGGACGAAACGGAACCCTTCGCAATCCCAAGGCGATCAAAGAGCCGTTGAGTTGCTCAACGGGGGCGGTGCTGGACCCCATCTTCAGCATCCGACGGCAAGTCAATTTGGATGGGGGACAGAAAATACAGCTCTCATTCGTGACCCTTGCTGCGGAATCGCGATCCGAACTGCTTCATCTGATTGAAAAATACGCCGATCCGAACAATATCAAGCGAGCCTTCGACATGGCTTGGACGAACGGGCAGATCGAACTCAGACACCTGCGCATCCAACAGGAGGACGCAAACCTGTATCACCAACTCGCAGGGCATATTCTTTATCCCCAGATGCAGTTCAGAACATCCGTGGAGAGGCTCAGGAAAAATGAAAAGTCGCAATCCGCGTTATGGGCTTACGGAATCTCGGGAGATCTGCCCATTGCGGCAGTACTGATCGAGGACTTAAGCGATATCGACCTGGTAAAGCAGGTTCTTCAGGCGCACAGCTATTGGAGGCTGAAAGGTTTGAAGGTGGACCTTCTGATCCTCAATCAGGAGGCCGCCGTCTATTCCCAACCCCTGCAGGACCATTTGAGGAGATTGATACAAGCTCACTCGCAATATACGGGAATCGATCAACCCGGAGGCGTTTTCCTGCGCTCCGCGGATCAAATCCCCGCCGAGGATTTGGATTTGATGCTCTGTGTCGCGCGCGTTGTCCTGGTCGCTTCCAGAGGTCCTTTGGCGCAACAATTGGCGGGTGTCTTGGCGCCCCATCCAGTGCCGGATCAGTTCAAGCCGTCGGGCTTAATCAAGGACGAGCCCTCCAAAATGCTGCCTTTCCTTGAATTGCTCTATTTCAACGGATACGGCGGATTCACTCATGATGGGTGGGAGTACGCGATCTATCTTGGCCCCGATACGAACACGCCCGCGCCTTGGACAAACATCATCGCCAATCCACGTTTCGGAACCGCAATCACCGAATCCGGCGCTTCGTTTAGTTGGTACGGAAATAGTCAAACCAACCGAATCACGCCCTGGCACAACGATCCCGTGGAATCCCCGGGAGGGGAGGCGATTTATATCAGGGACGAGGATATCGGCTCCTGCTGGTCCCCAACCCCCTATCCTATTCGCGAGAAGGACGCATATCGCTGTCGTCATGGGATTGGATACACTCGTTTCGAGCACAATAGCCACGCCATCGAACAGAACCTGCTGACTTTCGTGCCCGTGGAGGATCAAGGGGGAATGCCCGTTAAAGTTCACACCTTGACACTGAGAAATGAGTCGTCTCAACGCAGAAGACTACGCATCACATTTTATTGCGAGTGGACCCTTGGAGTGAACAGGGAAAGCACGCAATCGCATATCGTAACCGCCTGGGATTCCGACTTGCAAGCGTTAACAGCGATAAATCATTACCACATGGATTACGGACACTGCATCGCATTCATTTGCTGCAATCACCGGGTGACCTCATACACGGGGGATCGTACGGAATTCCTCGGAAGAAATGGTAGCATGACCTCTCCTCTTGCAATGACGCGCAACATGCTCTCCCGCCGCGTTGGACCATCTCTGGACCCGTGCGGAGCGATCCAAACCTACGTGGAGATTGATCCGAAACAGTCCGTATCCATTGACTTCCTGCTCGCCGAGGCGGAATCCCAGGAGGAGATGCGCTCCATCATTCGCAATTTCCGCGCCGATGGGGCCTCCGAAGCCATCTTCAATGCCTCGCAGGAGTGGTGGAGACGCACGTTGAACGTGGTGCAGGTGGAGACCCCGACCAAATCAACCGACCTGATGCTTAACCGATGGCTGCCTTATCAGAACCTGGCATGCCGAATGTGGGCTCGCTCCGCGTTTTATCAGTCCGGTGGGGCGTACGGTTTCCGGGATCAACTTCAAGATTCCATGGCTTTGGTCTATGCGAAGCCGAATTTAACGCGCGAGCACATCCTGCGATCCGCCGCCAGACAGTTTTTAGAAGGGGACGTTCAGCATTGGTGGCATGAACCTGCGGGACTGGGGGTGCGCACCCGCATCTCGGATGACCTCCTGTGGCTGCCGTGGGTGGTCCATCATTACGTCCAAGTCACGGGCGACGATGCAATACTGCGCGAGGAGGTTCCCTTCATTAAAGCGGAACCGCTTGGAGCGGAGGAGCACGACAGGATGTCCATCCCAATCGTCCTCCCGGAGCGATCCACTCTCTTTGACCACTGCATGAGAGCGATTAACAGAGCTCTTCAGGCTCTGGGGGAGCATGGCATTCCGCTGATGGGCGACGGGGATTGGAATGACGGCATGAACAGGATCGGCGCGGAGGGCAAAGGCGAGAGCGTTTGGCTGGCGTGGTTCCTCATTCGCATACTCAATGATTTCTCAAATCTGCCGGGATTGGACGAAAACGAGAGCAATCGGCTTCGCATCAAGGCTCGCGAGATTACGAGGAATGTGGAGTCCGCCGCCTGGGACGGGGAGTGGTATCTCCGCGCATGGTACGACGACGGCACGCCGGTGGGTTCCATCCACTCCGACGAAGATCAGATCGACTCACTCCCGCAATCATGGGCGGTCATCAGCGGTGCGGCGGATATGCAAAGAGCGAAACAATCGATCGAAGCCGCCCGGCAGCGCCTGATGGATAAGGAGGCGGGGATCATCAAACTCTTCACTCCTCCGTTCGACAAGACCGTTAAGGATCCGGGATACATTAAAGGCTATCCTCCCGGCATACGGGAAAACGGCGGGCAATACACGCACGGCTCTCTGTGGCTGCCGCTGGCGTTCGCCCTGGTGGGAGACGGGGACACTGCGATTGAGATGCTGGAGATGATGAACCCGATTGAACGCGCCAGAACCATCGACAAGGCCCTGGCGTACGCCGTGGAGCCTTACGTAACGGCGGGCGACGTGTACGCTTTGCCCGGAAAAGTCGGAAGAGGCGGATGGACCTGGTACAGCGGTTCGGCGGCGTGGATGTATCGCATTTGGCTCGAGAATATCCTCGGTTTCAAAAAAAGAGGGGACTCTCTCACGATAGATCCCGTCATTTCATCCAAATGGAGGCGATTCACCTTGACATACGCTTATAAAAGCGCGTCATACCTAATCACGGTTGAAAACCCCGAGGGGGTGCGCCGAGGTGTGATTAAAGTGGAGATGGACGGCAGACCTTTGCCGGATGGTCGGATATCCTTGCAGGATGACGGGGAGCGACACCATGTCAAGGTGGTTCTCGGCGCCGGAGGCAAGAGTGACGGATTACGACGCATCGCTCCCGACATCCGTATGGCGACCAAGGAAACGTAGCGGTAGGATCGTTCAACTCAACCTAGGGAAACAAAAAAAAGAGACGTGATCCTCGCGCTGCTCGGCGAACCATCTCAACACGCGTGTATCCCGAAATGCGGCGGGCACGGATGGCTGTTTCGATAACGAGGCGCCGATGGCGTTCTCATTTACGCGAAGGATTCGTCGGGACTTTCTTTGCGGCCTTGCGTCTTTGCATCCTCGCGTTGATTCCTATTCCTATTCATATGCACCTCCCGACGATCCGCTCGGCGTCGGGCACGCCAGTGGCGATGTCGGGGCCGTGGGCGCCGCGCCAGTCTACGCTCTCCAACCAGGCGAGGGCGGCGGATTCAATGGTGGATTCGGTGAAGGCGGTCACGATGACCCCCTTTAGCCCTTATGGTGCTCTTTCGCCAGATATCGTCGGCGCTTTCTGTCTTCAGAGCTTCTCTAATCTTCTCGATTGCTCTCTGTGAGTATCGCTTGTGGAGCGTCTTCCCGATCTTGAATTCCTTGTAACAATCCGCATCTTCGCGAAGATGTAGGTAATCTACAACTGACACGGTCTTTGGCATTGTTAGGCCAACATGCTCAGCGAGCTGTTTTGCGCCGAGGTTGTAAAAGTCCAGTTCGTTTATCCGCTTCAAAGCGACGACCGGAGCGTCGGGGGTCCCCTCGGGCACCAATTGAATCGGGATGCCTTCCTTCTTCGATAGGCGCAGCGAGAGGCTTGGTCCGGTGCCATCTGCTATGATATCCACGGCTGCGGCACCCCTGAAGATATTAGTCCAAGACTGTTTCTGTGAGATCTTGTTGGCAACCCGCCGGAGGTCCGCACTACTGGGCTGGCCCTTTTTGCCCTGGATCGTGGCGTCCAAGATCGCTAACGGACGAATGCGGGCCAAGGCTTCGAAATTGCGCCTTCGGCCTGGCCTCAAAAGTTTCCTGATCTCGGCGACCTCCGAGTCGAAAAGCGTCGCCAGGTCCGTAGGCGGCGACGTCGAGACCGGGAGCACACGGGTCGGAAGGTGGGTAGCAAGCTCTTGGCCAAAGACGATCTTCAGCAGGTCCCGGAACAGCGTGACGCCCGACTGGACATGTATGTAGAGCTGGCCTTCGGAGATGTTGAGCAAATGGTGCTGGGCTGCGTTTCGTAGCTCGTTTATTATCTGCATAACGAGTTCCTGCTCCTTAGTCAGGTATTTGATGTTCCCATCGCTCAGGGAATTCACGCAAGCGTCAAAGCCGATCGTCTTCTTGGCGCGTTTCTCGCGGATGGGCTTGCCGCAGTGCAGGATCGCCGCTTTCATCAGCATCTCGAAACCATGATCGAGCAGGATCAACGTGCTACTAACGCGGCCGCGGTCGTGGGGCCGGTTAAACATCTCGATGCTCAAGACGAGTGCGTCACAAGCTTTTTCTAGCAGGAACTTGGCTTCGCGCTTCATGGGCTGGACTTCTCTAAGAACCTTTCCGCATCCTTCACCCGGATTTCGCCGGAGATGAGCTTGGGCAGAAGCGCATCGCGCAGGGCGACTAGGGTGCGGGATTCGTGGCAAGTTGTAAAAAGTCGATCAGTAAGCTTCTTTGAGAGGCGGTCAAACGCCTCCACCACGGCATCTGGCGGCTTGAGCAACGGAAGAGCCCGCACACCCTGCTGGTTGATGCCCGGCTGTGCCGAGTTTGAGTTGAGGCTGATGATCTCCTGCGTCATCCAATCCTGATCTAGCCAAAAGAACAGGTACCGTTGATAATGTGCATGCTTGGCCCGGACGATGAACACATGCTCATTTACCGCACATTGCTCGTGGGGAAATCCGCAGTCAAAGTACGTCTTTCGCCCGATCTGTGCGCCGTCCTTGTACAACAGCACGTCACCCGGCCGCACTGCTGCACCCTTTCGCTGAAGCTCGTTGAAGAAATCTCGCGGGACGTACTTTTCCTTCGAGAAGTCATACCTACCCAATCCGATGACGTTCTCGGCACCGATGCTCGGTACTCCTTCTTGCGCTGCGCCACCTTTGGGCCTGGCACCCGACACAAGTTCTCCCAACACCTGCCCGAGCGTCCCCACCTTCCACCCCTCCGGTATCTCGCCCGGTTCCGAATCCACGAGGCGGTCGGGGAAGAGTTCGGCGATTTCGGGTTTGAGGTTGGGGCAGGCGGCGCGGCTGACCTGGGCGTTGGTCCAGTCGGGATGTTCGCGGCGCACCGCAGCCTTGGCGCGCACGGGGTCGAAATCCACGAACCAGCTCTTGAAGATCGCCCGCGCCATCTCCTCCAGCGTCTCGCTCATCCGCCGGTTCAGCTCGATCTTGTCATCCAGCGTTCCGAGGATGTGGGCGATGGCGCGTTGTTCGGCCTCAGGTGGAAATAGAAACTGCATACGTTTAAGAGTTGAACCTGAAAGTTCCCCAAAAGTTGTTCCAGTTGCATGAGATTTCAGACGCTCAGTATTGGCCTTTAATAAGTAGTAGATAAATTCATGAAAGAATCCTTCACGAACAATAAGACTTCTGAATCCCTGATTTGTGGCGATTAGGTTCGATGCTATTGCGACATATCCAACAGGAGCACGCGTTGTAAGCAAAACAGCATTTTGTGGCAATAATCGAGCACTGCTATTTGCAAGACCCTTTTCGCTCAGATTTCTTTCACCACGCGATATATAGCGGAAAGAATGGCTCGATAAGTCTTTAGGAGTCACCCATGGAATCGTACCGTTGAAGTTTTCTTCATCTTTGGTAGACGGAGTCCCTCCACCTATAACTTCGGCAATATCCTCAATGCGAAGTTCTTTCCACTCACCCGCCATATCCCAACTCCTTTTCCAATTCTTCGATGCTCGGCAGGTTCTCCTGTAATTCGGCAGGCAAGACACTGGTCAGGCGGTAGGTGGCAACGCCCATTGGTTTACTCATATCACGAAGGGCATACTCCGCTATCAAACGGTTTTGGCTTTTACACAGAATCAATCCGATGCTGGGGCGGTCTTCAGGGTGGCGCAATAGATCATCCACCGCCGAAAGGT
>Ga0078972_1005817_pt1 | contig 30581 bp, 23 predicted proteins | sample YelNatPaOPGAMG01_FD_67568 | JGI IMG/M metagenome (GOLD analysis project Ga0078972, IMG submission 67568) | Hot spring thermophilic microbial communities from Obsidian Pool, Yellowstone National Park, USA - OP-RAMG-01 (SPADES assembly) (version 2) | ecosystem: Environmental > Aquatic > Thermal...
CCTGAACCCGGAGAGTTTAGCGGACTTCAATGCGCGTGCTGGCCCTGACATGAAGCCCGCAAAACTCGAGCCACACCTCGCAAGTGCTGTATTCTATGCAGTCAATTGAGCCAAACTCCAGAGCTGGGAGCTGCAAGCTCCCAGCTCGGGAAAATGGTTTCGGCCAGCCGCCGAAACCGACCGGCCAGCGGCCGGTGCTCCCCGTGCTGCGCCGCCCCAATGGGGCGGCGGTACATCAGCCCAAGGCAAGCGCAGCGCCGCCCAGGGTAGGCAAGCGATCCACACAATTTCCAAACATCTTCCGACTCACCAAACGTGGCTCAACCCCATCGAAATACCCAGACGCAACAGGCCCAATCCAAACCGGCGGCATAGCCGCCGCGTGCAAATGGTGGCGCGCTCTAGAGCGCGGAGCATGGGGCGTGGGGATGGGGCATGGGGCCAAGTGTTGGAACCTGGGGGGTCGAAGCGGGGGGGTGGTTTTGGCGGGCGGACGGAGCCGACTGACCATCGGACGCTGGCGCCTTGCGGACCTCCGCAGCGGCACGTGACCGCGGGCAAGAGCCCAGCATCAATCAACAATCCAATGAACAACCTGCGGATTGCTAATCCGCACCTCCTGGCGATGCGGTAAGGCGGCGGACCGAGCGGGGAACTCCGCCGACTGACATCGGCGGCTACGTTGGTCAGATGTGCGCTACTCCAGGCATAGCAACCCGGAATAAACCGGGATAAGCCGCGGCTGGAGGCATGGTCAACTGGAAGCTTGACGGCTGGGGCGGTTCTGATTGCATCGGCAGCGATGAAAGGACGAATCGGCTTGGTAGTGGTGGGTGTGCTGGGCTTGGTGTGGCTGAGTGGTTGCGTCAGCACGCTGGACGGTCGGTACCGGCCGGGTGTGCCGTTTGTCAATGACCGGCTGGAGAACCTTTACGAACGGTCCGTCAAAGAGTGCTGGACCGCCGCCAAGGACGTGCTGTCGCATCGGGGTCAGATTGCCAACGAAGATTACCAGCGCAATACCATCGAGGCCAGCATTGATAAGCGCCACGCTTGGGTCCGCATCCAGCCAGTGGACCAACGGGTCACCCGCGTCACTATCCAGGTCCGCGGCCCGGCAGGCGGGCCGGACATGGATTTGGCTTCGCAGCTTCGGACCGAGATTGCGGTCCGGCTAGCCACTGGCACACTCGCCCCTGCTACCTCCCGCTAGGAGTGCGACCCCAGGGCCCGAACCCGTCGGTCAGAGTTTGACTTTGATCGGTTTGCCAGGCACCGGCTCGATCGCTGGGGTTAAAGATGGCTGGCTGGGAGGCGCGGCTTGTTCAGCTTGGCGTTGGACTTGGCGCCAAGCGGTCTTGAGTCCCAGATTCTGCTCGTAGGTGCCCAACGGCACGGGCCGCTGGGCAGGTTCTTGGCCTTTGAGTTCCAAGCTCAGCGTCGTCAGCCGCTGCTGGGCTTGAGCCGCCAACCCGGTGTCGGGAAACATTTGGATGATGCGTTGCAAGGTGGCGCTGGCAGCCTGCAAATCTCGGCCCACCGCAATTTGGAAGTCGGCCAACAAGTGCAGCCACCGGGCCACCAGCCGGGGCGGTTGGTGCGGCATTTGGATCAATTGCTCCAATTGGTCTTGGGCGAGGTCCAACCGACGGTAATGGTGGGCGTAAATCCAGGCTAATTTCTCGCGGGTCTCGGTGTCGGCGGGGTGCACCTGCAGGTGTCGGACGTACTCTTCAGCCAGCTTGGCTGGGTCGGGCTCGGCTGGTCGCAACGCAGCGGTGTTATCCAGTAGGCCCAAGTTGGGCACGCCGGGCTGCACCGGGATGCGGCGCGGGTCTGCTGCAGCCTGCAGCACCGGTTGGCTGCCGCTGAGGTGTGCGATGCGCTGAGCGGCTTGGGCGGCCATGGGCGTGTCGGGGAATAAGGTCCTGATCCGTTCCAAAGTAGCGCACGCTGCTTCGGGGTCTTGACCTAGTTTCCATTGCCAGTCGGCTAACCGATTCAAGGCGGCTGCGACATCGGAGGGTTGGTGGCCGGGCTGCTGAATGAATCGCTCAATCACCACCTGCGCACCTGACAGGTCATTGAGGTCCTCAGCCAAAATCTCGGCCAACAGCATCTGGCCGGTGACATCCTCAGGAAAACGCTCGATCTGCCGACGAATTTCATAAACCGCTTCGAGGGGTTTGCCGCTTTTGCGTTTGGCCAGCGCAATTGAATAGAACGGCTGCGGCTCCGGCTCGACATCGCCCCCGTCGTAAAGGGCAGTGAACGGTTTAGCCAGCAGTGCACCCAGATGCGGTGCCCACAGTGTGCTCAACAACACTCCAACCACCGCGCCGATCAACACCACCGCTACTGCTCCCAGGCCGCCCTGCAGGTGCCACGCTAACCACCATACCCCTGCCACGGCGATAATTGTCACCGCCCATTTGACCAGCAGCCGGACGGGGTCTTCAGCCCGCCTGAGGCAGCGCACGGCCCACCAAACCAAAGCCCCTAAACCCAGCGCTCCTCCGATCAGACTGGCTAACAATTCTAACGAAGCTTTCATGGCGGTGTGACGAGGCCAGCCAGGTTATCCAGTCCGGCGCTGGATGCGCTCCGGGTTCCGCGCGTAGCTGACGGCGGTGTCGTAGCTGATCTGGCAACGGGTGTAGAGTTCGTAGATGCAGTTGTCCATCAGGATCATGCCGTCGCGGCCTGAGGTTTGGATGGTGTTTTCCAGCAGGTGCAGTTGGTTGTCGCGGATGAGGTTTCGGACGGCGCCTGTGGCTAGGAGCAGTTCGCACGCCAGCACACGTTGGGAGCGGTCCACCGACGGCAACAGCCGCTGAGCCAGCACACCTTGCAGGGCGTTGGCCAGTTGCAGAATGATCTGGCGCTGCGCCGGCCCTTCGAACACGCCGATCATCCGCTCGACCGCTTGCACCACATTGGGCGCGTGCAGGGTGGCCAGAACCAAATGCCCGGTCTCGGCTGCCGTCAGGGCGGTGGCGATGGTTTCCTGATCCCGCATGTCGCCCACCACGATCACGTCTGGGTCTTGGCGCAACACATGCACCAGCGCCCGGTGAAACGAGTGGGCATCGGTATGAACTTCCTGTTGGACAATGATGGCCCGATTGTTCCGATGAACAAATTCGATGGGGTCTTCGATGGTGACAATCTTGCAACGGCGTTCGCTGTTGATCAGGTCCACCATGTAGTTGAGGGTGGTGGTTTTGCCTGAGCCGGCCGGGCCGGTTACCACCACCAAACCGTGTGGCTTGCGGGCCAGCTCATCGACTTTCTCGGGCAGACCCAACTCCTCGCGCGAGGGGATACGGTCACCGCAGAACCTGAAACAGACTTCCGGGCTACCATTGCGCCGATAAAGAGTAGCCCGCACTCGGCCAGCCGTGGGATGCAAGAAGGCAATGCATAGCTCCCAGTCCTGCTCGAACTTGCTCTGCTGGTCGGGCGTCAGCAGCCCCAAGGCCATCTCGGCTACCTCTGCTGCGGTAACAATGTCTTCGTCCGCCAGGATGATCTCGCCATTGACGCGGTAGGCGGGCGGCACGCCGGCCACTAAATGCAGGTCGGACGCCACGTAATCCGGCGCGGCAGCCAGCAGCCGGTCCAACCGTTGCCGCGCAGGGCTCAGCGCCGTAGGGTTCATGGACGTAACCACTGTTGCAGCACACCCCGCAGCCGAGTCAGCAGACCCGTGTTGGCTTGGGCTGTCACCTGGGCGGTCACCGCAGCAAAGCGCGGATTAAGCTGGCGGGCCTGGGCAAAGGAATGTTGGGCAGCGCTAAACAAGCCCAGACCTTGCTGGCACAATCCCAACTGCAACCACACCACCGCACGCGTGGGGGCCAGAGCCAAGGCCTGCTGGGCGTATTTCAGAGCCATGGCCAGCTTCTTGTAAAAGGCATGGATCCGTGACGCTAGCCAATGCAGGAGCCAATCGCGCGCCGCCATTGCCAAGGCTTTACCGAAGCAGAACTCGGCCTGTTTTTCTTGCCGAGCCAGTAACACGTCTCCGCGCGCCAGCCAGATGTAGGGCGAGTCCACATCCTCATCCAAGGCCGCGTCCGAGAAACTGAGTGCCGCCTGCAACTCGCCCATCCGCGCCAGCAACACGCCCTTGGCTGCCAACAACTCCGCATGCCGCGGGAATTTCTCCAGGGCCTTGTCAGCCCACGCCTTGGCCTCGGCAAACCGCTCCAACTCGATGAGCATTCGCACCTGGCCAGTCCACGCCGCTACACAATGCGGGTTGTATTCCAGCACCCGCCCATACAAACGGAGGGCTTGCTCGAAGTCACCCTCCTCGAAAGCCGCTTGCGCTTCGGCCAAGTAATGCTCGGCGCCTTTGGCACTGGTTCGAGGCCGGGCTTCGGTCGGGCCGTCGAACTCCAGGTGGTCAAATCGCGTCATTGTCCTGCGGCTAATCTACCATTGGATTAGACCGAAAGGAAGGGCCTTTGTTTCCCGGAAAAATTGCTGACCCGCAGGCGGCCCCACTCCATCGGGCCCCAGGCGCGCCTGTGCGAAAGGCGGATGCTATGCTGGCCGCCCCTCGGCCTCCGCGCTCAGCCAAGCCACCAATCCCAGTCGCTGGGTTGCGCGTCCGCCCGTTGCCGTAAACCCAGCAGATCGCCTGCCTGGCCACCACTGCTGACCCCAAGAACGGCGCGGCGGGCTGCCAACCCCCAGCCCGCCGGCCTGTGCTGCCTCGTAACGAATCCGAACCCTACTCCTCGTCAGCTAAGACGAGGTCCGGCACCAACCGATAGAACCGTATGGGCCGGGTGGCAGCGTCCGGATCCACGAAATGGACGGCTCCGTTGGTCGCCGTGCTGACGCACAGCGGTTCCCAATCGCGCAGGTTGGTCGAACACTCGATCCGCAAGCTCAAGCCGTTTGGCGCAGCCGCGCGGAGGTGGAAGCACCGGTCCGGCAACGCCACCGTGGCTGGCACCGGCCAGTCATTGTCCACAATGATTGCCCCCGCCGCCTCCGGCCGGCCCAGTTGGTAGGACGTGCTGGGCAGCAACCGCAGGATGACCGTCTCGATCGGTTCAGCCCGCCGATCATCAATGGGCGTAACCACGATCTGCGCGCTGCGCCGCCCAGCCGAGATTGTCACCGACTCCGGTAACCGCACGTAATCCACACCATTGGACGCAGTCCCGCTGATGGCAAACCGCACGGTGAGCGAGGAGTTGGTCGGCCCGGTGCGCCGGACGCGGAACACGCACGGATCCGGCACAGTGCCCTCACGCCCGTAGGCGTCCGGCGCAGTGATCGTGACCACCGGGGCGGTTGGCGGTTCCCGCACGGTAATGGCCACCGGCGGCGATAGACTGCTGGCACCCAGGTTGTCGGTGGCCCGGGCCGTGAGCAAGTAGCGGCCCGGCGGCACATTGCTCCAGACCAGGCTGAAATGCTGCGTTTGGCCAGGTGGTGGCGGGATGATGAACAGCATCTCCGCTTGCCCGATCTTATTGGTGCCTTCGAAGAACTCGACCAACGGCACCCAGCCGTCCGGGTCCAATGCTACCGCCAGGATTGGCACCGGCCCCGGGGCATCGAACACCTGACCCTGAGCCGGGCTGGTGATCACCACCCGCGGCGGCAGGTTGGTAGGCAGGTCGTTATCGTGAATGTAAGCAGTGGCCACCGACGGATGGCCAATCAAGTAGCAGTCCGGTGGCGGCGGCCAGATGGCAATGCAGATCGGCGGCTCCAGCCTAGCAATAACCGTTTCGGTGCCTTCCACCAGCTCATCGTCAATCGGGTCCACCACGATGCGCGCCGTAAACGCTCCGACCGGGATGGTCACTTGGCCCGACAGCCGTCGGTAATCCACGCCGTTGCTGGCCGTACCGCTGAGGCTGTAATACACCGTCAAGGGCAGGTTGGTGCCTCGGTCGCGCCGCACGGTAAACGTGGCGGTGTCGGATGGCCGATCCGAGTTGGGGTCAGGCTCGGTTGCCACCGGGTCAGTCGCCTCGATCACCACCACCGGCTGGGGTGGCGGCAACACGCGGATGCGGACTGGAGCCGACCGGCTCGATGCGCCGGCGTTATCGGTCGCCACCGCAGTCAACACGTAGCTGCCTGGCGGCACACCTGGCCACCTGATGCAGAACAATTCTACGTCGTTCGAACTGCCGGTGACACTACCAATCAGCCGGTTGCCCTCGAAAAAGTCCACCTGCCGGATGAACCCGTCGGGGTCGTTGGCCCGGGCGCAGACGCGGATGTCAGCCGGGGCCACAAACACGTCGCCATCCTGCGGCTCGACCAACACCACCCGCGGCGGCTGGTTGGTTGGGCACACGTCGTTGTCGTGGATGATGCCGCGGGCTTGAGCATCCGGGCCCAGCACGTACTGGGGGCTAGCTGCGTTCGAGCTGCAGGGCGGCAGCACCAGTCGCACCACAACGCTTTCGTCACCCTCGCACAGGGTGTCGTCGGTAGGCAATACCTCCAGCAGCGCTGTGGCAGCACCGGTGGGAATGGTAATCACGCCCGGCAACGGCATGTAATCCATCCCGTTGGAGGCAGTCCCGCCCAGCCGATAAAAGACCGGCAAGGGCGCATTGGTCGGCCCGGTGCGGCTGACCTCGAAGATGATCGGGTAAAACGCAGGCAACAACGGTACCGGCTCAGCCCCTTCGGCTTGAATGGTGCGGATGTTGACTACCGGCAGCGGTTCGACCCCGACCACCTTGATCCGAACCGGTGCCGAGATGGTCTGCTGACCGGCACTGTCGGTGGCTACGGCGGTAAGCACGTATTCGCCCGGCGGCACATTCGACCAGGTCAACGCGAAGAACGGACAAAACGGCGCCGGGCACAGCGCCGGCACAAACTCGCCCAACCCAAGACTGCGGTCGCCTTCGAAAAACTCGACCTTCAAGTTGTAACCGTCTTCTGGGTCCTCGGCATAAGCCCGTAACGCAATTTCCGCTGGTGCACGGAACACATCGCCGTCCTGCGGTGTGTGCAGTTGGACCACTGGCGGCTGGTTAGGCGCTGTGTCGTTGTCGTAGATAACCGCCCGGGCTGCACCCGCGCGCCCAACCAGGTAGCAATCCGGCGGTGGGGGCCAAATGAGAATGCAAATCGGATCGACCAAGATCAGCACGACACTCTCCGGCCCTTCCACCAGCGTGTCGTCAATTGGCTGAACGGTCACATCTACGCTGGACGCGCCAGCCGGGATGACCACCGTGGTGGGCAATTCCAAGTAATCCAGCCCGTTGGAGGCCGTGCCCGATAGCCGGTAGAACACCGTCAATGGCAAGTCGGTCCGCCCGGAGCGAACCACTCGAAAAGTGGCGGTGTCTGGCCCTGCTTCGGAAGCGGTCGGGTCCACCGCCAACACATAGACCACGGTTTGGTCTATCGGCCCGATTGAGGTTGACTGGGCGGTTGCCAGTTGCGTCAATCCGATCCCCAAGCCGAGGCAAGCCGCCACCCAAGTGCACTGTGACAATGAACTGTTCATACGCATAGCCTACCGCTAACACGGTCGGAACCAGGCCCCTGCTAGATCCGTGCCAGCCTGCCCGGCGCGTCGTAACTACCACAACCGCAGTGGGTTGACCGTGCATGCCGATCCATCGACTAGCCGACCGTAACACTCAGTTGGGGCCAATTCACCCAGCAGGCCTGCCCACCTGGGGCAACAACCCCAACCAACTGGCTCCAGCCTTTGGCTCCGCAGCGGGCCTACCGCGCAAGCCGAGCAGCCGCGCCGCCGCTCCCGGACCAAGCCGCTTGGAAATTGCCCAGCCTGATCGTCCGCCTGCGGGCCCAACGGCCCGCGCCGCCCCCACGCTTCCTGAATGACTCCTGGCCTGCCCGGCGACCTACGGCAGATGCGGATTTGACAGGTGCAGCCGGCTCGGGGGTTAATCAGCTCATGCGCGTTGAAGTTATCGGTTTGGTGGCTGGGCTCGGGTGGCACCGCTGGCTACGGACAGCCACCCAGGCCATGGTGTTGGCCAGTGTGCCGGTGTGGGCAGCGCGGCAGACGGTACTGTTAGACGGCCAATGGGAGGTAGCTGAAGGCACCATGGAGGCCAGGCCTACTGTTTTTGAGCATGTGGTGCCGGTGCCCGGGCTGGTTGACATGGCCAAGCCGGGCTTTGTGGTTGTTGGCAGCAGGGTCAAGGTGCCTGGGCGCGAAGCGTTCTGGTACCGCCGGACTTTTCGGTTGGATGGTCCCCTGCCCACGGTGGCCCGGCTCAAGATTGGCAAAGCCGCGTACGGGTCGCGCGTCTGGCTCAACGGAGTGTTGGTGGGCGAACACTTGCCCAGCTTCACGCCGGGCTGGTTCGACGTAGCGCCTGCGCTGCGCGGCGGCGGTGCATTGAATGAGCTGATTGTGCGGGTGGGAGCCGACCGCGATGCGGTGCCCAAACATGTGCCCTCAGGCTGGGACTTCGAGAAGAGCCGTTACATCCCAGGCATCTTCGATTCGGTGGAACTGATCCTAAGCGAGTCACCCTACGTGGTGCGGGTGCAATGTGCACCGGACATCCGGCGCGGCGCTGTGCGCGTGCAAGCGACTCTGCGCCATACCGGGCCACCGGCCATCATCCGCGCCAGGTTCACCGTGCGCGAAGCGGCTAGTGGTAAAGTGGTGGGCCGAGCTGAGTCCGGTTTACTGGCGTTTCAGGATGGCGACGAGCGTACCATCGAGGTAGTAGTGAGCATTCGCAACCCCCAGCTCTGGTCACCTGAGACGCCGTTTCTGTATGAGTTAGTGGCCGAGACCGGACGCGACACCCTGGTCACGCGCTTTGGCCTGCGCGAGTTCAGATTCGAGCGGCAGACTGGCCGGGCGTATCTGAACGGGCGGCCCCGGTTTTTGCGCGGCAGCAACGTCACGCTTTACCGGTTTTTCGAGGATGCCGAGCGCAAAGATCGGCCGTGGCGCGAAGATTGGGTTCGGCGGCTGCACCGGCGCTTCAAACAAATGCATTGGGACACGCTCCGGTACTGTATCGGTTTTCCGCCGGAGCTGTGGTATCGGATTGCCGACGAGGAAGGGTTCTTGATCCAAGACGAGTTCCCGATTTGGGGTTTGGACAAGCAGCCCGAGGCGCTGTTGGTGGAGGAGCTGGTTCGCGAATACACCGAATGGATGCAGGAACGGTGGAACCATCCGTCGGTGGTGATCTGGGACGCCCAGAATGAGACCCGCACGGAGGTCACTGGCCAAGCCATCCAACGGGTGCGGCACCTGGACCTGTCCAACCGCCCCTGGGACAATGGCTGGGGTCCGCCGCAAGAGCCGGGCGATTGTTATGAATCGCACCCCTACCTGTTCTCCAACCCCAACTTCAGGCTCTCCGGCTTGGCGCATGTGTCCGGCCGGCCCACCGGCAACCCCGCACCCAACCGTTACACCAACGCCATCATCCTCAACGAATATGGCTGGCTATGGCTGAACCGGGACGGCACACCGACCACGCTGACCCGCCAAGTGTATGCCAATCTGCTGGGCACTAACGCCACTCCAGCCCAGCGCCGGTACCTGTATGCGCGTTACCTGGCGGCGCTGACCGAGTTTTGGCGGGCACACCGAGCCTGCGCTGGGGTATTGCACTTTTGCGGGCTGGGCTATTCGCGGCCTGATGGCCAGACCAGCGATCATTGGATCGACCTGGAACAGCTCACCTTCGAGCCAGAGTTTTACCGGTATGTCCGCGACGCCTTTGCGCCAGTCGGCTTGATGATCGCCCACTGGGCTGAGACCCTTGCCCCGGGTCAGACCTGTTCGGTGCCGGTGGCGGTGATCAACGACTTGGACCGGCTTTGGGCAGGGCGCGTGCAGTTCCGCCTGTTACAAAATGGCCAACCGCTCCACCAACAGGTGCGTCCCCTATCGGTCGAGCCGTTGGGCAGTAACGGCCTGATTTTCAACTGCGCAGTCCCAGTCACCCCTGGCCAGTACCAATTCGAAGCCACCTTGTTGCAGCGCGGCGCTGAGCCGGTGCGCAGCTTACGCGACTTCGAGGTACTCAGCCCGGCACAACAGCGTGCTCGATTCGGTTTGGCTGTGGGCAAACCGGTCCGAGCCTCATCCAGCGTCACCCGCAATGGGGTGGAGTATGCAGCGGAATATGCTGTGGACGGCCACCCTGGCACGCGCTGGTCCAGCGAATTTAGTGATCCGCAATGGCTCGCGGTTGACCTGGGCGAGGTGGCCGTCATCTCGAGGGTCGAACTGGTGTGGGAAGCGGCCTATGCCCGGAGCTACGCCATCCAAGTTTCGGTGGACGGCACCAGTTGGACCGACGTGTTTAAGACCGACGAAGGCAAGGGCGGGACCGAGGTGGTGCGGTTTGCGCCCATTGCAGCTCGGTGGGTGCGGGTTTACGGGACCCGGCGTGGCACACCGTTTGGCTACTCGCTGTGGGAACTGCGCGTGTTCGGGTAAGCCAACCGCACGCGGCCTTCACCGACTAACAGGCTGGGACAGCTCAGCCCGGGCTTTCTTCGGCCAGGGTTGCCCCCTCAGTCTTCCGGCCGTTCGCCCGGCGGGCACATCTTGACCAACTTGGGCTCGAATCGCGCCACGATTTCCACAAGGTCCGCTTGCGCGGCCATCACCTCGTCGATGTCTTTGTAAACAAACGGCACCTCGTCCAGGCTGGCTGAGATGATCTTGACGCCGCGTTGCTGGAGAATGGCGTTGGCCTCCTTCCAAGAAAGAGTCTTGAGGGCCTGCGTGCGGCTCATGACACGGCCTGCGCCATGGGCAGCTGAATGCAGCGACTCGGGGTTGCCTTTGCCGCGCACCACGTAAGCCGGCGAGGCCATCGAGCCGGGAATAATCCCAAACACGCCCGGGCCGGCTGGGGTAGCGCCTTTGCGATGCACGATGACCTCGCGTTCCACCCCGTCAATGACATGCCGCTCTTTCCAGGCGAAATTATGGTGGTTTTCCAAATCGAGCAGCACGGCCGTGCCCAAGTGGGCAGCGATGTGGCGATGGATCAAGGCGTGGTTGGCAGCAGCATACCGGCCCATCAATTGCATCGCGGCCCAGTATTCCTGGCCCTCGGCAGTGTCGAGCGACAGCCACGCTAGCCGTTGCAGTTCTTTGGGCAGCTCAGGATGCTTTTTGGCAGCCAGTTTACTGTAGTAATCGCACACCGCCGCCCCGGTGCCGCGGCTGCCGGAGTGGCTAAGCAAAGCCAGGTATCGCCCCGGTTCCAAACCTACCGCCGGGTCCAAGACCTGCAGAATCCCAAACTCGACGAAATGATTACCCGAGCCACTGGTGCCAAGCTGCGCCCACGCGCGGTCTTTGTATTCCCGGGTTACTGGGCTGACGGACCAGTCGGCATCCATGACCTCGTGTTGACGACGATGTTTGAAGGTGGCGCCCACGCCGAATCGGGTCTCGGCCTCGATGGCGCGGATAAGCCGGTCCGGATGCCGCTCCAGCTCGGTCACCGGCAGGTCCAACACGCTCATCTTCATCCGGCACGCAATGTCCACGCCCACCGCAAATGGGATGACCGCGTTGTCGGTGGCCAACACCCCACCGATGGGCAAGCCGTAGCCAACATGGGCGTCGGGCATCAGCGCGCCTTTGAGGCTGACGGGCAGGCGGCAAGCCCGCTCCATTTGCTCGATAGCTTCGCGGTCCAAGTCCTGGCCCCATTGACGGTACCGGGCAGGCTCGGTGCGCGGAGCCGGAGCGGCCAATAACGCTTTGGCCAAGGGCCCGCGAAGCGGGTCGTCCACGAACGCCTCGGGATGCTGCACCACCGCCTGCACCTCCCCAGCCAGGCGACTGCGGTCGCCGCCCTGTGCACACCAGGCGCTGATGAACTCGAAGGCGCGCTGCTGGGGTTCACCCGGCGGCACGCCCAAGCGCAACAGTTCTCTGCTCGTCATGGCAACGCCAGTTGTAGCATGAACCCGGCTGCCTCGTCACCAGGAGTTTCGGCCATTCCCAAGCGCCGGGTTCACCCAGTTTATTGCGGGTTAATATGCCTGCCGTCGAGCAGGTTTCCAACCTGTCGGGTTGCCAGCTTCCCGCCCGCAGGCCGACGTAGCTGCCGACATGAGTCGGCGGAATTGATCCAGTGGGTTCGCTGGGTCCGCCGGCTTACGCCGGCGGCTACCAAGGAACTGCAATACGTAGCCGCCGACGTGAGTCGGCGGAATCAGCCACCGGGTCCGCCGCCTTACGGCGGCTCCTGGCTGAATCTTGATCTTCCGCCGCGTCACCGCGGCAGCTACCGGAGGAATGCCTAGCCGCCGACGTCAGGCGGCGGATGGCAAGAAAATGAGATGCACACCAAAGCAGCCACCTGCCCGGAGGAGGCAGCCATTGCCTCCGATGCAGCGGTGGGCTTCAGGGTTCGACCCCAGCATCCGGCACGGTTTGGTAGTAACGTCGCAATTGCAACGCTAACTCCGGGTCAGCCCAGAACCGGCCATCGTGACTGATGTGCCAACGAAGCGGGCGCAGGCCTTGGACCGGCCCGTCGATGCTCGCTTCGAATCCTTCACTCGTGAGCCGAATCACCGGCGCATGGTCCAAGCCCGGCCGCGGGGTAAACCTGTAGCCCAGTTCACTCAGCGACACAGCCCAGCGACCGTGCTGGGCGTAGAAGTCCTTCTGGTAGTAATACAGCTCTTGGAGTGCGTTGCGCGCAGCCAGCGCAGCGTCAGGGATGAATCGGGCCCGTGAACCGCGTCTGCGGCTGAACTGCAGGTAGCCCCACCGCTCGGGCCGATGCAGATCGGCCACGCCGTGAGGCGACCAAACCCATATTTGCGCACCGCCTGCAGGTTCGGCCCATCTGGATTTTTCGCTCGGGTGGGTCATCCAAGCCAGGTTCATGCGCCAATGCTGGCGGTCCTCCGGCGACCCTTCACCGGTGGCCACGAGCAGCGCCTGCCAATCGATCGCGAGCTCGAAGGTCCAGCCCCGCTCCAGCTCAGGTAGCCGGCTGCTGGCCGGGCTCGACCCTAACGCAGCGCGCAAGCTGCTCGACGAAGCCAGGGGCTTGACGCTGCCGCCGTCCTTGGGCGGTTTATCCAGCAGCCGCAGTTGTGTGCCGGCACTGGAACTGACCACCACTTCGTAATACGCATGGCCGTCGCAGTCAGGGTCCAGCAACAGCCACACCTCAGGCCGGAGCGCTCCAGCAACATCGGCCGCAGCGGCAGCCAGCTTTGGCCCGGCCGGCTCCAACACCAACGCCACGTAAAGGTTGGTCGAATCCCACAGCAGCTTGGCTCGAGCACGCACCGGGACAACCCTGTTGCTGTCCCCGTCAATAGCCACAAAGTCCATCGTCCACGGTGCGGCCTGCCAGGTGGGCTCGGTCAACCGCCCATCGATTACGATGGCATTGGTGGCCCGAAAACAGACGTAACCGCGTGGCACCAAACCCTTCATGCGCGCCCATTCATCGACGTAGCCCGCCCGCGCCGTGAGCGCCCACGCAACCACCACCACCGCTACTGTGACGCATCGGTCCATGCCTGTCCTACACTCAGCCCAGTTAAGCTGCCTTGCCGCTGCCAAGCAACTGCTTCCGGCTAGGCCTACAGGCTGTTTGAAAGCCAGTCCACAGCGCACCGCACGCAACCGAGCTTGAAAGGTTGCCCGTGCAACCGTAGCCGCCGGCGTAAGCCGGCGGACCCAGTGCACCTGCTGGATTAATCCGCCGACTCACGTCGGCGGCTACCCTTTCAGTCTTTTGTAGCCGCCGGCGTAAGCCGGCGGATCCAGTGCACCTGCTGGATTAATCCGCCGACTCACGTCGGCGGCTACGCACTGCAGTTCCTTTGTAGCCGCCGCCGTAAGGCGGCGGATCCATTTCCGTAGCCGCCGGCGTAAGCCGGCGGACCCAGTGCACCTGCTGGATTGATCCGCCGACTCACGTCGGCGGCTACCCTTTCAGTCTTTTGTAGCCGCCGCCGTAAGCCGGCGGAGCCATTTCCGTAGCCGCCGCAGACAGGCTGCGCTAACCCGGGCGCTCAGGCTGGATCGGTCAATGGGCCCAACGCAGCCAGACTTTTACGGGCTAGCTCGGGGGTGCCGCACTCGACCGAAAAGACGATATCGCGCGGGCACCGCTCACGCACGATGCGAACGATTCGTTCCCAGTCCAACACGCCCTCGCCGCAGGCGCAGCCCACAGGTGTGCCGGTAACCTTGCCCCGTTCGGCTGCCGCGTGAGCCTGCGAGATATCTTTGGCGTGCAGATGTACCAGGCGCGAGGCGACCCGTTCCAACCACGCGTACACGTCCTGACCGCACAGGTGAGCGTTGCCGGTATCGAAGTTGATGCCGATGGCCGGGGACTTGACCAGGTTATAGAGCCGGTCCAAGCCGTCAGGTGTGCGCGAGTATTGGGCGTGAGGTTCCAGCCCAATCTTGACCCCGCGACGTTCAGCGATGAAGGCCGCCTCCTGCAGCGTGTATTTGATCAGCACGAAATCCTCTTCTTCGGTGGTCCATTTGGCTTTGATGCCCTCGTCGGTGTTGACCACCGGCACGCCAATCTCAGCCGCCACGCGAATGGCCAGTTTAATGTATTCGCCATGCACGTCGGGCCGGCCCAGCGGGCCGTGGGCTTGCAGGCCTGAAATCTTCAGACCGGCCCGGTCACAGGCTTCCTTGATCCGCCACGGATCATCGAACATCGAGACGGTGTGGAAGTAGCCCGCCTCGCTCATCAGCTCGCGGCCCCAATGGACCATCGGCTCGAAATACTTCTAGCCCATGTCGGCTGCGGCTTGCACCGCCCATTCGAACGGTTTATTTGAGCTCCGCGAGAACTCCGCGTTTAGGCCAAGATAGACTTTGCCCATGGCGGTCTCCTTTCAGGTCTTTTGGTATGTGCCAACGTCAGTTTCGGTCATTCTGCCTCGGCCAGCGCCGGGGGTTTGCTAGGCTGGGCCGGGCAAAGGGTTCTTCCGCGCAGGGCCACAGCGGGCCGTTGGGCACGGCACCACCAGTTCACCGGATCGGGGCGCTGCGGGCTTTCGAACACAGTGTGTCGGAGGCCAAGCCCTGGATGCAGGGCGGTCGTGGCGAGCCTCATCGAAGACCAGCCGGTTCATACTGCGCTCGAACTTGCTCGGGCGCCAACGCCCGGTCGTAAATAGCCACCTCGTCGAGCTTACCCTCGAAACTCTCATCCGGATCGCCGCTGCCCCCGAAGTAAACGCGGTTCGAGGATTCCGGCGGTAACTCAGCCTCCAGCTCGGGTTCGACGCTGCCATCCAAGTAAACCACCAACCTATTGCCATTCCGCACCAAGGCCAGGTAATGCCACGTTTTGGGGTTCAACTCCATGCGGCCCGTGCGCGTGCCCACCACCAGTCGGCCTGGGGCGGTGTTCTTGCCGCCGATGAGCAGTTTCCAGTTGTCTTGGGCAATCAGACATCCGGTTACTGGCCGCACGTCGTGGGGTAAGCCATTCCAAAACCACAACGCCACGGTATAGGTCGTTCCCAGCCTCGGGAGCTGGGCCACCAGCCGACCGCCCGCAAAGTGCGGGCAACGATTGATGGCCTGTGGCCCTGAAAAAGCTGGCCCTGCCGGCCCGTCCAACCACCGGGCTATCCCAGGCTCATAGGTGGCGTGCAGCCCGTTGCCCGTGGCATCGACAGCCATCGAGCCGCCCCACTCTTCCAGTCGCCAGTAGGCCAGCGGCCGGGCTTCCAACACTGCTTTGGCGTATGCGCCATGTGAAACCGATACCGCACGGCGCGGACGCCCGCTCACTTCCTCCAGCAACCCGATCATCGCCTCGACCAACTTCGGCTCGGCGTTGGTTTCCAACGCTGCGGTACGAGCCGGCCAAGTGTTGTAGCCGCCCAGCGGATACAACTCCGGCGGCGGAATGTAACCCTCGGCGCCGTTGGCCAGCTCGATGTTGAAAGTCGGGTGCAGCGGGCTTTGGACTTTGACCTTCAGCCCTGACAGCGCAAAAACCTCACATGGCCATAGCGCGATCCCCAACTCACCCACGCGCGCGGCGCCCACGCGCACGGATCGAACCCGATTCTCATGCAACCAAAGCTGTTCACGGGCGTAAACCTCAGGGATATTTTGCGGCGGGCGATTGCTCATGGCTTGGATCACGCGTTCAGCCCAAGCCAGCCGCGCCGCATCCGGCGCACGTGTGGCCAGGCGCAGCGTGCGGGCACGCACGTCCAACGGCACCCAATCGTGGAACTGGATACTTCGATACGCTCCTGCAGCCAATCGGGCTAGCTCGCTGGCATAGGCATCGAGGGTCAGGTTGGGCTTGGGCTGGCTGTAATCCATCCAATGCTGATCGCCGCTGGTGCCTTGGGACATGATACCGACAAAGGGCGGTGAGGTGTTGGTGGCCGCCAACAGCTCGGCCAGCCGATGAGCAAACCGGCCGAAGTAGTCCGCCGACACCGCCGGCGCGCCGAAATAGTGCATGGCAAAGTTGGCCAACACAGCCAGAGGCTGCCCGGCGCGGGATTGCACGCCTACCACCGTCAGCTCAGGGTCCGAAGGTCCAGCAGGGCCGATAGCGTCCGGGCTTTGATGCCCCGGGTGCATATGCGCCCGGACCGTCCGTTGGCCAAACGGATCCACCAACATCCGGTCCGGTCGCCAGATCCACACGCGCGTGTGGGTATGGGCAGGGGCTGAAGTGACCGCCCAGCCAATTCGCGCTGGAGCCAAGTTGTCGATGGCCCGTTGCAGCCCTTCAACAATCCGGGGCAGTGCGTAGCTTGGGTAATGCGGGTCCGGGTCGGTGCCCAGGCAGCGCATCAACGAGGGCGCACTATGCGTGTGGGTAGCAGCTAGCTGAATCCAGTCTGGTTTTAACCCCGTGCGCTCCGCTGCAAGCCTTCTGACCTGGTCAACAAACTCGACCGGGATCAGGCACGTGTCCAACAGCCCCAACGCAAGCCGGTTCTGGCCATCGTCGAGCACCAACCACCGCACATACAACCGGTCATGAGCCTGCTGAGCCGTAGCGCTCAGGAAACCGCCGTTGATCAGCACAGGGAACTGGATTGGAGTCACGTCCGCCGCAAATGCGCCGGCCCGGAACACCCGGCCCGGTTCAGCACCCGACTGCAATCTGCCTCTATCAGGGGACTGCATCCGCTGAGCCGACGCATCAGCCCGTGGCTCTGCTGGCATTGCTGGCTGCGCCTCAAGCATCAGCACTGCTGTGCTGGCTGCGATGCAACAAGCCGTCCGCACGAGCCCCAACCGCTGAAGCCCTCGAGCCCGACTTGCTACCAAGCTTGGCTGAGGTGCTCGATTGCGGAACATGTGCTGGGAATGATCCCGCTCGGTCCGGCGGAGGCCAGTCCAACGAAGCAGTCGTGCTAACTGGCTCTGTCGCCGGCCGAAGAAGCTATGGTATCCAAGCGCCATCTTAGGCTCTGGCCCGACCTTAGCCCGCAAGCTGACGGCCGGTCCCAAGTCCGCCCCGGCCCTTTCGCTGCAAGCCATTTCAACTGGCGGTGGATCCCTGACAAGTCAAAACCTTCGTGCTGGGCGACGCCGTAGAGCAGACTCCCGGTCTTGAGTCTGGGGTCTCGCCGATCCTCAGTTGCCCAACGGAAAGTCGTTGGGGGCCCCGACCGCTGGCCAGTCGGTTCCGGCGGCCCGCCGAAACCACACCCCATGCTCCATGCTCGATGCCCCGTAGTCCGCAGCCCACACCCTCTGCCCTGCCCGTCGTATCGACGGTTGTGGAACCTGCTTTTGCCCTTGCGACGGGTAGGTAGCTGGCCGTATGAACTTCAGCGCGCTCAGGCTGCCTCGCCGCACCGGCTGAGACAGCCGGCAGACGTCGGCAAGATGTGCAGGCCCACAAACTGTGGTCTTCACCGCAGTCGGTGCATGGGCCGACCGCGCCATCCCCAACGCACAGCCGGTCCTGAGGCGATATCCGAAGGCTGTGCGGGGCCCGGGCTTGAGCCTGACCGCTGGGCAAGACAACCGAAGGCTGTAACATGGCTGGATCGTTGGGTAGCGGACTGGTCCGCATCGCGGTGTTTTTCGATGGTGGCTACTTCGATGAGGTAAGCCGGTATTACAAGTATGCCCACAAACGGCGGGCACGGCTTTCGCTTGAAGGGATACACCGTTTCATCCGGGCCAAAGTCGCCGAGTGCGAGAGGACCGAAAGGGTCTATTGCCATATTGTGGAATCGCACTACTTCCGTGGGCGGTTCTCAGCCAAGGACGCCTCCGCTGCGGGCAAGCTGGAAGACCAAGCTGCGTTCGATGACGTGTTGATCCGGGCCGGCATCGTGCAACACTACATGCCGATGCGAACCACCGGCGGCGACCGGCGGGAGGCGGGCATCGACGTCTGGCTGGCCTTGGAGGCGTTTGACATGGCAGTGCAGAAACGATGCGATGTCTGCGCGCTTGTGGTTTGCGATTCCGATTATGTTCCGCTGGTTCGGAAGCTGAACGCCATCGGGGTGAGGACCATGGTCCTTGGCTGGGATTTTGCTTACGCCTACGAGGACCAGGGCATCGAGCGATCGAGGGAGACCCGAACCTCCCGAGCGCTGATGGAGGTCTGCACCTATCCTCTGCAGATGAGTAAACTTATCAACGAGGCACCCGAGGCAGATGCGGACATCAACGGCCTGTTTGTAGGCGGAGCCGAGTGAGCATAGTCTGAGCAGCAAAACCCTCGGCAGCTCCGCCGCACGACAAACAGGCCGCCCTGTCTCACCGCAGACCGCCGGAAGAGGCTGCCGAAGTCACTCCTCGCACAGTCTCAGTGCCAGTGGCAAACACTGCCTGGCGGTTGAACGGAATGGGCGGCCTTCTTGACCGGAGGCATCATTTTTGGAAGCCCCTCTTGATCTCGCGCAAGGCTACGCCGCGGTCTTCTGGCGCCGACAGCGCTAAATGCGCCCAGGCCGCGGCCGGCGGGCGTGAGCCGCTGATGGCTCGGGGACAAGCGAGTTTGGCAGGCGGTGCAGATGGGGTCGGTGTCAATGGAGTTAATGGCCGGGCGCAGCTGGTGGTAGCATCGGAGCGCTTTCGCGGGTCAATACCCCTTGGAAGTGCACATTCGGCTAGGGGCACGGGCCGTGGGTAGTGGCACGAACAGGGTGCGTGGCCCGGCACAGGCCAGGCGGGTCAGACGGGGCCTAACAAGTGCTGAGGCGAGATTCAGGAGCCGGCATGCCGAGCCGGCGGCGATACCACGCGCGCGTGGCATTGCAAATCTTGCAGACCGAGAGCATCACGGGCACTTCCACCAGCACGCCCACCACGCAGGCCAACGCCGCCGGCGAGCCGGGGCCGAACAGCGTGATGGCCACCGCCACCGCCAGCTCGAAAAAGTTGCTCGCGCCAATGAGCGCGCCCGGCGAGGCCACGTTGTGCGGCACTTTGAGCAGCCACATCAATCCGTAAGCCAGGCTCGAGTTGAAATAGACCTGCACCAGAATCGGCACGGCCAGCAGGATGACGGCAAACCATTTGCTCGTCAGGTTCTCGGCCTGGAAGGCGAAGATCAGCACCAGCGTGGCCAGCAACGCCACCACGGTCACCGGATGGAACTTGGGCAGGAAAACCTTCTCGAACCATTCCTGGCCATGCGACCGCAGCAGCAGCGTCCGCGTCAGCCAGCCCGCCGCCAGCGGGATGACGATGAAGACGACGACCGAGGTGATGAGGACCTTGCTGGGCACAACGACGTTGGCCACGCCGCACAGGAACATGACGATGGGCGCGAAGGCGAAGAGCATGATCAGGTCGTTTAGTGCCACCTGCACCAGCGTGTAAGCGGGGTCGCCGTCGGTCAGGTAGCTCCACACAAACACCATCGCCGTGCAGGGCGCAGCGGCCAGGATGATCAGGCCGGCGGTGTAGTTGCGGGCCGTTTCCGGGTCAATCCACGCGGCGAAGACATGCTGGAGGAACACCCAGGCGAAGAACGCCATGCTGAAGGGTTTGACCAGCCAGTTGACGAACAGCGTCACCAGCAGGCCCTTGGGCCGACGGGTCACGCCCGCCAGCGAGCCGAAGTCAATCTTCAGCATCATCGGGTAGATCATCAGCCAGATGAGCACCGCGATGGGGATGTTGACCTGCGAGCCTTGGCCGAATTCGAGCCGGCTCAGGGCGGCGACCGTGTGGGGCAGCAGTTTGCCCAGCGCCACGCCGACCGCCATGCAGACCAGCACCCAGAGCGAGAGGTAACGCTCGAAGAAGTTCAGGCGCTTGGGCGGCGCGGTTTGGGTTGGAGTCGCGATGACTGAAGCTACGGTGTCGCTCATGGCCATGACGGGTGAAACGGGATTCGTGACGGGTCAGGCTGCGCCGCCGCAACAACCCGCGATCGCCGGTTTGCGCGCGGTGATTTCCAGGCTGGTGATGATGTCGCCCAGTTTTGTGCCCGGCGGCAGGTGGGCGAGGATTTCCCGATAGAGCGGGTCTTGCCAGTCGGCCATGCCGTCCACGTAGTCCGGGCGCGTGTTGAGCCGGATGTCCACCAAACCGGCTTCGCGCGCCATGCGCTCGGTCTCGCTCACCAGCACCGCGCCGGCAATGCACCCGACCAGCGCCTGCACGCTCGCAACGATGGCCGGCGGCAGCGGCCGCAGCAGGGCCAGGTCGCTCACCGCCACGCGGCCGCCGGGTTTGAGCACGCGGGCGATTTCGCGCCAGACCTGCGGCTTGTCGGGCGAGAGGTTGATGACGCAGTTGGAGATGACCACGTCCACGCTGGCGTCGGCCACGGGCAGATGCTCGATTTCGCCCAGCCGGAACTCGACGTTGTCCAGGCCGGTTTTCTCGCGGTAGCCGGCGGCGTTGCGCCGGGCTTTGGCGATCATTTCCGGCGTCATGTCCACGCCAATGGCGCGGCCGGTCGGGCCGACCTTGCGCGCGGCGATGAACACGTCGAAGCCCGCGCCGCTGCCCAGATCGAGCACGACTTCGCCCGGCTTCAGCGCCGCGAGCGCGTTTGGATTGCCGCAGGACAGGCCCATGTTCGCGCCCTCGGGCAGCGCGGCCAGTTCCTCGGCCGAGTAACCGATGTGTTGGGCGAGCGTGTCGGCCGAAGCGCCCGCGCCACCGCAGCAGGACACGGCCGGGCCGCAGCACGAGCCGCCCTGGCGGGCGATTGCGCCGTAGCCTGCGCGGACTTTCTCGATGACGGTTTGGGCTTCCAGGTTTGGGTTCATGGGAGATGGACTCTGTTTGGGTGTGTTTGCGACAGTCAAGCCGATGTTCGGCTTGCCCGCCACTGGTCGCGGCGACCGGCGGCGTAAGCCTCGAAAACGCGCCGGATTTCATCGCGGACACGGCGGAACACGGCGAGTTTTTCCGCATCCGTGCCCGTGGCTTTGGCGGGGTCGTCGAACGGCCAGTGATGGCGGTTGACCTGGCCGGGAAAGGTCGGGCAGGCCTGGTCGGCGTGGCTGCAGACGGTGATCACCGTCTCGACCGGTCGGCTCATGAACTCGTTCAAGTGCTTGGACCGATGGCTGGAAAGATCAATGCCGATTTCCTGCATTGTTTGGATGGCCAACGGGTGCACGTAGCCGGCCGGGTTCGAGCCGGCGCTGGCGACCTCGAGAAAATCCCCGGCGGCGGCGCGGAGAATGCCCTCGGCCATTTGACTGCGGCAGGAGTTGCCGGTGCACAAGATTAAGACCAGTGGTCTCATAGACCCAGTTGTTTGCGGCACAGTTCAGACGGATCACAACGCCGGATGGCTACCAGGCGCTTGCGGTCTGCCAGCGCCTCGGGTGTGCGGTTCAGGGTTTTGATCACCCAGTCCAGCGCTTCCCGGACTGCCACCGGCGCGTGCCGGTCAGCGAGCCGGTAGTAGATCCACCGACCATCCTTGCGCGAGGTGACCAGGCCGGCTTGTTGCAGGATGGACAGATGCCGGGAGACGGTCGAAGGGGCCAGACCGAACAGTTCGGTGATCTGGCAGACGCACAATTCGCCGCCCCGTAACGCTAGCAAGGTGCGGACGCGAGTCGCATCGGCCAACGCACGGGTGATGTTCAGGAACTGCCGCATCACGACTGTGCCATATTTCGCCAAAAGCCGAAAAATGTTAGCCCCTCGATCCGGCCCTGTCAAATGGAGCGGGCTGTCGGCTACGCGGCCAGCGGATCTGGTCTTGTTACCCTCCGTCGGCTCGCGGCAACGGCTAGCCGAGCACTGGGTAGCCCCCGGGCGTAAGGCAGCAGACGTGGTGGATCCGGTAGCGTTTCCGTCCGCCTGCTTAGGCCGGCGGCTCCTTGCGCCCCTGGTAGTCGCCGCCGTAAGGCGGCTAAGCTGGAGAGCCGGCAAGCCCGGTGGATCATTCCGCCGACTTACGTCGGCGGCTACCTCTCGGCTTGGCCTGCGATTAGGCGAGATACGTCCGTGCGTGGCCTCAAACCTGGCCACGCCAGGCGGGGCGGGTCGGTCGAGTTTACCCCAGCCGAGGGCCGCGGATGTGCAGTGGTCTGGGCCCGGCCTCAGTCAGTGCGGCTGAAGCCGACGAACTGGTCTTCTTTGTTGCGGAACAGGAGGTTGAACGTGGTTAGGGAGCCGTAGCAGCGGGTGATGTATTGTTGCAGCTCGACTTTGTCTGCCTCGGACAATTTCTCGTGAGCATTGAGCTTTTGCTCCAGCAGCCGCAGGTTGTTTCGGATCAGGACAATCTTGTGGAAGAAGACCTCCAGTGGCACTTCTTTGCTTTGGAGGGTGGGGTCAGCCGGCCGCAGCACCAAGGTGCCGCCGTGCCAGCGGGCGGCCAGTTGTTGCACCAGTTGGTCGGGCAGGGCCAGGCCAAGTTCCTTGACCAACGCTTCGACGGTCTGGCGGATCAATGTGGCCAAGGGCAATTCCAAGCTGGTGATGGCCACCTGCGCCTCAGCCGGTTCCAACCCGCAGGTGTCCGGTGCAACTGCGCGGACGCCATCGGCAAATCGGATCTCGGCAGTGTGTTCGCCGATGGTTTTGACTGTGCCCAGGCCATATTGGGGATGGCGCACCTGCATGCCCACGTGTAACGCCTCGATTTCCATGGGGCCAATGTGAAGGCGGCGGTTAGCGGGCAGCAATCCAAAAGCCAGCTTGGACAGCTCCTGGAAAGCCAGTTCTGCCGCAGAGGCGGCAGCAGGGTACGGCCACGGCGGTCAAGCTGTGGCGGGTTGCTTTGGGCTACGGCGATGGACCTTGTAGATGGCGGCCTGGTCCGTGGGTTTGATCACCAGCTCGTCAATGCAAACGTGCGGTGGCCGACTAGCCACCCAAACCATGGCTTCAGCCACGTCGTCTGCCGTCAACGGTGTCATGCCTTCATAGACCTTCTTGGCGCGCTGGACATCGCCCTTGAATCGGACCAAGGCGAACTCCGTTTCGGCAAAGCCCGGATCGATGGTGGCCACGCGCACGCCGGTGCCGCACAACTCCAGGCGCAGGGCACGTGTGATGGCCAACTCGCCAGCTTTGGCAGCGCAATAGGCTGAGCCACCTTCGTACGGAACACGGCCTGCGATTGAGCCGACATTGATGATGATGCTGCCGGGGTTGGCCACCAGCATCGGCAGGCAGGCCCGGGTCATCCGCAGCAGCCCCAGCACATTGGTCTGAAGCATGAACTCCCAGTCTTCGTCTTTGCCTTCGGCCACCGGGTCCAAGCCTTTGGCGCCACCCGCGTTGTTGATCAGCACATCCAGCCGAGGCGGGCTGCTGGCCGGGTTGGCCTCGGCGATGCGCTCCTTAGCCCAGGCAACAAACGCCTCGACGCTGGCGGTCTGGGACACGTCCAACGGATGCACCCATGCGGCAGCGGCCCCAGCCTGACGCGCGGCGGCGGCCACCTGTTCCAGCCGTTGCACCCGGCGCGCACCCAACAGCAGCCGGGCGTTCTGCCGGCCAAAATGCACCGCTGCAGCCGCACCAAATCCACTGGAGGCACCTGTAATCAAAACCCACTTATTGGCAAGCACCGACGGCATGGCCAGGGACTACCAAACCTGCCCGGCGTCCGGCAATGCTTTTCTGCGTTGTGTGGGCGGGCAGCCTGTGGCAATTGAAGCCCATGCGCTTGACTGGCTTTGTCCAGCATCGACCTGGCCGCTCCTGGCCGGCCCGCCGCACTCTGCGCAGCCGCACCGCAGACTGGCAGCTTCGGATTCATTCCGGGCGGCTTACGGCAGTCCTAGGCCTGACGACGGTCTTGGTGTTGGGGGCTGGCAGCACCTGGGCTGGGCTGGATCGGGGTGGGCTGGCCCAGATTGACGTCGAGATTCAACAGGCGCTGGTCAAAGATCACTTGCCCGGTGCGGTAGTGTGGGTGGAACACGGCGGCGATTCATACTGCCGGGCCTACGGCTACCGGGCTGTCCAACCGGTGCGCGAGCCCATGACGCCGGACACCATTTTCGATGTGGCTTCGTTGACCAAAGTGCTGGCCACCACCCCTGCTATTTTGCGGCTGGTCGAGCAGGGCCGGGTAAAACTGGACGCACCTGTGGTGACGTATCTGCCGGAGTTCGGCACCCACGGCAAAGAGCGCATCACCATCCGGCATTTGCTGACGCACACCTCCGGGCTGCGGCCCGGGTTGGGCCGACCGCCCAGCCTGACCAACTATGCAGCGGCCATTCGCCTGGCTTGCGCCGAAACACCCACTGCGCCGCCCGGCACGGCATTCCGGTATAGCGATATTAACTTCATTGTGTTGGGCGAGGTGGTGCGCCGTGTCACCGGCACAAACCTGGATGTATTTGCGGCACAGGAGATTTTTCAGCCGTTGAAGCTGTTGGACACCGGATTTCTGCCGCCGGCCTCCAAACGCCAGCGCATTGCCCCGACCGAGCGGGCGGAAGGTGGGTTCCTGCGTGGAGTGGTGCATGACCCTACGGCGCGACGCATGGGCGGGGTAGCCGGACACGCCGGCGTGTTTACCACCGCAGCCGATCTGGCGCGGTTTGTCCGGATGTTGCTCAACGGCGGTGAGCTGGACAGGGTGCGTTTGTTTAAGCCGGCTACGATCCGGTTGATGACCAGTGTGCAAACGCCCGACACAGTGCCCGCACGGCGCGGGCTGGGCTGGGATATCGACTCGGCTTACAGTGGGCCGCGTGGCGAAGTGTTTCCGTTGGGCTCATATGGTCACACTGGCTTTACTGGGACCTCGGTATGGGTGGATCCATTTTCGGGTGCGTTTGTGATTCTGCTGACCAGTCGGTTGCATCCGGACGGCAAAGGCGACGTGCTGCCGCTTCGCAAAAGGCTGGGCACACTGGCAGCCCAGGCCGTGGATGGATTCGATTTTTCGTATGTGGACGGTGCGTTGCTGCCGCGGGGTGCTAACGCCCCGGAGCCCGGTGGGGCCGGCGCCGGCACAGCGCCGGAGAGCGAATGGGACGGGGTGCGGCTGGGCATTGACGTGCTGGTTCGACAGGGCTTTGCACCGTTGAAAGGCTTGCGGGTCGGGCTGATTACGAACCATACCGGGCGTGACCGGCACCGCCGGTCCACAGTGGAGCTGCTCCGTCACGCCCCGGAGGTCCAGCTCAAGGCCTTGTTCAGCCCTGAACACGGCCTGCGCGGTGTGCTGGATGAACCGGTGCCGGATGGCGTGGACCCGGTCACCGGCTTACCTGTCTACAGCCTTTACGGCACCAACCGCGCGCCGACAGCAGCGCAGATGGTAGGCTTGGACGCGCTGGTGTTCGATATCCAGGACATCGGCTGCCGATTTTACACCTACATCTCCACGCTGTTCCTGGCCATGGAAGCAGCCGCGAAAGCCGGGCTGAAGTTCGTCGTGCTGGACCGGCCTAATCCTATCAACGGCCAAACATTGGACGGCCCGGTCTTAAGCGAGGAGCCGAGTTTTGTGGCGCCGTATCCCATCCCGGTTCGGCACGGCATGACGGTGGGTGAACTGGCGCGGCTGTTCAAGGCCGAGCGGAAGTTGGACCTGGATTTAAGGGTGGTGCCGATGGAGGGCTGGACCCGGTCGATGTACTTCGATGCCACGGGTCTGCCGTGGGTGAATCCGTCACCGAACATGCGCAGCCTGACTGCCGCTACGCTTTATCCGGGAGTAGGGTTGCTGGAGTTCATGCGGCTGTCGGTGGGCCGGGGCACTGGCACCCCATTCGAACTGGTGGGCGCTCCATACATTGACGACTTGCGTTTGGCGCGCGAGTTGAACGCGGCCAACCTGCCCGGCGTGCGGTTTGTGCCCGTGCGGTTCACCCCCGCTGGCTACGTTTTCAAAGGAACCAACTGCGGTGGGGTGAACATCGTGCTGACAGAGCGCGAGCGGTGCCCCACAGTCGAAGTAGGCATCCTGATAGCTCAGACGCTTTACCGGCTGTATCCGGAGCAGATCGATTTGGAACGGTGCCAGAAACTGGTGGGGCATCGGCCTACCATCACCGCCATCAAAGAAGGCAAATCGCTGGCTGAAATCCGGGCATTGTGGGCACCGGACTTGGAACAGTTCCGCATCCGGCGCCAACAGTTCCTGCTTTATCCCTGAGCCAGATCTCGGGCACAGCCGAGCCGCCAATTTTCCAGTTTCCAGCTTCGAGCTCAGAGCTCCACGGTCCAAGTCCCACGCCCCGTGCTCGGCATTGGGCCTCATATAGCGCCAGCGAGCGGGCGCAGTTCCTACAGTGCGCGTTTGGGCAAGCGCCAGCCCTTTCGCACCAGCAGTTGCAGTGCGGCGCCTTGGCGCCGCTTTAGATCGGCACCCCCACCCGGCTGTCTCTCCGTCGAGGGGAGATTATCGGCCCGCTGGCCCACGTTGCCCCGTTGCACCACCCTCTCCGCTCCTTGGGGAGCGGAGAGGGCCGGGTGAGGTGAGTAACCGAGGCAGCCACCCTCTCACTCCTGTTTAATCTGCTTCACCAGCTTGACAATGGCGCCCCGGGAAATCTCCTCGAACTCCAGCAGTTGGGCGGGTTTGGCGCTTTTGGGCTTCTGGGTGACCGCCAGGGAATAGACCTTCACCGGCTCAGGGGCCAGGGCTCCCAAGACTGCTTCGCCGATACCGCCGGCAGGATCACTTCCATTCCCTGTCACTTCTTCCATATTCAAGACTCATTACTTTTTGACGTTTAGTATCCAGTCTGCCGGCATGATAATGCAGGTACGGGATAGTTTACACATATTTTTCCATTTTTACCAGCCGGCTCCGCCGGAGTCGATCCTCCCCCCTCTCACACCCCAAAATCGACTCGGTAACACCTCTCGGCAAGTCTTGAAATATCAAGCCAATACAACAATATAAAACATAATTGTATATATATTACATATGTATCAAGTTTTAAAATCACCTATTAAACAAATATAAAACCCGATACAATAAAAAAATATGTAAAAATTATGTTGTATCGGATATTTTTTTGTTGACAAAACACTATGATTGTGTTATTTTATTATTAGATTTTTTAAATTTTGAAAGGATAAAATTATGTGGACACAAACTGCGATGAAGTACAATGTGGTTGAGCTCTTCCCAAGTAAGAAGAAACTCTCTCCACGCAATTACAACAAAAATCACGAATCACAGGAAGTGTATCCGTTTAAAAACTTAGAAGATATACAAAAAATAAAAACGTATCTTCTAAACACCGGATACACAAAAGAGAGATACAGAAATTATTTACTCTTTGTATTTGGGATTAACTGCTCATTAAGATGTGGTGACCTCGTAAAGTTAAAGTGGGAAGATATAATTGAAAATAAAAAAATAAAAGATTCTATTACGGTGTACGAGGAAAAAACAAAAAAGAAGAGAACCATTGGTATTAATCGTAGTATCAAAGACGCTATAAATATTTATATAAAAAATATAGGATATCAAACTGGTTACATATTTAAAAGTCAAAGAGGTGAACACATAACTGTAAGAGCAACAAATAAAATATTAAAAGACGCGGCTACGAAGGTAGGTATTAAATTTAACGTAGGCACTCACTCAATGAGAAAAACATGGGTATATCATCAATTAAAAAATAATAATAACGACGCGCTGTTTCTAACAAAAGTGCAGGACATGTTGGGTCACAGCACGCCCAAAATTACGTTGAGGTACTGCGGGCTTATGGATGAGGAATTTATAGAACGTTATAACGAAATATGTTTATGATGTGTACTGGCTTCTTTAAAAAAAAGAATCTAATTCTTCTTCCTTAGTTGTGTGATAGCTTCCACGAGCCTAAGCGAGTGGAAGCTATTAACACAATTCTAAATTGTGTATGTAATCATAAACACGTCTTACGTGTTTATACCTTGCGTAAACACGTCCTTAAATCATTGTGAAAGGATTTAAGGACGTGTTTACGTGAAAAAACAAAATACAAAAACCTACATTCTACAAAGATCAAAAAAAGGTATATATGTTAAGGGAAATTTTTTTTAAAGTGTAGTATTATCAAGCCACAAAATAGGCACTTTTTTGAGTTTTGCCGCCACCTAGGCGGCAAATCAGTATTATCAAGCAATTTTAAGGAGTGTGATTTTATTGAACGATGACAACTTTCATGTGCTTGTATGCGATATGCTTACCGGAAGTGGAAAAACACAAGCAGCTATAAACAGGATGAATGAAGATGAAGAGAACCACTATATTTTTATAACACCTTATTTAAGTGAAACAAAAAGAATCGCAAGAGCATGTTCTGAAAGAAACTTCTATTGTCCGGAACATAAAGGTATAGGAAAACTAAAAGACCTTGAAAATAAATTAAGAGAAAAAAGAAACATATCCAGTACTCACGCATTGCTTCAGTATTACACTAAAGACACGATTAAATTGATAGAGGAAGGAAATTACAAACTTATTTTAGACGAAGCGTTTGACGTGGTAGACCAAATTAAAGTACACAAACATGATATGAACTATTTATTTGGATGTGGAGCGATACGTTATTGTGAGGGGTCGAATGAAAGAATTGAATGGGTAGATAAAGAATATCAAGGAAACGTATTTAAAGAATTAAAGGATAAGATAGAGGATGGGAATGTAGTTTATTATGAAAACGAATTGTTGTTATGGCACTTCCCAATCGAAGTATTCAAGGCTTTTAAGGAAGTGATAATACTTACATATCTTTTTGAAGCGCAGGTACAAAAATACTATTATGAAATGAATAACGTTAAAATCAAATATATAGGCGTTAAACAGAACGCTTTAGGCGAATATTATTTTTCAGAAGATGTTAAGCAACCTGACTATGCCAAGGATTTAATAAATAAAATACATATACTTGACGATGAAAGACTAAATGAAATAGGAGATAAGCACAACGCTCTCTCTTCCAGCTGGTATGACAGAGAGATGGAGCAAAGAGGAAAACCAAAAATAAAAGAATTAAAAAATAATATTTATAATGTGTTTCGTCATAAATTCAATGCGAGTTCGCAAACGTCTATGTGGACTACGTTCAAAAAAGGAAAGGACATTTTAAAACCAAAAGGATATGCAAACAGTTTTATAGAATGGAACTGTAGAGCTACTAATGATTATAGCGATAGAAAGTATATTGCGTATTGTGTAAACGTTTATTTTATGCCCATCTTAAAAAACTATTTTTTAACTCATGGCGCAAACGTGCAAGAAGATGTTTATGCCTTGAGTGAGATGATTCAATTTGTCTTTAGATCAGCAATAAGGAATAATGAGGACATATGGATTTATGTTCCAAGCAGTAGGATGAGAAATTTATTTATAAATTGGTTGAAATCTTTAAACGAGGAGGTATAAAAATGGAATCTGAATTTACTAGAAAAGAAATAGTTGAGTTATTAAGCAAAATGGAAGACGATACGGTCGAATATTTACTGGATTCTTATGACGGATTTGAGGGATTGCAAAATTATATGGACGGTATATTAGCAGATTTTTATGACGTACTGCCTGAATTCATAGCCGCCCTTATATCGAAAGTTGATGAAGAAGACCGCGACATAATAAAAAGACTTCAGGATTATGGGTTTAAAAATAAATGAAATGCAACAAGTGTTACTGGTATAAAAAATGTCAATCAAAAAAAAGATTATGCGCTTATTATGAATCAATCCGTCACGATCCAAGAATAAAAGAATATAAAAAAGACCTTAAGATGAGATATGAGACTTACATAAAAGTGGTGAAAGATTATATATAAGATTTTAAAAATAGATTTAAAAGCTATTTTTAAGAACGATGAAAGAAATGTAAAAACCATATCTCAATTAGATTCTCTTTTCTTGGATCAATTAAGGAAGGTAACCGGAAAATCAAAAGAAGATACGGAAATAAATGAACTGATTCTTGTAGAAGCAAAAAGCAACAAAGAACAATTAATAAAAATTTTGTCAGAGGGATTCTTTTACAACGGAAGGCACTACGTACGTTTTGGGAAAAGTGCGTCGCAAGGGAAAGAAGGTATCACTCTTTTTATAGACGAGAAATATTATGACGAAATGTTTCGCAGAAGCCAACTTGATATCGAAGTAAACGAATGCGTTATAAGCAAATATGAATCTCAAAGAAACCTGATTCTTAGTACATGCACTTTGATAGAGGATGAACCTCTCCCCC
>Ga0078972_1005818_pt1 | contig 30574 bp, 24 predicted proteins | sample YelNatPaOPGAMG01_FD_67568 | JGI IMG/M metagenome (GOLD analysis project Ga0078972, IMG submission 67568) | Hot spring thermophilic microbial communities from Obsidian Pool, Yellowstone National Park, USA - OP-RAMG-01 (SPADES assembly) (version 2) | ecosystem: Environmental > Aquatic > Thermal...
CGCCTAACACCATTCATCACGATTTCAGCGATGGTGAAAAAGACTGCCTGGTCGTCGGGGATCTCTCTGTGTATGGTTCGAACCGATTCCACAGACTCCTTAACATACATCGCGTGAGGCCCATAACTTGCGACACGGCTGCCAATCCACTTTCTGTCAACATCAGGTCCTACATCGACGACCTTTCCTATGTTATCATATCCAGGGGTGAATGGGAATCTTCCATATTGCCCCCAGGCAGAATCTGGAGGGAATTCCCCCCTAAGGATCGTCAGCTCCGTCCCAGTACTGATCAATGTCACGCTCGTCCTAATAAGAAGCTCCCCTTTCCCCGGGACAGGGATCGGTCGATCTTCTATTACAACCTTCCGAGGTTGCTCAAAAACAACGGTTGGATTTCCTTTGACCATGTCTTCACCATTCAATATGAAAGCGTATAAGACTATCCTTAAGGCATGCTATCTGATTACTGTATTGGGCGAGATGCATTACTCATTCTTGGTTAGAATTTTATGGCTCTGACATGAACTCGACAAATTGTACTTTGGTCCTAGGTTTCAGAACGTAGTTGTTCCTTTTTTCATAGCCTATTGTAGAGTGAGGCTTTTCACCATAATCGTGCCCTGGATATATCTCAGTACTGTCAGGCAAGCTAAGAATCTTTCCGAAGAGGCTATCGTACATTTCTTCCGGATTCCCTCCCTCCAGATCGGTCCTCCCACACTCCCCTACAAACAATGTGTCACCAGTAAAGAGCTTGTTATCGACTAGAAGGCAAATCGAATCCTTGCTGTGGCCCGGTGTGTGGATCACAAGAGCTTCAAGGTCTCCGAACCTAAGCTTGGAGCCATCAACTACTCCTATGTCCTTGTAAATTGGAGAAGAAACATGTGCAACGATCTGCGCATTTGTTGACTTTTTGATATGATTGATGCCAGAGCAGTGGTCAAAGTGGGAGTGGGTATGGATTGAGAACTCTACCTTCAGTTTCATTTTTGAAGCCATTGCGAGTATGTTATCGACATCGAACCCAGGATCTATAACGGCAGCAACCCCTGTCTTACCATCGCTAATTAGATATGCAAAATTTTTCATTGGTCCTACTGGAATTTGGAGAATGATCAAAGCAAAGCCAACCTCTCACTGACCATGAAGATCCGAAAAGCCAAAATGATAGAGTACTCCAAACTTGCCATCAACCCTTAAACCAGTACGAAGGAACCCACTCCCTCTCTGCTTCTAGAACCTCGTTCAGAAGCTCCTCCGCAACTTCCACCGATCTAACATAGCCATCCATGAGGAGCGATTGAAGGGCCAAACCTCTTTCGCCAGACAATGCCGCTTCTATTTCCAACTCATATTGGTTCAGTCTTTCAGCCAAAACCGCTGCTACCCCTCTTGGAAGTTGGCCCAAGCTGAAAGGATGGACTCCAAGAGAATCGACGAGTGCCGGTACTTCCAATGTTCCCCAAGATTGTAAATTTGTTATGATGCCATCGTTTGGAACATTGATTCCTGGAAAAATGGTCTTCTTGCCAAGCACAATAGATTCGATGAGCGTTATGGCGGTAGCCTCTTCTCCCTCTTCTAAAGAATCAACAGCTTTTTCCCCAGAGATTACGCCCTTTATCGCTTTGAGAACTCGGTCCCTAACCCCATAGTCATATATTGTACCTTTCAGGTCGAGTGGTATCCTGTACTTCTCTACCGCCTCTTCATTCATAAAGAGGCTTGGGAAGAATTCCGAAACGTGGTGCCCGATCCCAACAGACGGCAGGATTCCAAAAACCTTGTAAAGCTGGAAATGGACAGGGTCTATCTTTGGTTTCTCCCCCCTAGCCACAATTTCTTTGAGCAACTCATATCCATCCATTCCTTTCACCTTGAAGTCCTTGATCCAGAATAGGTGGTTTATGCCCGCAACGAGAACCTCAACATCTTCGGGCTTCGATTCAAAGGCTCTTGCCAAAGCTGGCCTTGCACCGAATGGCCCAGAGCACAATCCGTAACACCTTATTTTAGTCTCTCTCTGCACAACCCTAGTTAGCGGTGTCAAGGGATTCGTGTAGTTGAGGAGGAATGCATCTGGACAAAGGTCTTCCATGTCTTGCGCTATGTCAAGCATCACGGGCACGTGCCTGAAGCTTCTGAACACTCCAGCCGGACCTACAGTGTCGCCTATGGCTTGCAGGATCCCCTTAGCCTTTGGGATTTGTACATCTAGGTGGGTTGCCTCAGCCCCTCCCACGCTTATCGTGACGGTCACGAAATCGGCATCTCTCAATGCAGCTTTTCTATCCATGTACTTTTCGATCTTGAATGACCTAGTTTTTCCCCTTCTTTCAAAATGCTCTTGGAGTTTTGTTCCTACTTGGTACATGGTATCTAGAATTTCATGATTTATGTCCATCAAGGCTACCGTCATTTCGCACTCATCAGACAAAGGACTCATAGCCAGTCCTTTCAGGAGAGAAGGCGTGAAAGCCAAACTTCCAGCGCCGATCAAAACCACCCTTACTTCTTTCCTCATTTCGGAGTCTTGGGATTCCTATCAACTATTTACGGATTTGGGCCTATGAAACTACTGACGGCCCTCACGAGAAGCCGTCAAATGATGTTTTAAAAATCGCTTGGCCGATAAACTGGGTTTAATTTATGCCCTCATGCTAAAAGAGAGGAGAAACGAGATTCGGAATCTTCATACTATTAAATGTTTATCTAAGCGCGATGTGTTTCGCTGTTTTGCTCTTGGGAAACTTTTAGCTATCTTTTTATCTTTAAATCTCATGGTCGGAAGAAGTGTAGATTGGATCGAATTGCTCATGTAATTATTAAAAAAGTACGAGGCGATAAAAAATTGGAATGGGTGAAACCCCCTCAATATTGAGGGTGAATATTCTGTGACCAATCTATTCCTTCGCTTCACTATCCTGTTTGATGGACAGCGATATTCTGATCTTTCAAAACCTCAGGATACTGTTGCTCTATAATTCCATCTTCAAAGATGATCAGGACAACTATACTCAAAGTTCACCGGTCCAGCAGTAAAGGCACAAGTCTTCCCTCCTTAAACCCAGGTTGTTTGGAGCCTCTATTATGGCTCTGATCATGTCCTCCAAGGTTTGATACTTTAGAGTCGTAAAACCTATCATCTTCCCTATCTCTTCAATCATAAGCTCAAACTTCCGACCTTTCGGATCCATGTACTCTTTGATATCCTCCACGATCCTTCCTTCGAGCCTCGCGATGGCTTTATGCGTAGCCAGATCTTGATTCTTTGTCGAAAGGTCTAGTATGCATGGGAACATCTGGGGAGGAGATGCTATCCTTCCATGGACCTCCTTCGGACCATGTGGCATGATTTTCTCCCTCAACAGATCACGGAGCTGAGTGCCCCTCCTTATCGAGTCGTCTATCAATACTATGCTCATGCCCCTTATCATCTGCGGATTTGGTATCTGCTTGTGCTTTGCTATGAGTTCCCTTTTGTCCTGTGTCGGTGGAATATATGACCTGTCCCAGCCTGGCGTATACTTCACAAGAGGTCGCCTCAAAGGAGGAAGCGATCCTAGGACCTTCTTCACAGTTACTTCCAGCTCATCCATTTCTATTTTCCCAGTACGATATTGATCCAGAGCTTTGCTTATCTTCCCTTTGGCAAGTTCTATCTTCCTCTTGACATATCCTACAGCGTGCGCAAAACCTGAGTCTGCTATCCCTAGTACTAGGTCCGCTGTTACATCATCTTTCTCAGCGAGAAAACCTCCGCACCTTTCCCTCACAACCTCTGCATTTATGCCATAATAGTCAGAAGCTGGAAAACCGTAGTATACATGTAGGAAAGGGCAAAACCTCATCCCCTTTGGTGCATCCACTCTCGTCTTTATGCCCGATTCGCTTATCGACACTACTTCTCGGTATCTTAGGAACTTGAAGATACTATATCCCAGATTCGGGAATGATGCGGTTTCGGAAGCCAAAGCCCAGTCATCCCCCCTTCTTCCTATTGCCAGAGGGAAAGCATCTCCGGTCGCATATATGCTTCTCTCCTCTTTCAGGAGAAGAAGGAGGGATACGTAACCCTCGATTCTTTCGTGCATCTTCTCTATTCCATCAATCACATTCTTGCCCTTGCTTATCAACTCACCAACGATTTCTGTTTGGTTTGGAACAGTCCCTCCAGGCTTGACTCTGGACCTCTTGAGGGTTGTGCCGCTCTCTATCAACTCTGTGTATAGCTCTCTTGCATTCCTAACCAGACCTGTCGTGCACAGAGCGAAGGTCCCGATCCTAGACTCAAACTTGATCGGTTGACCTTCTTCCAAATCGCTGATGACGCCTATCCCTAGCTTCCCCCTTATCCTTGCGTAATCATCCTGGAACTCCGACTTGAACTGGCTGTTTCCTATGTCTTTTGAGATCACCTCTATATCTTCGTCGAGAAACGCTATCCCTCCAACCTCTGTCCCCAAATGTGAGTGGTAATCGACCCCGAAGAACAGATCTCGGGGAAGACCTTCCTTCGAGACGGCACCAAAGAGACCTCCCAATCGTATTTGCACCCTTCACGGAATGGTCACAATGGGGTGTATAAACGGTTTTTCACGCAGAGGAATGCACTGTTGCAAGATTCAGCTTGCAACCATTTGGAATTGTGTTGGAACAAGCGTACAAAAGTCTAATAGGTTCGCTTTTTAAGTAAAAGCGAATGTTCCAATACTTCGAGTCGAAAGGCAGGTGGTATAAGGGAAGTCTGCATTGCCACACAACTAATTCGGACGGAGCCCTTTCTCCCATCGATGTATCTAGAGTGTATGCAAAGAATGGCTACGATTTCATAGCTTTCACAGACCATGGAAAGATCACAGACTTGGAGCATGCAGATGAAGGCGTTCTTTTGGTCCGTGGGGAGGAAATCTCTGTAGGCGTCTCGAAGGCGGGCGAGAGCTACCACATAGTGGCTGTAGGGATTGAAGATGAATTGCATATGGAAAGCGGGAACGGGCCGGAAGCAGTCCAGAATACACTAGATTCAATCTCCGATGTTGGAGGTTTGGCTTTCATAGCGCATCCATATTGGTCCAGTCTGCTGCCCGAAGACATGCTCGCGTTGACAGGATACTTGGGTATAGAGGTGTTTAACACGGGATGCGAAGCAGAGGTTGGAAAGGGCTTTGCAGCAGTCCAATGGGACCAGATCCTGTCTCTTGGCCGGATGGTCAAGGGCATCGCGGTAGATGATGCCCACCGGTATGTCTATCCTCCTTACGATGCTTTCGGAGGATGGGTATGGGTTAAAGCCGAAGAATTTGACTGGGAGAGCATCTCCAAGGCCTTAAAGGAGGGCCTCTTCTACTCGAGCATGGGTCCAAAAATAAAGCTCGTTGAGCTTGGTGGAACGCTCAGGGTCAGGTGCGATGGCGTAAGGAAGATATCTATGATTTCACACAATGGAACCGGTATCGTTTTCGATTATCCAACGATTAAAGGAATCATCGAGGCTTGGAAAAGTGGAAAGATGGATGATGCCATCAGCGATGTCAAAGTTGAGGAAGTGGATGGCGCTACGGAGACTAAAATCACGCTGCGAAATGGAAGAAAGCTTAGGGCCGTATCATCAAACGGTACGATTGCAGAGGCTGAATGTGACCTGGAGTTTTTCAATAGATATATCAGGATAGAGGTCGTCGACTCTGAAAACAAGAGAGCCTGGACTAATCCTATTACACTTAGAGCGGAAACATGACATCGATGGAGAGAGGCGGGCTAGAATACACTTATGGCCCTGTAATCGCGAAAGAATTAGGTCTTGCACGTTCGATAATGTCTATATCCAACAAACCCCTCCTTTTCCTGAATTGCAACCAGTAATTATAGCCCCCATCTAGTTTTACCCTCTTCGCAGCTCTCAATCGCATCCTAACAAATCCCCCCTCAAGCTTTAGGTTGCCTGAAAACTCCATCTTGACCCCATCGAACTCAATTTTCTCACCGGAGAAAATGACTGAACTTTCCTTTGGAAGAAACAAGTTAATTTTCATGGATCTGAATTTTTCATTGCGAAGCAGTTCGATACACCCATTGATGCATCCGAAACTGATTGATTCAACATCAACTAGGTAAAGGCGATCTTTTTCCAACTTTTGCAGGACATGGTCCATCATCTCCTTTGCATTTATCAGGACACTCCTGGCTCTACCAACATAACCGACCTTCGCGATACCAAGCTTGACCAGTTCCTTTTCCTTTTCTGCAAAAACCCTAGGAGTTCCCCAAGCATGGAGAAACATCTTTCTCTTGAAAGACTTGTTACCAACATCGATCTTGCAAATAGATGGCTCGGGTTGCAGGTGGTAATATATCCTCGCAATTTCTTCTGCCGAGTGAAAAGTTGTATTGCATTCTAAGGTAGTTCCTAGAAAAAGGATCTTGCCTTCGAGTTCTACGACTTTCACATACGGTGTTCCATTTCCGCAGGGGGTTAAGGCGTCTTCATGGCCTTTTGTTATCTTTTCAGCCAGTTTGCCAATAGAAGCTACGGAATGTGTTGGATGCGCACTCCTGCACGCTCCTTCCATTTTTCTCAATGTCTCTGGTATCTTACCGGTCCAAGATGGCTTGTTCTTAGAAAAGGATGGAGGATTCTCGGGAGAATCGGAAATCTGCCCAGTAATTGTTGGAACTATTAACGTGCCATCTTCACCTATTGCTCTCATTAGAGCACCTATTACGGTCTTGGCACCTCCAGGAACATAGCCAATTCTGCTCAGCGAGCTATGAACCAGAACTGTATCGCCCCTTTCCAATCCGATTTTTTCTAGGTCTTTTGTCAACTCTTGTTCAGAAAACACGTAACTTCTCATGAAGCGATTGGAAAAATCGTTCCTTATAAAATTCTTTTCCACAAGCTTACTCGATGAAAATGGCTATAACCAATTATCGAAGCTTCAATCTTTGACCTTCTATCTCGATAGCCTTTCCAGAGTAATGATCTGGGAACCTTTCCAAGTACTTTACTTTACAAGTTCCAGCATGTTAATGGTTTCGTAACCTCTGCGCTTTAGAAACTCGATGAGCCTTTTTTCCCTATGGCTGACTCTAATGTATGTGGCATTCTCTCCAGCTTTTCTGGCCCCCTCCTCAACACTCTGGAAAAGCTTGTCGTCGAATCCGTAATTTGCATACTCCTTCTCAACCCATTCGTACTCGATGAAGAAAACCCCGCCATACCTTATCGCATAGCTGATGAAGCCAACAAGGCTATTATCGGCGCTGTGCTCGACCACTAGAACACGCGTATCTTGAACTAGCAGGTCGATTGCTACAGCTTTCCTTGCTTCCTCGAGCGTCATGCGTGCATTTGGCCCGAACATCTCCAACCATGTATCATTGTACATATTCATGACAAGCCTTGCCACTTTCTCGTAATCGTCATCTTGATAAGGCCTTATACGGAAAGGCTTGTTGTTGCTACTATCACATGATCCAGTGGTGAGATGTTTTTCTCAAGAAAGAAGAAAGGAGCACTCCCGTTCCAAACTTTCTAATATCTTCGCTACCTTGAAACCGAATTGTGTGAGTCTGTACTCTCCACCAACCTTAGAGATTATATTTCTCTTTACCAGTTCGCTAAGGTGGTAGTTAAAATGTCCTGTATCGAAATTTGGATTTAGGCCAGAGGCTTGCATGAATTCAGAGAATCGTAGTGGGCAGCGCGCGGTAGCGAGTGACATAATCGTTGCCTTTCGCACCGAATTACCGAGCGATTGTAGAACTTGAACCACTTCCATTCCTCGCACAATTCCCTTATCTTTTGAATCGAATAATTAAATGGTTTTTGAGAAGAAATTTAACCTCGATTGACTGAACAACATAGGGAAGGCGGAAAGTACTTATTGCAGTCAAAAGCGCTTGCCTTGGGCGAAGATGGTCGAAGTAAAGATAATGCCTTGTCTTGACATCAAGGATGGACGAGTTGTAAAGGGGGTCCATTTCGCCAATCTCCGAGACGCTGGCGATCCTGTCGAGAACGCAAGGTTCTACGAAATGGAGGGTGCCGACGAGTTAGCGATGCTCGACATCGCCGCTACGGTCGAAGGCAGAAGGACGAGACTTGATTGGGTTGGTAAGGTGTTGGAAGCAATTACGATCCCCCTGACGGTTGGGGGAGGGATTTCTGGCGTTGGAGAGATGGATGACCTTTTTAGATTGGGCGTAAGTAAGGTATCGGTTAACACCGCCGCCGTTAAAAGGCCAGAGCTCATAATCGAAGCATCGAGCAAGTTTGGCAGAGAGAAGATCGTCGTAGCTATTGATGGCAGAAGAAATCCTTCCATGCCTTCAGGCTTCGAGGTGGTCATAAATGGTGGGACGAAGGGAGCTGGGATCGATGCAGTCGAGTGGGCAAAGAGGTGCGAAGAGCTAGGTGCTGGGCAGATTCTGGCAACGAGCATCGATGGAGATGGTACTTTGTCTGGCTACGATATTCAGTTCACAAGAGCGATTGCTGATGCTGTCAATTTGCCCATAATAGCCTCCGGAGGCGCTGGTACCTTGGAGCATTTGTACGAAGGGGTTGTCAAAGGTGGGGCCACAACCCTCTTGGCTGCCTCGATCTTCCACTTCAGGATTTACTCCATACGGGAAGCCAAGCTTTTCCTGAAGAGTAAGGGAATAGATGTGGCGATATAGAAATCATAATACACATAATTTACTCACAAGCTCTGAAATGGTCTACGATGTAACATGCACCATCGAATTTCTGGCTTGACTGGTAGGATGGTCTTTTTCTTCTCGAATGCGAAAAGTTGGCAGATTGAATTATCTTAGGTGCTTACACAGGAGAAGCTACTTCAGGCGCAAGTGCACCCTGCTCTCCTCCTCAGAGAGGTACTCCACTGTAAATCCCAAGTCCCTGCAAAGGTCAAGCATCCTCTTGTTGCTTGAGAGGACATAGCCATATATCATTTCTAGTCCTTGTTCCTGGGCAACGCCAATGAGCATATCGACGAGCTTGTACCCCAACCCCTTTCCCTGGTGCTCATCAGCCACTACTACGGCAAATTCGCCGTTCCTTTTGTCAGGGTCCATTATGAGCCTGCTTATGCCGATGAACTTCCTCTGCCCGTCTACCCTTAATTCTGCCACAAAAGCGATCTCCCTGTCGTAGTCGATGTTGCAGTACCTGATTATCATCTCACGCGTGATCTCCTTGAGTACGTAAAAGAATCGGTTCCTAAGGCTCTCCTCCGATAGGCCCTTGACGAACTCAAGCCAAAGAGGGTCATCCTCCGGTCTTATGGGCCTTATGAGTACCTCTGTTCCATCTCTGAGCGTCCAAGGCACAATGTACTTTTCTGGGTAAGGCATTATGATCATGTGGCGGAATGGGTCTGTTTGGCCAATCGCACCTTTGTCAAGGACGATCCTTGCATCCAGAGCAAAGACCTTACCTTTTGAAACTACGAGGGGATTGACATCCATCTCCAATATCTCTGGAAAGTCAACTACGATATTAGAGAATTTGACTAGCGTCTCCTCCAGCTGCCTCATGTCAGCTGGCGGTCTGTTTCTGTATCCCTTCAGCATCTCGTAGACCTTCGTCTCCTCCATTATCCTCTTCGCCAAGACCTGGTCCAACGGAGGAAGGCCTATCGAGAAATCATTGAATACCTCAACTCCAATACCTCCCATTCCGAAAAGGATGACGGAGCCAAAGTAGGGGTCCTTCTTGCAGCCCATTATGAGTTCGTAGTCTATCCTTTCAACCATCTTCTGGATATAGAAACCTTTAATCTTCGCGGAGGGCACCTTCTCCTTTATGCACATGGTCATCGAGTCGATCTCTTTCCTGAGTTCGGCATCTGAACTAATACCAGTGGAAACACCTCCGACATCGCTCTTGTGTACGATGTCTTGCGATAATATCTTTAGGACGACAGGATATCCGATCTGGTGAGCAAAGTAGACCGCTTCATCCGCGTCCTTTGCAAAGGCATGTGGTGGGACCTGAATCCCATAGTTCTCCAAGAAACGCTCAGCCTCGTCTTCAGTTAAAAAAGTTCTGCCTTCATTTGAGATCCTTCTGATCATTGCCTTCAGGTTGTACCTAGGCGGTTCCCAATCTATGGAAAGAGCTTCGGGCGTCTCGTAGAGCAGTTCCAAGTTCCTTTGATATGTGTACATATACATGTAAGTTCTTACGGCTTTTTCAGGCGTTTCGTACGTCGGTATGTCATTTTGGTAAAAAATCTCCCTCGCTTCGTCAAGGTCGCTCCCTCCTATCCAGACGGTTAGGATCGGCTTTTTCCTCTGCTTGGCATTCGAGACTATTGAGTTGGCCAAAGCTGTAGGAGGCGCTGCGCCCTGAGGAGTGTATATGATGATCAATCCGTCGACGTTCGGATCTGAAATGCAATAGTTGATCGCTTTTTCATACCTCTCCACATCGGCATCTCCAAGTATGTCGACAGGATTGGCCCTGCTCCAGTATTTGGGGAGAAAGGAACCTAAGGATTTGATGGTTTCTTCAGACAAGTTGGCCAGAACCAACTTGTTCTCTATCACAGAGTCGACCGCCATCACCCCAGGACCACCTGCGTTTGTCACTATCGCTACCCTCGGTCCTTTAGGGAGGAGGTTTGTGTCTAAAACCGACGCGCAATTGAACATATCCTCCACCTCCTTGACCCTTACTACACCTGCCCTCTTGAATGCGGCATCATAAATCGCATTGTCTCCCGCCAATGCTCCTGTGTGCGAAGTTGCTGCCTTTGCACTCTCCGAGAACCTGCCAGACTTCACGACGATTATGGGCTTGGTCCTGGCAAATCCCCTAGAGGCGCTCATAAACCTCCTCGCGTTTCCTATGCTCTCCATGTACACGATGATGCTCCTTGTGTTCGGGTCATTGCCAAGATAGTCTATCAGGTCCCCGAAATCAACGTCAAGCATTGAGCCCAGGCTCACGAACATGCTGAACCCTATGTGCGCATCGATCGCCCAATCCAAGATAGCTGATCCCAGGGCGCCGCTCTGCGATATGAACGCGATCTGCCCAGGCTCTGGGGCTCTCCTCAGAAATGTAGCGTTCAGGCCAATGTTCGGCCTGATCACGCCCAGGCAGTTTGGGCCTATTATTCTCATTCCGTACTTGCTCCTTATGGACTCTATTTTCTCCTCAAGCTTCTTTCCTTCTTCCCCTATCTCTTTGAATCCAGCTGAGATTATGATGAGGCCAAAAACCCCTGACTCACCGCATTGTTCGACTATGTCTGGCACTATCTTAGCTGGAACAGCTATGATCGCAAGGTCTACCTGCTCCGGCACATCCTTTATGGTTGGATAGCACTTAATGCCCATGACAGACGTTCTGTTTGGATTTATGGGAAAGATGCTCCTCCCTTTCCCCGAAAGCAAGTTCATCATGAGTGTTTTTCCTACCGAGCCTTCCTCTTCGCTTGCGCCTATCAAAGCGATGGATTTTGGGTTGAACAGTTTACTCATGTCTCCCATGGGCATTCTTCCTTGCCTCCTTGAAGATAGGACCTAAGATAAAAAGCTTGAACACATCTTCCTTGAATCGGATTTGGAGCGCCAAAGAGGGTAGAGCTACAAGATCTCCTTGAAGTAGGAAACAATTCTTGAGCGGAATCCCTCGATCAATTCGTCCGGAGCGGTGCCCCAATCTCCAACGATTACGCTATCGATTCCAGCTTTTCTGTATTTATCTAATGGTTCGATAAGGTCCTGTGGATTTGAGCACAAATAGAATTTCTCTTCTATCGATTCTTGACTGACAGATGATGTGAGACGCTCTATCTCCCTGGGATCGCGGGCGTTCCACCCCTCTGGTAAAAAGGGACCCATCACCTTCCTTACCTTACGCAGCAGTTTTTCGCCTTTCCCATATGCCACATTGAAGTATACGGCTTTCTTTGTCCTTTTTGAGACTCCACCTGCCCTAAGGCCCCTTTCGTACTCCTCAAATATCCCATCCCTGCACTCCTCAGGAGATTTTACCGTCATCAAGTTGGCACCGACCTTTCCGGCGAGAAAGGCTGAGCGCCTGCCAACTGCAGACCAGTAGATGGGTATCTCTCCATTTGGTTTGTCGTAGCAGAACACTCCTCTCACCCTGAAGTGCTTGCCTTCATAGTCGAAGTATTCCTCACTGTTCCAAAACTTTCTAATTAGCTCGACCGCTTCAACCAATGCTTCAGCCCTCTCCTTCCAGGAAGGCCATTTTCCCAGAATTGGAAACTCGTTCATCCCCTCCCCAGTGCCGACTCCCATAATTATCCTTCCTGGATAAATGCTACCCATCGTAGCAAAGGCCTGGGCAGCTATTACCGGGTGGTACCTGTAAAGAGGGACGGTCACATCGCACCCGATTGCTATCTTGCACGTTCTTTCAGCTACTGAAGCCATCAAAACCCAAGCTTGTGGTGAATGGCCATCAGTGTGAAACCATGGCAAAAGATGATCTCCCATCCATGCTGCTTCGAAACCTGCCTCCTCAATCTTTTCAGCTACCTTAAGGCAAAAGCTTGGTTCGTACGATGTGCTCACAGCTCCTATGTCATAGTGAAGGGCAAAGGGCATTGGACCATCGTGTAGACTAAAAAGGCATCGATAATAAGAATTTCCAAGGAGAAGCTATCTGTATATCGAATTCAGCCATATCCATTCAGCCAATATAGTATCTTATCTTATATTATGGTTCCAATATTCATTTCACCAACAATGGTAAAACCGGATCCTCCTCTTTAGCTCGCTCGATTTCAAAGGCCTTTCTAATCTGACCTCCAAGTTCCTTTCAACTTTTGGAATCATATCGTAGCAATTATCACTGAAGATCGCTTCCATGCCTCTGACTTCAAGCTTCAATGCTTTGACAAATGTATTGGAAACAACCTTCAACTCGAATCTCCTTCCATCCTTATCGAGCGCTCTTGCAACAGTGAGCTTGATCTTGGGCTTTACGAAGTTTATGTACTTCCATTGATCTAGGAATAGTGTATCGTAGCTTGGCTCCAGACTTCGGACTTTTAGAATCCCAACTATGACCAAATTTGATGGATCTTGAATTTTCAAATCCGAGAGTGGGAGTCTAATTAGAAGATTTGATGAATTCCCAGGAATTGTGACATCTATAATCCTACTGAATATCTTTGCTCCGCCAATCTTGAAGACAGCTATCTCAAGAACTCCATCCTTCTCATCTAGCAGATCACTTACCGCCCAAGCCTCTATTGAATCTCCATTTAGGACCAAGCTCAAGGTCATATTATCAAAAGCTCTTTTTGTGTAGTAATACGATGCTTTTAGGGCTCCATAGTAATCGATCAGGCTCCAGCTCGCTACAGGCCAGCAGTCGTTCAGTTGCCAAATTAGGGCTCCAGCACTCCTGAACTTCCTACGTCTCCAATGCATTATGCCGGTCTTCATCGCCTCTCCCTGGTTGACCTGCGTTAGGTAAGAGAACATCATAAGATCGCATGGAACTTTGAAGTGATGTGCCAGAAAGAATACCAACCTCTCAGGGCCTCCCTTCTGCTTGTTGTGATGTTCTATGACCTTGCTCTGCGGATACCTGTCCTCGGGGGTTGTGTATCTCATTATGGTCGCCAAAGATGGCATCGATTGAAATCCAAATTCGCTTACGAACCTCCCATTATCATTTACATATTCCTCGTAATCCCTGAGGCCAGACCAAACATCCCAGCTATGCCTATCTCCTTCTTTCTGTGAGTTGGGATCTTCTCCGCCATATGGACTACTTGGCCAGTAGAATGTTTCTGGGTCAAGCCTACCGCAGACCTCAGGCAGAATCTTATGATAGATGGTATGACCGTAAAACCTTTCTTTCCTGCCGTACCAGTTCGCCTTGTACGCCCAATCGTTCTCGTTGTTACCGCACCAGATTGCGAGGCAAGCATGGTTTCTGAGCCTCTTGACAACTTCCTCAGCCTCCCTCTTGACCTCATCATGGAACCAGTCCTCCTCAGGATATTCACCGCAGGAGAACATGAAGTCCTGCCAAACCATAATGCCCTTTTCATCGCAGATGTCGTAGAATTCCTCGTTTTCGTAGATTCCTCCTCCCCAGACCCTGAGCATGTTCATATTCGCCTCCTTCGCCTTTCCAATCAAATCTTCATATCTCTCCCTCTTAACTTGTGGAAGAAAAGAGTCGGCAGGTACCCAATTTGCTCCCTTGCAGAATATTGGAACACCATTGACCCTGAAGTAGAAGGTTTCCCCCTCACCATCCTTTTCTCTCACGACCTCTATCCTTCTGAAACCAACCCTCTTGATCAATCTGTCCTGCGATGTACCATCTTTGGTTACGTCGATCTCAAGATCATAGAGGGGTTGGTCACCGTAGCCGTTGGGCCACCACAATCTCGGCTCCCCCACATCAAGCTTGAAGGTGATGTCATTCCTCCCCGGAGTCAGAATCATCCTCTCTTCCTTGGCTGCAGAATACCCGTGTCCCTTGAGGGACACCCTAACTTCAACCTCTTCATCTCTAAAAGCATCTAAATTCACTTCGATCGATGCTCCTGAGATATTCCCGGATCCGTTAAGCGTTGGCTTAAAGTGGAAGGACTCTATCTTGCATACGTTGTATGCCTTTATCCAAGCAGGCCTCCATATGCCTGAAGTTGGGAGCCTCGGTCCCCAGTCCCAGCCGAACGAGTACTGTGCCTTTCTACCATAGACAACAGGTGGGTAGAAAGCTGCCCCAAGTCTAACATCACTTGCACCGTATCTCTCTTCAAGAGTTTTTTTCGGAGACGCGAACTTAACCGCTATGACATTCTCGCCTTCCTTGAGATTGGCCTTCACATCGACTTTTTGCTCAATAAACATATTCGAGAAGCTTCCGATCTTTTCGCCATTCAGCCAAACGTCAGCAAAAGTGTCCAATCCTTCAAAGATGAGTTCCACCTTGTCAGAGTTCAAGAGATCCTTTCCAATGGTGAATCTTTTCCTGTACCACCAGTCCTTGTCCTCAACCCATGAGACCTCAGGCTCATTCATCTTGAAGAATGGATTTGGGATCATCTTATGGCGTATCAGATCTAAGTGGGAAACTCCTGGAACACATGCCTTCAGCCAATTCGAATCATCGTAGTCAGCTTCATATGCCTTTTCTTCATCTCCTCCTCCAAAATCAAAGCCTTTCAGCAACCAGGTTCCGTTAAGGTCTACGATTTTCATAATAGCTCAAAATAGCTTGTGTAGCACTTAAAGATTTGCATTTGGTGTAGAAGCAAAGGCAGGATTGGTATCTCCATTTCTTAGACGGTCGACCAAAGAATGTCTGGAAGTCTTACTTTTTGCAACGTTCGATATCCAATCTTCTATTGGATGTTTTCCTCATCGCTTTCCTTTCATGCTTGCCAAATTGTTACCTATCATTTTAGCTTCATTTATCAAATCTGGCCTTTTGTCGACTGAAACCCTAGAGGTGTTGAAGGCCTTCAGGGTAGCAACAGTTTCGACTCCATAATAGCGTTTGAATGTTCCCTTAATCCACTCGAGGACGTTGTCGTATCCATTTGGATTATCCCACTCATATGTGATGATAATTATGGCCTTCACCTTCTTTGGGAAAGTATCTTTCCATTCGTAAGCATAAAGTCGATCTGTGATCGCCTTAGCTTGCGCGCTGACATGGTCGTGGTAGATGGGCGTACCAAATATGATGACATCTGTTCTTGGTATTGAATTGTAGATGTGCTGCATATCATCTTCCTGCACGCATCTACCAAGTTTTTCACATCTGTTACAGGCACGGCAAGGATTTATCTTGAGATTTCCACACAAGAAAATCTCGGTCTCGGCTCCACATTCCATAGCGCCATCCAAAACAGACTGCACCAGCAGAGCTGTGTTGCCTTTTTCACGGGGGCTACAAACAATGCCTAGAAACTTCATGGGTATCACGGCGCTTTATTTTGTTAAGCACCTTCACGACATTTTCTAGGATCAATTAAATTTTACGGTCTATGGCAAAACAAGCACAGCGATAGCTCATTTACATGATTCGACCACCAAGATGCAGATCGTTGCCAATGCGAAAAGATTTACGCAAGCTCTTATTTCGATAGCGCGCTAACGAATAGGTTATTAGTTGCAATCGACAAGTAGCGATTTCTAGATCTAAACAAAGTTGAATGTTCAAAGAGATGCAACTTCCGATTTAAAATAGTAGATCCAAAGGGCCAATCTGTATTTTTACCTAATAGGGCAAGACCCAACCTTAGTCTCGTTAGTATTTAGAAATTGATTTTTTGAACTTTATTTCTCAAACTTTATTTTTGATGGTTCCAAAAGCAAATTATTCAAGTTTTTCTTAAGGGAATCAAATGTCTCTTCGAAACTTTTCTTGGTCTTTCTCTTCCTCTTTGCAGGTGTGCAGAATGAAATGACTTCCCTGTAGATGTATGGGTGATCAATCCCCAACTTCCTGACTTCGTCCACAGTTTTCCTAGCCAAATCATCGGTCTCGACCAATATTCTGGCTCTGTCCTCCCTTTCCTTAACAGCATTTTCCAAAGGCATTGAAAGGAAAAAGTCCACCTTCTTAAGTAAAAATTCATATGCAGAGCCGAAGATCCTGGGCCTTTTTTCATAAGCTATACCAAGGGTGACATAATAGGCATATTCGATCGAATCCATTATCCTTCCATCATCCTCGCGAATCGATTTGTCTTCTTCCAGATACATCCTGTAGACATTAAGCGAGACATATGCTTTGTCTCTTATAGACATCTGTTTTTCAACGTTAAGTTCCATTAGGTTGTGTGCATACCTTTCAGGAATTATGATCGTTGGAAGCTTCTTTATCCCCAGTTCCTTCGCAGCCAAGAACCTGTGCTGCCCATCTATTATGATGTTTTCTTCCCCCCTCCTGACTACGACCAAAGGTACGACGAACCCCACCCTCCTGATTGAATCGCTAAGTCTTTTTATGTGGGCCTTGGATGCAGCCCTCTGGATCTCGATTACCTTGAGCTTTCCCGTTGGAATCATGGCAACCTCTTGCTTGTACCCATAGAGGGGCTCTTCTAATGTTATTTCAACCATATCGATACTTGATGTATATCAAGTCTGATAAGGCTTTGTCCAAAATAAGCGCAAGGTAAGGCTAGGAATGTGGAATCAAATCGGTTCTGGCTTCAATGCGAAATGCATAGGGTTTAATTTGCTCCGATCAGCTAAGTTTTACGATAGCTCAAATTTCCAAAAACGAGATGTGAAATTAAGCAGGCCACACATTTGGTCGGGCAACTGGAGAGTAATCCAAGCTCAAAAAGGCCAAGGTGGAACGATACCGATACGAGCAACTATATGTTTATTCGAACGCTCCATGTGAAAAAATCGGCAACATCCCACATCCTATAGAAATAGCACGACGGCTTCGAGGTGGATGTAAAACGCCTTCCATTTTGGGCGTCGATGCTCTAATCTGTCTGATAGCGAGGCAATTGTGTCCAAGTGAGGCAGATCGAAACCACTTGAGCACCTAATCTTATCTTACATTGAACCTGCTTCATGACATCAGCTATACCCGGTTCGAGCCTCATGAGAACCGCCGTGGAGCTGACTGAATAAGCAGATATAGCTGTAAAACAGAGCTGTGATACTATATTAATTCCAGTGAGCCTGTGATGTACGGTTACCGTGGCAAAATACTCCGCGTAGACCTATCTTTGGCCAAGAGTGTAGTTCAAGAGCTTCCAGAAACCCTCTTTAAGAAATACTTGGGAGGACGTGGTCTCTGTGCAAGGCTTTACTATGACGAGATCCATTCGAATGTCGAGCCTCTTAGCCCCCAAAACAAATTGATCTTCGCAACTGGTCCGCTCACAGGTACGACGGTATTCGGAGGTTCGAAGTGCGCATTATCGACAAAATCTCCTTGTACTGGAATCTACCTCTGTACAAACGCTGGTGGATTCTTCGGGGCTGAATTAAAGTTCTCAGGTTATGACGGGCTAATTATTGAGGGAAGGTCCGAAAAACCTGTCTACTTGGACATCGATGAAGGCATGGCCGAGATAAGAGATGCCTCAAAGTTATGGGGAATGAAAACGACTGAAACGGCTACGGCCATAAGGGAGGAGAAAGGCGACAAGAAAACGCAGATCGCATCGATAGGTCCTGCTGGTGAAAATCTTGTAGGCTTCGCATGCATCATGGCAGGATGGAGGAGTTTTGGAAGAGGAGGAGCTGGGGCTGTGATGGGCTCCAAAAATTTGAAGGCAATCGCTGTAAGAGGCACAAAACAGGTCGAAGTGAAGAATCCTGACAAATTGAAGCAGGCACTCAAGGAAGCTACGCCACTATTGAAGGAGACAACAAAGGATCATACAAAATATGGGACCGCAATGTATTTCGAAACACTTTACGCTCTGGGAGCGATTCCATTTTTGAACTACCAGCAGACTACTCAGGTTGACGCTAGCTCACTTTTCGCAAGCGTTCTTAGGGATAAATACTTTGTGAAAAACATCACATGCCATTCCTGCCCAGTAGCGTGTGGTAAGGAGAGCAAGGTAAGGGAAGGTGCCTACAAAGGCACCATCTCGAAACCTGAGTACGAGACCATCTGGTCCTTTGGAGCCAATTGTGGCTTGGCAAGCCTCGACCTTGTCATCGCAGCCAACAACATTTGCAATGAAGCTGGTTTGGACGCGATAACATCTGGCGTAGTAGCTGGTTTCGGGATGGAGTTGTGCCAAAGGGGCATTATGCCAAACTTGGCAGGCATAAATCTGAGGTTTGGAGACGAGGAAGGCTTGTTCGAGTTGATGAATCGCGTGATCCGAAGGGAAGGAATCGGTGACCTGTTGGCTAATGGAGTTAGATTTGCAGCTGATGCCATAGGCAAGGGGTCGCAAAGATTTGCAATGCATGTCAAAGGTTTGGAGATGACAGGCTACGAACCCAGAGCCTTTTACGGGATGGGACTGGCATTTGCAACATCGTCCCGGGGAGCATGCCACAATGTAGGAGGATGGACCATTCGAGACGAGCTTCTCGAAAAGACATCGGATCGATTTGCAATCAAGGGCAAAGGTAGGTTGGTCAAGACGATCCAAGACTTGAGGAGCTACATAGACTCTACGGGCATCTGCACGATACCAAGAAGATCTTTAGGATTGACAGATACTCCAAAGGAGGACCTGCTTCAATATGTAACTGGTTTAGACTTCACCAACCAATTGATGGAGATAGGTGAAAGGATATACAACCTTGAAAGGCTGATATTGATCAGGGAAGGTGTCACCCGCAAGGACGATGACCTTCCACTTAGAACGAAGGCCGAGCCAATACTCGATGGCCCTGCAAAAGGGCGCCGCATAACACAGGAGATGTTGGATGGAATGTTGAACGAGTATTACGATGTCAGGGGCTGGGATCCTAGTGGAAAGCCAACGCCAGAAAAATTGTTGGAGCTGGATCTTCTCTCGCCATGAGCTGGGAAAATGGAAACTATAAAGAGAAGAAGCTATCATATGTACATGAAAAAGTCAAGCCCCAGGTGAATTCTGTTTGCCAGATATCGTAAAGCCCTACTCTGTCGATTTAGACCTAAGCATTGGCACTTTGAAGTCTTTCAATAAAAAAGTCGAAGTTAAATTGAGTGAATTGAGGGAATTTTTCTTCGACAGAGAGGCTGCCGATAATATCATCAAGAAGCATAATGATCCTGCCATGTACGTGTACTTTGAAAACTCGCATCCTCACATGAGGGGTGAAATGAACTTTGGAGTAACTATTTTGAGCCCGGGAAAGGTCGGTTACGAGTACAACATGACAAGAGGGCACTACCACTCAAAGCGATGCGGAGAAGTCTACGTAGGATTGAGGGGCGAGGGAATAGTGGTAATGCAAACGAAGGATGGAATGTTCTTTCATTCCCCAATAAGGAGGGGGAAAGTTGTGTACGTCCCACCTTCATGGGCTCATCGTACAGTCAATACATGTGACAGGAAACTTTCATTCTTTTATGCATATGCTTCTGATGCTGGCCACGATTATGGAACGATAAGGAGGAAGGGATTTGCAAAGCTAGTTGTTGAGAAGCGTGGCAAACCGAAAATAATCGATAATCCAAGGTTCACAAGATGAATTCATGAAAATCATAGATAACCTTTTTCAAATCTTAACCTACAGCTTTAGGGCGTAAAATGATTTACCCATTTGGGCAAAGTTCTTTGGACATTGGGTGAGAACCCGTGCACATGGAACTTGCTTAGTTCGAGCTTAATAATTTGAAAAAACCTGCCCCTGTCATTTTCATCCAAAGAGTAATAGGTATGATTGAAGAGTTCAAGATTATGTTTATTCAATAGAAAATATTAAATAGTATAAATTAATTATTCGGTTTGGTTTCTCATGGAGAGAGGCTCTGAAGAGATCGTTAAACCTGTAAAGCCAGAAACATTGCTTCTAATCGCCATCTTGAGTTTGGCCCTGACATGTTTCTGGGATGTTTTCATCGTCTTCCTACCGAGCATAGCATTTTGTACGCAGAATGTCAGTTTCTTAATACCGACGCCTGATGTCGACTTACAGGGTCAACCCTTTGTTATGTTTTTGCTCCTCATGTTGCTCATACAAATCCCGATCCTGAGGAAGCGCCTAACTACGTCTAATTTAGTTTACATCTATGTCACAGCATTGGGCGTATCTTATTTTTCAAGTTGGGAACATCCATGGACGCATGATATAGGGCTGGTTGTTACGCGTACTGTAACTATGGAATCTTATCTTAGATATGTACCAGACTTCGTGGCAGCCCCAAGAGATGTTGCGGAACTTCTTATCTCTGGAGTAGGGAGTGTTGGAGCAATACCTTGGAATGTGCTGTTCCCGGGCATAATTTGGCGTTTTCTTCTGGTAGCCTTGTTTGGTGGCATAAGCATTGGCATTGGCAGTATCTTTCGCCGCCAATGGATGGATGTCGAACGTATACCTTTCCCACATGTCATGTTGGCTCACACATGCCTCGTGAATGTCGAGAATATCGGTAAGAAGGAATGGTACCAAAGAAAGCCATTCCTTCTTGGAATTTTGGCTGGGATACTTCTCGCAATACCATTGAGTGGTGCTACACTTTTCCCATGGTTCCCAGACATCTAAGGGCTGTTGCAAGTAGCTTGATGAAAATACCATCCAAACTCTATGATGGACTCGCTAGGATATCAGAATTTTCGTTTCTGGATCATGAATAGCCAAAAAGGTTAGCAACTATCAAAGTGAAAAATGGATTCCCATGTTCCTGCAATGAGAAAATCTCAATCGACCTTGAAAAAATTTATCTTAATGGTGGAATTATGGGCAGGTTGCCATATTTGAATATCGTCTCAGTTACGATCCTTATTCCCTTCCTGAAATGTTCCGGATTAATGTCCTCTGTTATTCCTATTATGAATCCATCTCCTGGCGCTATCTCTTCCAAAAGGTGTACTGTGAAGTTCCTTATCTCATCAGCGCTTCTCAATAAGATCTCTTCTGGAAAGTTGATCCATATCACCTTGTCTCTCCATGCGCTCCTAGCATCCTTTAGCGGAAGGTCCCCCATTGGTGGAGGTGTAAAAGCTTCAATCACATCCAGCTTGGTCTTGGCTATCAAGTCCTTGAGCACCCTGAGCCTACCATCCATATGTGACATAACCACCTTTCCCTTGCCCTTCAGCAAGCTAGAATATTCGTTGTAGTATGGCAATAGGTACTTCTCGAAGAGATGAGGGGAAACGAAGACACCATCAATGTTGTCTCCAAGGCTCACTATTTCAACAGGGGAATCTGCAAGAATCCTGAGCGCTTCTGTTTGCTTCCTCCCCAAAACCTCCACTAGCTCCTCTACCGCCTCAGGATGCCTAAATAGCATCGTAGCAAATGTTTTGAACCCCATCTGGTTGATGATTATTTCCATTAAGGGCGTGTAGCCGATTCCACTCGTCACGATCCCGTCGCTTCCGATTTCATCCTCCAACTGCCCATAATTTTCGTAATCTGGCTCGTAGACCGTATCCTCTATCATGAATTTTAGTACCTTTATGTCATCGATGCCTTTTACAAGGTGTTCAACGATCGCCGATCCGCCTGGAGATTGGAACTTCAATCCCGTCCTGATCACGGACGACGCCTTTCCAACGGGCGTATGATAGGTTGCGTAGACATAGTCACCTTCGGTCCTAGTTTCAACCCTCACATTTGGCGCCGAAGACTTGCAAACGCTGCAGCCGCTAACTATGCCGAGACCCATGTCCCTCATCTCGCGTTCAAATTTACCCCTTGGAAGAAGCATCGAGTAGATTGTCCACGGGACCCTGTCCGGTCGACGGCCAGAAAGCACAGCTTTAATTCTCTCGCCAACTTCCATGAGCTTCAGCTTTTCGATCGATTGCAACCCATTTAATCCTTACCATAACTTTATACGAAATATAATAAAGAACTAAGGTTAATATGTCCTTTCTATTTTCGATTTGAATTGAAAGTTCGTCGCACCTGTTAAGGGCACTGAAACAGATTGTATACTTCGCTTCAATGCATACAATTTTAAATTGGAGAATCGTGAACTCCAACAAGATTTTGGGCGATCGCTACACTATAATCCAACTATTTCGAAAATATAGGCTCCAGTCCCTCACTTTTCTTGGACAGTCGAGTTGCTTCATCCTCGGATAGGGGCTCGAACCGATCCGCGGCATCGCATTCCCACCAAAGGAGTTCCGCATGGCTAGGGCTCACAGCTGCCGTAACTGGAAGGGAGAGTGTGAATCTGAAAGCGAGCGAAGCTTCTTCTGGACCATCGACTGGAGCATACCAGCACTTGGGCCACTTCCGCTCCTCATTCTCCCGCCATTTTCTCTTGGCAAGTGACTTTAAAGCCAATATGCCAGCACCTTTCTCCTCCGCAGCTTCCAGTACTCTGGGCCCAAAATGGCCACGATACCAGCAAACCCAGTTGAAGGGAAAGAGAATACTGTCGAAGTCGAATCGTTCCAAAAGGGCCAAAGCAGCCTCTTCCGAATGGGCGGAGAAGCCAATGTATTTCACGAGCCCCAGTTCGCGGGCCTCCTTAAACGCCTCGATCGCTCCACCTTTTCCCATGATCGTTTCCACCTCTTCAAGCGTCGTAACCCCGTGGAGCTGGTATAGGTCTAAGCGGTTAGTTCTCAAGCGCTTTAGCGATCTTGTGAGCTCAGCCATAGCCTTCTCCTTGGTGCGTTCCAAGGTCTTGCACGCCAAGAAAACCGAATTCCTGTAAGGCTCGAGAGCCGGACCCAAAATCTCCTCAGCATTCCCATACGATGGTGCAACATCAAAGTAATTTATGCCCCTGTCGATCGCTTGAGCCACTATCTTGCTTGCAGAACGTGGCTCCTCATTCATAACTATTATTCCCCCAAACCCGACGATGGAAAGCTTTGCGTTAGTTTTTCCCAGCCTGCGCCTCTCCAAATTTTTTACCTTCGTCCTGGCTGTTGCCTAGGCATCGGTAATAAGTGTGTTGCTTTTGGCAATTTCCAGGCTCCTTTATCTAGGTTCCAAAATCCCTCCTAGATGCTTAGAAACCTGGCGGTTTAAAAGAAGAGCGATGAGCTGACTTTCAAAAGCGTTAAAAATCTCAATCCGAAACTAAGAATGATGAACCACAGCAAGAAGATAGCGAAGCAAATGAAGGGAGTGCAAAGCGCAACTGGGCCTCTCAAAGCGCATCCTTTGAACCCAAGATACTTTTCAGATGGAACCGGAAAGGCGGTCTACCTTACTGGATCACACACATGGAATAACTTCAAGGACATGGGGAAGTCGGATCCGCCACCTCGCTTCGACTTCAAATCTTACCTGGATTTTCTCCAGGCACACAACCACAACTTCATAAGACTTTGGACTTGGGAGCTCTCGACCTTCTCGTACGATGGCAACCTCATGTACGCCGTTCCATTCCCATGGCCCAGAACAGGTCCTGGGAAGGCTCTTGATGGCAAGCCAAAATTCGATCTTGAGCAGTTCGAACGATCGTACTTTGAAAGGTTGCGCTCCAGAATCCTTGCAGCTTGGAAGAGGAGGATCTACGTTTCCATCATGCTCTTCGAAGGCCATGGATTGCAGGCTTCTCTTCAACCATGGTGCTGGGATGGCCATCCATTCAATGTACATAACAACATCAATGGAATCGATGGCGATCCAAACGGAGATGGAAGAGGCATTGAGACTCATACCCTTGAGATCCCGGCCATAACCGAATTGCAGGAAGCTTACGTACGCAAGGTCGTCGATACGGTCAACGATCTTGATAATGTGCTATATGAAATAGCAAATGAAAGTGGTAGCTACTCAACTGAATGGCAATACCACATGATCCGTTACATACATGAGTACGAGAAAAGCAAACCGAAACAGCACCCTGTTGGCATGACCTTTCAATGGTCAGAGAGGTACAGGGGCACGAACGAGAATCTTTTCAACAGTCCTGCGGATTGGATCTCTCCCAGCCCCGATGGCGGATACCAGGACAACCCGCCAGCTGCGGATGGAAGAAAGGTGATCCTTTCAGATACGGACCACCTCTGGGGAATTGGCGGCAATCAGGCATGGGCTTGGAAGAGCTTCTGCAGAGGAATGAACACTCTTTTCATGGATCCATATCACGATATCTGGGGGGAAAAGGAGACAGCATGGACCGACCATCTCTCTGGCTCTTCAACTCTGGATTCTAGGTGGGATCCGATAAGAAGAAATCTCGGTTACATTCTGACTTACTCCAAAAGGATGAATCTAGCACACGATGTTCCATGCAGCAATCTTGCATCCACAGGTTATTGCCTATCCAATTTGGGCGTTGAGTATCTGGTCTACTTGCCAGATGGCGGTGATGTGACCGTAGACCTAACCGATGCTTCAGGAAAGCTTACCGTAGAATGGTTCAGCCCAAATACCGGCAGGAATGTATATGGAAAGGCGGTGTCTGGTGGAAGCCCAAAGGTGTTTAGCTCTCCTTTCAGCGGAGACGCTGTCCTCTACATATCATCCAAGCGACCTATCTCAAAGCATACATCGCTTTAAGTGAAATCGAATGCAAGAGGAACGAATCAAAGGCTTAATCCCATTCTAGCAAGGTATGGCTTCTGGGCCTCCCTGTCCAGATTAAGTTGCCTTTCAGCCCTCTCCAAAACTTTTGCAGCAACTTTTCCTGGTACAACAACTACGCCATCATCGTCGCCAACCACTATGTCTCTAGGATTAATTGTTACACCTCCTACAACGACTGGAATATTTACACAATTATGATCAAGTTCAACCCTTCCTATAACTTCAGTCCTACCCTTTCCTCTACAAAACACCGGAAATCCTATTCGCTGAATTTCCAAACTGTCTCTACAACCACCATCCAAAACGATTCCCCTGACTCCCTTTTGTTTTGCAACCAAAGCTACCATAGATCCCCAGAATCCCACATCCACGTAACCATCTACATCTACAACGATCACATCTCCAGGACCAGCAATCCTCAAGAAACAGTCGTAATTGGCTCTTTTTTCGTACCAGCCTTCAGCAAACTTCTCGTATTCATCAGGACTCATCGAAGGCATTTTCTCTTTAGTTCTCAAGGCCTTTACCGTCAGCGCCGAGCCAGCCAGCTTTATGCCTGAATATAGTGGCCTTATCTCTGAAGACACAAGAACTTCGTCATGAAATCCATATCGATCGAGCGCATCCACCACATCAGCAACTCTAGTTTTCTCGTACCTTTCAATGAGTTCTAGAATGGACAATGATTTAGCCAGCCTTTTCAATTTCCTAATCGTCGATATAAGCCTAACTTACCTAAATCTTGTTCCTGCCAGATTCGCATGATTTAATTTAATCAGCGATCTCAACTCCAGGTTCTCCAAATTCTTTTTCTGAATCATCAAGAACTAGTACCCAATCTTCGACCATACCACTAGAGGGAGGAACAAAAGTCCTCGTCTCACTTGCAAACTCGCCGATCGATTCGGCCTTTCCTCTACGTGGGTCGTACCATGATGCCATAACTTTGTTTTTAAAGACATTGTCCAAGCGAACGCAAACTGGCCTGCCTGTTGGAATGTAAACGAAAACGTAACTTCCATCTGCACCACGTGTGCTTTGGACATGATCGGCTGTTTCGCCAAAGTCTGAAACCAAAATCGATTGGTCTGGAATCCGGACAGCCATTGGCCTGGACTCGATCAAATTTCGCAAATACCTCATCTGAGAGGCGCCAGGTAACTCCAGGGCCTCTCTCCACGGAGTTCGAGCATGGCTCACGGGAGTGCATCCAGGCTCAAAGAACTGCCATATGTCATGGCAACCGTAGGTGTGCCCGAAAGCTCCAGCGAATACCGCCCAGTAGGCGGCTTGCCGAACATCGTGGTCATTAAACCAGCCGTTCTTTGGATCCCAGTTAATCGGATGGTCCTCGTATCGAGCTTCTCCATCCAAGCAAGGCTTCGTAGGTTTAAGAGCGTAATCGTGCTCAACCATCTTGTAATTGGGTAGATTGCGGGCCGAGTGTCCAGATTGCAGCATATTGAAGTCAAGCCAATGTTCACTGTGGAAAAATTGAGACGATGATATTCCTCCCATTGGATGGTATGTTATAAGATGATTTCCACCATCACCTCGATGCAACCCTTCTGCCATTGCCCTCCAGATCTCGAAATGCCGTTCAGTCTCACAGGGTCTATCTCCGCCCAGTATCCATATAACTTGCTCGTCCCTATACCTTCTTCCAAGAAACTCTCCATATGCCAAAGCATTCTTTGGGTCGAATATCTCTGGGCCTTTTCCCCATTTTTTATTGACCTTGTCGCCCCAGGTTGGCAGCATGCCAACGTGCAATCCTAGAGAGGAAGCTTTTTCGACAATGTAGTCAACATGCTGAAAATAAGATTCGTTTGGCTTGGTCGGATCGTTTTCCAGCAAGGGGAGGTCGCCATATTTGTTTGGAACGGTCAAGCCATCAAACTCTGCAAGTACAACAGCTTGGACTACACTAAACCCTTTCAAGGCGCGGTCTTTAAGGTAGTAGTCGGCCTCCCCTCGACTGAGCCTGTGGAACAGCTCCCAAGCGGTATCTCCAAGATAAAAGAAAGGCTTACCCTTCTCTGTCACGAGGAATCTTTTGTGGCAAGGATGTCCCTCTTTGTTAAACACCCTCAACCTGACCATTGGAATCTAGTCTTGCGATCAAATGTAACGATAGATATAATCCCTTCCATAATCCAAAAGGCCTTTCAAACGGGCTCGCCAAAGGCATCATATTTCCTAGGAAATACTAGAATGTTTATGAACTAGCCCACTCAATATGAGACTTACGCGATCTCTATGGATCGCAGCGAGATACTAGACTGCCTTCAAAAGACTTTTCCAAGCATAGGGTTCACGCCAGATGAAGTCGATGATCTCTTCAAGGCGATAAGTCTAATGAATCCCGGCGGCTCCCTATACAGAGAGAGGGAGAAGAAGGCTTACGAGGCGATTCACTTTTCAGGCCATGTTGTAAAGAGCGTTAATAAACTTTCGAGAAAGAGGGAAGCCGCTTTGTTGGATTGTGGATGTGGCCGTTCTTACGTGCCTTTCATCGTGAACCACATCTTGAAAAAGCAGGGCAGGAGCATGACATACATCGGCGTTGACATAAACGAGAATCTTATCGAAAGGTCCAAAAGGGTGCGCGATCAACTGGGATACAATGAGATGCTCTTCTTCCAAAGCAGCATAATCGATTTCGATCCAAAAATGAAGGTCGAAATCGTTTGTGCACTTCATGCTTGCAATACAGCAACAGACGAAGCTATAGCGAAGGGGGTCAGACTTGGAGCCAGGTACGTAATCGTTGTGCCATGTTGCCAGAGACAAATAGTTGGGCAACTGAGCAGAGCTTCTAAGAAGATTCAACCGATGAAACCGCTCTTGGAGGAGAAGGTTGTAAAGGATTATGTTGGCATCGCCCTTACCGAGACGCTAAGGAAACTCGCCTTAGAGAGCTTTGGTTATGATGTTGAGATTTTTGAGTTTACGCCCACAAGGTATACACCCAAGAACATCATGTTAAGAGCTGAGAAGAAAAAACAGTGGAACGATAAGAGCTTCAAAGCCTATCAATCTCTTAGAGAATACTTCGATGTAAAGCCAAAGATAGAGGAATTCCTAGTTCAACTTACCTGAGCCATCTGGAGATCTGTGAGCTGAAACAAAGGTGAATCGGGGCTGACATGTCTCTGCATATTATTCAATTTATGATATCTCCAATTATATTTGCATCGCCTATGAGACTTTACTTTTTGTTTTACCTTTATCATTTCGAGCTTTTAGGGCTGTCAATTTTTCAATTATGCCCTGGACAACCTCTTCTGGAGGCCTGTTCATCAAGACTTCGATGAAAGGTATCTTGCAATCTACCCTTTCCTTGTAGTACTCGATGACAGGCTTGCTTTGCCTTTCATATACTTTAAGCCTCTCCTTTATCACATCTGGCTTATCATCCTCCCTCTGTATGAGAGGAGAGCCGCACTTGTCACACCTCATGTCATTTTTTGGAAGAAGTGGAGGCAGCACGTATTCTATTCCATCGATGGTCCTACGTATGTCCGCCACGTTGTAATTGCCATCACATGCAGGATTTGAGCAAATCCTCCTAGAAGAAATCTTCTCAACTAAAATTTCCTCATTTGCATTTATATTTATTATAGCATCTATCTTCGCTATCTTGTCGAGAGCTTGAGCCTGTTCTAAGGTTCGAGGATATCCATCAAGAATATAATCTTTCAGATTCATTAATTTTTGATTGATAACCTCTATGACGATTGCATCTGGAACGAGCTCGCCCTTTTTGAGGAAGTTTTCGATCCTCTTCCCAAGTTCAGTTTGGTTTTTAATTTCCTCCCTGAATATGTCGCCTGTCGATACCTTAACCAATCCGAACTTTTCTTTGATCCTTGAAGAGTAAGTTCCCTTCCCTGAGCCAGGAGGTCCAAAGATTATGAGTTTCATGTCCATCGCCAGATGCCATTAAACTATAAGCTTTTCCTGAAACAGTTCACGTAAACTGCCCACATCTGAATGACATGGGCTTCTCACTTCCTCGACCGAACTTGCTTATCCTTTTATGGATGAGTAGAGGTTCAGCCTCTTTGAGGGCCCGTTCCAGACCCAGAGCAAGGATGTTCCTTGCTGCATTGACATCCTTATCCAAAGCAAGCCCACAGTTAGGACATATGTGAGCTCTCTCGGACAGAGAGAACTTTTGGCACCTTGGGTATCTTGATAGTCCAGCGAAATAGGACTTGACTTGAATGCCTTGTCAACCCTCAGGATGGCGTCCTGAAGGACTTGGGAGTGAACGGCTTCAGGAATTTATTCATGAATTCCTGACTCTTCAGTTCAACGAGCTTTTTCTTTTGGTTATAGAAGCCTATGTGGTTCTTTATTCTGTCATCAAGCATCTGGTATAGCCTTCTGCAAGTCTCAAGCGTATCCTCAAGCTTCTTTTCCTTAGCTTTTATTGGATATAGCCTGAACCTTTATGTCAGCATTTCTATCTCTCCAAAATGACTTCACAATCCAGCTCTCTTGCTTTCTCTTTGATCAACTCCTTGAGGCTCTCCTGGATTCTTCCTGCGATTACCCTCCTCCTGTATTTCGGACAAAATGATAGTTCATGAAGTGGACTGTTGCTTCGGAGTCGTGGTTTCTTTGTTTCCCAGACCCCTTCATTTACTAAATTTAGAGAGCTACACGATTATTGTGATCAAGCATAGAATGCCGAAGTTTTCAGATAGATGCGCTACACTTGCCGCCACATTTCAACAGGTTGGTAATCGCCGCTCCAGTTTGCTCCCACGATGTCCATCTTTCCATCTTTTCCAACATCTGCAACGCAGATATTATGTGAACCAGTTTCCGCGACCACTTGCTGCTTCCACTTGATAGCACCTCCGCAGTTTAGGTAAACCATAACGCGCTTACGTTTTGATTGGTGCATTTCTGCGGTCACGATATCGAGTAAGCCATCGTTATCCATGTCACAAACAGACAGACTGTGGGCAAAATCAACAGAATCGTCTACGACATGTTCGATCCAGCCGCTGTCTTTTCCTCCTGCCCAATGCTCCGTCCAACCGATCCTGGGTTCGACAGGCGCTTCAAACCATGACAACCTGTAGTGGCCCTCCGAGCGTGTGAGAATGATGTCTAACCGACCATCCCCATTCATGTCTGCCAACCTTACAACCGAATCTGGGGTCCAATCTGCAAATCCATGCCCGTTCCAAGTCTGCCCCATTATGTCTTTGGGAGCCTCATACCAAGTTCCGCCGATAGCTACATCCAAGCGCCCATCTCCATCAATGTCGCCAAGGGCAAGGCCCTCACCGATAGGGCATTCGATGGTCTTTTTACACCATCGTGCAGAGCCGCTTCTTTTCCAAACAACTATCTCATCTCCTTTCTTTGCCTGTTGACGTGTCACTATCTCCAGCACTCCATCTCGGTCTATATCACCAACCTCTAT
>Ga0078972_1005819_pt1 | contig 30571 bp, 15 predicted proteins | sample YelNatPaOPGAMG01_FD_67568 | JGI IMG/M metagenome (GOLD analysis project Ga0078972, IMG submission 67568) | Hot spring thermophilic microbial communities from Obsidian Pool, Yellowstone National Park, USA - OP-RAMG-01 (SPADES assembly) (version 2) | ecosystem: Environmental > Aquatic > Thermal...
ATGCCAACCTAGTGCGTCCCCAGCGTACGGGCCGCGCCAGCCGAGCAGTTTGCTGCGCCATGCAACTGCACCGTGCATGAAAGCGCCTTGTTGCTCGTCCCAGATTGCGTCCGCAGCAACGCACAAAGCTGCAACTGCAGCGTTTATGAACGAGTCGGGTGTATCCACTGCAACGCGTCCAGCTATGGCACGGCGGTGTTGTTCTGCACGCGTAAACACATCGGCTAACTCGACCGGATTGTACGCTTCGCCCAAGGCGGAATCGTCACTGCGCTCACCTGAGGTAATCTGTTGCACTGCAAGGTAAACCGGTTGAGCGGGTTGCAGAAGGACGCGTCCGACCAAAACGGGTGTATCTGTGTGTTGCCCGACCGACTCGAGCAACGCGTTTGCTGCAGCCCATTTGGTTGCATCGGCCACGGCCAGTTGCGCACCGACCGGGCCAATGCACGCCAAGGTCGCAACACGACTGCTAAGCACGGCCACATTTGTGCGAATCGAGACCTGGTTATCCCTGCATTGCTCAGGGCGAAGCTGGAAAAACCGATTCACAGGTTCGCGTTCGCACCCGATATCACCGCCGCGCCTGCCACGCATGCCGTTTGCACCCCCAAAAGCCCACACAAGTTCAACCGGCTGCGTTGCAGAACCAACGAACTCGACCCGTACAACTAGCCCTTTTTTCTTGTGCATCGGTAGTGCGCTTACGCGCAATTCACCCTCACCGAACAGCGCATCGCGAATCTCATAATTCAATGAGCCTGGCCGGTACCGCGCCACAACTGTCTGCATTTCATGCGCCCATTTTACACCTGCGATTGTCTTGATACCGAGCCTGAGGTTGCCTCCGCGTCCCGGCAGATAAATCGAGAACTCCGGTATGTCACCCCCATCAACACGAAAAGCGCTGTTCAAACAGTAAAGCGGTCTGTTGAAAAACTCGCCGCCATTGGTTATGACGAAATCCGTGCCAGCCGGCCAGTACCGCAAGGGCCGCGCAGTTCGCCCCGCCAGATTCGGTTGCATGACCGCGTCCCACTCCGGTTGACTCTGCGCGTGCGCATGGACGATAATCATAAGCACCGAACCGGTCTTCAGCATACACCCAGCCCGACAACGCAAGCGTACGCCAGTGGATTTAAGCGTGCGCAGAATTGTTTTCGAAATATGCATCACCAAAAATGTGTTTGCTGACCGAGCTTACCAAAACACATGCATTGCCGCAGCAAATCACTGCTTGTGCCTGAGGACATAGCCTGGCACAACCCAGCCTGCATTTTGCCTTCAACCCTCGGATCGGAAATACGACCCGATCAATAACAGTAGAGCAGGGGATAGTTTACTCCCGGATTCATACGTTGGACAGCCCATCCTCAGTGGGGCGGTGTAGAGTGGCCAACTTGCCTTTTCAGTGACAGCCATCTGCCATCTGAAATCTGTTCTCTGCCATCAAGCGCAGCGTGGCGGCCCGGCGGTTGCCTCAGCAACTGGTTCGGCGACCAAAGGCCCGTAGACTCCATACTCACAAATTAACTCCGGCCTGCTCTCTCACAGACTCACAGCGGCGGCCGGCTGAATCACTGCACTCCAACTCAAACTCTACGCGCTCTTTGCTCTCTCTGCCGGCAAGAAAAACCATTGCCGCAAAAGAACACAAAACCCGCAAAGAAAGAACGCCAACAAAACCGCTGCCGGTCAACTGTTACCTTCATACCGAACGCTCAGGCTCAACAGCCGTTGTCGGGGATGCCAGGGTCAGCCGTAACCATCTGCCATCTGAAATCTGTCATCTGCAATCAAGCGCAGCGTGACCAAGCGGCGGTTGCCTCCAGCAGACCGATTCGGCGACCGGAGGCTCCTCAACTCCATACTCAGAAATAAACTCCGGCCTCCGCTCACACAGTCTCACTGTCACGGCCGGGCTTAATCACTCCCCTCCGAATTCGTACTCTATGCGCTTTATGCGCTCTCTGGCGGCAAGAGAACTATGGCCACGAAAGAACACAAAGATCGCAAAGTAAGAACACAAACGAAACTGGTCCTGACAACTCCCACCTTTGTGCCAAACGCTCAATTTCAGCGGCCGTTCCCAAAATGCTTAGCAAGCCGTTGAAAAAGGGCTATTGGGGAAAAAACCGACCCTTCGAAACATTGGTTTTTTTTGCATGTTTTTTCTCCGAAAATGGCTTTTTCAACACCCTGTTAGTTGAGCAGTGGCCTTTCTGCCATCTGAAATCTGTCTTCTGCCATCAGGCGTGGCGTGGAAGCCATCTCACAACCATTCCGCAAACTCCTCCGGCTCCATTTCTACGTCCTTCAGAATCTTGCTCAAAAGGCCCGGTCCAATTGTTTCGCCTGTGTGAACCGGTACAACCGTCCGGCGTCCATCCGGATGTTGCAGCAAATGATGACTACCCTTGACACGTAAAACGAGGAAACCCGCCCGCCGCAACGCGGCGATGACCTCGCGCCCGCGTAATCGAGGCAACCGTGACATTGTCAGACCGTAACCCGCTGCACTCCGATAAATTCTGTGGTCGCTCGTACATCGTGCTCGGCTTCAAGGCACAGTTCGATGGCCTCTCGAATCCGCTCCATGAGCTTGTCGAGTGAGCGCGCCTGGGTATGGCAGCCGGGCAGTTCTGGAACGCTCGCCACGTAGTAGCCCTCGTCGTCACGCTCTACGATGACGCTGAACTCGCGTTTAGCGGTTTTTCGCATACGAACCTTATGCCACAAAAATGTTGGGCGCGCAAGCCGCCGGACGCGAAAACCAAGCGAGCGCCGTCCCGCGCCTGCGGGATCGGCTGGCGAAACAATCTGCCGTCTGAAATCTGTCATCTGCAATCAAGCGCAGCGTGGCGGCCCGGCTGCCTGCTCGCGATTTGCTTGGCAAAAATTTCATTCGTCTTCGGTGAGGGATTCAACAAATGTTCCGAGCACTCTATGCCTCTCGATCAGGGTTAACGTAGCCATGGTCTCCCGGAATGGGATGTGGACAAGGACCGCGGCAAGAAGGCCGAGCGGCAATACCCACCAGACCGTGCTAACCGTTCCCCCAATGACCACCATTGCAAACACTAAATAGACGGCGCAGTAAAGGAATGATACAAAGATCGGAACCGGATGCGTTCTGGGATTGAGGCACTCCATCGTAATCTTCTCGAACTCACTCTCCTCTGTTTCAGCGTCAGACGCTCTCTGCGCCTTTCGCAGCCGACGCCACCAGAACAATACCGGTAGCAAGCGTGTCAGGAACAGCAATACCACCGCCCATCCCAGAAATGCCACGGTTAGCCAATTCACTCGCTCACCACAATGGAATAACCACTTCATAAGCGTTGAACTCGACGTGATGCCGAACGCGCGCGATAAACCACGGCGGCTGCATTGCACCCGCAGGTTTTCGTCTCAGGCTTTTGGGCGTTCTGCTTCATGTGCGTGTTACTGCTGAAGAGTAATAGTGGGACAAAATGGATTGTCCAAAGTCGAAAAGTTTGTCCCGCGGATTTCACGGCTAAGGCTTGGCAGCTATTCCAGAGGTCGCCCACAAGGTTCTGCAGTTCCAGGGGTAAGTGTAACGCATGCCAGATTTGTGTTGGGAGACGCATTCTGCGTGTAACTTGGGGCGCAAAAGACGAACTGACTCAGTTTTTTCGTGCCACCGGCAAAAATGAACAATAACAAAGCAAAAGGCGGGTGTGGTTCCCCAAGTGAGAGCCGAGCGCCGGACCATGTGCCGGTGCCGGAGGGGCAACGGGAGACGTTTCGGTGGCTCATTGCACGGTATCCGCACGAGTAGAAGTAACGACGCCTGTCGGTGAGCATGGCCTTGGCCGATAATGCACAAACTCGCATACGATAGCCGGGCCTGCCAGCATGTGCTTCAACGAGTGATTTACTGATTCAACTCTCATGCGTCCTGAACCGCACAATCAATAGCAGGAAAAGGCTCAGCAAGACAGCCGCATACGCTAGCCGATAGAGCCGCCGGTGCTTGGGATCAAGCTCGCGAGGTCCAACCGTCCAGAACTTGCGCTGCCGATACAGTGGCAGGCGGGCAATGAACAAAAGGACAATCCCCAACACACCCGTGCCGACCGCGACGCCGTAGAGCGTTGTGACTTCGACACTCTTCAACCGATAAACAATTGGGACAAGCAGGCTGGACAGAACTGCCGAAGACAAAATGCTTAGGTAGATGCTCAGGTGCCAAAGCCAATCTTCCGGAATATACCAATCTGAGCCTCGCTTACTCATCGCGCGTAAAATGTAGCCCAGTGACCCAAATTCAGCCACAGTGGCCGCAGGACGTGACCATTGCAACCATGACAGCCTGCCCCGTTTCACTATTGCGCATGGTTAGGCTGCATTGTCTCAATCTTCATTCTGATAATCCGATATCCGGCCTCACCTTTGGTTAGGCTCGTCAACCGGTTGAACGAGAACCGGCTGAGCACTCGCTCAACGTGGCGCACCTCGATGGCCCGAAGAAGCTCCGGTGCGCCGTCTGCAATCTTTATAGCACCAAAAAGATACACACTGCAACCGTGACGACACAACAGCAACGTAAAAGAAATCTTGCATTACGCGCAATGCGGTGTTGGACAGAGGTTCTCGCCGCTACACGGACTCCCGTGACCGTTGGGGTACGATGCCTTGACTCTCAGCTTCCTATACCTCGGGCGGTTCGCAATCGGTAAGGATTGATGCACAGCGCATTAACAGGGTGTTGAAAAAGTCATTTTTGGAGGAAAAAACATACAAAAACGCCAATGTTTCCGAGGGTTGTTTTTCCAAAACAGCCATTTTTCAACAGCCTGTTAACAGGGCGAGAGGAAGAAATACACCGAATGTCTGAACGCTTCTCATGTGGCCTAACGCTCTTGATCAGTAACCCCACGACTGCAATAAGTGCCTGCAAACCCGTTTCACAGTGTCATGATCTGCCTCGAAGGGGATAGGTGGGAGTGAAGGAGTGGGTATCGAGTGGCTACTAGAGAATGGCGTCTGCTTTACCATCTCGTTGTAAGTATGCACCATCAGTACATGAAGAGCGATGGTATCCTGTATGTTGTATGCAAGCAGGGTTTCGAGTGCCTTGCTGTTCCTTCGATATTTGTAGTCGTTCCAAAGCAAAACCGCGACGAACCCATTGATCCCCTCTAGGCCCGGCCGCGCAATGCCGACCCGACGCTCACACTCCTTCAGACCACCATCGAGGCCAAGACGATTGAGCGGATACCGAAGGTCAATGTGTGCCAGGTTGAGCTTGATTCCGAAGTAGCGTTCGATTCGGGGAACATCGAAGTGTTTGCCGCTGTAGGTCACGAGGACTCGATACTCCTGAATATCTCGGACAAAATGGTCTAGATTCTGGCCGTTTACGTAAAAGCGAATCGAACGGCCATCGTACAAGACAATGGTGGTTATTTCTGCTTGTGGGTGGAGTCCCGTGGTTTCAATGTCAACAAAGGCACAGCAATCCTGGAAATCGCGGTAGAGCCGCCAGTGGTGCTTGTTCTCCATATTCTCGGCGAAGTAACGGGCGTTGCGCCGCTCGTAATTCCGGATGGACTCCTCAATATTGCGACTTAAAGATTGCTGGATGGGGCCCGGCAGCTGAACGGACAATGACCGAGCGGCGGTATCCCAAGAAATGATCCCCGCTGACCATAGACGTTTCTCGGTCTTTTCACCGATCCCCGGGATATGGCAGAAGGTGTTCCTTAACATAACAACACTCTCGTTTCAGAGTAGGCGCTTGCTTGCTACGTAAGTAAACAGAAACTCGCCCATCGGGAAGCCGACGAACACCGAATGAAGGATTGGGCTGCTGGAGGGCATGCTCGCAAAGCTTGACCGCATTGAAAACACAAGAGAAGCATTTCCGGGGCGAGCGTTTGGCCGGGATGGGCTCGCGCTTCGAAAGCCAGTATCCCACAGCCCAACTCAGGTCCCTGACCGCCTTGTTTGCGTCGTACGGGAAAAGGTAGGCTTTCCAGCCTTTCCCCTTGACTGTCGTCCTCTTAGGCTTATTCACGAGCTGTGCCCGCCTTGCTGTTTCACAACTTTCATAAATTGCGTGTAATGTGCCAGTTTGATTGAAAAGATCGAATATGACAGCCTTCGACAGAGCAACAGTCCGAGGGGCGCTTTCATGTCCAATAGGTGGGAACATAACAATGCCAAAACAGAGTTGCTCCGCCGTGAATCCCATACTCTCGGTGAGCCAAGCATAAATCTCCGATTGCACTTTGTGGTCGCGGAAAGGCTCTGTCGCGCTTGAGAATTTAAACTCGAGCAATAGGAGCGCCTTCTTACCTTCGAAGGCAAAAAGGTCTGGTCGTCCCCGAATTCGAACGCCGCGGAAATTCCCTTCAAGTACCCACTCACAGATAGCGAGCTTCTTGGCCTTTCGGATGGATTCTTCAATTTCGGCGGCTGTAACCGGCGCGGCTTGAGTTGCAAGGGTGTCATGACCGATTTTTCCCAGTTCAAGAGGGGCTAGCTCAATTAGGACTTCGGGATGAAGCCGCTTCAGGTGGACCTTGTACTCGCAGTAGAACTGCTCAGCGATTTCGGACGGCCAGAGGCAGCTTACGCCGTGTCGTAGCTCAGCGGTTTCGCCTTGGCTTCGCAGTGCAATTTGCATCGTCACACAATTTACGTTGCCGTCTTGGCAGTATCACTGTGTATGAAAGCCAACCAGGTGTCTGCCCTCCGTAGTAAGCACAGGTTGTGCCGCGGGCACAACCCAGAGTTGCATGTTTTGGGACTGGCACACCAGACAATCGATAAACGAAGACCAGACATCTTGGGAATTCACATACTCCGTGCCCTTCAGCCTGGCAAGCCGCAAAAAACGCATTTGGCGAGACGCCCGATCCCCAGTATGAGGCGCAGATCAAGCACACTTGCTCACCAGTGGCGGCTAGGCCGTTTATGTCGGACTGGACGCGCATATGACACTATCGCTCTCTACGCGCCGCAGCCGGAGTTGAAGCAGAGTATGGGGATCAAAGTTGAACTGATCTTGAGTAACTTGGCGATGCGTAAACAAGGCTGCCTTCCGGCAAGATGCCAGTAGCACGTTGATTTGTTTTTCGAAACGCTTCCGGTGCACTTTTCGCCCCCTGCGGTTAAAAGTGATCCACAGGAAACCGGAAAAAACCTTATCGGTCCAGGCTGAACCCGACCCTGGAGGCCGTCCGGCATCTGGCACGTGTTAAAACTGCGGCCTTGAGGGGTGGGCGCCATCGTAACCGTATTGTTACGGGGCCGACCTGCAGGTGTGGGACGGTACCTTCCAACTTTTCTCGGAAGGTTTTGCTTCGTGAAAATCTTATCTCAGGTAGGGCGGGCAGTCCTCTGCCCGCCGGATGGTTTCGGGCCTGCAGATTGCGGCGCGTCCCGCACATGCGGGACGCGCCCTACCTTAGATGTTGGCAGGGACATCGCCTGTGCGCCGGACCAAAGTGCCCGCAACTGAAAATGGTAGGGACTGCTCCGTCCTTCCTGTGTGACTTGCGTGATCTGCGGGCTGGTTTAGCCCGCAGAAAACGCAGAATGCCGCAGAATTTCAGGATTCACTTTGGGTTTCTGCCTTCCGTGTGGTCTGCGTGATCTGCGGTATGTCCGCAATTGAAAATGGCAGGGACGCCTCGCTGAGGCGTCCGCAAACCAATTTCAACTGCCGGCAAGATGCCGGCAGCACGCTCGATTCGGAGTTAGGGTAGTCAACCTCGCGTTCTTAGTGTCTTTGCCCCGTAGCGTTAAAGATGCGGGCGCGCCGGGTCAGGTGCACCGCGGGACTGGCTGGTAGCCCGTGCCCACCATTCCAACCTAGCCTTTGTTTCAAAGGGCGCATTCGTTCGCGGTTGACGCGCGTTAAGGCTTTGGGGATGAGTTTGGCTGCATTGTGCCAGTTGGTTGTGCCTCGTCTATGTCGGGTGTTGCAGAACGCACACGTTTGTATTCGAGTTTGTCGTGGATTGTGTCCGGCAGTTTTGGTCCGGCATATATCACAGCAAGTTCGGCCAGGGCAGTTGATTTGTCATTACCAAAGCCGGAAAGGCGGGTGAGCTTTAGGTGCCGCGCGGTGACGGTTTGCGTGAACTTTATCGTTTGCGGGTTCCATGTCGAGACCAGCTCGCCCCGGACAATCTCGCGCCATGCATGGCAATCGTCGCTTACCTCGATCATGTACCCCCGAATATCGCCTGTGTGGTTACGGTCGTTTTGGCGGTTCATCAGGATCAGGCCGTTCATTTGGACCGGATTCGCAAAAGTGATGATTAACTCCGGCTCAGGTGTTGTAGTTGACCAAAATGTATTCGGATCACCGTCAATGACCGCCTCCGGGTCTGTTCCAGGTGCATGTACAGTTGCGCCGAGCTTGCGCATGATGAGCGTGTCAAACAGCAAGCTGTGAATTTGCTCGGGCTGTAGCTGTATTGCAGGTGCAAACTTGCTGCTTGCCATGTAATCGAGTAACGAACGGCGTAGTTGCCGTGCAACTGGACGCGTTTCCAGGTCATTTACAATGTCGAATGAGCAGACCAGTAGTTTGCCCCGTCGGACCTTTGCTTCGAAAATCGTTGCCAAGCGCCAGTTACGGTTCCAGTCGTCAATGGCTGCCACAATCGGTTTGAGCCGGCGCGGCAACGGGCTGATGTTGATTGCGCGTGTGTTGCGGACAAGCTCGATCCATTGCCAGTCGCAATGGTCTGCAGTTGGGAACTTTGCAAGTGCGGGGTGATTAGTGTTGCACCATAACCCGAGCATGCGAGTCCACTGCGGGTTCATCAACCGGTTCCAAAAGATCGGTACCTCGGCCAGAGGCGGGCTGAACCATGCAAGATCGGCCGTGCGCGGCACGAAGAGCACTTTGCCACCTTTGGCCAGTCGTGTCTCAGCCTCGTCCCATGAACGTGTTACCAGCACATCCGGCGGGTTTGCGTTGTCCACGTGAGCGGGGTACACCCAAAAACGCCAGTCGTTTATGGCGATTAACCCCGCCGAAGACACTGACGAACTGAATTCGTAGCGGCGCCTGGCCGAGGCGATTGCATGAGGCGCGCCGCCGGACCGTGCACGCGAACCATCTGCGGTCTCAACCCGGACGATGAGTTTATAGGCTGCAGGCGCAGGCAACTTGTCCAGGTCAAGTTCGATTTTGCCGAGTGACGTGTTTCTGCCGATTTGAATTCTCCCTTGCAGTGATTCGCCTTCTGCAACGGCCTTACCGCAAGCGTCTTCGACCCGCCACGTGACAATTGCATTTGTCAGTGGGGCGGGGCCGTAGTGGGCGACCTCGAGTTCAGTTTCGAGCTTGTCGGCTGTGGTGAACACCCGGCTTGTCAGTCGTGCCAGTGGGACCGTTTCACTGCAGAACATGCGCCATTCGATGGCTGCGACATACCCTTTTTGTTCCCAGAACGGGTCGAGCACGCCGACGAGCGCAGTCCCTTGGCCGATGTAATCGTGCAGGTCGAGTAGTTGGAATCCGGCGAGGCCGGGTGTGCGCAGGTTCGCCTCGATTTCTTCCTTGTAACAGGCGAGTTGGAACCTGCCGGATGCGCGGGCGAACTGCTTGTTCAAGTCGAGCAGGCCGGTTGCCCTGGCTGAATCACGGAAAATCTCGTAGTTACCGGGGCGGAGATACCCGGTAAACTTCTTGACCACATCGAAGTCCGGGTACACACACCATTGGCCAAGCTCGTGCGTTACAACGGGCACAGTTACGTTGAACAATGCATTGCGGTAATCGCGACCGAACCAGCCGGATTCACCGCGAACACGGCGTTGACCGAACCGTTGAGTGACGCAATAGTCCACATTGTCGAGCGGGCCGGGTGCATCAGGGTCGGTGAAACCGGTGCCGGTTGTATAGAGCCTGCGCGGGTCACGTGCTCGGCAATGTGCAGCCCATTGCGGCAGCACATCGCGCCATCTGCCTTTAGGTTCGTTGCTGGGTGAAAAAAGCACAAGTGATGGGTGGTTGCCGTAAAATTTGATGATCCGCGCGGTTTCAGCGTAGAGCATCTCCTCCATTGGTGTGCTGGGGTTGAACGTGTTCCACATGCCAGGTTCGAGTTGGATGTAAAGGCCGAGTTCATCTGCGGCTTCAAACGCAGCTTCGGGCGGGCAAAACGAGTGAAATCGCACATGGTTAAGCCCCCATTCTTTGCACGTGGCGAACAGTTTTCGCCAATACTCGACGTCACAAGGTGGATAACCTGTGATTGGGAAATCGCCGCCGTGATGCGTGCCGCGCAGGTGCGTTGGCCGGCCATTTATTGCAAAACCCCGATCTGCAGCTCTGAACTCGCGCAGGCCAAAGGTCACCTGATGCGTGAAACGTGATGCGCAATCCGTGTTGGGAAAACCATCGTCGGGAATTAACTCAAGGGCAAGTTGATAAAGGCCAGGCGCAAACTCGTCCCAGAGCAATGCGTCTTCCCCCAATGGTAGATCGAATTCGAAGCTGGCACCAGATTCGTCCCAAGCAATGTTTTTTCGGATTTCCGGTGTCGGATTTTTCGTCGGGGTAAGCTTTTGCGATTGCTGCACCGGCGTTGCGGTGGCGATCAAACTGCCAGTTCCTTGTTTGCCGGTTAGGTTGCACACTCTGCCTTTGACAGTTACCGACCGTGAAGCAATGCGTGGGTAAACTTGGATGTCATCGAGCCAGACCAGCGGAGTTGACCGTAACTCGATTTTACCGACGATGCCGTTCCAGCTCTGGCCGAGCGAGTCAGAGATACTGTGTGCATCTGGCCGGTAGGGCAGGAGCATCCGATTATCCACCCGGACGGTGAGCCTGTATTTGCCCGGTGGCAGGACGCCCAGGTCGAACTCGTGCGGTGTGCAGAGCGAGTTATTCGTGCCGATGAGCTTGTCGTTTAACCACAGGCGCGATTCCCAGTTCACGCGTTCGAGGTACACAACCGTGCGCCGGCTATGCCAATCGTGTGGTATCTCGATGTCGCGCTGGTACCATGCCGGACCGATGTAATGACGCGGGGGCTGGCAAAGGAACGGTACTTTGACTTTGCCGGGCTTGATATAGGCTTTGTAGTCATCGCGCAGGAACCAGTTTGTATCGTAGAGCGTCAGCACCCACGGTGTGTTAGTACTGATCTCGTTACCGTACCCTTGGGCTTGCAAAATGCCGGGCAGGGTGATCTGGTTATTTAACGTACGATTGAACCATGCCTCAGCAATGCCAGCGTCGGTGGGGTCAAGTGCAAACCGCCATTTCCCCGCAAGTGCAATTATGCTTTTATTCGTGTTCCTGCACAGGCCGATCAATGGCGCTGTAAACAGCCCAAGGCCGGCCAAGACCAACATGAAAGAGCTGTATCTCGTTAGAGTGCGCGTATTAGCTGGCCGGCCTCGATTTTCCTCACAGGCCAATATCCGGTTTGCCATAGTCTTTTTATTGTCGTGCAGAATTTGGCACGAGCCAAGTGACCAGTTTTGGCCGTGCCTTTGTTGCAGTGCAGTGCAGTGTATCCAAACACCGGTTTGTCCTCAATTGACGAGCGGCTTGCGATCGGTGGGTGGTTGTGTACCGGTGTGAACTTCGAACAACCGTTTGTGTGTTGCTTTGGCCGCTTCAACAAGCTCGCTGTAGGGCAGGTCTGTCACGTCAACAAAGCCGATGTTGTAATTTTCGCCGTCGAACCTGCCCGTGTTAGGTTCGTCCGCCCACTGAAACCAGTGCGTGCCAACCACAGCCGGATGCGCAGCGGCGTTCTCGACGTAGTAGCGATAGGCCAAGCCGCGCTCGGTTTGATTTGCTGTCTGACGCAGGCCGGGTGCAAGCCCGCGTTCGGGCACACCAAAATGAAATTCACCGATCAAGATCGGTCTGCCGGTGACCCGGTAAACCCTGTCCAGTGTAGCTGGCTCGGGCTTGTATTCGTAGCAGTTCATGCTGTAAACATCGAAGCTACTTGCCGCACGTAACATCGGTTCCGGCACGTGCGAACCGAATCGCACCCCCAAATTGAGGTGGTTCGGGTCATGCCGCCGGATTGCAGCATTAACAACTGCCAAAAACCGTTCGACAGCGCAGTGGACAAATTCACGTCTGCGGGCTGGTGAATCGCCGGTAGCCAGAAACCGTTTCAACTCGCGTTGGATAGGCCTGTCTGGCCCGGTCAAGATTGCCTCAACAATGTCAAGCTCGCGTCCTGGCCAGGGCGGTTCATTTGCCACGAAATACCCGAGCAACCACGGATCGTCCTTGCGTGGTGCGCATTGCTCACGTGCGGCGGTCTCGACCTGATTTGTAAAGTCTGGCGCGAACACATCGGGTAAACCGAGGTACCCGGTCTCGATTCCCCAACCACGCAGCATAACAACGTAGGGCTTACGTTTGGCGTCCCAGAGCCTGCGGTCAGACCAGTTTGCAATGGTGTTAAACCCCCATGCATCCATGCGGCGCAGCGTTAGCTCGATCCAGTTCGTCAACCAACCGTCGCCGAACCTGCGCCACAGGTTCCAACTGTAGAATGATGCGTCAGCCGCGCGATCGGCTCTGCGCGCTTGTGCGAAAGCAGTGCGCAATTCTGACGGAGGCAACGCAGCAAACAAATCTTCCCGGTCGGCCACCGGTGTGCCTATCCAGGGCGTGATCACATCCACCCCTGTCGAGAAAAACAAATGACCGTCCGGATCAACGAACCACCAGCGTCCGTCAATTTGTTCGACACGGAAAAACCCAGTCGCGCGTGCCTGAGCAGCTCTGAACCCGCCATATTTGCAATGGCGGAAATCGTCCTTTTGAAGCTTTTGCAACTCGGCAGCCCAAGCATTGGTCAGGTCGGCGATTGATTTTGCTTTGCCGGGCCAATCGGCGAGTCGGTATTGACCGAACTCGTCCACAACCGGTTTCGGCTCGAGCACAGCGTCACCCGGCGACTCATTGCTCAGCGATACTGCGCGCAGCGCGAATGTTTGTGTGCCGATAGGTGCGTCCATGCACACGGCCAGTGCCTGGACATTGGTGATGGGGCCGACTGCACCCGTCAAATTCACCCAGTACGCACGATGCGGTTTGTTGCCTAAAGATGCGAGGTCGTGGCCTTGCCTGTTGGCTCCGACAAAGTACCTGAGCGGCAGTGCTGCGCGTGTCCATGCGCCTGGAAAAGGATGCAACCGGACTTTGCGCATGCCCTCACTTGTACAGAGGCGCACTTCGATTGGTGCAGCCGATGAAGCGCGAAACTCAATTACAAGGAAATTGTAACCGGACCAGTCAGCGGGCAAATCTGCCCCAAGCTCCTCCAGTGCCCATTTGACCTCGCGTCGCTCAGGTGTAAACACTGCAGAGTGCACGGGCACAGCCGGTTTCAACTCGATGTAGGTTGGCTTGTCCCGGTCACAAACAAGCTCGTCATTGGTAAGCTCAAGCTCGACAACCTGGATCGAGCTGCGGCGCTGTTCGTACCCATCCTTGCGTTCGTCAGGCCCGCATCGGCCCGGATGTGTGAAGTAAAAGAGGAACGCGCGGTCACCGCTTACCACAACATCTGCATGCCCACCCTTGACCTGATCGTCCGGCCCTGTACCGGGTGTGTCCAGCAGATTGCGCTGTTGCCTTGTCCAATTAAGCGCGTCGTCAGAACGATACACCCCCAACCCGTGCCAGACGTCAACTATCATCCAATACCGGTTTTTCCACCGGAACACTTTTGGGCCTTCACCTGGCTGGTCACCGATTGCTTTGCCACGGTCTGTCCACGTGTAGAGGTTTGTGCTGTCGGCGTAGTAAATGGATTTACGGTCGCGTTCGTTGTTGTACCAAAGCCGCCATGAGCCATCGGGCAACTGCAACACGCAAGCGTCAATGACCCTGTCGGATGCAAGCTTGAGTACCGATTCGAACTTCCAATGCAACAGATTTGTGCTGGTCAGATGGACAATGTCACGTGGCGCGTTCCAGTTGGTGAAAATGCCGGGTACAACCGTCAAAAACATGTGGTAGATGCCATCGTGCGCGATTACATCCGGTGCCCAATAGGTGTAGTTTGTGTGGCCGTAAGCGATATCAGCCGTGCCACGATAACGCCAAGTTGCACCCCCATCATCAGATTCTGCAATGCCGATGCGCGTGCCGTGTACCCAGGCGACACCGGGTTCGTTTGTGGCATTTGCACGGCGGTTGGTGTAGAACATGAACCACTTGCGTTCGTGCGTGTTCCACACCACTACCGGATCGGCTGCACCGTCGTGTATCGGGTCACGATACAAAGGTTTAGGGGCGGGTTTACCAGGTTTAATCTGCTCGGCCGCTGCGTGTGCCGTGCACAAACAGACTGCTGCCAAGCTGATTCCAAACAGTAATGATGCCTTGCCGGATTGTGTCATTGCACCTGGAGCATGTAGAACCGTTGTGTATCAGTGCCGATGTTGTTCGTAACGATGAGCTTGCCGGTGCTGTCGAATGCATTCGTTGAGAGCCGCGTCCAAGCCGACACGGGCAATGCGAGGTTCGTTGTCGTAAGCACGTAGCACGGTTCATTTGGCGGGCCGTTTGTGCAGCTCAGGACAAGGCCTGTGCCTGCTATACTCGGGGTGAGTGTTGGCCGAGTGATCACGCGCACTGTGCCGTCCACAGGCAGTTTGCTTGTTAACCATGCAAGCGCCGGTGGTACCGGTGGAAGTGTAATCGAGTCAAACCGACCGGTGTAACTCGGCGCATCAAACAACTTGAAACTGTCGCCTGCGGCAAGTGTCCCGGCACGGTTCGTGACAATCAAGCTGCCCCCGTAAACCATGCCGGTCAGTGATCGCACTTGATCATTCGTGCGCGGGTCTGTGGCAAGCTCCATCAGAGTTACGCTGCCCTGAGCCAAGGTCAGCGTGTTTGTAAACGTAAGTGTGCCGACGGGTGCACCTGGCGAAAGCGTGCCATAAACTGTTGCAACCCCGCCGATTACACCCACACCACCAAGTGTTCCTGCCGGCTGGACGGTGACAGTATTTGTAGCGGTAGCGTGATTGCCGTTCACAAGCAGCGCGCCTTCACTAACAAGCGTCGGGCCTGAGTATGCGTTGGAACCGGTAAGTGTCAAAACGCCCGGGCCAACCTTGGTAATTGCCGTTGTGCGTGCCGTGGTTGAACCGTTGCGAATCGAGCCGGCAAACGTTGTATCGTTGCCGCGCGCGCCGATTACGTATGTGGTTGGCGCGTCAACCGAGCTTGCACCGCTCAGAACCGTGTTCGAAGCCCCTGATAATGCGCCCAAGTGGATTGTGCCGCCATTGCGTGTATGCATTATGGCGGCATTCGTTCCCAAATCGAATGCGGCTGCGCTACTGCCTGTGCCTTCCCACCAGCGGAAATATCCGGCGCCGGTTAGGGTTATTCTGCCGCTGTAGCCGGTCATGTTGCCGCGCACGGAAAATGTATTGCCACTGAGGATGTCAATGGCCAGGTCGGCGCTGCCCGACCATGCGCCGCTGATTGCCTGGTTGTCGCCCTGTGAAAACAGCGTGCTGGGGGCTGAGACGTGAACCGCATTTGGGAACGTGGCTGGGCTACCGCTTGCATTCAATGCAAGCATACCGCCGTTCAAGTTGATCAGACCCGGCCCCGCAGCAGTCGTTGTGCTTAGCGTAACCGACCCTGCAGTCAGGGTCAGGCCGCCTGAAAAGCTGTTTACCGCAGTCAATATCAGGTTACCGGGACCGGTCTTGGTCAAGCCGCCGTCGCCGACAAGTGTACCGCCCAACATCAGTGTGGCTGTGGCATTTGACACCTCGAATGTTGCGCCTGCAGTGCCGATTGTTACGCCGCGATCTGTGGATCCGTTCGTGCCGAAATACAGTAATGTACCCCCGTTAATGACAAGATTTGTCGGGTCGGCACCCGCTGCACCAATTGCGCTCGGGGTGCCTGCTGCAGCAAGCAACCCGACTGCCAGTGTGCCACCACCGACCACAGTCGGCCCGGTGAAATCGTTTGTGGTCAGAATTGTGAGCGTGCCTGAGTTTGACTTGCATAGGTTCGCCTGCCAACTAATGTACCCTGTGCCCGTGAAGGTGTAATCTGCGGTGGCGGCGACTGTTACTGATGTAGGTTTGAGCTGGCCAACCAAATTAACAATCGGCTGCGCCGCGCCGGTGTCATCGAACCGCACAGAATCGAGTGGCTGGAACCGTTCGACCGCGCCATTTGCGAGCCAGTTTGTGCTCACACCCGTGTCCCATTGGTTACCCCCGATACCGCGCCAGACGAGGTTTGTCGGTGCACGTGTACCAAGCGCCAGCGCGGCAATTTGGCTCGGCGGATTTGTCAGTACGCAGATCGAAGAATACAGCCCGCTCAGCACAAGATTTGTCAATCCACCCACCAAATTGCCAGTGTAACTGATCAAGCTATACTGGCCAGGTGACAACTTACCCGTGAGGGCGTTAATATGGATTGTATTTGTCCCGGTCAAGATCAGGTTGCCATGCACAACCACGCGATCATTTGTGCTGTTGGCCGGGTCATCTGACAAGTCGAACAGCAACAGCGTGTCACCTGCCAACGTCATATGGTTCGACACTGTCAATGTGCCGGCCAGATTTGTCTGCCCTGGCACAAGTGCGCAGCGTTGGCCCAAGCGCAGTCCGTTGCCCAAAATGCCGGTGCCACCCACACAACTGTTAAGCCAGACACAGCGCTCGACGGTCAACTCACTTGCGCTCAGTAGGCCGTTAACTTGGAGTGTACCTTCGCGCACAACGGTTCTGCCGGTGTAAGTGTTGGTATTGTTGATGGTAAGTCTACCTGTGCCGGCTTTGACGAGGGCCATCGTGCCGGTGAGTGCGCCTGTTCCACCAAAAATGTAGTTGCTTGGCGAGAACACCGTCACTTCTGCCGGTGCAAGCGCGCCGACGAGGTTTACGGTTGCATTGCTCGATCCGCGCAGGTCGAATAACACAGATTTGCCCTGCGTGAATGTTGATGGGACGTCGTTTGTCCAGATGCCATTCACGAGCCAGTTTGTTGTGAAGTTTACGTCCCAACTGTTACCGCCTTGACCGCCGCGCCAGACAAGTTCAGCGCGTGCACCACATGAGGGTGGCGGTGTGGGCATGCCGGGACCAATGTAAAAGCCCGGATGCGGCGGTTGGTTATACGCGACGTTCTGCCATGCAATGGCAAGCCTGTATTGTGGGTCATGCATGAGTGTAACAAACCTGTTCGTTGCCGGTGTAACCGTGGTAAAAACACGCAATTCGGTCGAGTCTGTTGTTGGGAAGATGACTTCTTCGCGCCAGTCGCCGAACAGGTCAGCACTCAGGCACGGGGTGGCTTTTGTGCCGTTGATGGAGACGACGCCGCTTGGATTGAAGAGCGTGGTGTTTGAGCTGCCGAGCCAGCTCCATTTGTAGATTGTTCTCCCGTCGAGTATCTCACGCAGTAGGTCTGCATCCCACCAGATTGCAAAATTTATTTGAGACGGTCGCGTTGAAGAAATTTCAATGCCGGTTGCATTCATCAACCCGCCGCGTGGTCCCCAACATTCGTACCCGGGATAACGCGGGTCAATGTCAATTGCCACTGCACGGCCTACGTCGTCCGTGGCTGATATCCCCCACAGTGGCTGGCCAAGACCGGCGTCGCGAAATTCGAGTCCGTACGGGCCGTATGAGCTTGGGTCTTCGTGGCACTGCCACACTTCAAGCCCGGGCCGGCCGGGGTCAAGGTCGGACAAGTGCATTGCATCGCCGTGCCCGAGTCTGGTTGTGTAAAGCCCACGGCCGTCATGATCAATTGCGCACGCGCCATAGACGATTTCGTCCCTGCCATCACCGTCCACATCACCAACGCTCAAGTTATGATTACCCTGGCCTTCGTAGCTGCTGTAGCCGTTCCAGGTATCGAAAACCCAGCGTTGTGTGAGCCTGGCGCCGCGCCAGTCCCATGCAGCAAGTACCGCACGCGTGTAATAGCCGCGGCACATTACCAGACTGGGGCGCACACCGTCCAGGTACGCCACGCAGGCAAGGAACCGGTCAACGCGGTTGCCATATGAATCACCCCAACTGCTGACGTTGCCGCGTGGTGGTATGTAGTTTGTCGTCCACAACGCTGCACCTGTTAGGCCGTCGAAAATGGTGAGGTACTCAGGCCCGCTCAGAATGTAACCGCTCGAGTTCCGGTAATCCGCGTACGGATTGTCTCCGGGCATGATCACAAAATTGCCCTGGCCATCAATGGTTCCGGGGGCGGTTTTGCACGCTACTTCGGCACGGCCATCGCCATTCAGGTCATAAACCATGAATTGCGTATAATGCGCCCCTGCGCGGATGTTTATGCCAAGGTCAATCCGCCACATAAACGTGCCGTCGAGCTTGTAAGCGTCCAGGAACACATTACCGGTGTAACCGCTTTGGCTGTTGTCCTTTGCGTTTGACGGGTCCCATTTGAGCACAAGTTCGTATTCACCGTCGCCATCAAGGTCACCTGCAGAACAATCACCGGCGCTGTACGTGTAATTTGTACCGTCTGGTGTTGTACCGCCTGGCGGTTTTTGGAGTGGAACGGGGATGTACTGGCGGGTTGGTGCATTTGCGGGCAAAACGAATGCTGTGCATGGCATTTGTTCGATTCCGCCAATGACAGGCCGGACGAAGTAGATGTTTGTCAGACTCAGCGTTGCAGTTGTATCAACGTAATCGGTTGTGTTGGTTAAAGGCAGCGCATTCAGTTTGTTCGTTGTGGTACCGGTGACGCGATACAGGTTGAACGCGATATCGTCAGGGTCAGTGGCCAACAATCGCCACCCGACGTACACCGAACTTGTCGAGTAACGCACCGCAACAAGACCGCGCCCGAGCGGTTCGAGTTGGCGTTGTGCAAACACACCGTTTGCAGCGATCGCAAATCCACAGACAAATGCCCCAAATCCAAGTGTGGTCGAAATTTGTCTCATCGTTGGTTAGACGCTGTGCATTTACCGACTCTTCAGGTTTTCGGCCGTTGGCTGGGCCATGTACGTTTTCATGGCCACAAAAGCTCTAGCATGTAAAACTGCTGTGGTAACTCCGGTGCAACTGAATTCGTCACGGCAAAACTGCCGTCTGGCAAGAATTGGTTCGTGCAAAGCCGCACCCAGCTTGTCGCTGGCAAAGCAATGTTTGTGCTTGTCAGTACGCGGTATTGTGCGCCTGGTGTACCACCCCGACCGTTGAAAATGAGCTTTGTGCCTTCCAACCAAAACCGCTCGATAACCGGCGGCGCCTTGAGCACGACACGGATTGTACCTGCAGATGTTAACTGGCTTATATCCCAAGCTAAGCCCGCCCCCAGATCGGGCAGTTGGACGGTGCCGAACGTGCCGGTTAGCGTGCCGGCATCCAACAGCGTGAACGTATCGCCAGCAGACAATGTCGCACCGCCGATATTCGTCACGATCAACGTGCCGCCCAAAATGCACGTGCCGGTCACCTGCACGGTATCGTTTGTGGCAGCGGATTTGGACAGCTCGAACAGGTTCGTGCACCCGGCAAGTAACGTAAGGTTGCCATTGACAACAAGCCGACCGATACCGTTGCTACCCGGGTTGATGATTGCGCCTGGAGCTGCAGTAAAATTCCCAATGCAGGTGCCATTGCCCCACAACATGCGTCCTTGGCCGATTGTGAATGTCCCTCCAGCAATACCGGTCAAATCGAATGTTGCACCAGCGGCAACGTGAATGTTTGTCGAGTTTTGGATCGTACCCGAGCCGGCCAGTGCAAATGCGCCGGCGTATATCATGGTCGGGCCGTTGTAGGTATTAGCCCCGGTGAGCGTTACGGTGCCACCGCCAAGCTTGGTTAACCCACCATCAAGCGTTGCACCGAGCGCAGTGTCATGGTTCAAAGGCTGCGCAATCGTAATTGCAAAGCCAGCATCGTCAATGCGGACACCGCCAGCTTGCACAATCGCAGTTTGATTGGCAAAGGCGGGCAGAAACGCGCTGTTGTTTGTGCCGGCGCACAATGTACCGCCGTTAAACACCACCGTGTTTGTGTAGCTTGAACGTGTTTTGACAAATCCACCCACAATGAACGTACCGCCATTGAGCCGGATCGTGTTAGTTGCTGTGGCGCGGTTGACGTTGTGGAGATCGAAATTGTTTGTGCCGGTCGAAAGCACTGCGTTGTCCTGGATCGTAAGCGTGATGTACCCGCCTTGTTTGCCGCCGCCCATCGAACATGCGCCTAGTTCCATAACGGCGTTGTCCCTGAGCGTGATCCGTGCGCTACGATTGCCGTCGGTACCGTCGCGCCCGAGTGCAGTGGCCGGCCCGGTGGCGCTCACGTATGCATTCGAGGCAAAATGCACGGTGCCACGTGGCACGATGAAATTACGGGCGCCCTGGATTGCGCGCCCGGTAAAGATCAGTGTGCCCCCATCACTGCCAGGTCGCCAAGACGCGCCGCTGCCAAGATAGACAACATCGCCAGCCCATACACCTGTGCCGCTGTCACATCGCATGTTCAGGTCGGTTGTTGAACTGGGCAGCGCAAACCCATTCGTGATGACGACACCGTCGGCAACGTAAACGCTTCCTGAGCCGGAATTTGTTACGTTGCCGGTGCCTGCCGCACGGTTGTTCGCCAGGACAAGACTGCCTGCAGTGAGATTAATACCTCCGCTGAACGTGTTTGCGCTGCTCAGAGTTAGTGTTCCGCCGGATGCTGCGACCGTGACATAGCCAGGTCCGCTGATCCTGCCCGAGTAGGTCGTCGCACTCGTGGGCCTGAACACCAGCACTGAATTGTTCGTGATGTCACCAGTTGGCGGCACACCGGCGAATTCGAGTGTGCCGACCTCGATTGTCGTAAGGTTCGTGTAAGTCTGCGTGCCTGAGAGTGTGAATGTTCCGGTGCCGCGTTTGATAATGGCGCCTGACCCACTGATATTTGCTGTGGCGGCGACCGCGCCCGGATTTGCAAAGATAAGCGTTGTGTTATTGGTTATGTTCCCGTTCAAGCTGCCACTGGCCGATATACCGTCGCCCAGTTGCACGACGCCCTCGTTCAACAGTGCACCGCCCCCGAGCGTGTTGGATGTATTGATTATGAGCATGCCAGAGCCTTCCTTGATGAGGCGGGGCGGCCCGACCAAACCGCCACTGCCGCTGAATGTATAATTTTTGGCAGCACTGACAACGACCGTCCCGGCTGAAATTGACCCGACCAGATTAATCGCCGGGCTGCTCGAGCCGGAATCATCAAAAGTTGCGTTATCGCCCGAAGCAAATACAGTGGGTACACCTGCATGCGACCAGTTTGTGGCGTTACCTACATCCCAAACATTTGCAATGCCATCGCCTACCCAGACCAAGTCGCGCGGTTCCTGATACATCGAGACGACGATACCAACGTTGTTCGTGTACGCGGTCCCGTCTGAAGCAACGACGGCAAATGTGAATCCAGCCAAACCGATGAAATTAGTGGCGGGCGTGAACCGCGCCACGTGGCCGTTGGGAAGAAGGCTCACAATGCCATTGGTTGCATTATCAACGACGTACACCGGGTTAGCGTTTGTGAACCCGCTGGTGTAAAGCCACAGCTCGATGTCAACAGGTGTGTTCGTCAGGGTCAATGCATGTGGTTCAGCCAGCCAGTTCAGGTAATGCTCGATTCGCGCATAGCCGTCCGGCCCGATTGTCATGGCATCGTTGACATTCGGATTTGAACCGGTGGCAAGTTCCCAGTAATCGGGCATGCCGTCTTGATCGGTGTCCAGAGGTGGTGTGCCGCTTGCGAGATACCCGAATCCGTTGTTTGGCAAGCCGGTTCGTGTCTGGCTTGTGGGCAACGGGTACGGCCCAGTCACACCCACTGTGCGCACTTCGTTCATGATGAACTGGTCCATTGCATCACGCGGGAATGCACCTGCAACAGATACGGCCACACGAAACGCGTTCAGCGTGGTGTAAGTTGGGATATTTGTCGTCACGCTTGACCAGGGTAAATCAAGCAGCACAACGCTTTCAGGCACCGTGATTGTTCCGTCCAACACACCGTTTCGATTCGCATCACGCAGGTTGCCGGTTACATACATGCTCTGACGCGAGTTCATCTGGTAAAAATCGTTGTCTGGGCTGGTTGTAGCCGGGCCGGTGATGAAATAGTTGTTCACAACGTCGTGGTAAAAGTAGCCGCTAGTATCGCCGCAGTCATAGGCCGCTTGGTAGTTATAGACGATGTTGTTGACATAGATGGTGTTGATTTTCGAAAGCGGCTGTCGGCCATGCGCATTAGCGAATACGTTAAGGTACCATGTGACGCTTCCGCCGAGCCGTTCCATGTGCGCGCCGAATTGTTGGCCGATCGGGTCGGCAATAAACGAACGCATGATGGTAAGCTGATTTGCGTTCACGCCGCCTACGTTGTTCCACTTGCCGTACTCGAGCGAAACATGATCCAGAATCATGTTCGTACCGCGTAGGTTCACGCAGTGTGCACCTGAATCCGCGCCGCTACCGGGCCGGAACCGCACGTGGCGAATGATGATGTTTGTGGATGAGCCGGTGGTAACTTCCGCGCCTATGATGCCAATGCCACCACCGGGTGCAGTTTGGCCAGCAATGGTAAGATTACGTGACAGTGCCACCTCAGATTGCAGGGTAATGTAACCGCCCACATCGAAGATTATTATCCGATTTGGTTGGCTCACGGCGTCACGAAACGAACCCGGGCCACTGTCAGCAAGTGTTGTGACACGATAGACGGTGCCGTATCTGCCACCGGTTGCATTTGCGCCGAACCCGATTGCCCCCGGGAAAGCTGGTGTTTGGCCGAAGCTACACAAAACCGACGCGGCCAATACAATCGCAATCGGTAATCCGGGGGCTGCACCATTCGTTTGGGCGTTATGCACTTTCATGGTTTTCGATTCGGTTTTTGAATCCGGAGAATACATTTGAATCTTGTGGCTGCACAAGTTGTACCGGGCGGCTACGGACCGAGCACAACACGATAAAACCGCTGGTTAAAGTTTGTCGTTTCCGTATCTGTCCAACTGAATGGCATTGCAGGCGCATTGGTCGAAAATACGTCAACCCAATCAATCAGGTTCGTCGAAGCCTGCACGATGTAGTCTGGTCCCGTATCACCGGTTATCAGCAATGTGAGTTGGCCACCGTCAAATCTGAACTGTGCAAGTGCAGGTGCGACAGGGTAGGTCACTACTACACTGAAAATTTGCGTGGCGCTCATGCTTGGCACGCCGTCATCAGTGACGACCACGACAACTGTGTTTGTTGTCCCGGCCTGACTGAGTGTTGGACGCCAGCTAAATGCGCCTGTGTCAGAATTGATTACGGCGCCTTCAGGTGCAGCAACCAACCCAAATGTAAGCCGTTGCGGTGGTTGATCCGTATCGGTTGCACTGCAAACGAAATTGATGCGTGTGCCAGCTACGACCGTAAGATCAGCAATCGGCTCGATCACTGGCGGTGAATTGGAGGGAACGGTGAGTATCACGACCGCGCTGGTGACCGAGCCGAAATAGTTCGAAATCACCACAGTATATTGGCCGGCGTCATCCGGCGCAACATTGCTGATAATTAACCGGGCTGAATTTGCACCTGAAATTTTGCCGCTGTCAAGCAGGTTTAACCCGTTCCGGCGCCACTGGTATGCGAGCCGACCGCCTGTTGCCGCAACATCGAACTGGGCTGTTGTGCCGGGCCAATTTGTACGTGACACCGGTTGTTGCACAATTGCAGGCGGCACATTGCTTACAAGCAAAACAACCTGCACTGGGCCGAACCCGGCCCTGGCAACTGCATTTGTTGCGTTGAATGTAAAGCTTGCAAGACCGACGTAGTTTGTCGGGGGCATGTACCGTACGGTGTAACCGTCTGCCAGAAGAATAACTGAGCCGTTTGTCGCAGCCGGGCTATTGAATGTGAGATTTGGATCGTCCCCGGTTAGCGTGCGCAGATTAAGCTCGACGGGCTGATCGCACGCAGTAACAGCATGCAGGTCCGCCAGCCAGTTCAAATACCACTCGAGGTCGGTGTACCCATCTGCGTTAGTGTGGTTGTTGTTAGCCGCGGTCGGATTCCAACCAAGAGCAATTTCCCAATAATCCGGTATGCCGTCGGTATCGGAATCTGCGGGTGGTATTGCCGAGTTCAACACAGGCCAGCCACGCACGAAAATGTAGTTTGTGCCGTTGATGTTGTTGGTTACGTAATCTGTGGCCTGGTCGCTTGGGCCGACTGCATCTACGATCATGCCAGTTTGAGTTCTGACCGTATTGATCAGGCGCCGATCAACCTCATCGCGGACAAGCGATGCGCCTGCAAATGCCAAGACGCGTTGGTACGCCTCCGGCGCAGGGTGGGTGATGATTTCAGGCAACGGATACCGGCTCGACGCAATAGTGTAGGGAAATCCGCTAAACATGCCCCAGCCTGTGTTTGTGCCGTCTAAAGTGCCGTTCTTGTTCGGGTCAATCATGTTGCTGGCTTGGTAGATGACCGTGTTGGTCGAGCCGCTTGCAAAGGCTGTGTTTGGCGTTTTCGTGCTTGGGCCAGCGACAAGGTAATTGGCGACGTAGTTAAGGTAGTTTGTGAACCCGTCGGGGTTATCCCCTATATCGTCTGCGTATGAACCTGAGTAACCGGCGCGGTCACCCCAGTTGTAAATCACGTTATTGACGAAGTCCAGCTTGAGACGGTCGCCGAGGCGCGGATTGCGGCTTTTATGATGTTGGTAAAGGTTGTGATGAAATGTCAGTGTTCCTGCACCGTATCTGAGCAAGGACCCGTACCCATGTGCGCCTTTGTAATGCTGGGAATTGTTCAGGCTCTCCGAAATCATGCACCACTGCACAGTCACGTTGGTCGAGTAGGTCACCGATAAACATTCGTCCACACTCCAAGAGGTTGAGACGTGGTCAATGATGACGTTTGTACTTTGGTAAATCCAGAGCGCGTCACCCTCGAAGTTTGTGTCAACGTCGCCCGGCCGGACGCGAATGTACCGGATAATCACATTGCGCGTACGTGAAACTTGCAAGGTACGACGTTTGAGCGTGATACCGTCCCCAGGCGCCGTCTGCCCGGCAATAGTGATATTGGACTTGTTCAGTGCCAAGTCGCTTGCCAGTTGGATTGTGCCGGAGACCTTGAACAGGATTGTCCGACCTGAACTTGGCGCAGTTGAAATGCCGTATCGGAGCGAGCCGGCGCCACTGTCATTGAGGTTCGTGACGTAATACACGTCGCCACCGCGACCGCCGGACGCAAATCGCCCGCAACCTTCTGCACCCGGGAAAGCCAGTGTTTGCGCATGGACAAGGTTTGGTGGGAAAATCAGCGCCACAGCACAAATGCTCACACCTCCAACAATCGCCCTGGTTACACACGCCAAAAACTTCATATTTACACAACAGACGCTTCTTTCAGCGCCCGAAAAAATATACGGCCTATCATTCGGTGCGTCCACAAAAACAACCTGTGCACCGGCAGTTTTGCACAACAACGCGCCCGGCATAGCTTACCTCGCTTCTGCAACAGCGATGCACTGTCAAACTACTGCGCCGGTTGTTTCGACTGCACAGGCTGCGGGCTGGGGGTGGACCGAAGCTGACCGTTCACAAACCCGTATCGTGCAATTTCCTTGCCTGCGCTGTTCCAATGCACTGCTACACCGTCGCAGTGGAAGTTACGCCAGACCGACTCGATCTTCTTGCGTCCGTTTGGCCAGAACTGGCGCCACACGCTTGATCCGTCGTAATTGTGGGTCCATTCCCAAAGTTTCGTGCCGTCTGGTGCCCAAAATGTCTCGCGCCCAACCTTGCGCCCAAGCCGGTATGTTGCCACCCACTGTTGTTTACCGTTCGGATACCAAAAGCCTTGTTTGCCGTGCATTAGCCAACGACCGTCGTTGGCTTGGCCGCCTCGCCAAACCGCACGCACGGTACCGGCCGGATACCGCTCGACAATCGTTTCGAGGCGCTCGATCCGATGTGCTCCTGATTTCATTAGCAGTTCATCGGGTGCCTCAGTCGTTGCAGGCTCCGGAGCCAAGACCCACGCTTCGTTGAACTCGAAGTGCAGGCATGGCTGGTTCATGCTTGTCACGAGGTGAATCAGGCCGTTCGGTGCCTGAGCCGCAACGCTGTAACCAAGCGTGGGTGCACCGGCCACACGCTCAGGTCGCTCGTGCGGCTGCGCGCCCGGCAACGGTTTGATGCGCCAGGTCTTGCCGTCGTCATCTGACAATGCAACGAAACAGCCGCGGTTTGTTATGCCATTGGGCTGGTTACCCCTGACGTCCTGAAAATCACCTGCGTAAAACAACCGACCGCTCTTGAGCCGCAGCAAACTTGGGCGTTGGTTGTTTCCGAGAGCAGGGAACCAGCTTTTGTTTGTCTGCCATGTACGACCCCCGTCATGCGAGATTACCTGGGGCATGAACCCGTCAATGTGCGTGTTTTTACCGCCTAAGCCGAGGATACTGCCGTCACTTAACAACGCAAACGCAGTGTGCCGACCTGCGCTGCGTCCACCTGTGTCGTACCACGTTGCACCGTTATCGTCGCTTGCCCATAGAACTGATGTCGGTCCTTTCGCGTCGCTGGCAACAAAGATTGTGCCGGCTGCATTTCGGAATGCGCTGTTGATCGGTTGCCGATCATGCGGCCCAACAGGTCCGGTGAACATCGGGAAACGCACCTCGCCCCACGTCGCGCCGTTGTCGGCTGACTCAATCCATTGAAATGGGAACGCACTTGTGATTTCCGGGTTACCCCAAAACAGCCGGATTACCTCCGCGTCGGTCATAAGCAACGGCGCGTGATCGTTTGCCCCGGGAAAATCAATCAGCGGACTCGGAAAATCCCATTCGTCAGCACCGAACCGGAGTCGGCTCGCAATGAGCGAGACCTCGGGTTCGTACTCGGTGTACGATGTGTAAAGCACAAGCAACACATCGCCGTTTGGGCAGACTGTGAGAGCCGGACTGTGATTATGGCCGCGAAACAGAGGTGGGAACCCGGCTGCGTCAATTGCGGCTCGCGGCGCGTTGTCAGGCGGCACAGGCAACAAATATCGCTTGCGAAAGTACGGTTTATCCTGCGCAGGGCCAACTCGAACTCGTGACGTGTCTTGCCTGACGCATTGCGTCACAAAGTTCAGCTCAACCGGCACCGGACGTGTTGAATAAAACGGCGCTTGCACAATGCGGAAGCCGATATGGTGTTTGCCGAAGCCATCGGTTGCATTCGAGTTGACACCGAAGCTGGGTGCAATGCCCGATCGGTGGGTGATGTGCCGGTACTCGGACGGGCGGCCCCGTTTTTGCGTGTCATCGAGTCGGCCGCCGCGAACCACGCGCGCAAAACCAATGGTGCGCCCGACCGGATTTGTCTTCGGTTCGGGCGTGTACGGCCCGTACCAGTCGTGACACCATTCGAGCGGATCGGTTAACATACCCTGCACACCGAGCCGCTCGGCATTGCGTGCAACATATTCCCACTCGGCCTCGGTCGGTAACCGGTACGGTTTGCCTTCCATTTGCGAAAGCCAATCGCAAAATGCGACTGCCTCATACCAGCTCATGCCCGCTGCAGCAGGTGCAAGGTTTGTTGTTCCATCAAAAGCAGGCCTGAACATTCGATACTGCTCGAGTGTCACCTCGGTTGTACTGATGTAAAACGGTTGTGTGAGTGTGACCTGGTGAGCTGGGCACTCGTCGAAACATCTATCCATGTCCGGCGCCGGGTCGGTGTTTCCCATGCAAAATGTCCCGGGCGGTACTTGGACAAACACAATGCCAATTGAGTTCGTAAACTTTGCAGGTGCGCCCCAACACGCCAGGGCACATAAAAAAAACACATTCACAACTGCGCGCACTCGCATACGCTGTAACTTCAACTGGCCAGAGTTAATGTGAAAGGCAAAAAACTGGTGAATCGCGCACCCGACTCCTTTGGCATCACGCAACCCGTTCACAGACAAAATGCGTACTTCTGATTACAAAACATGGTCGGGGCGGTGAGATTTGAACTCACGACCTCTTGCACCCCAAGCAAGCGCGCACTCCAGGCTGCGCCACGCCCCGACCCGCTCCAGCTAATTCAACTGACCGAAGACATCTTAGTTCTGTTACGCAGATTTTCAACACGAAAAAGGCGGGTTATAAAGCACGCCCAACATCGTATGGTGCCAAATCAGCCAGTGCACAGCACTATCGGCCAATACGCATTTGTAGATCAGCGAAAACCAGCTTACCAAAAACCGAACTGGTTCACCCCCTGTTTTCCACGATTGAACGGCGGGCGTCGGACCGGCGGAATCACACCACTTATCAAGCCCATTTCTTTGATCGGAAAGTGCCATATTCTCATGCCAACGCTTCGCCGATGTCAAACCGCTGAGACGCTCAGAACACGGAGATACGGTTGGCTCGGTCCCTCAAAGGCGCGGCATGAGACGAGCCGGCCCTGCCAAAAAAAATCGCAGTGGGTACGGACGAGTGGTCTCGTGTCTCCGTGCGGTTGCCATTTACCAAGTCCACAGGCGCGCGACCGTCCCGGTCGCAGAAGGCCTGCGGCCAAGATGGCCGCGCGCCACGACACGGTAACCGTTGCGCGACCACACCGACCGGACAACCCACCGAGCCAGCCCTACCGAACGCCCCCGTGATTTGGGACGCATGGCCTCATGCGTCCACATCTTTAACGCAAAGGCGCCAAGACGCAACAGGAATTGAACCCTGATCGGTGCGAACCATGCGTCCATGCAAACCATGCGAAAGCCAACGGTGCGCGTGCCCCTACAGCACGATGCCTTACCGGGTGTTGATTTGCACATCCTTCACCGGATCGGCTAGCTTACCACCCACCAACACTACACGGCTGAAGTTCACACGTGCGGTCAGGTTCGTGGTTGCGAATCCAGATGGATCAGGACTCGTGATGACAAAATGAAAGGCATTGGTGGCGCCGGGTTCCAACGGCGGACGTTCCTGCGTTCCGCCAACGACCCATCGCGTGGCATGCCCAACCACATTGCCTTGCGCGTCAGTCAGAAAACACACAGCACGCGCAGATTCGATTTTCTCAGCAAAATTGTTCTTCAATTCCAGCTTAACCACTGCCTTTTGACCGGCCACCTTCGGCGGCGCCACCCCCACCGCCAGTTGTGCGTCGGCAGTTGCGGCATAAAGCAGTGAAACGACTAGAAAGGAAAAGCATCTCATGCGGCCCCCGTCATGGTTTGCACTTGTTGTTGTTCAGCGCCTCTTGTAGCTGCCTCATCTCTTTGGCGCACTCTGTTACCTTCACATTAACGGGCATACCGATAATCATGAACCCAATTATGCTCGCTTTCGCCGAGTTTCCACTTCAGAGAGGTGTCCACTTTTTGGGGTCACGCGAGTTATCCACGACCAAGCCGTCCACGTGAACCACGCCATACATAGCCCACTTACCGTCATGTGCCGTAACCCGGTTTCCACGGCTCTTTCAGAAGACCTTCAATGTCCCCGTCAATCAGCCGTTTCCATAACTCAAGAACCCGCTCCTTGGGAACGGCTACCATGTGGCGCTCTCCACCCTGTCCGAGATGTTCGAATACCAGCGTGCCGTCTCGGTGAGCCGAGATGCACCAACCCGAGTCGTCGTGAATGACGGCTACATTCCCGTCCACGATGCCACTTGAGTGAAGCTCCTCGTACAGCGTGGATAGGCTCTCGACAGGCGGGTTGTCCTCGCCTGAGCCATCCATATGAATTACTCCGAACATAAATCCTCCTTTTATCTCGGACGCGCACCAGCAGGAACAGCCCATTGCGAATAGCCTCCTGCACCACCCGGTAATGGGTGAAGCAACGGCCAAAATGGCGATCCTGGCGTGTGCTGCTGAGGCGGCACAAGTTGCATAACACCGGGTTCTTGCGCGTGATGCCATGTCCAACCCGGCGGCGCCGTGCGTGGAGCGAGACCCGTGGCGGTTCGCTTGAGGTTGACCCCGCTCTGCTGCATCAGTTGTGCAAACGACGGGTCGGCTTCCATAGCTCGCAAGAGGTTCTCGTTTGCTTCCTGAAAGTGAGCCGGCTGGAGCACGCCCGGATACGATGACGGGTTTAACTTCGTTTCAAAGGCAACGCTGTAGAAATGTCCACTGGGGGTTGCATTCTTTGCGGCCAGACTTTCTGCATTTTCGGGCAGCAACGCTACCGGCTATCTCCCTGCTGGCAGCAGTAGTTGCGGCCTTTGCGCTGTTCGGCTCACCTGGGCGACTCGCCCGGCTTGGCCGAATTCAGTGCCGATGAACACTGTGGCTGCGCTCAGTGTTCCGTAGGTAACCTGATACGCAGCAGATTGACCGCTGCCACCGTAAAAGTCCGGCAGCCGCTGTTCCAACCGCTCAATCGCACCACCATACGCATTGTACGCTGCCTCAGGCGCAACAGCACTGACCAGGCCGTTGCTGCCAAACGCAGTCAGTGCTGCCAGCAGCAACAAAATCAACTGAACCCAACGTTTCATCTGCAATCCTGCAACATTGTTTAACGAACACCCTGGCCTGCCAATTCAATTCTG
>Ga0078972_1005820_pt1 | contig 30558 bp, 30 predicted proteins | sample YelNatPaOPGAMG01_FD_67568 | JGI IMG/M metagenome (GOLD analysis project Ga0078972, IMG submission 67568) | Hot spring thermophilic microbial communities from Obsidian Pool, Yellowstone National Park, USA - OP-RAMG-01 (SPADES assembly) (version 2) | ecosystem: Environmental > Aquatic > Thermal...
CAATCGTCCTCCCCTTAGGCTACGGCCTGCGCCGACGCTCTCCCATCCCAGGCCGGCCGCCAAGGAAACCCCGACCGCGCCTTCTTTGGCCTCCTGAGGCCCCTACTCTACCACGATCCGACAATTGCCCAAGAAACCCGCCCCTACCAAGATGGCGGGCGCCCCCTTTTCTTTCTGTTTGCCGCCGTCGCCTCCCTGTGATACAATGGGGCTGACGGACGGTAACGCTCGAAGCCAACCTGGAGGTGGGTCACCTTGCCCTACCGGGTGCTGATGATCGCGCCGACCTCCTTTTTCTCCGACTACGGCGGCCATGTGCGCATCCTGGCCGAGGCCACCCATTTGCAGAACCTGGGCCACCGCGTGACCATCTGCACCTACCACAACGGGGACGACCCGCCCGGGCTGGACATCCGCCGGGGTTGGGGACCGCCCTGGATTCAGCGCCCCATCGTGGGGAGCAGCCGGCACAAAATCTACCTGGATGTGATGCTGGCCCTGCGGACCCTGGGGGTGGTCCTCCGGGAACGCCCCGACGTCATCCACGCCCATATGCACGAGGGAGCGCTCATCGGCTCCTTCATCGGCCGGCTCCTGGGCATCCCGGTGCTCTTTGACTTCCAGGGCAGCCTGACCGCAGAGATGATCGACCACCACTTCCTCGATCCCAACGGCTTCTGGTACCGCCCGCTGCGCTGGCTGGAACGCCAGATCATCCGCTGGCCGCAGGCCATCGTCACCAGTTCCTATAACGCGGCCCGGGTCTTGCGGGAAGAGTTCCACTTTCCCCCGGAACGCCTCTTCACCGTCCCCGACGCCGTAAACACCGACACCTTCCGGCCGTTCGACGACATACCCGAATGGCAGGAGCGACGGGCGCGGCTCCGGGCCATGTTGGGCGTCCCCCCGGATAGCCCGGTGGTGGTCTATCTGGGCCTGCTGGCCCCCTACCAGGGCACCGACCTCCTGCTGGAGGCGGCCCGGCTGGTCCTGCAGGAGATGCCGGAGGCCTTTTTCCTCATCATGGGCTTTCCCGGCGTGGAACGCTACGCCGCCCAGGCCCGCGCCCTGGGCATCCTGGAGCGGGTCTCCTTCCCCGGCCGCATCTCCTACCTGGAAGCCCCCCGTTGTCTGGCCCTGGGGGACGTGGCGGTGGCCCCCAAGATGTCGGCCACCGAGGGATGCGGCAAAATCCTCGACTATATGGCCATGGCCCTTCCCGTGGTTGCCTTCGATACGCCGGTCAGCCGGGAGATTCTGGGCGACCTGGGCATCTATGCCGAGTACGGGAACGCCGCCTCCCTGGCCCAATGCCTGCTCCAGGCCCTGCGCGACCGGGAGGGTTCCCGGATTCTGGGCCGGCTCCTGCGCGAACGGGCCAGGGCCCACTTTTCCTGGAGCAACGAGGTGCACCAACTGGTGGAACTCTACGGCCGGATCGGAGCGCGGGAATCGCTGGCCCAAACGGAATAAAGGGCGGAACGATGGGTCGTCGTCCCAGACATGGCTATGTGGTACGCACGCCGGTAGAAGTGGAGGAGGAGCCGAAACTCCCGGCCGGCCCACCTCCGGATTACGTCACTGAGCGTCGCTACCGGCGCTTCCTCTCCACCCTGGCCCGTAGGCAGCCGGACCTCACGGTCGTCCTGGAAAACATCCACGACCCCTTCAACCTGAGCGCCATCCTGCGCACCTGTGAGGCGGTGGGGGTGGGGACGGTGCACCTCCTCTACACCCAGGAAAAGCCTCCGCGCATCTCTTCCCGCGTCTCCGGCAGCGCTCAGAAGTGGCTCGTCCTGTGCTGGCATCGCTCGGTGGAGGAGGCCTATGCCGCCCTGCGTGCCCAGGGCCTGCGCATCTACGCCACCGGTCTGTCCCCAGGAGCGCTGTTCCCGCACGAGGCGGACCTGAGCGCACCCTGCGCCATCGTTCTGGGCAACGAGAACCGGGGCCTCTCCGCCGAGGCCCGGAAGCGGGCCGACGCCATCCTCTATATCCCCATGCGCGGCATGGTGCCGAGCGTCAACGTCACCGTGGCCGCGGGGATGCTCCTCTACGAGGCCCAGCGGCAGCGCACCCTGGCCGGATTGTACGACGCCCCCCGCCTCTCCGAGCCCGAGTGGCAGGCTCTTCTGGCCCGCTGGCTGGCCCGGGAACGGGAACGTTGAAGGAAGCGCCGGACCCGCCGTGATGCGGGGCAGGAGGAGGAAAGTTGACAGGCCATTCTTCAGGATGTATGATTGCACCCCGATCTTGGAGCGTCGAAATGAACACGCCTAACCCTGAAGGGAACCGGAACCTCAAGGCCCTGTGGCGGCAAATCGCCCAGGACTATGATGACATCCGTCGGGAGCAGGAGGAGGAATGGGCCTCCCTGAACCTGGAGGAGCGAATCTGGCTGACCGAGCAGTTGATGCTCTTTCTTCAGGAGGTGGAACGAGTCGAGGGGAACGCCGATGCGGGATATGCTCCTCCAACTTCAGGAAGTCCTGGAAGAATTTCCTGAATATGTGATTATCGGTGGAATAGCGGCCGCTTTGCTGGGAGTGCCGCGTACCACGGCGGACGTGGATGTGGTTATTCTAACGCCCATTCAAGAGGCCGAACAGATTGTTCGTCTATTTGAGCAGCATAACTTCCAGCCAGGTCCGGACGCCGTTGCCAAACTGAGGGCGGGCCGTCCGGCCAAGTTTGCCTTCAGCCGACGCTTTTCCGTGGATGTCCGCCTGGCTTCCTTTCGCCTCGACCAGATGGCGATTCAACGGGCTCAGGTGATCCCTTTGTTCGGCTTCCCCCTTCGCATCGCCACACCCGAGGACTTGATCGTCTACAAACTGGCCAGTTGGCAGGCCCTGGATCGCGAGGACATCCGCCACGTCCTCCAACACTTCGGGGAATCTCTAGATACGGCCTATCTGGAGGAGCAAATCGGCCTCCTAGCCCAGGAGGCCGGGTTACCGGATCTGATGAAGCGATGGTCTTCCATCCGAGAGGGAGGTCCAGATGGCTGAAGTTCGCACCGATTCCGGTATCGAGGTCCGGCCGGTCTACCGGCGCGAGGATGTCCGGACCGACCCCCCCGACCCCGGGCAGTACCCCTTTACCCGGGGCATCTACCCCAATATGTATCGGGGCAAACTCTGGACCATGCGCCAGTACGCCGGATACGGCACGGCCCGCGAGACCAACGCCCGCTTCCGCTATCTTCTGGAACAGGGACAGACCGGACTCTCCACCGCCTTTGACCTGCCCACCCAGTTGGGCCTGGACAGCGACGACCCCCGCGCCCTGGGCGAGGTCGGCCGCACCGGGGTGGCCATAGACAGCCTTCAGGACATGGAAATCCTCTTTGAAGGCATCCCCCTGGATCGGGTCAGCACCTCGATGACCATCAACGCCCCGGCGGCGGTGCTCCTCCTCCTGTACGAACTGGTGGCCGAGAAGCAAAACGTCCCGCCGGCCGCCCTGCAGGGGACGATTCAGAACGACATCCTCAAGGAGTACGTGGCCCGGGGCACCTACATCTTCCCGCCCAAGCCCTCGATGCGCCTGGTCGTGGACATCTTTCGCTACTGCAAGGCCCACATCCCCAAATGGAACACCATCTCCATCTCCGGCTATCACATCCGCGAGGCCGGGGCCACCGCTGTACAGGAGGTGGCCTTTACCCTGGCCAACGGCATCGCCTATGTCGAGGCGGCTTTGGAGGCCGGCCTGGCGGTGGACGAGTTCGCCCCGCGCCTCTCCTTCTTCTTCAACGCCCATAACCACCTCTTCGAGGAGGTGGCCAAGTTCCGCGCCGCCCGCCGCCTTTGGGCGCGCATCATGAAGGAACGCTTCGGCGCCCGCGACCCCCGTTCGATGATGCTCCGCTTCCACACCCAGACGGCCGGCTGCACCCTCACCGCCCAGCAGCCGCTCAACAACATCGTCCGGGTCACCCTCCAGACCCTGGCCGCCACCCTGGGCGGGACGCAGTCGCTCCACACCAACTCCTTCGACGAGGCCTGGGCCCTCCCCAGCCAGCAGGCCGCCACCGTCGCCCTGCGCACCCAGCAGATCGTCGCCTACGAATCGGGCATCGCCGACACCCCCGACCCCCTGGGCGGCTCCTACTTCGTCGAGGCCCTCACCGACGAGATCGAAGCCCGGGCCGAGGCCCTCATCGCCGAGGTGGACCGCCTGGGCGGGGCGGTGGCCGCCATCGAACAGGGCTTTATCCAGAAGGCCATCAGCGAGAGCGCCTACGCCTACCAGAAGGCCGTCGAAAGCGGGGAGAAAACCGTGGTGGGGGTCAACCGCTTCCAGATGGAGGAAAAACTCTCCATCGACCTCCTGCGGGTGGACGAGGCGGTCCAGCAGGAGCAGATCGAGCGCCTGAGACGGCTGCGCGCCGAACGGGATAACGCCGCTGTGAGACGGGCCCTGGACGAACTGGAGGAGGCCGCCCGGGGAACGGATAACCTCCTCTACCCGATGAAAGAGGCGCTGCGCCACTATGCCACCCTGGGCGAGGTCTGCGGCGTGCTGCGCCGGGTCTTTGGAGAATACCGGGCCCCGACCATTCTATAGCCCTGGAGGAGCCCCGATGCGACAGGAGGTTCAACTGGTCACCAACTGGTACGACGACGTCCTTCCCTACCCCATGCCGGTCTGCGTCATCACCTCCCGCGACCAGAAGGGGCGGGTCAACGTGGGGGCGTACTCGCTCGTTTTCCCCTGGAGCGGCCTGGAGCGCAAGCCCCAGGTCGTCGTCCTGTCCCGGCAGAACACCCGCACGGCCAACAACATCCGGGCCACCGGGGAGTTTGTGCTGAACTATATCCCCCAGGACTATCTCCGGGATGTGGTGGCGGTGGGGCGGAGTTATCCCCTGGAGCAGGACAAGGTGGCCCTGACCCGCTTTACCCTGATCCCGGCGGCGAAGGTGCAGGTGCCCTGCATCCAGGAGGCCATCTTTCATCTGGAGTGCGTCCTGGACCAGGTCATCTACCCCACGCCGGCCCAGAGCAACCTGATCGGCACGATCGTCTACGCGGCTATGGAGGAACGCCTCTTGCGGATGAAGAAGGAAAAGCGGCTCCAGGAGGCCGGACTGGCCGTCTTCTTCGGCTACGAGGAGGGGCACTATTTCTTCTGTCCGCCGAAAAGGCCCCGGGTGCTCCCGGCACGGCCGGAACTGGCCGAGACGGCCTCCCTCCCGCCTCTCCCCTGGGAGGCCGAGGCCGAGGAAATTCTGAAACAGGTGCCGGCCCTCTTCCGCGGCAACGTCCGCCGGGCCATCGAGAAACGGCTGCGCGAGGAGGGCAAGACGCTGGTCACCGCCGAGGACCTCCGGCGCATCCGCCGGGAAACGGGGATGGAATAGGACGAACCTTTGGAGGATGTTGGCCATGGACAGTGCATATCTCCTCTTTTTCCCGCTGGTAGTCCTCTTGACCCTGGGCGTTTACGTGCTTTTTCAGCAACCCCGCAGTTGGCTAAACCGTATCTTCGCCCTGTACATGCTGCTCCTGTCGGCCTCGTCCTATGCCATCCTGATGATGGCGACGACCCGGAATCCGGCCGTCGCCGAGGTGGGGGCGGCGGGCATCGCCATCATCAACTACGCCTGGAACGGGGCCTTGATGTCGGGGGTCATCCTGGGCCTCTATTCCCCCTCCCACTGGAGGCGCTGGTACGGACAGGCCCTTCTCCTGGCCGTCGCCCTGCTCCTGAGTCTGGCCCTGCTCGCCGACCTCCTGGCCGGCTGGAACCTTTTCCTGACGATGCCGGCCGAAAAAATGGGACAGGGCTATATTTCCCCTCGGGAGTACATACGCGGCCCCCTGGCCTTGCTCCTCTACATCTGGTTCTACGCCACAACCATCGTCCTGCCCATCGCCCTTCTGGTGCTGGCCTGCTTCCGCGCGCCACGGAAGGAGCGGGCGCCGATCTTCTGGCTGTTGGGCGGAATCCTGGCCATCGGGGCGACGATGCCGCTCCTCCCCCCCTCGCCGTTCACCCCGATGACCGCCCCCTTCCTTTTCTCCATCGTCTTTGCGGCGGTGGTAGCCCGCTATCGGGTCTTCCTGCCGGCCGAGGTGGCGTTGGGCGCCGTCTTTCGCTCCGCCGGCGACGGCATGGTCATCTGCCGGCGGGATGGGAAGGTGGAGCAGATCAATCCGACGGCGGAACGGTGGCTGGGGCTGACGGCGGCGGAGGCGCGCGGCCGTCCCGTCGTCGAAGCCCTGGGGCCTTTCCTGAACCGGGTGCGCCAGGAGACCACGAAACCGCCGCTGCTCGAGGTGCTGTCCCGTGGCGGACTGGAGCCGCAGGAGGTGCTTCTGGAGCAGGAGGAACCCGAGCGGCGGGTTTTCCAGGCCGGGGTTACGCCGATTCTGGACGAACGGGGGCAACACACCGGCTGTCTCCTGGTCCTGCGGGATGTGACCGAGCGGGAACGGGTTCGCCTGGCCCTGGAGGAACGGGCCCGCCTGGCGGAGACGCTGCGGGAACTTTCCACCCCCATCGTCCCGGTGATGGAGGGCATCCTGATCCTGCCCCTGATCGGGGCGATCGACAGCGAACGGGCGCGCCACATCATGGAGGACCTCCTGGAGGCCGTGCGGCGGCAGCGGGCGCGCTTTGTGCTCGTGGATATCACCGGCGTGCCGGTGGTGGACACGATGGTGGCGAACCACCTCCTGCAGACCATCCAGGCGGCCCGGCTGCTGGGCTGCCAGGGCGTCCTGGTGGGAATCCGGGCCGAGGTGGCCCGCACCCTGGTGGACCTGGGGTTGAGCCTGGGCGACCTGGTCACCAAGGCCACCCTCCAGGACGGGCTGGAGTATGCGATGGAGATGCTGGCCGAGGAGAGAGGCCGGCCGCCCGCCGGGGCCGTTTCCATCCCCAGGAGGCGATCGCAAGCCCGGTGAAAGATGGAGGAAACATTGGTTCGGGTCCATCCCCTTCTCCTGGGCTTTTCGGTGGCCTTTTTGCTTGAGGGGAAGGATGGCCCGATTCTGGTGGACGCCGGCCTGGCGGGAAGCGAGCGGTTGCTCTGGGCCCAGATGCGGGCGCGCGGCTTTGCCCCCCAGGACCTGCGCCTGGTGGTGCTTACCCATGCCCATATCGACCACTGCGGCTGTCTGCCGGCCGTGCTCCGGGAGAGCCGCGCCCCCCTGGCCGCCCATCCCCTGGCCGCCTCCCGCCTCCAGGGCGGGCCGGCCCTCCTGCCGGAAGGGCGTGGGCTGTGGGGCAGGACGATGGCCGCCTCCTTTCGCCTCTTTCGCCCCTGGCTTTCCACCCCTCGCCTGGAAATCGCCCTGCCGCTGGAGGACGGGGCTGAACTGGAGGGCTGGGGGCTTCCGGCCCAGGTGCTCTATACCCCCGGCCACACCGCCGATTCGCTCTCCCTGCTCCTGGAAGACGGGACGGCCCTGGTCGGGGACCTGGTCGTGGGGCCGGGGCGATGGGCCCGGCCGCAGCCCTACTTTATCGAGGACGAGGAGGCCCTGGCCGCCAGCATCGCCCGCCTGCGGGAAAAAGGCCCCCGTCGCCTCTACGCGGCCCATTGGTTGCATCCCTTGCGCCTGAAGGGGACTTGACATTGGGGAACAAATGTGCTATACTATAAACAGAATAGATGTTCTGTCCGGCGATTTGCCGGCGAACCGGGAGGTTGAGATGGCTTCGCCAGGAATGTGGGATTTTCGCCGCTCCCCGGAGACCGGGCAGGTGACGATGTGGGCGCGCGATCACTGCCGGCCGCGCTGGATCGGCGCGGAGGAAACCCCGGCCGGTCCGCCCTTCTCCATCCTTCCCAACCCGCTCAACTCGGCCGTGGCGATGATTCGCCTGGACCGGCGTGGCCTGTCGTGGGCCGAGGGCCGGCCGGTGGCCGTGGTCGGCGAGGTGGCCGCCGGCCGCTACGACGTCACCGTGGCCTACCACGAATCGGGGGAAGAAGTCCTCCTCTTGCCCCCGGAGTGGGCCCGTCCCGGCACCTTTGCCCTGCGGGTGCGCGGCCACTCCATGGCCGGGGCCGGCATCGCCGAGGGCGATTACGTCATCGTCCGCCCCCAATCCACCGCCGAAAGCGGCGATCTGGTCATCGCCGGCCTGACCGACGCCGAAGACCCCGAGGGCTACATCACCCTGAAGCAACTCTTCTGGGAGGGAGACCACATCCGCCTGCAGCCGGCCAACTCCGCCATGGCCCCCATCCACCTCTACCCCCGCCACGGGCAGGACCCGGTGGAAATCCAGGGCAAGGTGGTGGCCGTGGTGCGGGTGGAGGACGAGGAGCGTTGATCGTTCAACGATCGACGCTTTCTCCATCCCCAAATTTGACATTTCCCCTTCCCTCGGCTAAACTAAAGCCAACTGCGGCGGCCCCCCAACGGCGGGCGGTTGCAGGAAAGGTTCAAGGAGGCCGCTATGTCCAGACTGTACGTCTTCCTCGTCCTCCTCCTGGCCATCGTTCTGACCGTCATCGGAGAGATCCTCCTGAAAAAGGGGGTGGGGGAGGTAGGGGAATTCTCCTTTCGCTGGTCCATCCTGTGGCGTACCTTCACCAACTGGAAGGTCCTGCTGGGCTTTTTATGGATCTTTGCCGGCTCGATCTTCTGGCTGGTGGTGATCTCCCGGATCGAACTGAGCGTGGCCTACCCGATGCTCGGCCTGAGTTATGTGGTGATGGTCCTGGCCTCGTGGCCGGCCCTGCAGGAGCCGCTGAACTGGCAGAAGGTGGTCGGTTCGCTGGTCATCTGCCTGGGAGTGGCGCTGGTGGCCCAGGGGATGTCCTGAGCGGAGGCGAAGCCGTGCCGGAGGAGGAGACGGTCCTGGATGTGGCCGCCATCGTCGAGCAGATTCGGCGGGAGGTGCGGCGGAGGCGCGAGGCGTTATCGGAGACGGACGCCTGCCCCTGGCCGGGCACCTTTGACGAACTCGAACTGGCCCGCAGCCTGGAGGAAGTGCGGGCCACCCAGGGGGTCAGCGCCCACTGGCCGATCGTCTGGAAGACGCCCCTGCAGGCCTTTTTCGCCCTGATTCAGCGTTTCACCCGCCGTTTCCTGCGCTGGTACATCAACCCCATCGTCGAGCAGCAGAACGCCTGTAACGCCGCCGTCGAGCGCACCCTGACTTTGCTCATCGCCGCCAACGCCCGGCTGCGCGAGGAGATCGTCGCCCTGCACGCCCGTCTGCGGGCTTTGGAGGAAAAGGCCGGCCATAACCCCGTCCGTGTGGAGGAACAGGACGATGGGGGCTAGGCGGATTCTGGTCTGTGCCGTGCAGGTGCCTTTCACCCGAGGGGGGGCGGAACTCCTGGTCGAGGGGTTGGTGCAGGCCCTGCGCGAGCACGGCCATCAGGTGGAAGTGGTGCAACTCCCCTTTTCCTGGGCACCGGACAAGGAGGAGATCGTCAAAGGCTGCCTGGCCTGGCGTTTGCTGAACCTGGACCGGGTCGACGACCGGCCGGTGGATCAGATCATCTGCACCAAATTTCCCTCCTATGTAGCCCGCCATCCGAACAAGGTGGTCTGGCTGGTGCATCAGCACCGCCAGGCCTATGACTGGTACGGGACCTCCTACAGCGATTTCACCTACCGGGAGGAGGACCGCGAGGTGCGCCAGGTGATTCGGCGCATCGACCGCCGTTGCCTGGGGGAAGCCCGGCGCCTCTTCACCATTTCGCAGAACGTCTCCCGCCGCCTGGCGCACTATAACGCCCTGCGGAGCACCCCTCTCTATCCCCCCTCGCGTTACCGGGAACGCCTGTCCCCCGGACCCTACGGCGACTATGTCCTCTATGTGGGCCGGTTGGACCGGGCCAAGCGCGTCCACCTCCTGATCGAGGCCCTGGCCCGGGTGCGGGAGCCGCTACGGGCGGTGGTCGCCGGCGAGGGGCCGGAGCGCCGGGCGCTGGAGGCGCTGGCCCGGCAGGAAGGGGTGGCCGAACGTATCCGTTTCACCGGCTATGTGGAGGAAGAGGCCCTGATCGCGCTCTACGCCGGGGCGCGGGCCGTCTTCTACGCCCCGGTGGACGAGGACTATGGCTATGCCACCGTGGAGGCCTTTCATGCGGCCAGGCCGGTGGTCACCACGGACGACGCCGGGGGAGTGCTCGAATTCGTCGCCCACCGTCAGAGCGGACTGATCTCCCCACCTGACCCGGCGGCCATCGCCCGCCATCTGGAGGAATTGGCCGGGGACGTTCGCCTGGCCGAACGGCTGGGAGAGGCCGGCCGACATCGGGTGGAAGGGATCACCTGGGAACACGTCGTGCGGTCGCTGGTGTTGTGAAGCCCGGCCGAAGGAACGGACCGGGAAGGAGGTGGAACGGGAAACTTTCGGGAGAAAAACGGAGGTCCGTAGAGAGAAACCGGAGGAAAACCATGAAAAAGGCCATACTCCTGCTGAGCACCCTGGTGCCGCTTCTTCTGGCCGGCTGCATCCTGGCCCCCCAACCTACGCCGACGCCGGTGCCCACCTATACGCCGGTGCCCACCTACACCCCCGTCCCCACCTACACGCCGCTGCCCACCTTCACCCCGCTGCCCACGAACACGCCGACGCCGCCGCCCACCTACACGCCGCCGCCCACGAACACGCCGATGCCCACCTACACACCGATGCCCACAAACACCCCGGAACCCACGGCGGCGCCCCGGCCGACGGCCAAGCCGCCCACGCCCGTGCCGCCCACCCAGCCGCCCGACCCGTGCGCGGGCATCCCGGCCGACCAGAGCGGTCGAATCGAGCCCAAGTGTGCACAGCGGGGCACAAGGTTCTGCATGGACATCTGGGGCTTCAGCCCCAACGAACAGGTCGGCTTCTGGTTGGATAGCCGGGAGTACGGCATCATCGGCGGCACTCGCCAGACAGCCTCCATCGGCCCCGATGGTTCCGTTAACGACCTGTGTTTCGATTCCGGTGAATTCGAACTGAAGCCGGGGCTATACTGGTGGGTCTTTGAAGGCACCTCTTCCCACCACCAGTCCGTTCTTTACTTCAAGATCATCCCGTGACGGGAAACGGCCGGGAGCGGGGTCCGGAGGGCCGGGTCCCGTTCCTTCCCGTCCCTGCTCCCGGCTTGCCTGCCTCATCCTGCTCAACCCGGCTTGCCGGCCGAAGGCGGGTATCGTAGAATGGGAAAAGAGAACCGACGCCCCCGGGCGGGCGGAGGAGGGTGGTCATGAAGAGGCTACAGCAACTGAAAGGAATGCCCGTCCTGAGCCTCCAGGAGGGGGAAGTCCTGGGCCGGGTGCGGGAAACCATCGTGGACGTATCCGCCGGCCGGGTCGTCGCCCTGACGCTGGACCGGCGCACCCCGGCGGGAGAAACCCAGGTGGTGGCCACGGCCAACATCCGCAGCGTGGGCAAGGAGGCCATCACCGTCGAAGACCGGAGCAGCGTGGTGCCCATCTCCCGCATCCCCCGCTTCAAGGAACTGGCCCAGAGGGGGAAGCCGTTGCGCGGCCGGGCGGTGATGACGGAGCAGGGCGTCCGCCTGGGCCGGGTGGCCGACGCGACGGTGGACGAGGCCAACTTCCGCCTGCTCGGCTTCGTTCTGCAGTCCTTCTGGGGCCGGGGGCAGGTCGTCCCCATAGAACGGGTGCGCACCATCGGGGCCGATGCGGTGGTGGTGTGGGAGGTGCCGGAGGCCCAGCCGGCGGCCGTCCCCTCAGCCCCCGAGGCGGCCCCGCCTCCCCCGCCTCCCGAGGCCGTCCCTCCCCCGCCTCCTGCCGGAGAGGAAACTCCCCCTCCTCCCGTCCCGGAGGAAGCGGCGAGGCCGGCCGAGCCGGCCATCCCCCTGGTCTCCACCCCGGAGGCAGGCCCGCCGGCGGAGTCGGCCGGGCCTGCCGAAAGCCTGCCGGCCGAGGCTCCTCCCCCACCTCCAGGCCCCGAAAACCCCTGGCAACGCTGGATTCGCCGGCTCTTTCAGCGCACCTAGGGGCCGGAGCGGCCGGCGGCGGAAATCGCTCCATAAAAGAGAGCGGCACCGGGGGATCCCGGTGCCGCTCCGCGCTTGCTTTGGGGGGCGGATTTACCCGAGGCGTACGACGTTGACCGCCTGCGGGCCTTTGGGGGTCTGCTCGACCTCGAACTCGACCTCCTCCCCCTCCTCCAGGGTGCGGTAACCCGCCCCCTGGATGGCGGAGAAGTGGACGAAGACATCCCCACCCTCGGCTCGGGAGATGAACCCGTAGCCCTTTGTGGCGTTGAACCACTTGACGTGACCTCGCTCGCGCATTGCTTTTGTTCCTCCTTACATGCGTCGCTGCCGACGCCTGCTACTTTCCCGGTCCGCCGGCCGGGTCTTTCCTTCGGGTCGAGCAGGGAGCCCCATAAAAACGGGCCGCGAAGGCTTTGGCGGTGATACCTTCGCGGCCGATCGGAGATCGCACCTGAAGTGACACACCTGCTACGCCCTACAAAAACTATTATACCACAAAACGCATTTTTGTCAAATCAAGGCGGTTTCCGCTGGCCGGAAGCCGGCCTCGATCAGCGGAGCATGCCGCCGGCCTCCCGGGCGATTTCCAGTCCCCAGGGCGTGGCCAGCCGGGCCGCCTCCAACGCCAGCAGGGCCTGGGCCTCCTCCAGAGAGCGGATTTCCCCCATCGCCCCCAGAAGGCATCCCGGCCCCGCAAATTCGGCCAGCCGGCGGAACATCGTCGGCGTGATCGGCTGAGGGACAAAGGTGCCGACCAGCAGGAACCTGCCCCCGCCCTCCTGGACGATGCGCACCACCTCCCGCTGTTCGGCCAGGCTCAGGAGGTCCACGTAGAGGAGCACCTTGACCTGGGCCTCGGGGTTCGCCTGCCGGCACTGTTTGAGCACATAGGCCACATCCTGGCGAAAGGTCTCCCGGTGGCCGCTCTTGTAGGCGGAGAGGTTGGGCACCAGGGTCACCTCGGCGGCTCCCTCCTCCAGGGCCAGACGGGCCTCCAGCCCTTTGACCGAGGGGGTATGGGTGCCCATCGGGTAACCCACCACCACGCCCATCCGCACCGGAGATTGGGCCAGGGCCAGGCCGGCGAAGCGGGCCCACACCGGCGTCACCGTCAGGGCGGCCAGACGCAGTTCCTTGGCCGCCATCGCCAGCCGGCGAATTTCCTCCTCACTGCTGTCGGGACGCAGGGAGGTCAGTTCGATTCGCGGGATGATTTCCATGCTCTCCTCCGACTATTCTACCGGACTCAGTCGAGGGTTGGGACGGGAACGGGCCGGCCGGGCACAGGGCCGGCCGTCCACCTCGACCACCTCGGCGTAGTAGGCAAAGTCGCCCTGGAGGAGGAAACGCCCCACAGCATAGGCATCGGCCGGGGCGCCGACCTCCTCCAGGGTGCGAATCTTTTCCGGCGTCAGGTCGCCGGAGACGACGATGCGGACGAACTCGCCGCCGGCCCGGTCCAGTGCCCGGCGCAGGTGCCATACCGCCTGCAGGTCGGAGGGCCAGGGCCTTTCCGGCGTCTCCTCGCCCCAATCCAGGCGCACCCCCCAGAGGCACCGGCCCAGGCGGCCGGCCACGGCCAGGGCCTGTTCGACCCCCTCCACCGGGACGATCAGGTTGACCTCCTCCTCCAGGTAGCGGGCAAAGGCCTCGGCTGCCCGCACGGCGTCGCCCCCGTAACAGGCGATGAAGGAGGGGGGCACGGTGACCATGCCCGGCCGGCCCCACCAGGCTCCCTGGGCGTCGGTGCCCACCCCCAGGGCCCCGCTGATGTAGGCGGCGTAGCCGTCCCCGGTCTGCATCAGGTGGTGATCGAAGCGGGCCGGGAAGAAGAGCACCGGCTTACCCCCGGCCGCTTCCACCACGGCGGTGGTGTTGGTGGCCACCCGGGTACGCCGGGCCAGGACACCCAGAAGGTCGGTCTCCAGTTGGGCAAAGAGGGCATAGTCCCCGGCGATGGCCATGACCGCCTCTCCGGGGGAGGCCCGCTCCCCGTCGTAGAGGCTCATCACCCGCAGTTCCTTCCAGCCGGCATGCCACCCGCCCTCCGCTTCCGGATAGCCGCTGCACAGTTTCAGGATGGCGATGGCCTCGTCGGTGCCGCAGACGACCACCTCCCGCTCCTGGTACAGGTGCACCAGGACATGGGGATGGTACCGGTCGCGCAACAACACCTGTTGGGCCCGGCAGAGGTCCTGGTCGGCATAGTAGCCGGTGCGCATCTTCTCCACCGGCAGGTTGAAGATGGTCGGGTCCAGCCGTTTTCGTATCCGCATGTTCTCCTCGGTCCGGCCGGCGCCCCGTCCTACGGGCCGGCGATAAAGGCCTCCGTCAGGCGATAGGCCTCCTCGTCCGGAATCTGTCGGGGCGGCGTTTTCATAAAATAGGCCGAGGGGGCTTCGATGGCCCCTTTGAGTCCCCGGTCCAGGGCCAGTTTGCAACAACGCACCGCGTCGATGACCACGCCGGCCGAGTTGGGGCTGTCCCAGACCTCCAGTTTGCACTCCAGCGTGATCGGCGAACCCCCGAAGGCCGTGCCCTCCATGCGGATGTAGCAGAACTTGCGGTCCAGAAGCCACGGCACATAGTCGCTGGGGCCGATGTGGATGTCGCCTTCCGGAAGGCGATAGTCCAGTTCGGCGGTGACCGCTCCGGTCTTGGAGATTTTCTTCGACTCCAGCCGTTCCCGCTCCAGCATGTTCAGGAAATCGGTGTTGCCGCCAAAGTTCAACTGGTAGGTGCGCTCCAGGCGCACGCCCCGTTGCCGGAAGAGATGGGTGAGGGCCCGGTGCAGGATGGTGGCCCCGACCTGCGACTTGATGTCGTCGCCCAACACCGGAAGCCCCCGCTCCTCGAAGCGGCGCTGCCAGTAGGCCTGGGAGGCGATAAAGACCGGGATGCAGTTGACAAAGCCGCAGCCGGCCTCCAGCACCTGCTCCACATACCACTTGGTGGCCATCTCCGAGCCGACCGGCAGGAAGTTGACCACGACGTGGGTGCCGGTTTCCCGGAGGATGCGGACGATGTCGTCCGTGGAACCCGGGGCCTTACGGATGATCTGGGAAAGGTACCTGCCCAGCCCGTCGTGGGTCATTCCCCGGTGCACGGGGACGCCCAGCCGGGGAACCTCGGCGAAGCGGCGGGTGTTGTTCGGCGCGGTGAAGATGGCCTCGGCCAGGTCTCTGCCCACCTTGTTTGCGTCGATGTCAAAGGCGGCGGAAAACTCGATGTCCCCGACGTGGTAGCCGCCCAGGACGACGTGCATCAGTCCGGGCACAAACTCCTCCGGCGAGGCGTTCCGGTAAAAGTACACCCCCTGCACGAAGGACGAGGCGCAGTTCCCCACTCCGATGATGGCGACACGCACCTTTTCACCCATAGTGTCCTCCTTTTTCAAAAGTCCGCAGCGACGAAGCCGGCGACTCTAGGCCGGCCCGGGCCGGGTTCGCCGCCGCCAGGCCTCGATGTAACGCCTGGCGTAGCGGTCCCGGCCCAGGAGCAGGTCCACGGCCAGCACCGTGGGCCGAACTTTGGCCACGTCCACGATGGGACAGTTGACCCCGTTCATCAGGGCCAGGGCCAGGAAGGCCAGATTGATCACCTCCCGGTCCGGCAGGCCGAAGGAGACGTTGCTGACCCCCAGGGTCTGGTTGACCCCCAGTTCCCGGGCCACCAGGCGGATGGCCTCCAGCGTCACCTGGGCGGCCTGCGGGTTGGCCCCCACGGTCAGGGCCAGGCAGTCGATGAGCACGTCCTGCCGGGGGATGCCCTCCCGCTCGGCCCGCTCGACGATGCGTTCGGCGATCTTCAGCCGTTTGAGCGGCTCGGCGGGGATGCCTTCGCCGTCCATGGTCAGCCCGATCACGGCGGCTCTGTGCTCCCGCACCAGGGGCAGCACCCGTTCCAGCGTGCCCTCTTCCCCGTTGACCGAGTTGACCAGGGCCTTGCCCGGGTACACCTCCAATGCGGCCTTCAGGGCGGCCGGGTTGGTGGTATCCAGGGAGAGGGGCACGTCGGCCGCCTCCAGCGCGGTCTGCACGGCCAGCGGCAGGATGCGCACCTCGTCCACCCCGGCCGCGCCGACGTTGATGTCCACGATGTCGGCCCCGGCCTCGACCTGGGCGCGCACCTCCTGGGCCACCAGGGACAGTTCCCCGGCCCGCAACGCCTCGGCCAGGCGTTTCCTGCCGGTGGGGTTGATGCGTTCGCCGATGAGCACCGTGGGCCGGTCGCGGGAGATCTGGACCTCCCGGCCGGCCGAGGAGACGGTGGTCACCAGGACCTGCTCCATGGAAAACCTCCTTCAATCGGTTTCCGGGAAGGCCATGGCCCGAACAAAGGCCTCCCGGAATTCAGGATGGGCAGAGAGTTCGATGTAGCGGATTTGACGGGCGACTTCCTGGGCCCTTCGGCGCATGGGGAGGGAGAGGAGGGCCAGGACGGCTCCCGCTCCGGCGGCGTTGCCCAGCCCGATGACCCGTTCCGGGGGCAGCCGGGGCAGGAGGCCGATCTCCATGGCCTCCTCCCGGTCCACAAAGTTGCCGAAGGAGCCGGCCAGGAGCACCTCCTCCAGGTCTTTTTCCTCCAGGCCGGCCTCCTGGAGGAGGAGGCGCAATCCGGCGGCGACGGCGGCCCTGGCCAGGAGGAGTTCGGCCACGTCCCGCTGGGTGAGGGTCAGGCGTCTTCCCGTGCCCGAGGCGTCCTCCGGCACCAGCACCAGTTCCGGCCCGTCCCGGCCCTGGGCAAAGAGGCCCGCTGGCGCCCGCTCCGGGAGGAAGCGTCCCCGGTCGGAAAGGAGGCCGGCCCTCCGCAGGGCCGCTGCGGCCGAGACCAGACCCGAGCCGGCCAGACCCAGCGCCGGCCGCTCCCCCAGGACGTGCACCTGCACCCGTCCGTCGGCCAGCCATACCCGGTCTATGGCCCCGGGAGCGGCGCGCATGCCGCAGGAGATGCGGGCCCCCTCGAAGGCCGGGCCGGCGGGCGCAGCGCAGGCGAAGAGTTCTCTCCCCCGGCTCAGGAGAACCTCGGCGTTGGTGCCCAGGTCCACCAGGACCCGCACCCGCTCATCCTCCCCCAGGGAGGCGGCCAGGGCATCGGCCACGGCGTCGGCCCCCAGGTAGCCGGCCACGGCCGGCAGAAAGTGCACGTTGCCCCCGGGGGCGATCTCCAGCCCGACCTCCCGGGCCGGCAGGTCCAGGGCATCGGCCACGGTGGGGATATAGGGGGCCAGGCCGATGGCGTGGGGGTCCAGCCCCAGGAGAAGGTGCACCATACAGGGGTTGCCCACCAGGGTGGCCTCGTAGATGTGCTGGGAGGAAAGGCCGGCCTCCCGGCAGACCTGGGCGATCAGGTCGTTGAGCGTCTCCAGGGCGGCCCGGCGCAGCGCCTCCGCCCCGCCCGCGTGGGCCCGGTCCAGCCGGGAGAGGACGTCTTCGCCATAGGCCGTCTGGCGGTTGAGGGCGACGGAAGCGGCCCGTTGCTCTCCTGTGTTCAGGTCCAGGAGGTAGACGGCCGCCGTGGTCGTGCCCAGGTCGCAGGCCACGCCCCAGGAACGGTCGCGGGTATCCCCCTCCTCGACGGCGGCCAGCCGGCCGCCGACCAGTACGGCGGTCACCTCCCAGTTGGCCCGGCGGAGGGTAGAAGCCAGGGAGCGCAGGGCCGGAAGTTCGACCTCCAGGGCCGGCCGATCCAGCCCGGCCCGCAGCCGCTCCAGGTCGGCCCGCTGGTCCGAAAGCGAGGGTGGGGGCAGGCGGAGGTAGACCTTGTGCACGTTGGGTTGCCGGGGAGGGGAAGGCCCCCACACGGCCGCCTTGTAGGCCACCTGTTCGGCGAAGGGGAGAAAGGCCCGGGCCGGCCCCCGGAGCCGGGCCTGGCAGGCCAGCCGATAGCCGGCTGCCCGTTCCTCCGGGCTCAGGAGGTCCTCCTCCCGGGCGGTGAGGGCGTCCAGGGCTCCCTGGACCCGCACCCGACATTTGCCGCAGGTGCCCTGGCCTCCGCAGACGGAGGCGATGGGCAGGCCGGCCTGCCGGGCCGCCTCCATCAGGGTCTGCCCGGGGGAACAGGAGACGCGCCGGCCGGAAGGTTCAAAGAGCACCGGACAATCGGCCATTTCCGCCACCCGAAAGGGCGGGAACAAGTCCCCGCCCCTCCGACGCCGGCCTATTCTAGCACGGCCCGCCCTCCGGCGCAACCCTCCATCCCCTGCGAACCGGGCAAAACCTTCAACCCTTTTTCCCGTGCCAGAAGAACCGCCACATCATGGCGATGGCGATTCCGTAGGAGGAGATCGTGCCGGCGAACACCGGGGCGAAGCCGTAGTGCGTCTGCAGCCAGCCGCTCACCCAGGGGCTGAGGGCCCAGCCAAAGTTCCAGCCGATGCTGGTCAGGCTGCTCACCGTGGCCCGGGCTTCCGGCTCCACCTGTTCCATCACAAAGGTCGTATAGACCGGGTTGCTCATATTCATTAGGGCCACCCGGACCAGGTAGGCGAAGGCGCTCAGGTAAAAAGAGGGGGCAAAGCCCAGGAGGACGAGGAAGGGGATGGAGAGGGCCTGGGTGGCCACCACCACGCGCATCTTGGGCCAGCGGTCGGCCAGGAGGGGGGCCAGAAGCAGGCCGAGCCCCATGGCCAGGGAGCCGAGGGCGAAGAGGGTGCCGATGGTGGCATCGGACTGGCCGTAGTTCCGGCGGAAGAAGACGTTCATGAAGGGGATGAGCAGGCCGGCCCCGAGGCTGATGACCCACTGGGGGCCGATGAGTTTCCCCAGGAGGACCGGGTTTTTCCGGAGGTACTGGAAGGGGGAAAGCATCCTGCGGGCCGAGGTTCCGACGGCCGGCCCGCGCCGCAGAAAGAACAGGGGGAGGAGGCCCAGGAAGGAAATCCCCCCGACCAGGAGCAGGGCGGCGGTATAGGCCGGCGTGCTGGTGGGGGCAACCCCCAACGCCTCCCCCATCCAGGTGGGCAGGTTTCCGCCGAACCAGTTGCCCAGCGAGCCGGCCAGGGTCTGCAATCCAACCTGGAAGGAAAAAAGGTAGGTGCGCTCCTCCTCGCTGCTGTTTTCCATAAGGAAGGGGCCGGCCGTCACCGCCCCCAGGCTTTGGGCCAGGCCCTGGAGCACGTGCATCAGGTAGAAGTTGAGCGGATGGGGCCAGAGCACCATGCTCACCACGGTGGCCGAGACCACCGCGCCGGAAAGGAGGAGGGAGCGTTTTCGGCCCAACCGGTCGGCCAGGTAGCCGGCCGGCAGGGCCCCGGCCAGCGCCGCCAGACTGCTGGCCATCACCATCTGGCCGAGCAGGCTTTCGTCATAGCGGGGGTCGGCCGGGCGGAAACTCAGGACGAAGAAGTTAAAGAGCAGGCGAAAGATGCCAAAGCCGACGCCGGAAAGGGTCGTGCTCAGGAGGTACAGCCGGGCGTTGCCCTGAAAACGGCGCAACTTGCCCAGGTAGGCGCGAAAGCCCCTCAAGACAAGGTGAGGGATTTCCAGGAGGACGGCCGGCCTCACTGTTTCCTCGAATTCCTGGTCGCCATGGTCATTGTTCATCCAGAGCATTGCCGCAATTGTAACACAGGGGGGCAGTTTTTCAAATCGGGCGGACAGCCGCGGTTCACTGGAGGGCCGATTTGCCATCCCGGCCCACCGGTGATATAATTCTCCTGTTAGAAATCTTTCCTTTCTGCTCCGCCTCCGTGCCTCCCCGCGCGGAGCCGGGGCAAACCCGTAGAAAGGAGGGCACATGTGAGAGGCTATGAACTGATGTACATCATCAGCCCGGAAAAGGACGAGGAGGGCATTGCCTCCCTCGTCGCCCGGGTGAATGGGGCGATCGAAACGTTGGGCGGCAAGGTGGAAGAGGTGGTGCAGACGGAGCCCTGGGGACGGCGACGCCTGGCCTATCCGATCCAGCACTTCGAGGAGGGCTACTACGTGCTCACCCACTTCTCGGCCGAGGCCGGGAAACTGGCCGAACTGGAGCGCGTTCTCCGACTCAGCGACGGCATCCTCCGCTACCTGCTGACCCATCGGCCGTAGGTGGCCCTGGCTGAGGTGAGGGCCGGGAGAAAGCGATGGCAGTACGAGGATTGAACAAGGTGATGTTGATCGGACACCTGGGGGCCGATCCGGAAATGCGCTATACCCCCAGCGGCAGGGCGGTCACCACCTTCCGCATCGCCGTAAGCCGCACCTGGAAAGACCCCAACACGGGGGAACAGCAACAGGATACCCAGTGGGTGCGTGTCGTCACCTGGGCCCAACTGGCCGAGTTCTGCGCCCGCTACCTGGCCAGGGGACGGCAGGTCTATGTCGAGGGGCGCCTGCAGACCCGGACCTGGGATACCCCGGATGGGTCGCGCCGCTTCATCACCGAGGTGGTGGCCCAGGACGTCATCCTCCTCGGGCCGCCGGCCGCCGTCCCGGCGGCAGAAGAGCGGCCGGAGGCAGCCCAGGCCGAAGTGGAACTCCCCTTCATCGACGAGATCGGCGCCTACGGGGAGGAGCCGCCCGAGGAGCCGTTGCCGTTCTAACCCCACCGGGTGGCCCCATGGGAATACAGAAGGAGAAAGAACGATGACGGAACAAGGAAGAAGGACGGCCGGCCGGCAGAAGGTCTGCGCCTTCTGCGTGGACCGGGTCGAGGTGATCGACTACAAGGACATCAAGCGCCTGCAGCGCTATCTCTCCGAGCGGGCCAAAATCCTGCCCCGCCGGCGTACCGGAACGTGCGCCAAACACCAGCGGGCCCTGGCTACGGCCATCAAGCGCGCCCGCCATATGGCCCTGCTGCCCTTTGTCCGGGTACACACGGCCCGCTGAGACCAGGCCGAGGGAGCGAAAGCATGGGCAAAAAAAAGACCGCGCTGGCCAGGCCCCCTCGCCGGATGACCAAGAAGGAACGTTCCCGCTGGCAGCGGGAACGCCGTATCCAGCGTAACCTCCTCATCATCCTGGCCGCCGTCGGCCTGATCGCCATCGGCGTGCTCATCTACGGCATCGTCGCCGAGATGAACTACCCGAACCAGGTCATCGCCCGGGTCAACGGGGAGGAAGTCCGGCTTCGCGATTACTGGACGGCCCGCCGGCTGGAACTGATCTCCCAGTGGCAACAGGTACAGTGGCAATTTAACCTCTACCAGACCATGGGCATCACCCTGACCGAGCAGCAACTGGAGCAGTTTCGACAGGATACCCGCAACGCCCTCCTCTCGCTCGCCCAGGTGCGGCGAGAAACGGTGAACGAGGTCACCCTGCAGAAACTCCTTCAGGACCGGGTGATTCTTCAGGGGGCCAGGGAACTGGGCATCGAGCCGACCGCTGAAGAGGTGGATGCCTGGCTCGTGCCCGACCAGTCGGCTTCCCCCACCGGGACGTTGCCGCTCAGCCCCACCCTCCCGGCGACGGCCACCGTTCCCACCCCGCCTTCCACCCTCACCCCCCAGGAGCGGAGCGGCCGGGTCGAAGCCGAACTGGCCGCCGTCTATGATGCCCTGCGCCGTATGGCGCAGAACTTCGCCGCCGGCGACCTCGGCTTTTCCGCCGCCGACTATATCGCCATGGAGCGCTACCAGGCCCGGGTGAGCCTGACGCGCCAAAAGGTCCTGGAGCACCTGAAGGCCGGCCTGCCCCAGACCGAGGAGCAGGTCCACGTCTCCCACATCTGGATCAAGGACCGCTCCGCCCTGGCCCGACAGGTCCTTCAAAAACTGAAAAGCGGTCAGTCTTTCGCCTCGCAGGCCGTCCAGTACTCGGACGATGCCGCCACCCGCGACCGGGCCGGCGACATCGGCTGGTTCCGCCGGGGCGACGGCCGCCTCCCACCCCAGGTGGAAGCGGCCGCCTTTGCCCTCTCCTCCACCGCCCCCTTCACCCTGACCCAGGATGGGGAAAACTTCCGCCTCCTGCAACTGGTCGAACGGCGGGGCGACGAGGTCCACCTGCACCATATCGTCCTTCCGGTGGACCGCCGGCCGGAGGCCGAAAAGTTGCTGGCCTCGCTCACCCCGGAGACCTTTGAGCAGGTGGCCCGCCAGCGCTCCGAAGACCCGGACACCGCCTCCCAGGGCGGCGACCTGGGATGGGTAACTCCGGGGGAGGGCCGACTCTCCCCCGAGATCGAAGCGGCGGCCCAGGCCCTGACCACCACGCGCCCCCTCACCCTGACCCAGGATGCGGAGGGCTTCCATATCCTGCAACTGGTCGAACGCCGGGATAGCCGGCTTCACCTGCGCCATATCCTCCTTCGCAGCGGGCGGGACCGGGCCGAGGAGGTCTTGAACCTCCTTCGCTCGCGGGCCAAGGACTTTGCCCAGGCGGTGGTGGAGTACTCTACCGACCAGGAGACCGTCCAACTGGCCGGAGACCTGGGCTGGGTGACCCAAGGGAAGAGCGGGCTTCCTGCGGCGGTGGAGGACGCCGCCTTTGCCCTGACCACCACCAACTCCATCACCCTGACCCAGGATGGCGAGGGAAACTTCCACATCCTGCAACTGGTCGAGCGGAAATCGGCCGGCGAGGTCCACCTGCGCCACATCCTCATCAAGTCGGCGGAGAACCTGGCCCGGGAGATTCATGCCTATATCCTGCAGGCCGAAAGCGAAGAGGAACGGGGAAAACGCTTTTACGAAATGGCCCTCAAGTACTCGGATGACCCGGCCAGCAAGGACAAGGGGGGCGACCTGGGCTGGTTCGGCCGGGATGCCTATCCCGAGATCGAGGAACAGGCCTTTGCCCTGGAGCCCCATCAGTTCAGCGAGGTCTTTCCGGGCAGCCTGGGCAGTTACCACATCCTCTGGGTCCACGAACACGATATGAACCATCCGCTGGACGAACAGGTGCTCCAGCAGAGAGCCCAACAGGCCTTTGACCAGTGGCTCCAGGACCGGATGAAGAAGGCGGTGATCGAACGCTACCCACCGCCCACGCCGACGCCCATCCCACCCACGCCCATCCCGCCACCGACGCCTACCGAGTCCATATTCGCGCCGTTGCCTACGACTTCACCTTAGCGCCGTTGTCCGCTCCACGGAGAACTTGCCGAAAAACCAATCCGGTACAGGCAGGGGTGGACTGGAAACCCACCCCTGCCTGCCGGATATTCGGCTGAAACGGCCAAAGGGGGAGAAAGATGAAGCGAAAACTCCTGTTGCTCTTCCTGCTTTTGCTCCTTCTGGCCGGCTGCGGCCCCACCCCCAGCCCGACCGCCATTCCCACCTCTCCGCCAACGCCTCCGCCATCCACCCCTCCTCCGCCCGAAGGGGTCCTCTACGTGGCCCTGATCTGGCACCAGCACCAGCCGCTTTACTACAAGGACCCCGACACCGGCCTCTACGCCAAGCCGTGGGTGCGCGTGCACGCCGCCAAGGACTATGTGGACATGGCCGCCACGGTGGCCCAGTACCCCAAAGTCCATGTGACCTTTAACCTCACCCCCAGCCTCCTGCGCCAGTTGGACGATATCGCCGCCGGGGCCAAAGACCTCTACTGGGCCCTGACCGAGGTGCCGGCCGAGAGTTTGACTATAGAACAAAAAGTTTTTCTGTTACAGCGCTTCTTCGACACCAACCGCAAGGTCATCGCTCGCTTCCCCCGCTACCAGGAACTTCTCCTGAACCGCGGCGAGGATTTCTCCGAGGCCGGCTTGGAGGCCACGGCTGCCCGCTGGACGGTTCAGGACTTTCGCGACCTGCAGGTCCTCTTCAACCTGGCCTGGACCGACCCCGACTGGCTGGCCCAGGAACCGCTCCTCTCCCTGGTACAGAAAGGCCGCTCCTACAGCGAGGAGGACAAGGCCATCGTCCTGAACGAGCACCTGCGCCTGGTGCAGGAGGTCGTGCCCATCCACCGCCGCCTCCAGGAGGCCGGCCAGATCGAGGTCACCATGACCCCCTACGCCCACCCCATCCTGCCCCTCCTGGTAGATACCTCCCTGGCCAAAGTGGCCCGCCCGGACCTGGACCTGCCGCGCCAGGCCTTTGTCTACGGCCGGGACGCCATCGCCCAGGTGCAGAAGGGGGTGCAACTGTACCAGGAGCACTTCGGGCAGCCTCCCCGGGGCATGTGGCCGGCCGAGGGGGCGGTGGCCCAGCAGATCGTCACCATGGTCTCCCAGGCCGGGATCCGGTGGATGGCCTCCGACGAGGAGGTGCTGGCCCATTCCCTGGGACTCTCCGGCTTCACCCGCAACGCCCAGGAGACCGTCCAGGAGGCCGACATCCTCTACCGCCCCTATTACGTCAGCGACGGACGTAACCCCCCCGTAGCCATCATCTTCCGCGACCACCTCCTTTCCGACAAGGTCAGTTTTACCTATTCCGGCAGCAAGGGGGAACTCGCCGCCCAGGACTTTGTCCGGCGGCTCCACGCCATCCAGGACCGCCTGCAGGAGGAAGGGGTCCCGGGACCCCACCTGGTCAGCGTGATTCTGGACGGCGAAAACGCCTGGGAGTACTATGACAACGACGGCAAGGAGTTCCTCCACACCCTCTACCGCCTCCTTTCCGAGGACCCCAGATTGGTCACGGTGACTCCTTCGGAGTATCTGGCCCGTTTCCCCGACCAGCCCACCCTGGAAAACCTCTGGGCCGGCTCCTGGATCAGCCACGACTTTTCCACCTGGATCGGCGAAGAGGAGGAGAACCGGGCCTGGGAGTACCTGAAGGCCACCCGCGACATGGTGCAGGAATACGTCTCCGGAAAGAAAACGACCGACCCGGCCACCCTTTCCCAGGCCCTGGACCTCATCTACGCCGCCGAAGGCTCCGACTGGTTCTGGTGGTACGGAGCCGACCAGGATTCCGGCGACGACGCCTCCTTCGACCGGCAGTTCCGGAGCACGCTGCAGCGCGTCTATGAGGTCCTGGGGGAGGCCGTCCCCGACTTTCTCTACGTCCCCATCATCGCCGAGCGGCCGGCCCCGCCCAGCGTCCCGCTGACCGGCCTCTTCACCCCGGCGATCGACGGGGTCGCCTCGCCCGGCGAGTGGGACGCCGCCGGCCTCTACGAGGCCCCGGCCGGCTCCGACCTCCTGCGCCTCTACTACGGCCTGGACGCCGACCACCTCTACCTGCGCCTGGAGGCCTCCCAGGAGTGGGCGGCGATGAAGGCCGCCCTGGTAAGCCTCTACCTCTCGGCCCCCGGGGCGGAAAAGGTCAACTCCTTCTCCATCTACGGCGCCGCCATGGAGCCGCGCACCGTCCTGGGCTTTGGCGCCGCCTACGCCCTCCTCATCGGGGCGGATGAGGAAGGCCAGGTGCACGCCGGGCTGGCCCCGGCGCTGGGCAAAAACGAATGGGGTGAGGTCCAGCCGATCACCACCACGGCCTGGGCCTCCCATACCCTCGAACTGGCCCTCCCCCTGGCCCGGCTGGGACGGCTCGACGCCGGCGACGTGCTCCACCTGCGGGCGGTCGTCTCCATCGCCCACGCCGATACCCAGATCCTCCCGGCCACCGGGGTGGCCCGCATCGTCATCCCCGACCTGGGGAAGACGACCACCGTCCTCACCATCGCGGACCCGGCGGGCGACGACCACGGCCCCGGCGCTTACACCTATCCCCTGGACGGGGTCTTCAAGGCCGGCTGCTTCGACCTCCTCACCTTCACCGTGGGCTATGACGAGGAGAACATCGTCTTCCGCTTCTTCATGCGGGGTCCGGTGGAGAACGTCTGGAACTCGCCCAACGGCCTTTCGGTGCAGACCCTGGACATCTACATCGACCAGGACGGCCCCGGCGGCGGAGGGGCCCGTCTGCTCCTGCCCGGGCGCAACGCCGCCCTGGCCGAGGGCGACGGCTGGGAGTATGCCATCTGGGCCGAGGGCTGGTATCCGGCCATCCTCCGGGCCGGCCCCGACGGAAAGCCCGTCCCGGTGGACGCCGCCTTCAGCATCATCGCCGACCCGGTGCAGCGCAAGGTGACGGTGCGGGTGCCCAAGGCCGTCCTGGGGGATACCCCGGAGAAGTGGCGGTATCTGGCGGTCGTGTTGGGGCAGGAGGGCTACCCCTCGAGCGGCGTCTGGCGGGTGCGCGATGTGGAGCCGCAGGCGGCGCAGTGGCGCTTCGGCGGCGGCCCGGCCGACACCAACCACACCCGCATCATCGACCTGGCCTGGCCGGCCGGCCAGACTCCCACCCAGGAGGAGATGCTCGGCCGCTACAACCCCTCCCAGGAGACAAACCTGGACCTCCTGGGCCCGGACGACTTTGCCCTCTTGCCGATGATCGGAGTCCGATGAACGTTCGAGGTGGAGGTTTGCCGGGGGCTGGCCTTCCCTTCTTGGGGCAGGACGGGGCTCCCCACAGGCCGAAGGAAGGCCGGCCCGCCTCTGGGGAACAGGTATGACTGAGGCGACGAAACGAGAGGGGGACGCCCCGGCCATCGGCGGCTCCGCCGGACCGGACCGGCCGCCCGTGCCCCCCTCCGGCCTTCCGGGCCGGCTGGAGGAAGTTGGGCAGGGGAGGCCCGGCCCTGCCTGGCGGCCCTGCATCCGCTGGAAGGAGATGCTCCTCCTCCTGCCCACGCCGGCCCTGCTGGCCCTCGGCCTGGCCCATCTGGCCCTCCTGGACCACGGCCAGGTGCGGGGGGAGGACCTCCGGCCGGCCCTGGCGGCCGGCGTGCTCCTGCTGGGAAGCAGCCTCCTGCTCTCCCTCCTCGGCTTCCGGGGGGAGCAAACCTTCCTGCCGCTGGGGGCCCTCCTGGTATCCGTCGGCCTGCTCTTCCTCACCCGGCTGGAGCCGGACCTGCCGGCCGGGTACGGGCCGGTCGGGCAGCGCCAGTGGCAATGGGCCGCCCTGGGGCTGGGCGTCTACCTGTTGACCCTTCTCCTGACCCGGCGCTGGGTCTGGCGCGGCCGGGTGATCTCCTGGGACCTCCTGCTGAAGCGTTACCGCTACATCGTCCTCTTCGTGGGCCTGGCCCTGGTCCTTGTCACGATGTACTTTGGGGTGGAAGTCAACGGGGCACGCCTCTGGCTGCGCCTGGGACCCCTCCAGTTTCAGCCCTCGGAAGTGTTCAAGGTGGCGCTGGTCGTTTTCCTGGCCGCCTATCTGGAGGATAAACGCGACCTGGTGGCCTTTCGGGGCTTTCGCTGGGGGCGTCTCCCCCTGCCGCCCATTCCCTACCTCCTGCCGCTCCTTCTCACCCTGGGGCTCTCGGTAGCGGTGCTGGCCTTTCAGCGCGACCTGGGAGCGGCCATGCTCACCTTCGGCATCTTTCTCTCCCTGCTCTACGTGGCCAGTTCCCGGCCGGCCTACCTCCTCGCCGGCGGAGCCGCCTTCGTTGGAGCCGTCTTCGGCCTCTACCGCCTGAGCGAGCGGGTGGAGGCCCTGGCCCATGTGCGCACCCGCATCGCTATCTGGCTCTCCCCCTGGACCCATGAGGCGGCCTACCAGGTGGTGCAGGGGCTTTATGCCCTGGCCGCCGGGGGACTGTTGGGCCGGGGGTTGGGACAGGGGACGCTTTACCTGATACCGGCCGGCCATACCGACCTGATTTTTGCCGCCATCGGCGAGGAGTGGGGCCTCCTGGGGACGACCGCCATCCTGTTGCTGTACGCCCTGCTCGTTGCCCGGGGGCTTTCCGCCTCCCTGCGGGCGCGGGACGGCTTCCTGCAACTCCTGGGCGTGGGCCTGGCGCTGGCCCTGGCCGTGCAGGTGCTGGTGATCGTGGCCGGAAACCTGGCCCTGATTCCCCTCACCGGCATCACCCTGCCCCTGATCAGTTACGGCGGCTCCAGCCTGCTGACCAACGGCTTCATCCTGGGTCTCCTCTCCCGCATCTCCGCCACCCGGGGCCCATGGGACCGCTGAACGTTGCCCCCAGGTCGTTCCTTCCGGAAGGTGCTGTCAGGAGGAAAACTTGTCTCCCAGAGGCAGAGCCTATATGATCCTCGCCCTGGGGGTCCTGATCGTGGCCTGGGCCTCCATCCTGATTCGCTGGGCCGGAAGCGACGCCCCCCCGCCCGGTGTGGTGGCGGCCGGCCGCTTCCTCCTGGGCTGGCTGGAGGGAACCGGCCTGACCGGGAGCGAGAAACCCTCCTCCCTGGTCATCGCCGCCGGCCGCATGGGGTTTTCCGCCCTCCTTCTGACCCCGGTGGCCCTGGCCGGCGGCGTGCCCGGCAGGCTGCGCACCCTGAGACGCCGGGACCTCCTCCTGCTCCTGGCCTCGGGGCTGGCCCTGGCGCTGCACTTTGCCTCCTGGATCGCCTCCCTCTCCCTGACCACGGTGGCCAGTTCGGTAGTCCTGGTGACCTCCAATCCCCTCTTTGTGGCCCTGGCCTCCCACCTGATTCTGGGCGAGCGCATCTCCCGCCTGACCGTCGCGGGCATCGCCCTGGCCGTGGTCGGGGGCCTCCTCATCGGCTACGGCGACATCGCCCTGAGCGGCCAGGCCCTCCTGGGAGACCTCCTGGCGCTCTTCGGGGCACTCATGGCCTCGACCTACTTCCTCCTGGGGAGGGCGTTGCGCCGGCAACTCCCCATCCTGGCCTATATCTGGCCGGTCTACACCGCTGCCGCCCTGGTCCTGCTCCTCCTGTGCCTGCTGAGCGGGCAACCCCTCTCCGGCTACAGGCCGGAAAGCCTCTTCCTCCTCCTGCTCCTGGCGCTGGGGCCGCAACTCCTGGGCCATTCGGCGCTGAACTATGCCCTGGGACACCTTTCGGCCGCCCTGGTTGCGGTGGCCGTGCTGGGGGAGCCGCTGGGGGCGGCGGCGCTGGCCCTGGCCCTGCTGGGGGAGGTGCCGCCGGCCACCTCGCTCTTCGGCGGGGCGCTGCTCCTGGGGGGAATCCTCCTGGCCGGCCGGGGGGAAAGGCCGGCCCCGCCGGAAGCGCCGCTCAGGAGATAAACTCCCTGACCACCTCTTCCCAGGTCCGGGCCCGGCCGCCCTCGAAGACGGCCAGGACGCCGTCGCCGGTGTGCTTGACGATGCGCCCACCGTGGCCTTCGATCTCCCGGCGCAGGATGGCGTCGTGGCGGGCCAGCGCCCAGCCCATCTGGGCCGGGAACGTTTCCCAGAGGCGGGTGGAACTTTCGATGTCGGTGAGAAGAAAAACGGGCATCGAGAAGCCCTACCCAGGGTTATCCAATGGTATCCCTACGTCGGTTGCCGAGGCCCAATTCATGGGTATCCTCGGGCCATGCCGGGAGGAAAAAGTGCCCCGATGCCGGCTATCCCCCCAAGGCGTCGCGCATGCGCTCGAAAACGTTTTTCTTCCCGTTCCCCACCTCGCTGCCCAGGGTGCGGGCCAGTTCGGTCAGGAGTTCCCGCTGGCGCTCGGTCAGTTTCGTGGGGACCACAACCCGCACGACCACGATCTGATCTCCCCGCCCGCTGCCCCGCAGGTGCGGCACCCCTTTCCCCCGGAGGACATAGGTCCGCCCATGCTGCGTCCCCGGCTGGATATGCACCACCTCCTCCGCCCCGTCCACGGTGGGAACCACCACTTCCGCCCCCAGCGCCGCCTGGGCGATGTTGATCGGCAGTTCGTAGATGATATCGTCGCCCTGTCGCCGGAAATGGGGATGGGGCTTGATGCGCAGGGAGATATACAGATCGCCCCGGGGACCGCCCTTCAGCCCGGCCTCCCCCTCGCCGCTCAGCCGAACCTGGGCGTTCTCGTCTACGCCGGCCGGAATCTTGACCGAGAGGCGCCGCACGGCGCGGACCCGCCCCTGGCCCTGGCATTCATGGCAGGGGATGGCGGTGATCACCCCCTCCCCCTGACACTGCTCGCAGGTGGTCATCACGATCATGTTGAAGAAGGGGCCGCGCTGGCGCACCTCGCCGCTGCCGCCGCAGCGCGGACAACGCATCGGCTGCGTCCCCGGTTCGGCCCCTGTACCCCGGCAGACCGGGCAGGTCTCCAGGCGGGGCAGTTCGATCTCTTTTTCCACGCCGAAGACGGCTTCCTCGAAGGAAAGGGTCAGGGTATAGCGAAGGTCGGCGCCGCGCTGGGGACGCTTGCGGGGAGGCGCGCCGGTCATGGTGGAGAAAAACGATTCGAAGGTGTCAAAGATATCCCCCAGCCCAAAGCCGGCGAAGGGATCGTAAGGCGCGCCGCCGACGGACCCGTTCACTCCGGCGTGGCCGAAACGGTCGTAGAGCGCCCGCTTCTGCTCGTCGGAAAGGACCTCATAGGCCTCGTTGATCTCCTTGAAAATGGCCTCGGCCTCGGGCGATTTATTGACATCGGGATGGTATTGTCGGGCCAGCCGGCGGAAGGCACGTTTGATCTCCTCCGCATCGGCCGTCCGGGGAACACCCAGGACCTCGTAATAGTCCCGCTTCGTGCTCATCCCGCCGCACACCTCCAGAAGGATTTTCTGGAATATAGTGTAGCGCAATCGCCTTCTGTCGTCAAGCGGGGGTTCTCGGGGAGGAGAATGTGCCAGTTTCGTAGGTCGGCCAAGAGGTAGGTGCGGGTTTGTTGGGCATTGTCGGATCGTGGTAGTAGGGGCGGGATAACCCCGCCCGCACCAGGGGCCTCAGGAGGCCCAAGAAGGCGCGGTTGGGGGAAGTAGGGGCGGGTTTGTTGGGCAATTGTCGGATCGTGGTAGAGTAAGGGCCTCAGGAGGCCAAAGAAGGCGCGGTCGGGGGAAGCGGGTTTGAAACCTGCCCCTA